>Ga0265798_10008372_pt1 | contig 13190 bp, 17 predicted proteins | sample P3T30metagenome_FD_192430 | JGI IMG/M metagenome (GOLD analysis project Ga0265798, IMG submission 192430) | Plant litter microbial communities from East Loma Ridge, Irvine, California - P3 T30 | ecosystem: Environmental > Terrestrial > Plant litter > Unclassified | place: USA: California...
GTAACGAACGGTGAGTATGAAAAACTTACTGAGGACGGAAAGATTGAGCTTCGTTACGATGCGAATGATCCTTCTGAGAACGTGCCTGTTACAGCACTGACGCACATCTCTCCAACGTACAGTATGATTCTTGTATTAGTCGGGGTTATAGGTGGCATATTATTGTATTCGAACATATTAAAGAAGTTGGGCAAACGATTTTTTGACGCAAAGTCAAAAAACGGCTGGATTGGCTTTTTGAAAATATTGGTGCAGTTGTTACTCGTGTTTTGTTGTGTGCTTGCCGGAGGATTTGCCGCCGGAATAGTCACTCGATTGTTGAACGTGTTGCTATTTGGGTCTTAGTGAGAAGAGGAGTGTTAACGGCAGCCGGAGTACCCACTGATGGGTATAGGAGTGTAGCTTGTGCTGATGGTGCTTGCTCCTCCTGGAAATGGGTTTGTGTATGCCGCAATCGTGTCGGTACCACAACCACTTGATTCACCTTCGTTTTCGTCTATGTAATACGGCCTTCCCCATGGATCGACAAGATTTGTGACGTTGATGCCACTTGCGTCTGACACCTTCTTCAGAACGTTGAGATAACTCACCCAACAAGAATCATTTTTAGGCAAGCTGGAAAGGTCGGTACCGGCGGATTTCGTAGTGCAATTCGAATAAGAAAAACCACTGCCGGTAATATCCATGAGAACTGAACTTTTAGCGTCGCGTGCTGCGATGATTGCTTTTTTCAACTGACCCAGGTCACTCGCGATTTTCGTATTGTTCGCTTTCGTCGTAACGCCGTTAAAGGACACGATGGTGATAGCTGCCAGAATACCGATAACAACGATGACGATAAGCAGTTCGACGATCGTAAAACCTTTACGTGCTGTTTGTTTGGTATGCATTGTTCTCTCAGTATAGATATAAGCGTAAGCATAGTCAAAAAAGGGTATGGGTTGTGATTTTTTTCACCGACTGCTTTCATTTCCCGATCTATACTGACCCTATAGTAAAAACACAAGGAGATACACATGATTAATTTCATCGCATATATCATCGTAGGCGGATTGGCCGGTTGGATCGCATCAAAGATTATGAAGACTGACGCGTCTATGGGGGTATTCCTCAACATTATCGTCGGTATTATCGGCGCACTTGTCGGCGGATGGATTGTGAACCTGCTGCTTGACGCTGACCCGGCTATCTTCAGCATTGGTGGCTTCATCACTGCGCTGATCGGCTCGATCATCGTACTGGCAATCGTTCGCCTGTTTACGGGCCGCCGCCACACAACTGCGTAGTCCATACAATCTATACGCATCCACTTTCCATTTTGTAATCAAGGAGGTATATCTATGAGTCAATTCACAGCTACCGACCCGCGCGAACAGTATCCACGTCCGCCCTTCGGCAAGCAGCCGCAACCAACCCCGGGGTTGGCAAGCGAGATGGATCCGCAACCTGACCACGGTGAAGAATCGTATGAAGGCAGCGCCCGTCTTGCCGGACGCAAAGCGCTGATCACTGGGGGAGACTCCGGTATCGGAAGGGCTGTTGCAATTGCGTATATGCGCGAAGGCGCAGACGTCGCTATCAACTATGTTGAAGACGAGCAACCCGATGTTGACCAACTCGTTCAGGTATTTGAGCGCGAAGGCAAAAAACTCATAACTATACCTGGCGACCTTACTGACCAAGCATTCCCACAGCAGCTTGTTGATGAAGCGTACAAGCAACTCGGCGGATTGGACATCATTGTGTCCAATGCTGGAAAACAAACGCACGTGGAAGATTTTGACGATCTGACAGCTGAGCAGTTTGACCGAACATTCAAGACGAACATTTACGCGCCTTTTTGGATACTAAAAGCGGCATCTGGATACCTTCAACCTGGAGCGGCGGTCATCGTGACCTCGTCCATTCAGGGGTACCAGCCGTCGCCTGGATTGGTTGATTACGCTTCAACAAAAGCTGCAGAGAAAGCCTTTGTCCAAGCATTGGGCGGCCAATGGGTAAAATCAAAGGGTGTACGCGTCAATGCGGTCGCACCTGGACCGGTTTGGACACCGCTGCAACCCTCTGGCGGACAACCCCAAGAAATGGTGGACCAGTTCGGTTCTGAAGTACCGCTTGGGCGTCCTGCGCAACCGGCTGAACTCGCGCCTGTTTACGTATTTCTTGCGAGCCAAGAATCAGGCTATGTCAGCGGTGAAACCTACGGCGTCACCGGAGGAAAGCCTACGGCGTAATATTTACACTGATGGTTTTCTTAATCTTTGATTAGCCGTATCATAATGATATGGACAAAGGAATTCGAACCCCACTAGAACATGTTGAGGAAGCACTTGTTGCTGCCGACATGGCCTGGTGGGAGCTTGAATTTCCGTCAGGTGCACTGCGCTTCTCTCGTAATAAAACTGACATGCTTGGCTATGACCAAGCTGATTTCGTACATTTTACTCATTTTACCAATCTTATTCACCCGAAAGATTACGATGGCTCAATGAAAGCGATGACTGACCATTACGAAGGTAGAGCTGAATGTTATGAAACGACATACCGCATTAAAGCTGGTGATGGTTCATACGTTACCTTTCACGATAAAGGAAAGATTGTCGAACGTACTGATGACGGCTTTGTTGTTGCCGGGATCGTCCGCAAAATAAAGGCATTATGACATGAGTACTCCGATAGATTATAAATCCGTTTTTCAAACCTTGCCTGAACACTATGTCGTATTCGACGTAAAAGAACCTGGTTTTACGATAGTGGCCGCCAATGACCGATACCTTGCTGTTACAAATCAGCACGAAAACGAATTGATAGGAAAAAAGCTGTTTGAGGCTTTTCCTGATACTTCGGAAAGTGCGCGTAATACCGGTAAAGGTGAATTGGAACGTTCGCTTGAAAACGTCATCCGAACGAATAAGCCTGATGACACGGGCGTTATCCGGTATGACTTAAAGGATGAAAAAGGAATTTTAGAAGTCAGGTATTGGAAAGCGACCCATTACCCCTACTTTGAAAATGACGAACTTGTCGCGATCGTACAGTCAACGTCCGACGTGACGGAATTGGTCCGCTCGGAAGAGCAGTTGAAGTTAGCGAACATGAAGCTTGAAGACGCGTTGCAAGCAGGGTTAATTGGTTCGTGGACGTGGGACGTTTCAAGCGACCGGGTGATTGCTGACAAAGGGCTCGCTACGTTGTTCGGTTTGGAGTACGCGCAAGTATCGGACGGGTTGCCGATAGACGATTTTATCAATGCGATTCACGAAGACGACCGTCCTAGGGTCGTCGAAGAAATTAACCGTTCTGTTGAATCTGGCGTCGTATTCGAGTCGGAATACCGCACGGTTGATGCCCACGGCAAGCTCCGCTGGGTGATTGCGCGTGGAAAAGTTGAGCGTGACGATAACGGTGACATCATACAGTTCCCAGGGGTCATGATCGATATTTCTTCCCGTAAGCAGTCGGAATTCGAACTAAAAGAAAGCGAACACCGACTCCGTTTCATAGCCGACACGATGCCGCAATTGGTGTGGATTACCGATGCGGAGGGTAATCATGAATACTTTAATAAGCACTGGTACGATTTTACGGGTACGAGCGAGGGCGATACGAACGGCCCTAACTGGATTGAACTCTTGCACGAAGCCGACCGCAGACGATCCGGCAAAGTGTGGCGCAAATCACTTGAAACCGGGCAGCCGTACGAAGTGAAATACCGACTGTACAATGCGCCGTCTAAAACCTACCACTGGGTGATAGGACGTGCACTGCCTTTCAAGAATGAAGACGGTGTCGTGACCAAGTGGTACGGAACGTGTACGGATATCGACGATTCAATCAAAGAACTTGAACTTCGACGCAGATTGGAGCAGGAATTGCAGGATGAGAAGAATCGCCTGGAGTCGCGCGTTACCGAACGAACGTCGCAATTGAAGCTGACAAACGAAGGGTTGCGCGATGAAATCCGAAAACGTCAAAACGCCGAAGCAAAACTCCGGACGTACAGTGAAGAACTGGCACGTAGCAACAAGGAACTTGAAGAGTTTGCCTACGTTTCGTCACACGACCTTCAAGAACCGCTTCGGAAAATCCAATCATTCAGCGACTTGCTGGTTGAAGAGTACAGCGCACAGCTCGATGACGGCAAAGAATACCTGGATAGGATCAGCAGTTCGGCCAAACGCATGAGCATATTGATCGAAGATTTGCTGACGTTCTCGCGCGTGACGACGAAGCCGATGATCGCAAAACCGATCGATCTCAACAACATTTTGGAAATGACCGTGTCTGATCTGCATGACCGTATTGAGAAAGAAAAAGGTGTTGTGAAGGTACAAGCTGATATGCCGACGGTGCTGGCCGATGAGACCCATATGCGGCAGTTATTCCAGAACTTGATAGGGAACGCTCTGAAGTTTCATGCGCCTGATACGCCTCCGATCGTCGAGGTGAACGCAGCGTTGAAAGATGAAGAATATGTGATTACGGTGAAAGACAACGGTATTGGTATTGAAAAAAAATATGCCAGCAAGATTTTCGCCGTATTCCAAAGGCTCAACTCAAAACATACGTATGAAGGTACCGGTATCGGTTTGGCCGTTTGTAAAAAAATTGTTGAACGGTACGGTGGTACAATACAGGTAGACAGTACAGTGAACGTAGGAACAACTTTTAATATCATATTGCCCGTGCAATACGAGGAGACCACATGAGCAGCGAACACGTCCACAAAGAGCCCGTCGTCATATTAATGGCTGATGACGATGACGATGATTTTTTGCTTACCAAAAAAGCACTGAAGCAAAGCAAGCTGCTGAATACGCTGGTGCGTGTGAGTGACGGCGAGGAACTGACCGACTACTTATTGAACAAAGGGAAATACGAAGGTGTCGAAACGCTTCGCCCGGGGATCATTTTGCTTGATTTGAATATGCCGCGAAAAGACGGACGAGAGGCTTTGAAAGAAATAAAGACCCATGAAAACCTTCGCGACATACCTGTCGTCGTATTTACGACGTCTAAAGCCGAAGAAGATATCTACAAGACATATCAATTGGGAGTCAATTCATTCATCACGAAACCCGTGACGTTCGGTAATTTGCTAGAGGTTATGACGTCGCTCGGCCGTTACTGGTTCGAGGTCGTTGAATTACCACGACATGAAGCCTAGCGGACTCGAACGAACGATCCGGGTCCTCGTTGTCGATGACGATGAGGACGATTTCTTCATTCTGAACCGCCTGTTCGAATCGATGAAAGGTGCTGATTACGACGTGGAATGGACGCCTTCAAGCGATGAGGGCATACGCATGATCAAAGAGGCACATCATGACGTATACCTGATTGATTATCGCATTGATGCCCGGACTGGGCTGGACGTACTGCAGGAGGCTGATGCGATGGAACGTTCCGAACCATTTATTCTTTTGACGGGCGTAGGGGATCACGACATCGAGCGTGAATCTTTGCAGCTTGCGGCTTCAGACTATATCGTGAAAAAAGAATTGACCAGCGAAGCGCTAGCGCGCACGATTTACTACGCACTGGGTCGTAAAGAGCAGGAACAGCAAAAAATTGACCAGCTCGTTGAACTGAATAAGACGAAAGATGAATTTATCTCTATCGCTTCGCACCAATTGCGTACTCCGGCAACGACCGTCAAACAATATATAGCCATGGTTGTGGATGGATTCGGTGGCACCCTGAATGATAAGCAGCAGACGCTGCTTTCTAAAGCTTATGACTCGAACGAGCGGCAATTGACGATCATCAACGACCTTTTGAAAGTGGCGCAAATTGATGCCGGACGCATGGAGCTTGTCCAAAGGCCGATCGACATGTCGGCATTTCTTCGTGACACGGCGGAAGATTTCCGTCCGATATTCGCGAGTGCAGGGCAGGTGCTCAAAAATGATATTCAGGACGGCATTGCGTGGAATACCGACGAGACTGCTTTTCGCATGATTATCGACAATCTTTTGGAAAACGCAAAAAAATACTCTCGTAAAGGAGCGACCACGACTCTTTGCTTGGAATTGAAAGAAGAAACGATGTCGATTGCTGTCGTCGATGAAGGCGTTGGCGTGGCCGACCCGGACAAGTTGTTTCAAAAGTTCTCGCGCATCGAAAACGAATTGTCGACGGTCGTCGGCGGGACGGGCCTCGGATTGTACTGGGCAAAGTCGGTCGCACAGCTCATGGGCGGCAGTTTGCATTACGAGCGAAACGATTCGGGAGGATCGACATTCGTCCTGACATTTTACGATGTGAAATAAATTACATATATTTTTCAGAAAAAAGTATATATTAAGTAGAAGTTATGAATGAAAAAACCGTACTAATTGTCGAAGATGACACTGATCTTCGTGACGCGTACGTTATGATCCTCGAGTCTGAGGGTTATGACGTGCGGTCAGCCGAAAACGGCAAAGTGGCACTGGATCTCGTGAGCGCAGAAGGCGATCCGGGTATTATTTTCTTGGACCTTCGCATGCCAGTCATGGACGGCATTGCTTTTTTGAAGGAATACCACGCGGAAGAACATGAAAACACTGAGATTATCGTATTTTCTAATTATGACGCCAAATCAGAAATTGACGAAGCGTACGAACTTGGCGCGCAGCGCTACGTATTAAAAGCACGCGCAGCTCCCAAAGAGCTCATTCGCATCGTTCAAACTATTTTGAATTAATTTTACGCCGTAACGTCACGGAACGTGTCTTCGCCAATGTGGTTTTCAAGCAGCGCTTTATTAACGCTGTATGTGCCGCGTTGATAGTGAATGATATTTAATTTCTGCAATTTGCCTAATATTTTCGTGGTGCTTTCACGGCTCAGTCCGACCAGGCTGGCTATGGTAGAGTGTCGCAATGTCATGTCGATCTCGTAGACGTCCACCTTCTTCGTTGTTACTCCGTAGCGGAAAACAAGATAATACAGAGTGAAAGCGACTTTATCTTCCGCTCGTGATTGTTCCAGACCGTTGATGCGAAGCATTGAAGCGGTATAGTCGCGACTCAAGGTGTCAAACATGCTGAGAAGAGCTTCTTTGTCATGCAGTATGCGTTCTTGGAAATCTTCGCGGGTGAACTGCAGCGTTCGGACGTCGGATACCGCTTCGTAGTAGAAAAGGGATGTCGAAGTAGTTCCCATCAGCCAAGACATCGGCAGGATATCGTTTTTGGTAAAGAAAGAGATGGTGCGTTCTTCGCCGCTGGTTGCGATGGTATACGCGCGGACAACACCATCCGACACCATGACCCCTCGTCGTGGCGCTTCGCCCTGGAAGAAAATGTTAGCGCCTTTTTTGTACGCCTTCAACTGGCTGTAAGGTTTTATTTTTTCAGAAGGCGTATGCATACTTTTAGTATACCATCCCTGTTAAGGTGATTTTTTTCACATTTTTATGGTGAGAGTCGACACAGTTTTACCACTCATGCTTGTTTATAGTAGAGGGTAGATAAGTTAAAGGTGTTTGAAGGGGGTAATTATGAAGCAGCAATCGACAAGCGTAGATATCCGAATCAAGAATTTCATGGGTCGCAAAATGTCGGAATATCCAGAATTGAAAGAGAAATACGGCCCACGAGTAGATGTAGTACAGCGAGGCTACTTGTGGGAAGATCTGATCAGCATGTTTAGTAAAAAGGAGCGCGTCATCTAATGTCACGGACACTGCATCACTCAAAGTTCAATAATCATTTGGCCAAAGGCAAGAACAAATTCCACTCCATGCGTCGTCGGTACCTGCGCGCTATAAAAATGGAAGAAATGTACATTCAAACACCTATCTCACAGAATTTCTCATCAACCGACCGGTTAGCTCGAGGCTGACCGGACTCCACAATTTCTTATTACCCACCCGCACAAAAGCCTTCCTCTGAAGGCTTTTTCTATTTGGTGAAGTTACTTGCCGTTACGTTCACGGTGAATGCAACCCGGCCAGCAACAGGGACGGCGCTTGCCTTCTGCCAGTTCGGCATGTGTTCTTTGCACGCGACGCGCGCGTGTTTCGATCAATTTTGCGCTTTCAACCCAACAGATCCATTCGTTCCGGGCAAGCGGAGTGATGTCGTTCCAGGCGGCAAGGCCTGCTTCATCAGAGGAAAGCGCTTTCTTGAGATCTTTGGGGAGAGCGCCATGAATGGTGCCGGCAGGGATGGTCAAAGGAGTTGACGTTGCCATATAATTATATTATAGCACATTTATAAAAAATAGCCAGTAGCAGTAAAACCGATCTTTTATCATTTTTGGTATGATAGATATATAACACGCTCGTCATAATCAGAGCGTAAGGAGGTTGCGATGCAGAAGATCACCCCGAACTTATGGTTTGACGGCAATGCCGGAGAAGCTGTGGAATATTACCTCTCGGTCTTTCCGGACGGCAAAGTACTTTCGAAACAGTATTACCCTTCAAATGCAGAGGAGGGGTTGGCCGATTTCCAAATTGATCTCGCCGGCAAAGAATTGGTTGTCGAGTTCGAAATCGCCGGCATGCATTTTACTGCCATCAATGCCGGTCCCGAGTTCAAGTTTTCCGAAGCGGTGTCATTTGCCGTGACGTGCAAAGACCAAGAAGAGATTGATTACTACTGGAGCAAACTTTCTGCTGTGCCCGAAGCTGAACAATGCGGCTGGTGCAAAGACAAGTACGGCTTGAGCTGGCAAATCGTACCCGAGAACATGGGTGAGCTGATGCAGAAGCCGAATGCATACAAAAATATGATGGAGATGAAGAAGCTCGTCATAGAGGAGTTTTAATTGGCTGAAGCTGCAAAAAAACCGCGTGCCAAACGGCCGCGACCCGTCCATCACCCCGAAGACTTCGACTTGGACGTTCTCTCTGGCGATGACGACATGTTCCGCTGGTTTTTGCTCACGTTCCTGCTTGGAAAACCGATCCAGTCGACCGTGGCAGTCAAAACGTGGAGATTATTCATAGATCGTAAAGTCGATACGCCATGGGGCATCTTGAACATGAAAGACCGCCAACTGACCATGTTGCTGCACCTTGGCGGCTATACGCGGTATCAGCATGTCATGACGCACGCTTTAAAGACGGCCATGCAACAATTGGTCGACATGTACGAGGGTTCTTTATTCATTATGATGGAAGACAGCGCCGATGAAACGCAACTTTCAAAACGGCTGCAGAAATTATACGGTGTCGGCCCGAAGACGGCTGAGATATTCATGCGTGAAACTGAAGAGTACTTCGCGCGGCGAGTAGAATAATGGCGAATCGTGACGCTGAGATCATACGCGAATTCCAACAACCTTCTGGTGCGTACCCTGCAAGCCCCTTGTTTGTACCCTACCAACACACTTGGTTCAGAGACGGTTCGTATATCGCGGATGCCATGAGCCAGTCAGGCAATGTTACTTCTGCAGAATCATTTTTTAGCTGGTGCGCTCGCGTCATCGGCGACAGGAAGGACACGATCTTGGCTGGGGGCCGGTTGGATGCTCGCTATACGTATGAAGGCAAAGAAGTCCCGGGGGAATGGGGCAGCTATCAACTTGACGGATTCGGACTGTTTTTGTGGGCCTTGAAACGACACGAGCAGCGCCACGGCGTATCGTTAGATGCATATGCAGAAGCCATTGAGCTGACACAGGAGTACCTTGCGCGTCATTTTGAGGACGACTGTTTTGACTGGTGGGAAGAGCGCGAAGGCCGGCATGCGACGACGCTGGCGTGTATATACGCGGGGCTGCACGCGTTTAACAACCCGGCGGCCGAACAAGCAAAAGCGATGATTGATATTACTGAAGAACGCACTGACGGCAGCCTGCTTGCGGTTGCATTGCTTGCAGTTGTTCCTGTCGAAACATTCCAGCCGGTACTGGAACGCATCGAACGTGAATTGAAAGAACCGGACGGCGGCGTGCACCGATATGCAGATGATAGCTATTATGGCGGTGGAGCGTGGCCGGTGCTGGCCGCAATGCTCGGTATGTATTATGCGGACCTCGGACGGATGGACGATGCAAAGATGCAGCTTGCGTGGTGCGATGCGCAGCGCAGTGAAAACGGCTGGATGCCAGAACAATCGATTGAACATGCACGACACCGCGAGGCATACGAAGAATGGGCGTCACAACACGGTGAGCCGGCTTTGCCGCTGCTTTGGTCACACGCAATGGTAATGGCATTACGAACTCGGCTCGAAGGCACCGCTTGAACAGCTCATTCCTCTCATGCTATGATGAGCGTACATTAAATAGGGAATTGGAGAACAGACATGGATGGTGGACCGTTTCGTGCGCCGCGATCGGCAGAAACAGACCGACGCGTCATCAATAGGCAGGAGCCGGTGCCAAGGCAGCCGGTAGATCCTCAGCCGATCGTCGAAGAACCGAAAAAATATCGTCAGCCGTCGCAGTACCCGGCAGCCGAAGAAAAGAAGCCGTTCAAACGCCGGTTTGTTGCACCGCTTGTTGTATTGCTCATTCTTTTGCTTCTCGTTGGGGGATGGTTCTTCTTCTCTAATAAGCAAAACGCCGCGATCGGCATCGACGGCGGCAAATACCAGGCAGTCTTCTTTACCAACGGGCAAGTCTATTTCGGCAAACTCAGCGGATCGAACAACAGCTACCTCAAATTAACGAATATTTATTATCTGCAAACCGAATCGACCGACGGTTCGAACAGCGTCCAGTCTGCATCGACCGACCAAAACAGCAATGCCAAGCTGGTGAAACTTGGTGACGAGATCCACGGACCTGAAGATGAAATGATCATTTCGAAAGATCAAGTGCTCTTCTATGAAAACTTGAAAGCGGACGGAAAAGTCGCCCAGGCAATTCAAAAAGCCAAGAACTAAAGCGCATTCATTCCCAGTAAAAAACCGGCTCTGTCATGAGCCGGTTTTTTACTGTAGGGAGTCGATGTAGGTGATCCATTGTTTGTCATCGATTTTTGACTGCGATTTGATAAGGACGAGAAGAGCGTTTTTGACAAAAAGTGCCGATTGCGGGCCTTTTGATGACGTACCGATATAAACCGTCGTGCCGTCCGCGTTCATTTTATCTGTCGCATTGTAAGATTTTGCTAATTCCGAAAGATGCGCATCGGTATCGTTCTTGAATGATTCGGGAAGCGGCTGTTGGCTGACGCTGATGGCGACACCCCGAATGGCGTCGGTGTAAGCGTATACCGGTGCTGCTGACGGCGGGCTCACCCTGTCCCATCCACCAAGGCCTTCTATTGAGTCGTCTTTCGGCAGAATCGTTTGGTACTTCGGCGTGTCAGCGGCTTGCGTGGAACTGTGATGCGTCACGACGAGAGCGATGACGACGATCACAATAACCACTGCTCCCAAGATGACGAACAGTGCGACCGGTTTTTTCGTATGCTGCATTCGTGCGAGTTTCACCCGTATCCCCTTATGGTTCCAAGTATAGCAGAATGGGAAAACGGTTATTTGTTGCTGAAGGCGAAACTGAGGTCGCTGGCGTACGCGCTGTCGCCGTTCTTTGCCGTCAAGTTGATTTTGAAGACGACGCTGTCACCGGCTGAGAAACCACAGGTGGCAGGGTCGGTGCCGGTCGTTCCGGCAACTGCCGTTTGCCATGCGTGTCCGACGGTAATCGGCGCCGAGATGGCGGTGCTGCAGGCGACCAACCCATTTTTGGTGTTCTTGTAGATTTGGTAGTTGATCTTTGAGTTGTCTGCGTCGCGGACGGCCAATGAGGTTGAGCCGGCGATGAAGTTCTTGAAGTTGCCAGGAAGCGTGTACGTGACATAGATGCTCTTGGTTTGGTCTGTCGCCGCTGTCGCTGTCCAGTCATAGTAGTTGTGCGTCTCGTTGGCGTCACAGATTGCCGGTTGCGTGTCGCTGCCGTCGTTGATGTTCAAGCCGTCAGAGCAGATATCTGAGTTCAACGTGCCGATACCTGTACCGTGCGTGACTGCACCGGTGTATTCAGGGCTGATCGTCACGAAGGTATCAGGGCTAGCCGCACACGCGCCCCATCCGCTAACTTCGTAGCATTGGACTTGGCCGAGCGTCGTGTCGTAGTACATGCTGCCTACGAGGGCCGGGTCGGTAATAGCGGGCGCACTGGCCGCTTTGTCGAGTGTGAGCAGCGAGGTGCCCCCAGTACCTGTACCGGTACCGATTTGCACGCTGTTGCCACCGCTCGCGCTGCTCTTGACCGAGAGGATCGTCGCTGCGCCAGAATCTTTTACGGAGAACAGCGTGCCGTCAACCGGTGTCGCGTTACTGTTCTGCAAAGACAATCCGCTGCCACCTTCGCTGCCCAACGTCATGTGCGCGCCGCCATCTTTCGCAGAGCTGTCGTAGGCGTCTTGCAGCGTGGTTGCGGTGCCGCCGGCAACGGTCCAGTCAGTCCCGTTCCAAAGCAGGTTAGTAGTCGCGTTGGCTTTCATGCTCAGTTGCGAAGCGCCGCCGTTCAATGAAAGGGCGAATGTTTCGGACGTGCCGGCAGCGGTCGCGTACAAGATGCGTCCGGCGGTACGGATAGAAGGGTCGTTCAATGTTGCCGTCAGGTCAGAATCGGTTGCGTTCAAGATGATAACACCGTTGCCGTCAACGTTTGCCTGCGTGACAGTCGCGCTGGTGGCAAAGTCTTGCTGGCTTGCTGCTTGGAAGGTTGGCGTGCTGATGACGACCAGTCCTGCCGCACCGCTGCCGCTGCCATTGCCGGCGCTCAATGTGAGATTGCCACCGTTCGCATCGCCGTTTGTTGCGGAACCTGCTTTGACGGTGAGTGAGCCGCCCTGTACGCCGCTTGCCGTGCTGCTCGTGCCTTGGATCGAAAAGCCGTTCGCCGTCGAGGCGTTGCCATTACTGTCAGCGTTGCCGACATACAGCGTGTCGCTCTTGCTTGAAATGCGAACTTTTTGGCTTCCGTTGGTGCTGAGGGTCGTGTCGTTTTTTGATTGGATGGACGTCGTGCCGCCAGCTGCGTTGCCACCGGATCCTATGTTGACGTCGGTCGTGCTGCCAGCCGTGTTGTTCGCACCGATGTTGATGGTTTGGCTCAGCGCGACGGTGTTGCTGCCGATGGTGATCGAACTTGCGGCTGCCGTTCCAATAGCAATCGAACCGACACTGCCCGTGCCGGTTGCTGTTCCTGCGTCGATCTGTACGTTACCGCCATCGCCGTTAGTGCCGCCTGCCGCGCCACCTTGTAGTACCAAATCCCCGCCTGGGGATCCCGTT
>Ga0265798_10008373_pt1 | contig 13190 bp, 10 predicted proteins | sample P3T30metagenome_FD_192430 | JGI IMG/M metagenome (GOLD analysis project Ga0265798, IMG submission 192430) | Plant litter microbial communities from East Loma Ridge, Irvine, California - P3 T30 | ecosystem: Environmental > Terrestrial > Plant litter > Unclassified | place: USA: California...
GGCAGCCGGCACCAGAAATTAGCAGTAAAAACAATGCCTTACGTGCGATGCACGTGAGGCATTTGTCTTTGTGATCGGCGAAAAGTACACTTTCAGTACACTCAGCAATTACAGAGGCTTCATGGCAACCATCGTTCCTACCCCTTCCGGCACCTACAAAGCGCTCGTGCGCATGAAGGGTTGGCCCACTACTTCCAAGACTTTTCGACTCAAACGCGACGCCGTAGACTGGGCTCGCAGGACAGAAGATGAAATGGTCCGTGGTGTCTACATCTCGCGCAGCGGGTCAGAGCGGATGACCGCGCAGGAGGCATTACAGCGCTACCTGGCAGAAGTCACTCCAACGAAGAAGCCGACCACCCAACGTAGCGAGAACGTCACTGCAACCCATCTGATAGCCTTCCTGGGCAAGTACTCGATGGCAGCCTTGAGTAGCGAGCTGGTTGCGGCCTATCGGGATCATCGACTCGCTGCAGGCAAGTCAAACAACACCGTTCGCATTGAGCTGGCGATGCTCAGCAACTTGTTTACCATCGCCATTCAGGAATGGGGCCTAGGGCTTACGCATAACCCTGTCGCAGCGATCCGCAAGCCAAGTCCAGGCAGAGGTCGCGACCGGCGCCTTACAGCAGATGAGGAAGCACGACTCATCGACGCAGTCGACAGACACAGCAATCCGATGCTGGGCTGGATCGTTAGACTGGCGATTGAAACGGGCATGCGTCAATCTGAGATATCAAACCTTCGAATCGCCGATGTTGACCTCAAGAGCCGAGTCGTTCGTTTGTCAGACACTAAAAACAATACTTCTCGTACGGTGCCGCTAACGGCTGCAGCTACTGCGCTGTTCAAGAACGCGATCGAGCACTCCTTACGCCCGCAAGCGACCGACCTCGTGTTTTTTGGAGAACCAGGCCGAGACGGACGTCGGCGACCGTATCAGTTCGCTAAAATCTGGACAGACATCAAAACGGCGGTCGGTATTAGTGACCTGCATTTTCATGACCTCCGTCATGAAGCCGTAAGCCGCTTGGTTGAGGGTGGACTGAGCGATCAGGAAGTTGCCTCGATCAGTGGGCATAAATCAATGCAGATGCTACGCCGCTACACCCATCTCAGGGCAGAGGATCTGGTCAGCAAGCTCGATGGCATGGCCAAAGTTCGGGCCGTGGTATTCGACGTATATGGCACCATCGCAACGATCAATGACAAACGCAACCCGTTCGGGAAGCTATTACAGATCGGGGAGGCCCACGGGCGCCGTAGAACGCCCCAGGACCGCGTAATACTGATGTCTCAAGCTGTGGACCTCGGAAAGGCTGCCAGCCTGCTAGGGATCTCACTCGCGGCCTACCAGTTCGAGGAGTTAGAAAAAGACTTGCGAGCAGAGCTGGCCTCGATCACGTTGTTTCCAGAAGTCCTGAGCACCGTCCGCTCCCTTAAAGATCGAGGGATCAAGATCGGTTTGTGTTCAAATCTGGCTGCAGCGTATGCCCCACCGATTACCGAACTACTGCCGATGCAACTGGATGCTTATACCTGGAGCTTTGAAGCAAAGTCGCTTAAGCCGAACCATTCGATCTATGAGAGTGTCTGCCGGAGTCTAAAGTGCGCGCCGCACCAGGTACTCATGATCGGCGACACGCAAGAAGCAGACGTCGACGGCCCCCGCCTATACGGCATGCAGTCGATTCGCCTCGATCGGGCAGCGAAGCAGGACACTGCCGACCGTGTATCGACTCTGTCAGGACTGTTCAAATTTCTTTAATGATCGAAGGATTCGTTGGTTGACCATCCAGCGAATCCTGCTCATGCTTCGCCGGATGCCGCTTTAGTGCAATCGACACAGCAGCGCGTGATATTCCCAACTGCCGAGCGATGTCAGCTTGACGTACGAAGCCCTGCATCTGCAGCTGCTTAATAGCCTCAATGGTCTCACCATTCTTGACAGAAGGCCGTCGGCACTTTGGCGCCAGTTCAGGCTCGTAAAGAGATAGATAAGCTTCCTTGCGAACCCGCGTGATCGCGTCAAGATCACCGTTTCTAGCAACAAAAAACTCTTCCTTGAGAAGTCGCCTTCCTACTATCTCTAACTCAGCTTCAAACTCAGCCTTGCGAGCATGGTCACGCTTGTAAAGTCGCATGGACTCGCCGCCACGACGTTGATTGTGTAGATGGCAGAATCGCCGACTCAAGCGAATGATTGGCTGCTCAACTAGATCGGCAGGTACCATTTTGTCGCGCACCAGGGCATCTTCGATCAAAGCACAGAGCTCATCAACCAACTTCGTTGATGACATGATGCGCGCCCTCACCGACGTGCCGGCCTCCCACTCGAAGTAATCTCGAAACCGATCTCGCACTCTCAGAAACTGCCCGCCACCGACCCACAGCATGATACGAGGCGCAAGATAAACCATTTCGACCTCATTCCAGTCAGAGCCTCCGACTCGTGCGGCAACAATCGATAGGTGCGGGTGTCTTTCGCCATCGAGGGCGAAGAGGAAAACGTCGAGAACTTCACGCGCAAAAGTGGCAGTCTCCACGTTAGGGAAAGGCTCTTCAACACGTTTTAACACGCCCCCTGGCTTCCGAATATAGCGTGTGGCCGTACTCTCCGACTGGGCGCGTTCACTTTGGCGCCAACAAAGCTCGCAGAAACGCTCAGTCCCAAAGACGAGCTTCGCACTCTCCTCGATCGTTGCCCCGGTCTCTTCGCGTACGAGCATCGCACCATTATCATCGGAAAACCGCACTACTGTAGGGATGCCACTTCGCATTTTTGGTGTCAACAAGATTTATTTGACGTCATTGTAGAGCTTGCGGCCAATAACATCCAACCGTTGTTACCGTAATCCACCGAAACCATTCACATGACTATCGAAGAAACGCTTCTCACCAAATACGGCGCACTGCTCACCATCAGCCAGTTAGCAGAGATCCTCTCACGCTCGTCCGAGGGCATCCGAATAAGCCTCAGGACCTCTACCCCTTGGGCAGAAAAGATCAACCGTGCTCGTCTCAAAGTGGGTCGCCGGGTGTACTTCCGTACCGCCGAGATCGCCCAATTTCTCCATGATGCAACGGCATGATCGCTGAAGAGCAAGTAGCGGACTTCGAGGCTTCAGGTAGCTCAAGTAATCACTCTAAAAACCACGTTATCGTACGGCGGAAAGTTCGCGCCAACTTCACAGTTCTCGACAACGCGCTGATCCTCGACCAGCGCCTCTCCTGGAAAGCACTCGGCCTGCTGACATACCTGCTGTCTTTACCCCCAAACTTTCGTCTCCGCCTCAGCCATCTATCCTCTCTGCGCCCTACTGGAAGAGATGCAACACGAGCAGGTTTGCGAGAGCTGGAGGAAACGGGTTACTTATCGATCAGTATCGAGCGCCATGTATCAGGACGCTTCTCAGCAACCACTTGGTGTGTAAGTGATGCGCCGGCGACGCCCGTTCTCAAGCCTAGCTCACCGCGTACGGAAAACCCGTATCCGGCCAAGCCTGTTCCCGAAAAACCGATAACGGAAAACCCGACGCTAACAAGTACTAAGAGAAAACAAGAACTTATATCAAAAACAACTGGGACGGATGGGACGCCAAGCGTAGGGCTCGTATATCCCCAGGTCAGCCAAGAACAGCAGACGCAACTTGAAAAATTGATCGCTCAAATTCCTAGCCCAATCCAGCAAGATGTTCTAGATGAGTTAGAAGCAAAACGTCAGCTTGGAAAGCTCAAATCAACAGTCATTGCGTTGGCACGACACTTCGTCAAAAATCCTGAAAAATTTTTGATCGCTGACGGACTAATGGTCCGCGAACAGCGGATCTCCACATCTGCGCTAGAACGCCTACATGCCACACAGAAGCATGAGCATCTAGAACTGCAACGCGAGGCAGACGAAAACATTAGGAAGATGTCTGATGAGCAATTTTCTATCTATATATCGAAGTTGCCTCCAGTGGCTCGTGACAACGTCTCCCAGCGCCGTCGGGTGCTGCAAGAAACAGTGAACTGTCAAGCCTCTTATTCGTCCTTGATACCAGAATCTAACTCGCATACTTCACATTTCTAGCTTATTAGAACTTCTGACTAAACCTCCTCTTGTCCTGAGAGCAACAAAACCGTACACTGAGCCATTCTGAACGTCCGCTCGCGGCCAGAGAGCAGTTATTGCAAGTGCATCAGTTCGGCGCTCTACCAGAAACGATTAATTAGCCAAGGCCTTCGGCTTAGAAGTACAAAAAAATCGAGGACACCCATCGCTATCTGGGCGTCCAACTACATGCGGCATGCCGCCTCCCCTTCTTTTGCTTATGAAAATCGATTACGTCGAACTGAAACAGTACCGGAATTTCGCTGATGCACACATCAATCTTGCCCAGAATAGCTTGGTAATTGGGAGCAACGACGTCGGAAAAACGAACATGATCCGTGCATTGAGACTCCTGTTGGACAAGAGCTTGTCGGACGCAGATATCGAACCGTCAACACGAGATTTCCATTGCGCGAATGATGGCACGCAGGCAGGCACCTTTTCCATCCGTATTGCATTCTCCGAGGTGACTCAGGACGCTGTGCTTTCCCAGCTCAAAGGTTTCGTCAGTGCCGACGGTCACTTTTTTCTTGAGTTCCATGCCGATCGCTTAGATCTCAGCTACAAAATCAAGGCTGGTCATGAACTCACTGCTATGGAGGAGATCCCAAGCCGGTACTATTTAAAGTACTTGCATCTGAAGTATATCCACTCCCAACGTGACCTGTTGCGATATATCCGCTCGGAAAAGCGGCACCTGCTGCGTCTTTCTCAGGAATCTCGCGACCAGCTACAGGTGGATGCAGATGCAAAGCAATTGCACGCGCTCAGTCAGCTGTTGGAGTCTGTGAACGCTGGGGTGAAGAAATTGCACTATGTCGCCGAAGCGACCAAAGACCTCAACAATGAACTGAAGGCGCTGTCTCACCATCATGCCGGGTACAACGTGTCGTTGGATACCGGTGCGATTGACATCCAGCAATTCATCGAACAGTTGGAGCTGGGAGCAAGCACTAATGGTTCGCCGGTGATGCTGGGGGGCGACGGCCGTAACAACCAGATTCTTTTGGCCTTGTGGAAGGCTAAGAGCGTACTCGAGTATGACCAGGACAGCGAGGTGGTGATTTATTGCATCGAAGAGCCCGAGGCGCACTTGCATCCCCACCAGCAGCGTAAACTCGCAAGCTACCTTATCAGCGAACTACCTGGCCAGACCATTGTTACCTCCCACTCCCCACAGATCGCAGCTAGTTACCGCCCCGACTCGGTCGTGCGCCTATTGCGCGACAACGGAGCTTCTCGCGCGGCAAGCCAAGGGTGTTCCGATTGCATCGACAGCGCATGGACAGGGCTAAGCTACCGGATGAGCATCCTTCCAGCGGAAGCGTTCTTCGCTTCGGCCGTCATGCTAGTCGAGGGTCCATCGGAAATGCTGTTCTACGCTGCACTGGCTCGCGCTCACAGTTTAGATCTCGACCAATGCAACGTATCTCTGATGTCTGTCGATGGCGTCTCATTCAAGGTTTACAGCCGGGTGTTGAACGCGCTGGAAATCCCATGGTCTATGCGAACTGACAACGATATCTCCGACATCCTAATTGGTCCGCAGGGGGCGCAAGTGACATGGCGCCAAGTCGCAGGCATCAACCGTGCCCTATCGTTGGCAGGCCTGTCTTCCGAGCCACATCGCCCAGTGCCATACAATCAAAGCGCCTCGCTTACGGATGGAACGTGGCATAAGGTAAGTGCAGCTGTCGCTCCCTATGGCATCTTCCTTTCACAGATCGACCTGGAGCATGACATTGCCACTGAACTCCCAGCGTTGCTAAATGGATTCAACGGCCATCCAGTGCCCCAGGCTATCGTCTACCTACAAGGGAAGAAAGCCATCCGCATGCAGCAGTTCATTGAGCACTGCGGAGCTTCGCTGCAGGCACCGCTTGGTGGGGATCTGTTAAAGCCGCTGCTCCATTGTATAAACGCTGCAGCGAAAGCTTAACTATGGCTAACTTTGTTCCTAGTGTGCAGCAGGATCAGGCTATTCAATGCTTGAGCAACATGGTGATCGTTGCCCGTCCTGGCAGTGGAAAAACTAGCGTTCTGTCACGCAAAATTCGGAACTTGGTACCGACGCTGCGTCCCTACCAGGGCATCATCGCCATTTCCTTCACGAACAAAGCGAGCAATGAGTTGGAGCGCCGCTGCAAAGGCGACGCTTTCGACGTCAAGAATTCTTTCTTTGGCACGATCGATGAATTTTGCCTCCGCGAGATCGTTTTTCCGTTCGCGCGGCAGTTGATGCCCGTGGCAGCGCAGGTTAAAACGGTCAAGGTTAACGAGTTGCCCGCTCCGCTGACGAGCAGTCTACCGGCAACACCGATACAGCAAGCATCCGTTGCAAACATAGTCGAGTTCCTGCCATTTTTGCAGGGGGCGCTGGCACAGGGTTATGTCCCCCTCGAAGCTGTAGGTATGCTTGCCAGCCACGTGGTCAATCAGTCTATTGCCTGCCGAAAATACCTAGTAGCCCGCTATCGCGCCGTGTTTATCGACGAGTATCAGGACAGCGGATACTTCCAACACGAACTCTTCCTGAAGCTCAAGAACTTAGGTCTAAACGCCGTTGCGGTTGGTGACGGTGACCAGTCTATTTATGCTTTCGCACACAAGGATCCGAAGTATCTGCTACAGCTTACCGCCCTAGGCAGCGGCTTTGCTCATTTTGCAATCACGACTAATTTCCGCAGCCATCCATCCATAAACGACTATGCACAGCGTCTGCTCAATCCGAGTCACGCAATCGCTCCAACGAACGACTTTAGGGTGTTCTTGAAAACGACCAATGGTGACCAGCATGCGATTGGCGATTGGTTGACGCAAGCTGTTCCTCATCTTATGGCCCACTACCAAGTGGCCTTGGCAAGCAGGGTAGCCATCTTTTGCCGGCATCAGCATTCTGCTCGACTGATTGCGGATCATTTGAAGATTAAACACCGTCTCGTCGAGGATAATCCTTTCGAGTTGGCACCGGCGACCGAAGCAAGTCTTTTCACGGATCTGCTAAGGTTGCGTTACGACTCGCAGTTAACCGCCGAACCGCTGATCGAGCGGGCGGGGCCGCTCAAGCTAAGTCGTCTGGAGCGAACCGCGCTCCGGCGGATACTTTTGCGGTGCCGGACTTGCGCAGAGACCGACCTGGTTGCATCCGTGCTTGATGCGACGACTCGCCTTCTTGGCCAACCGTTTTCGTCGACCGGTGCGACGGAGCTTGTGTCCGTGTGCGGGGACGCCGGCAAGCTTCGCTGGTTTCACAGTCCCAGCCGCGATGACGTTCAGATCATGACGCTGCACAAAGCTAAAGGGTTGGAATTCGACCTCGTCTTCCATGCCGATCTTTATGATCATGTCATCCCAACACGCCTTTATCCGCCCGGAACGTTTGGTCAGGTCATTTTCGAGAACGAAACGCAATGCTTAAACTTGCATTATGTGGGGGTCACCCGGGCGATCAGGGCTTGTGTGCTGATGACTTCAACCTCTCGAATCAATCGGCAGGGGGGCGTCAAGAGCGGGGCGCCGTCGCAGTTCATCGGTAGGAACGGAGTGAGCGCTATACCAATCAACTGGTAGCGTCAGTGATAGAGAAGAGCGAACGGATGAGGCCGTGGCATCGCATGGCACTACCAACTCTGCCGATGAATGAATCGCCACGAATTTAATCCTACCTTAAAATCAACTTGTCCCTGGATGCTGACCTGGGCGGCTTCTTTCGTACCGATTTGATATCTAAGTAGCGCCCGAGTGGCACCTGAATGGCGCTTATTTAATACCTATCTGATACCTATTTGCTACCTATTTGCTACCTATTGCTACCTATTTGCTACCGATTGCTACCTACTTGCTACCTATTGGTACCTATTTGATACCTAATCGATGCCTGAGAGATACTGAATGGTGCCTGGATGGTGCACGAGTAGTACTGTTCAAGAAGCGCATTGGTAGAACTATCAGATCTCAACCATATCATGGCTCAAACCTCTTATTTTTTCTTCTTAGTGGAACATAAAGAGGTACTTACAGCGAGCCGGGATTCTGTAGATAAGACGTTGAATTTGTTAGACAAAAGTTGTCTTACAATTCTTCCCGTTTCGTCGGATCTGTAAGTATCCACGCTTACGGAAAACGATAGCATGAGGCAACATTAGGGTATCGAGAAGGCGGCAAGAGGCATGACAAACCGTATCAAATTATGTTTGCTGTAAGGGCCAGGCGACAGCGTGGTACTGGAGTCACACTCAAATCGACTAATCTAGCTGTCGGCAGGCACGTCCATCAGCGCGAAAGCGCGACAATCATGGGCTAACAGAACCTGCCAACTAGGACCGCCTAGGCCAGCGACTGTATGAACGCGGAGCTAACCGCTGGGCTCAGACGATGGAAGTCGGAGAAACAGAACGCGAAGTGAGAGCTACTTTAGTGGAACATAAAGAGGTGATGACGCACTCCCTTAAAGAGGAGCATAACTCCCTGAATCTAAACGGAATATCAAGTCTGACACCTCAACGTGTGCGGATAGATTTGTCAGCACAGACGCTGACAGGCAAAAGTTGCTTGAATACAAACTAACGTCTAGAAGACCTTTGGAAGCAATAAGAACCGTCGCGGAGACTTCAGTAGCTCTAGCGGCGAAGTACTGGGCAAGCAGAGAAGTACGTCCGCTTGCGATGCTACGTATAGCGTGTGGCAGATCTACTCAAATCGACTGATCCAGCCGCATACGGGTATGTCTCACAAGAGACTTCGGCGCTTGGCGGGGAGCCGAGCCTATTGCGTTGCAGTAGTCCTTGCAGATCGCTGCCGTTTCGCCATTTACTCTGCATAACGTTCCAGCCCGCACTAGAATAGTACTTTGAACATACCGGTGAGTGACGCAGTGACCCGTCGATATACAGAACAGGAGTGGGTTACGCTCGCTCGTGAGAAGCATCTAGGCCGTTATCTGTACGAAGACTGCGGCTATGCAGGAATGGCTGCGAAGGTAACGATACGCTGCCCTGATCACGGTCTTTTTACACAGCGGGCCCAGGATCATATCCGTGGCGGCGGATGTCCGGAGTGCAGCGCTCAGGCCCGCCGACACTCCATATTGCGATCTCGAGCGAAATCCCGCATTTCAACGGCGGAAATGATCGTGCGTTTCGAAAGCGTGCATGGCCGCACTTACGACTACACGAAGGTCGAGTTTGCTGGCACGAAGAAGCCTGTCACCATTGTGTGCCGCGAGCATGGAGCTTTCCAGCAACTGCCTTCGAACCACCTAAAAGGATCAGGTTGTCGTAACTGCGGGTCCAACCGCGCTGCGGCAAAGCACAAGCTGGATCAGGCAGAGTTTGAAAGACGCGTTCGCCAAACCCATGGAAAGCGCTACGGCTTGGCTCTCGCCTTTTACCTGACTCAATACGACAACGTCACCGTCCACTGCGCCGAACATGGGGAGTTCTCGATCCTGCCGCTCAATCTGTGGCAAGGCAGCGGCTGTCCAAGGTGCGCCCGACTGGAAGGCGGCAAGAAACATCGGATTACGCAAGAGGATTATCTGCGGCGCGCTGAGGAGGTGCATGGAACGACTTACGACCACGGCCTTATCCAGTTCACCCGGATGCACGACAGAATTGTCGTCGTGTGCCGAAACCATGGACAGTTCTCGCCTACCGCTGTCAACTATCTGGCTGGCAGAGGCTGCAAAGTGTGCGGCACCAGCCGCGCGGCCGCTGCACGGACCCCCAAGCTCGTCTTCCAGGTTGATGAGGTACTCGCGCGGTTTCATGAGACGCACGGTGACCAATACGACTATACGAGCGTCGTTTACGAGCATAGCAATCGCCACGTAACGATTGTATGCCGCCGGCACGGGGCATTTCTGCAGACACCAAGTGGTCATTGGGCTGGAAAGGGATGTCCCGAATGCGGCCGCTTGACTCGCGCTGAGAGCCTTATCCTGACGACGGAGGAAGCAGTCGCAAGGTTCAGGCAACTGCACGGCGACCGTTACGACTATGCTGATACCGTCTATGACCGATTTAGGCGGCGCGTCACCATCAGATGCAAGCGCCACGGACCATTCCTCCAGAGCCCGCAGGCGCACTTGGAAGGCAAAGGTTGCCCACGATGCAGCCAGTCGAGTGGAGAAACGCGCGCCGCCGCTTGGTTGCAAAAGCACGGTATTGAGTTCTTGGTCGAGTCTCCTGTCTCAATCGAAGGACAGACGCGCTGCAGATTCGACTTCTTTTTGCCAGACTACAGTACGTTCGTTGAGATCGACGGTCCCCATCACTTCGCGCCGGTACGATATGCAGGAATGTCTTCGGAAAAAGCGCTGGAGGTGTTCCACTCGACCCAGAGGCGTGATGCTCTTAAGGAGAACTGGGCTGCCAAAAACGGACTGCTGGTCTACCGCATCCGTTGGGATGATCAAATCGAGGAGCGTCTTGATCAACTGATACGGCGCCAACAGACGGATGTCTCCTAGGGCGCAATGTGAGCGGTCGCAGCGGTGCGCCGGTAGAAGACCGCTTAGCCCTTTTGCATGAGCAAGCCTTACGTTCAGCCGTCCGTCTTTCGCGGATCGCAGCCACTAGCGCCGTACTACTGTTGATCGGGCGCCGTAAAAACGATCGCCAGGTCTATGCGGACGAATACATCACTCTTGCGACGGGGAGCATAATCACCCGGACGACTGCCGTCCAACGTCGCTGTCCGTGCGTCAGAAATGCGGTAGTTAGGTATCCCGCAAGTCGAACCGGGAAAACAGCACTTCGGTTGTTTCAAACGAGATGTACCCACGAGTGTACGCCCAAATGGCTGTCCGCTTCGTTAGCCGCCGCAAGACGATGCAAACAAGCTCCGTTATTGTCGAGCTCGGCCTGGGTCGTACTGAGGGTTTTCTTTTGCAAGAGGTGCGTGAGACCTCGCCCGTATCTTTCATCTGCCTTCCTGTGTTGTATAGAGCCAGGAAGTAGCGTAAGTGAGCCGAGAAGACGAGCGAACGTGAATGCGCTCAATTCGTCCTAAGACGCAATTTGCGCCCTAGCGCAAATTTTGGTTTTTGGGGAAGTTCGCGCTAGTGCCGTTCAGGCCTCATGCTCTTGAAGAGCAATCCGAGCAGTTTGCGCAAACTCATCGACCAAATTTGGGTCATCAAACGAGTTCGCAATATCGTGTATTGCACGGAGCCGCGCTGCGTCACTATAGAAACGGCGCCCTCCTTGCTTTATTCGTGCAATTTCATCCTCTAGCGCCGTGATCGTCTGCTTATCAGCTTCGCGGAGAACGTACGGCCTTCTATGATTGCAGGACGCGGATTGAATAGCGAGGTACGCAGTACTTTGCGCTAGGCATTCGTTCTTATGAAGTTTTTCGCTTTCCTGCTTAATGTAGCCCGTTACCTTTGATGTGAGAACTCGCCGCGTGGCACTCAGGCTCCTGGCCGGCCGGCTGAGTGCGACTAAGTGATGAATAAACTCGACCGGAATTTCAACAAACGCCTTTGCGAACCTCTCAGCCAGTGCGAGTGTTAATGCACGTATTGCTGGATCGCCAGAGCGGTTCGTCGGCGCCGTGACCGGGGTCGTCCACCGACCTAGCGACTCAAGCCCCGCGCAGAACTCCTCGGTATTTGCGGGAGGTGGCAAGTGCCTCAGCGCAGGTAACACGCTATGTAACGAGGCTGCTTGTCTACGAACACTAAGAACGAGCGACGGCTTAATGACCTCGACTCGACCCTGATTGCTGAGTTCTACATATGCACTAGCCGCGATGTCACAGGCAGTCAAACGATGGAAGTTGCTACCGCGCGTTCCTCTAAAGAACGATGCAGCTGCCGGTCCAGATGTACAAAGTGAAAACCAGGTTGTCAGCAGTTTATCCTTACGGGATGTGCTGACATATGTGCCAAGGACATCCAGCAGGTTTTGCCATCGGGCACTACCACACACGACGTCATGTTGCATAGCTGAGACAGTTTCATCTTTCATCGTCAGGTTCCGTGAGAATATTCAATGAATTTTACCAGCATTGGCTACTGCTGACGCCGATGTGGAAACTTGTGCCTAGTGCGTCTCGAAGAGAATCCTGGCCTGTAGCTAGCAATGTACGTCAGATAAGATGAACAGTGTTATTCTTGATGCCAATAGCTGAGCATGCCGTCAGAGAAGTATTTTGCTCGACAATTTTGCGCTGATAGCTGGGCGTGACGATAAAGAACATATATCGCCAAACCCTGTCGGGACAAATTTTTACAATGTAATTTTCGGGCTTTGCCCTTCAAAAATTGGGACTATATAAGTCATATGAAATATGGCGACTCGTAAATATATTACTGAACTTGCATTGGGCTTCTATTCCGCTGGGATTATTCTTGTCCATGCAAAAGATATAAAAAAGGTCGGGCAACAGTCACCTGATGAGGCCAAACTCGCAGATGACTGTCATATTTATTTAATTTTAACCCGACCAAGGCTCTCCTACGTACCAGGGACAATCGTCGTAGGAGAGCATCAAACTGTCGGCAGGATGCAATATACCTCCAAAGGCGTACCTCACCAATTTGAGTTCCGCCTTAACGGAAAAGCTAATGCTGATGCTGTCCGGGTCAGTGAATATCCTCATTCTGACCTTTTGCTTATTCGCGATGGCGAGATTTCTTTTACCGCACCGGCACATCTGATTTCGATGATCTGCGATTACGTGGAAGCGCCATCTGTACGGGACTTCGACGTCCAATATGTTGGCATGTCGTATGCCGACGGTAAGCGTTCGGCGAAAGATCGCTTGCAGAGCCACTCTACACTGCAACAAGTCTTAGCTGATCTGAGTCATGATTCCCCGGAGTCTGAAGTGCTTTTGGCTCTTGTTCAATACGAAGCCCCCCAAACGATGATGACGTTTGATGGACGAGACAAGTCTCTGAAATTGGAAGACGACCGGGATGTAGTTAGCGCTCTGCGGCGTCAAGAAGAAGAAATAACTGAAGACTTACAAATTTCGTTGATTGAAGCTGGGCTTATTAAATATTTTCAGCCCCTTTACAATGACAAGTACAAAAAGCACTTTCCTAATCCGACACAGAAAATTCTCGAGGAAGTGTATGATATTG
>Ga0265798_10008374_pt1 | contig 13188 bp, 10 predicted proteins | sample P3T30metagenome_FD_192430 | JGI IMG/M metagenome (GOLD analysis project Ga0265798, IMG submission 192430) | Plant litter microbial communities from East Loma Ridge, Irvine, California - P3 T30 | ecosystem: Environmental > Terrestrial > Plant litter > Unclassified | place: USA: California...
AAGCTTTTTTATCACCTTTTTTTATCCTTTTTTCTATTGGTTTGTTAACTGTTTGTTAACGTGAAGTTTGGAGGGCAAAGTTTTTTGAGAATTTTTTGGGTAGGTGCAGATTTAGGGTGGAAAGTTCCTTGGTCGGTGGTTCGGGAAGCGTATATATAGGTGTTGTGGCTATCTACTATATATAGGTGTAATTTCTCTCCTATATATAAGGAGTACCTGGATTATATATACAGTCTGGCATGCTAATGTAGTGTTAAGTGACCACAAAGGCTTTTTACTAACAATAGTAATGTCGTATATTTATGGTTTATGTTAGCATTTACTTACATGCACACATTTAAATACATCCCCACAATGACTGTTAGCGCCATATCTGCGCTGGCAATAACCACTATGCTTATGAGTTGCAGCACAAAATTTATAGAAAGTAAAATAATCTTCGATTTACCCATAGATAAAACCATGCACGACCTGCTTGCAGGCTATGATACCGACGGCGATAAACGCATTACTAAAGACGACGCCCCTAATAAAGACTACTTTATGCAGAGTACCGACGGCCATACCGTGATTTTGCGCAACACCTATTATATAAGCAACCTGCTTCAGGAGTTGGCAATTGCTAAAGATGGCCCCTACCCTAACCTGCAAATCAGCTTGTGCCAGATTCAGGAGCCGCCGGCCGAGAGGATTTCACGACGCATAAAAACACAGTTTTGGGACGACCTTACACGTACTATAGACGAAGCGGGCATTAACCGCATTACCGGAGACGATAAAATGCACGATGATGTACAGCGCATTTACGTTCCGCAAGATGATAGTATTGGAGTAGCCTATTTTAAGGAAGTGCAAAAACGCATGCCGAAACTTGAAGTGATTATTCTACCGAAAGATCTTAGTCCGGAATATGTACAATCTATAAACAGCAAGCCCGGTATACTTTCACTAAAAATAGAGGGTGGCAAAGGTGTACCCTTTGTGGTTCCCGGCGGAAGGTTTAACGAGATGTACGGTTGGGACAGCTACTTTGAAGGCATTGGCCTGCTGCTTGATGGCAGGGTTGACCTTGCCAAATCTATGGTTGATAATTTTTGCTACCAGATTAAATACTACGGCAAGATCCTTAATGCTAACCGCTCCTATTACCTTACCCGTACCCAGCCGCCGTTTTTATCGTCGTTTATACGCGAAGTGTATGATGCCATGCCTGTAAAAGATAAGGAGTGGCTCGCCGAAAGCCTGGCTATTGCCATACAGGAATATGAGACCGTATGGATGCAGGGCAAACGCTACACTCCCGGCACGGGGCTTAACCGTTATTATGCCGATGGCATTGGAATTCCGCCGGAAACAGAACCGGGGCATTTTAAGGAGATGCTACAAACGTATGCTGATAAATACAACATGACCGAAATCGATTTTGAGCAGGCGTATAAGGATGGTACTATTAAGGACGCCGAAGTAGACCGTTATTTTGTGCACGACCGCACGCTCAGGGAAAGTGGGCACGACACAAGCTGGAGGCTGGACAACGTGGCGGCCGATCTTAATTGTGTAGATGTGAACTCCTTATTATATAAGTACGAAAAAGATTTTGAATATCTTATTGCCACCTACTTTAAAGAGGGCTTTACAGGTGTAGACGGCAAGACCTTCACTCCGCAGTATTGGGCAGAAAAAGCCGCAACCAGGAAAACGCTGATGCATAAATATATGTGGGACGATGCTACCCACGGCTATTTTGACTATAACCAGAAAACGGGCAAGCGAAGCGACTTTATGTCGGCTACAAACTTTTTCCCGTTGTGGGCGGGGCTGGCCAGTAAAGAAGAGGCCGCACTTATGGTGCCGCAGCTCATGCACGAACTTAAAGCTCAGGGTGGTTTTACCGGGAGCAGCAAGGCTTCGCTCGATAAATATGCTACCGGAAAAGTGCAGCGGCAATGGGATTACCCTAACGGATGGGCCCCGCACCAAATGATGCTCTGGAAAGGGCTTAACGATTATGGCTATACTGCCGAAGCCTGCGAAATGATTTACCGCTGGATGTGGACCATTACCCAAAATGCTTTTGATTACAACGGTACCATTCCCGAAAAGTATGATGTGGTTAACGCTACCCATAAGGTGGATGCCGAATATGGTAACGTAGGTACCGACTTTGCCTACATTACCCGCTCTGGTTTTGGGTGGATGAATGCGTCTTACCAATATGGCATGAGCCTGCTTAGCGAAGAGTACATTAAAAAGCTCGATAATTTAGAAAGGCCGGAGACTATTTTTAAGTAGGTTCCTGTTAAACTTTTGTTGCCATTCTATATTAAAAGGGTATCAAAGATGTTATGGGAGTTTAACAGCAATGAAAGTGATTTAGCTCAACATTAGTAAACTTTGATAAATCCTTCAGTTCTCCATCTTGCCCTAACATACGACTCAAATGATTTTTCACCCTTGATTTTCAGGTGGTCAGCGTGATCTGTTACTATAATTTGGGGCATAATACCAGTATCATGTAAAGTATAATCACAGAAATCTATCAGTTGATTATATAAATTTGTAACAGATTCAACATCTTCATTTGCTTTTTGCTTAATAAATTCACTTTTATCATTGACTAAAATTTTTCCTTTAAGCCTTTCAGCATCAAAAGAGTCTTCGGAATCGCTTTGACTTGGAAAATAAACTTGACTCGGTTGATCAATGAAAAGTATAGGCGGAATCAGAGAATCATCGCCTAGTGAACAAAAATAATGTAGTAGACTTGTAAAAAGTGAAATATGACTATATAACCAATTTGCACCACTACCCATTGAACGCAAATATATTTTTTTCTTATCCTTAGATTGATGGTATAAATCGAATGTTTTTAAATCAAATTTTAGGTTAAGTTCCTTTTTATAAAAAGGTTCGAAGTCTAATTTTGAACCAATGATATTCATCTGCTGATTTATTCTTCTCTGAGCCAGCTTTTCTTTTTGCTCAACATTGTAGTTCAGATTAATATCATCTTCAATTATAGATATATGTTCCTTTAAGTCTTTAACCTCAGCACTGATCTTTTCTAGTCCAAATTCCTCTAAATTTTCAAGAAAACTTTCAATTTTGAAAATAATTTTTCTTGCTTGATCTTCTTCGGACTTATTCTTATTCAGGTCACTAATAATCTTATCATAAAGTGCCAACTGCCTTTTAATAGTAAGAGAGTTTTCCTTAATATTTTCTATTTCTAATACGATTTGTTTTCTATTACTAACGAAACTATCAATTGTATATGACGATTTCCTTAACTCAGAATTAAACCAATTTACAGCGTCAACAAGTTTGACTTGCTCATCTTTCATTTTGGTGTTCTCTTCACCGCAAAAGTAACAAGTACTTAGGGTTCCATGAGTGTCCTGAATCTTGGAAATGTTGTTATCTTGCTTTTTATATTCCTCAGCATAGGAAATAGAAACGTCAATATTGCTTAATACATTTTGGAGTTTTCTTACTTCAGCATTTTTTTCGTTATATTCCTTTTGTAGCTTGTTCCTTTTTATTGTATTCACATTGTCATCCATTTTAGTTTTTATCACAATATTTTGCAGTTTTGATAAAAATATCTTTGGACTTGAAACAATGTTGATCCCGTTCTCTTTGAACAAATCTTGATTTGTAGTAATTTTATATTCTTCTAACAAATTATCAATTTGTATAACTAAAGCTTCTTGGTATTCTTTAGCTCGCTCTAACCCAAAATCTTTCGCTCTTAATTTTTTTTTAAGTTCTGCAAGATTTTGCATTTTAGGAAAATAACTTGCGTCCACAAAATTCATAAAGATTTTGAACTGTTCAATTGTTTGATCACGCTTTTCCTTTTCATCAAATCTATAAAATAAAGCATGTTTATTTGCTATCAAATTCTGATGTTGTAGAATGAAGGATGTGAAATTTCTTACCGAAGGAGCTTCTTTTTTTGCACTATTTACTCTCCATCTCCTATCATCCAGATCTACATCATTATCTACAATATCAATTTTAAAATACCTGCCTAAATCTTTTTTAAAATTAGTTAAGGGGATAAAATCCTTATTTTCAAAATAATCAAAATTGAAGTTTTCTATATTTTCCACGAATGTCTCATCTGATTCTTCATAAAACATAGCTTTACTTTTATCAGTTGTTCTAGCTAGAACTAAGTTTATGCCCAATACATTCAAAATGATAAAGTAAATTTTAGCTGTTTCGGTGATAATTCCTTGAGGAATATTATACTCAGAACTGCCAAAGCAATAATCAAAAATCTCGATCATTGCGCTCTTACCTGTGGATGATTTACCAGTAATAACGTTTAGACCGTCGTAAAATCTTACGTAATGGATTTTATCCTGATTGTCAATTACCGCGATATATTTAAGGTGTGCTTTCATAATTTTTTAATCCCTAATTTTAGATATATATGAGACAACTTCTCTTTTCCTAGCATGATGGCCATGTTTTCGGCAGCTTTTAAATATCCAACTATTGTATTATCTCTTTTAAATTCACTTTTGATAAAGGATATTGATAAATCATTTCCTATTTTTAAATTACCATTATCAACACAATATTGTATACAAAGATTTGTCATCTCCTTATACTCGTCAATTCGATCTGCTAGACCATATAGTTTCTCATGCTTCTTTATTGGTCCTTTCTCATAGGAAATAAATGTTCGTAATTCTTTTTTTTTAGTAAGTAGACAAATCATGCTTGGCTCATATAAGACTATAGGGAAAATCAAATAAGACAACAATATATCTTTATCTTGAGTTCCATGATATTTTTCGTAGAATTTTACAATAATAGGTGATAATAAAAAAGGATTATTATAAAGCGTATATATGTTTTCTATTGTATCACTCATTCTTTTTGGGGGTTAATTTCCATATTAATTCTTTTCTATCATCATTAGCTAATACATGTATGATTCCATTTCTATAAATTTTTGGGGTATTATTATAAATATCAAAATTAGGAACTGACTCACCAATAATAGAATTGTAAAGTTTCTGAGACTTTATTAACACTTCTTTTTCAGTACAATCTTTAGAAGCTGATCTATACTGAGGTTTATATGAATCCAATAATTCGCTACTATAATTGTCAATGGATTTTCGTTTGGTCGTTCTGCCGCCAAATTCTTTCATAATGGTTTTAATTGTAAAACAATAATCCCTAATTGCTTCAATGATAACATCATCGTCGTGTTCTATATCAAAAATTTTTCTTGAAAACAAAAAATCTTTCTTTTCTTCAATTTCTTCGGGATTAATCTCTTTAAGTGTAATGTCGTACGGAAAAATAGTGCTACTTGCTTTAAATTTTTCATTTATATCCTGACACTCTTTCGTAAAATCGTTATATGTTATTTCCCATCCTTCACTGTATTTCTCTGCTCTGATTACAAATCCAATTAGACTATTTAAAGCATTTGATTGATTATGTGCTGGAATTAATTTCAATTCCCGTTCGATAATCTCCTTTGATAATTCATCTCTTCTTGTTGATCCACTTGCTATAAATAATTTATCTATAACCGGTAATAATTTATTTGGATCGACAGCCATTACTTTTTCCATTAACTTATAAGCATCAGATTTGGTCGATTTCCGATCAACTAACACAGCCTTATCAAATCTTTTAGTTGCATCTGTAATTATGTTGGTTAATAGAACTTGCTTCTTTTCCTTAGAACTGCTATTCCAAGAATTAAATAATGATTTCACACCTATATCCTGTGTGGTCATTAATATAAGTTCTTTGTATTTTAGGTGGTCAAATTCTTCACTAAGCCAATTATGCAGAGATTTCCAAAAATTTTCATGCGAATCTGTCAAAGGGTCAAAATATTCTTTAACTTCTAACTGTTGGCTATTTCCCATTCCAGTAGCGTTGCTTATTAAGCTGACATCTCCATCAGTCTCAATATATATAATATCGTTTTCTTTCATTTCAAAACACTTTGATAATGAAATTAAAAATTGTGATATTATTGCTCCGGTTGGTTGCGGTGATGAAAAGACTGGTTTTGGCATTAAATATTAAACTTTTGATAAAAATAATAATTTTATGTTAAATACAGGCAGTCTTAAAATATTTAATACTTTATTATTTACCAATATTTCTGTTTGAGGTTGTTCTTTTTAAATACAAAACCACCATTCCCCTAGCCCCGACCGAAGCGGCATCCTGCTAACCGCAGGGCGGCAGATAAAGCAGAGGGCGGGAAAGCCGCCTGCTAAAAATGCCCGTTCCTTTAGCTCCAAAAATCTTTTAAAAGTAACCCTATAATTATACACAAAACAGGCATTTAAATGCTTTCGTTTTGTATTGTTTGTCACGTGTTAATACGCTATCTTTGCACACTATAAATTTTTAACAATGATAGATATTACATTGCCGGACGGTTCGGTTAAAAAGTTTGACGCAGGGGTTACTCCCCATGATGTTGCCATGAGTATAAGTGAAGGCTTAGCAAGAAACGTGATTTCTGCTTCCTTTAATGGTACAACCGTTGAAACGAAAACACCACTCACGACTAACGGCTCCCTAATATTATTTACCTGGAACGACAAGGAAGGCAAAAAAGCTTTCTGGCATTCGAGCTCGCACATTTTAGCGCAGGCGCTTCAGGAATTGTACCCGGGCATTAAGCTTACCATAGGCCCTGCTATAGAAAATGGTTTTTACTACGATGTTGATTTTGGCGACCACGTGGTTTCCGATAAAGACTTTAAAGCCATTGAAGATAAGGTGCTTGCCATAGCCCGCGAAAAACATGAATTCAACATGCGTTCTGCCTCTAAGGCCGAAGCGCTTGCCCTATATGCCGCAGAAGAGAACCCGTATAAAACCGAACTTATAACAAACCTTGAAGACGGTACTATTACGTTTTGCGACCACGCCACCTTTACAGATCTTTGCCGTGGCGGACACATACCTAATACCGGTATAATCAAGGCATTTAAAGTTATGAGCGTTGCCGGTGCTTACTGGCGCGGTGACGAGAAGAACAAACAGCTTACCCGTGTATACGGCATATCGTTCCCTAAACAAAAGGACCTTACCGAATACCTGGAGCTATTGGAAGAGGCAAAACGCCGCGACCACCGTAAGCTGGGTAAAGAACTGGAATTGTTTGCTTTCTCACAGAAAGTAGGTCAGGGTTTGCCATTATGGCTGCCAAAGGGTGCTGCCCTGCGCGACCGTTTAGAACAGTTTTTAAAGAAAGCACAAAAGAAGGCCGGTTATGAGCAGGTGGTTACACCGCACATAGGCCAAAAAGAATTATATGTTACCAGTGGCCACTACGCTAAGTATGGCGCTGATAGCTTTCAGCCAATACACACGCCTAACGAAGGTGAAGAGTTTTTGCTGAAACCAATGAACTGTCCGCACCACTGCGAAATTTATAACACGAAGCCATGGTCCTACAAAGACCTGCCTAAGCGTTATGCAGAATTTGGTACGGTTTACCGTTACGAGCAAAGTGGCGAGCTTCACGGCTTAACCCGTGTGCGTGGCTTTACTCAGGATGATGCACACATTTTTTGTACTCCCGATCAGTTAGACAGCGAGTTCAAGAAAGTGATCGACCTTGTATTGTATGTGTTCAGCTCGTTAGGGTTTGATAATTTTAGCGCGCAGGTTTCTTTACGTGATAAAGAGAACCGCGACAAATACATAGGCAGCGACGAAAACTGGGAAAAAGCTGAAAATGCGATTATTAACGCAGCTAAAGATAAAAACCTGACCACTGTTGTAGAGTACGGCGAAGCGGCATTTTATGGCCCTAAGCTGGACTTTATGGTTAAAGATGCCCTGGGCCGCCAGTGGCAGTTAGGTACCATTCAGGTAGATTACAACCTTCCGGAAAGGTTCGACCTTACTTATAAAGGTTCTGATAACGAGCTGCATAGGCCGGTAATGATTCACCGTGCACCTTTCGGGTCAATGGAACGCTTTATAGCAATATTACTGGAAAATACAGCCGGTAACTTCCCGCTTTGGCTAATGCCGGAGCAGGCTATCATACTGTCTCTTAGTGAGAAATATGAAAATTATGCTAAAAAAGTTTTAGATTTGCTTGAAAATCACGAAATTCGCGCCACCGTTGACAACAGGAACGAAACAATAGGCCGTAAAATTAGGGAAGCTGAAGTACAAAAGCTGCCTTTTATGCTTATCGTGGGAGAAGAGGAAGAGAAAAACGGCACGATATCTGTTCGTCGTCATGGCGATGCAGGTAAGAGTAACCAGACAATGACAATTGAAGCATTCTCTGCCTTAGTGCAGGAAGAAGTAGATAAAACACTAAAAACATTTCAAGTTTAACTTAAATTTTTAAAGCCATAGCAATAAGAAATAACAGAGGCTACCAGCCTCGAGTAGAAAAAAAAGATGCGCACAGGACTAACAATGCCATCCGCGTACCCGAAGTAAGGCTTGTGGGAGAAAATGTAGAGCCCGGAGTTTACAAAACTTCGCAGGCACTGCAAATGGCAGAGGGATTTGAGCTTGACCTGGTGGAAATTTCACCAAACGCCGAGCCGCCCGTATGCAAGATTATGGACTATAAAAAGTTTCTTTACGAACAAAAGAAACGCGACAAGATGCTTAAGGCTAAGTCTACGCAAATTGTTGTAAAAGAAATACGCTTTGGGCCGCAAACCGATGAGCACGATTACGACTTTAAAAGAAAGAATGCCGAGAAGTTCCTTAAAGAGGGTTCTAAACTAAAAGCATTCGTATTCTTTAAAGGGCGTTCTATTATCTATAAAGAACAGGGGCAAATATTGCTGCTTAAACTTGCTACCGATCTTGAAGAGTGGGGTAAAGTAGAAGCAATGCCGGTTCTTGAGGGTAAAAGGATGATCATGTTTATAGCGCCTAAAAAGAAGAAAGCTTAAAACTGTTAAGGTTTAAATGTTGAAAGTTGTTAGGTTCTTACTTTATAACTTTCAACTTTATGACTTTAAACTTAAGATAAAGTAAGTAAGAATAAATTAAATACAGGAACACAATGCCTAAAATGAAAACTAAATCCTCTGCCAAAAAACGATTTAAAGTTACTGGCTCAGGTAAAATTAAAAGAAAGCACGCTTTTAAAAGTCACATCCTGACTAAAAAATCTAAGAAGCGCAAGCTTGCGCTTACTCACTCTGCACTTGTACACAAAACAGATGAGAAGAGCGTAAAACAGCAGTTGAACTTACGCTAAACTGCCGTTTCGGTTAAACAAATTATTATAACCCTGGAGTATGGCCGATAAGTGTTTGCATTATGCAGACCGCCTGCTACAAAAAACAAGAAAAATTATGCCAAGATCAGTAAATTCAGTTGCTTCAAGAGCTCGCAGAAAGAGAATTATGAAGCAAGCCAAAGGTTTCTTTGGAAGACGTAAAAACGTTTGGACAGTAGCTAAAAATGCCGTTGAAAAAGCAATGGTTTATGCTTACCGTGACCGTAAAGCAAAAAAGAGAAACTTCCGTGCACTTTGGATCATGCGTATCAACGCTGGTGCAAGACAATACGGTTTAAGCTACTCTCAATTCATGGGTAAAGTTAAAGCTGCAAATATCGAATTGAACCGTAAGGTTCTTGCAGATCTTGCTGCTAACCACCCTGAAGCTTTCGAAGCGATAGTAAACCAGGTTAAATAAAAACGTCTATAAACAATATATTTATTTCTTACTTACACATCAAAACCCGTTTAGCAATAAACGGGTTTTTTGTTTAACATTAATCATTCACGCAATACATTTTTACAATTATTAAAAGATTAATAAAGTTTTCTGTTATAAAAAAATCATAATAAAATATTATGTTTGCACCGTTATACCTAACCTTATAATATCTATGTATAAAATTAATATTGCGAATGCAAGACTTGGCTTTTTTTCAATTTGTGTTTTATTAGTAACTTACGGTTTTGCATTAACAAACTACAGTTTAACTGTAGATAATGAAGTTCCCGCTTACCCGGACTCATCACTCTCATTAGGAAGATGGGGAACTAACCTTATACATTACCATATTTTTCACGGGCATGACCCTTACATAACGTTACTTTTAAGCTTAATAATATTAGGTGCGGCAGCTGCCAGTATTACAGATATTCTGAGATTTAGAGGCTTGCCTGCCTATATTTTCTGCGGCTTATTTCTAACTTTTCCCCAAATGGCATATCAGATGGTATTCATCATGCAATCTATAGGTATTGCCTTGGGCTTTTTATTATCAGCAGTAGCTATAAAACTCTTTCTTAAAAGGTCAGACAAATTTTTAGACCTGAAAAGTATTATAAGAGTGTTAGCAGGTTCATTAATTCTAATGTTTGTTATTGCTATATATCAGGCGTTAGTACTCATTCCTATAGTCATATATCTACTGCATGTCTTTCAAAACACATATCTTGACGGATATAGTTTTAAAGTGGAACTTAGAAAAGCGTTACATTTTGGCGGGATGATGTTTCTATCGCTGGTATTTTATTATATATCCACAAAAATATTATGTCCGCCTACCCCGAAGGGAAGCACCTTTTTAGCTTCATATCTTGCCGGATCAGATACTACAAACCCCTTTGTACGTTTTTTTGGTATCCTTTCTAAAAATTTGCTGGGAAGCGCATTTTACGGCAACAGGATGTTCGCCATCGCAACGTTTGCGGGCATTGCATTATTGGTTAAGTTTGGAATTAGCAGGAAACATTTTTTACTACGGTCAATACTATTGCTATTTATAATAATAACTCCGTATATTTTTTCCTTTTTTATTACGAATGGATACCACCCTCCAAGGATCTATTTAACGTCAGGCATTGTATTCGCATTTATTATCGTTCACTTAATATATAACACGAAATATGAAGTACAGGTAATCTGGGCATGCTCAATTGTTTGTCTGATAAATATCTATTTCGTCTCGAATTTATATTATGCAGCTAATAGGATAGCTAACCGTGATGAGCAGGTAGCAAAAAAAATAGATGCTGTGATACAAGATAAGTTCCCGGAATTCAATCCAGCTTCTGATTATGTATTTTTCCATGGAGGGCTTCCATACGAACATCAGGCCGAGTTTGTGCTTCCTGATTCTGAAATTTTTGGCGGGTCTCTATTCAACTGGGATAATGGTAGTAATGGAAGGATAATATTTATGTTCAAAGCATACGATATTAACAGTTATAAATATCTCGACAATAAAGAACTTTATTCTAAAGCAAAAGAAAAAGTTCCAACAATGCCAGTATGGCCTAACAAAGAATCTATTCAAAAAATGGATAACGTTATCATTGTAAAACTCAACAACCAAGAAGGAGCACCTTTATAAGATACCTTAGACTTAACATCATCTTAAAGATAACATATGCACCAACCAATAATAGGTATCATTTCTCCATGCTACAACGAAGAACTTGTATTAAGCGAAACCGCCGGCCAGCTAAATGATGTTATTAAAAAACTGGTTGCAAAAGATATTATTTCAGAAAGAAGTTTTGTGGTGTTTATAGACGATGGCAGTAAAGATGCAACCTGGATAAAAATTGAGGAGTGTAACAATATATATCGCCATATAAAAGGATTAAAACTTGCAGGTAATGTAGGACATCAAAAAGCACTCCTTGCGGGGCTGCTCACCTTTAAAAATGAAGCAGATGCTTTGATTTCTATAGATGCCGACCTGCAGGATGATGTTAATGTAATACCGGAAATGATACATAAGTTTAAAGAAGGCAGCGATGTTGTATATGGAATAAGAAAAGAGAGAACTACAGATACGCCTTTTAAAAGAAATACTGCATTATTATTTTATAACCTAATGCAACGCATGAAAATTAAGATAATCAACAATCATGCGGACTATCGCTTATGCAGCAGCAGGGTGCTTGATGCACTGGCAGAATTTGACGAGGTAAATTTATTTTTAAGGGGAATTATTCCTTCAATCGGGTTTAACACCGATACAGTTTACTACGACAGACTTGAACGTTTTGCCGGCGAATCTAAATATCCATTTAGTAAAATGGCATCATTCGCATGGAATGGCGTCACGTCATTTAGTAATTATCCATTGAGACTTGTAACTATAATAGGTTTTGCTATTTTTATAGTTTGCCTAATAATGTCAGGCTATGCAATATTCGCCTTGTTTCTAGGCCATGTAGTCCCAGGTTGGCTCTCTACAGTTTTACCTATGTATTTCCTTGGCGGTGTTCAATTATTTTGCTTTGGTATCCTTGGTGAATATATCGGAAAAATTTATTTAGAAGTAAAGAGAAGGCCTCGGTATTTCATAGATAAGAGAGTAGATTAATCTGCGCCGTTCGTCTTATATCGTTTAAACAAAACTAAACCCGTAAGCTTTTACTTACGGGTTTAGTTTTAGTATCATAAGTGCAAATTAGCAAACAAAAGTTACTCAAAAACTTCTAAATTTTCACCATCAAAACTCGCAAAAACCATACTTGGATGCGAATCCTGATGAAAGAAATTACCCTGGGAGTCGATAGCTATCGCTCCTGCAAACCCGTCGTAAGGTTTAAGCTCATTGAATGTTTTTGCAAAAGCATCTGCAATAGGCATACCGTCTGTAACCCGGGTCACTATTTTAGCAGCGGTTGCATTACTAACAATATCTTCGCCCACACCCGTACAGCTCACACCACAAAAAGCATTCGCATAATTTCCGGCTACAGTGGCACTATCACTTATACGGCCTACCATTTCAAATCCTTTACCACCTGTAGATGTAGCTACGGCGATTTTTCCTTCTGCATCAATAGCAACGCACCCTACTGTCCCCTGCCCCTTTGATGCAAGTTTCTTTTCATATTCGGCACGTCTTTCCGGAGTTTCAGTTGAAAATGCTCCAAAATTGTGGCTACGTGCAAATTGTATAGCGCCTTCACCGCCTAATATTCTGTCGTCAACTGGCATTAGCTTTTCTGCCACAAAAATGGGGTTCTTTACATCCTCAATATTTATAACGCCGCTCATCTTTTGGGTTTCCCCATCCATAATAGCAGCGCTCATGCGTATTTTTCCGTCGCTTTGTATTTGTGATCCGGTTCCGGCATTAAACAAAGGATTGTCTTCAAGCAACGAAACTGCATATGCAACTGCTTGCACTGCCGAATGACTCTGTAAATAGTTATAGGCA
>Ga0265798_10008377_pt1 | contig 13188 bp, 10 predicted proteins | sample P3T30metagenome_FD_192430 | JGI IMG/M metagenome (GOLD analysis project Ga0265798, IMG submission 192430) | Plant litter microbial communities from East Loma Ridge, Irvine, California - P3 T30 | ecosystem: Environmental > Terrestrial > Plant litter > Unclassified | place: USA: California...
CCCTAGGTCTATATTTTGGCGTGAGCACGCAAGAGGCGCAGCAACTTGCCACGCAGGTACAAGAAGGTGACACACTAACCATTCGCTATGACGCAGCCGGCACGTTATTTCACCAAGAGCCTAATACGTTAGCTTATCAAGTAGATATAGTGGGCAAGAGAACGATTTATTCTCTGGCTCAAATGCACCATCGGTATAGGCTTCAAGCAGCGCTTTATGGTTTAGTAATGCTGGTTTTCGTAGCTAGCACGCCAGTCAGGGGCCGCAAGTAAAACCATGTCGTTGAGCTGCACCATGCGTCCTATGTCTCTCTTCCCAACCCAGTATTCTACGCTTTCGGCCAGTGCGCTGGCCACCCATGTCAGCGCCGAGTATGGCTTGCCAGACCTGCAAGGGCGCTACCTGCTGCGCGGCGTCAGCGACACTTACCTGCTTGAAAATGAACAGACCAAGTATATTCTCAAGATATATCGGGCCGCGCACCGCACCCAGGCCGAGATAGCCGCCGAGGTGGAGCTGCTCACGTATTTGCAGGCGCACGGCGCCCCGGTGGCGGCGCCGCTGCCGGCTCGCAACGGTGCTTTCTTGCTGCCTCTGGCGGCGGCCGAGGGCGAGCGCTACGGCGTGCTTTTTGCCTTTGCACCGGGCCGGGTGGTCATGGACCTCAGCGATGCCCAGCTGCGCACGGTGGGCCGCGAGATGGCCCGGCTGCACAACCTGACTGCCGGCCTGACGCTGCAGCATCTGCGCCCTGGCTATGACCTCGATACTACGCTGCGCCAGCCCCTGCGCGCCCTAGAGTCCGCCTTTCGCGACTACCCCGAGGGCTACGCCGAGCTGCAAGCACTAGTAAACCAGTCTATTACCAAGCTAGCGCACACCGACACGGCGGGGTTTAGCCACGGGTACTGCCACTATGATTTTCTGCCCAAAAACTTTAACTTCGACGCCGAAGACCAACTCACGTTCTTCGATTTTGACTTTGCCGGTCCGGGCTACCTGGTCAATGATGTCATGACCTTCTTCGTACACTACTTCTTGCATCGCCTGCTGCAGGGTGTTACGGAGGCGGAGGCCGAGCGGGCCTTTGCCGTATTCGTGGCGGGCTACCGCGAAGTGCGTCCACTGGCCGATGCTGAACTGGCTGCTATTCCGTACCTAGGCGTGGGCTTCTGGCTTTTTTACTTCGAGTTTGCTTATCGCAACTTCGACGACTGGTCTAATACCTTCTTTGGCCCGCGCTATCTGCGCGAGCGCGTGGGCTGGATAAAGCAGTGGGCGGCGTGGTACTGCGATTTCAGCTAACGACTGTGCTGGCGTAATCGAGCCAATAAAATTCTATTGTCCGCCCGGCACGTCGGCCCACAGCAGCAGCGCTTCCGACAGCGGGTTTACGTCGAGGTCTACCAGCCGCACGCCATAGCGCAGCTCGTCGCCCTCCCGAATAGTGCGGCTGCCGAGGCTAATGACGCGCCGCAGCCGTTGGGCATTGCGCCAGTCACCTAGGGCCACCGCATCGGCAAAGGCGAAGGCTGTGGCCGGAATGCCGTAGCCGAGGATAAGCGGGCCACTATCGACATTGCCCGCGCCGGTTTCGTAGCCACTGGCAAACTCGCGGTATAGGCGCAGCACGCCTAGGTTAGTGCTATGGTGCTGCTGATAGCGTGCGTACTGCTGCCGGGCGAAAGCCGAATCGACTTGCGCCAGAAACCAGATGCTCCAGCCCAAATGCGAACCCCTGGGTTCCTCGCTGGGCCGGCCGGCGGCGTCTACCATCGAAGCCAGCAGGCCGGTGGCAGGGTCGAGCCATTGGCGCTGGGCCCGCACCACCCAGCGGTGGCCCACAGCAGCATACAGGCTGCCAGTGAGGCGACTATGCAGCGCCAGCGAGGCCAGGGCCACGGTGTTGTCGGGCAGCCAGCGCCGGTGCGGGTACGAGGGCAGGTTGCCGCTGGGCTCCTGCTGGAAGCGAGCGGCCAGGGCGGCCGAAAGGCTGTCGTGCAAGTGGCGATAAGGCGAGCGGGGCACCAGCTGCCGGTGGCAGCCCAGCATCAGGTTGAGGTGCCCTAGGTACAGCACCGAGCTGGGTAGTACAGGCGTGGCGGGTTCGGCAGGTATTTCCAGCTCAAACGGCTGCCGAAGTGGGGCAGTTAGCGCAACTTCTATGGCCCGGCTGATGGTAGCCGCGGCCTCCGCCCGCAAATCGGGCCGCTGGGCTGCCAGGTTGGCCAGCGCATAGGTGCTAAACGACAGCGTAAATAGTCCCCATTCGGGGTTCATCCCGGTTAGTTTACCAAGCGAGGTAGCTGGGGCGGCACCCTCCTGAATAACCCGCTCCAGGTAGTTGAGCCGCAGCCGCACTTCGGGGCGCCCGAGCGGCCGGTAGGTTGGCCAGCTAAACCCCACCCACAGAAATACGCCCAGCAATACTACCAGCCGGCCCCACCGCACCCGCCTGCTCCAGTGTCCTTTTTGCTTCATTCGGCCACGCTGAACTACCGTCTAGTATCTCTAAAAAAAGCCCCTGTGCTTCCAAAGAAACACAGGGGCTTTGTACTTGCTGATTTTCGTTACACCAGCCCATTAGCTACCAGATACTCGGCAATCTGCACGGCGTTGGTCGCGGCACCTTTGCGCAGGTTATCGGCCACAATCCACATGTTGAGAGTGTTAGGCTGGGTGTCGTCGCGGCGCAGGCGGCCTACTAGCACGGCGTCGCGACCGTGGCTGTCTTTGGGCATGGGGTAACTGTTGTTCTGTACGTCGTCTACCAGTTCCACGCCGTCGGTGTGGCGCAGCACGTCGCGCACGTCGTCTAGGTCAAAATCTTGGGCGAACTCCACGTTGACCGACTCGGAGTGGCCGCCCATAACGGGCACGCGCACGCAAGTGGCAGTGACGCGGATGCTATCGTCGCTCATGATTTTCTTGGTCTCGTTCACCATCTTCAGCTCCTCCTTAGTGTAGCCGTTGGGCTGAAACACATCGATGTGGGGCAGCACATTCAGGTCGATGGGGTGGGCGTAGGCGGGGTTACTAGCCTGCTGGCCGGCGCGCTCCTCCATGAGCTGGTCCACAGCTTTTTTGCCGGTACCCGTCACGCTCTGGTAGGTGCTTACCACAATGCGCTCGGCCTTGTACTTCTTATGCAAGTCGTTTAGCGCCACTACCATCTGAATGGTCGAGCAGTTGGGGTTGGCAATGATTTTATCGTCTTTGGTCAGCTCGTGGGCATTCACCTCGGGCACGACCAGCTTCTTGCTGGGGTCCATGCGCCAGGCCGACGAGTTATCGACTACCACGGTGCCCACCTCGGCAAACTTAGGGGCGAACTCCAGTGACACGCCGCCGCCGGCCGAGAAGATGGCGATGGCCGGGCGCGCCGCAATGGCGTCTTCCATGCTCACCACGGGGTAGTCTTTGCCCTGAAAATGAACCAGCTGGCCCACCGATTTGGCCGAAGCCACGGGCAGCAACTCAGTTACGGGAAACTGGCGCTCGGCGAGCACCTTCAGCATTTCGGTGCCCACCAGCCCGGTGGCACCCACAACGGCAATTTTCATTAGATAGGCAGTTAGTTAGCACGTTAAAAGGGGTGGCTTCGCGCCGGCCCGTGCCAAAGGCAAATGTCGGGATAAAATTGGTTTACTAGTGAGGCCTTGGCTAGCAAGCTGGTATTTGGGCGCGCCTGCCCAAGGAGGGAAAAATAATTGGCAGAGCAGCCAGCCAAACCAGCTGATTTACCGTTGAGGTTTGAGAGGGAGTAATACGCTGCCTAACAGACGCTACTTCTCGCTGCTTTCCAACATTTCTCCTTACCAAACCACGCAGTCGCTTATGTCCATTCAACCCAAAACCAAAGGCTTGGCTCACGTAGCCTTGCGCTCGTCCGACTTTGCCCGCACCCGCGCCTTTTACCACGATTTGCTGGGCTTGCCGATAGCACTCGACACGCCCGAAATTTTGGGTTTTTCGATTGGCTCCCTGTTTCTAGGCTTCAAAAAAGCGGAGCCCACCTACCCCGGCGGCGACACCTTCACGCCCTTCAATGTGGGCCTCGACCACATCGCCATTGCCTGCGAAGATGAGGCAGAGCTACACCGCGTGGCTGACGCCTTGCAAGCAGCAGGCGTTGAAAACACGGGCGTAAAAACGGACACGGTGCAACCCAAGCAGTACGTGGCCTTCAAAGACCCCGACCGCATCCAATGGGAGTTCTATATGGTTTAATCACGAGTAAATAGGATGAAGGCAAGCGAGTAATCTAGCTGTTTAACAGCCAGATTACTCGCTTGCCTTTTTTCAGCCACTTACCGAAAAGTCTTTCGCCAAGCTGGCGTTGCAGTTCGGCTGCCAGGGATTTATTTAGGGTTATCTATCCTAGGTGACCCTATTAATGAAGTACCTATTATTTCTATTTTTTCTATTGCCGCTAGCCGCCTTCGCGCAACTCGCCGAAACCTTTGCCGACGGTAACTTCACTCAAAACCCTACCTGGAGCGGCGATGCGGCCGGCTTCACCGTGGCCAGCCAGGTGCTGCAAAGCAATGGGCCGGCCACCACGGGCACCCAGCTGCAGCTCACAACGCCCTGCCAGGCCAGCACTGGCACCACCTGGGAATTTTGGGCCAACCTGAAGCTGGCTACTTCTTCGGGCAACCTGGCCGATGTGTGGCTACTGGCCTCGCAAGCCGACCTCAAGAGCCCCACCACCAAAGGCTACTTTGTGCGCCTAGGGGGCACCGACGACGAAGTAAGCCTGTTTCGCAAGGACTCAGCCAAGGCAGCTGTCTTAGTCATTGATGGCCAAAATGGCACCCTAGGCTCGACCACTAACAACGTGGTGCGCGTGCGCGTTACGCGCTCACTACAAGGCCAGTGGAAGCTAGAGCGCGACCTAGGTGGCGGCCGCAGCTTCGTGGCCGAGGCCAGCCAGCCCATTGATAACACGCACCAGCGCAGCGCCGTGGTGGGCGTGTCGCTGCTGTACTCGGCCGCCAATAGCAAGAACTTTTACTTTGACGACTTCAACGTAACCGATGCTACGGCACCGCTGCTCATGCGGGCCGCGCCGCTCAATGCCTACACGGTTGATGTCGTTTTTAACGAAGCCGTGGACCCTACCACTGCCGCGCAGCCGGCCCGCTACCGGCTGGCCACGGGCGCGGTGCCCACCACGGCGCAGGTATCGGCTCTGAACCCGGCCGTGGTGCGACTCACCTTCGAGCAGGATTTTGCCAGCAGCAACAGGTTAGAAGTGCGCCAATTGGCTGACCTATATGGTAATGTAGCGGCGGGGCCACTCACGGCCGCATTTGGCGGGGTGCCGGTGGCACCTAGGGTAGGCGAGCTGCTCATCACAGAAATTATGGCCCGCGAAACACCTGCCGTGGGGCTGCCAGCGTCGGAGTTTGTGGAGATTTACAACAACACCGCTGGCAAAATCCTGAGCTTGCGGGGCGTGCGACTGCTGAAGCCCGGTAGCTCGACCGCCGCCGTGCTGCCCGACACGGCCCAGCTGCTGCCCGGCCAATACGCCGTAGTGTGCGGCGCTACCCGCACGGCGCAGTTTGCGCCGTATGGCAAGGTGTATGGGGTCAGCAACTTCCTGGCGCTCAGCAACACAGGCGACCAGCTCGTGCTGCGCGGGCGCACGGGCACCACCCTCTTTGAAGTGGCTTACACCGATGACTGGTACCGCGACCAACGCAAGAAAAACGGCGGCTGGACGCTCGAAATGCGCGACCCCAGCGCCTACTGTGGGGGCGCCGACAACTGGCAGGCCAGCCAAGATGCCAGCGGCGGCACTCCCGCCCGCCGCAACAGCGTGGCCGCCACCAGCCCCGACCGCACGCCCCCAACCCTACTGCGCGCCGTAGCGCTGGCGGCCAGCACGGTGCGCTTGTACTTCGGCGAAAAGCTAGACAGCGCCGCGGCCGCCAACCCAGCGCTGTACACCTTGCAAAGCAGCACTAACACGCCTCTGGTCGTGCGCCAGGCCGCCCCCGCAGGGCCCGATTTTCGGGTTGTGGACTTGCTCCTAGGTACCCCGTTGCAGCCCAGCCAGCCGGCTACCGTAGCTGTGGCCCGCGCCACCGACTGCGCCGGCAACACCAGCGGTGCGCTATCCTCGGCGGGCTTTGCGTTGCCCGAGGCGGCCCAGCCCGGCGACCTAGTAGTGAACGAGATGCTGTTCAATCACCGCTCGGGCGGAGTGTATTTTGTGGAGCTGCTCAACCGCTCGGCGCGCTACCTCAACCTGCAAGGCTATCAGTTGGCTACCCAAAAAGCTACGGGCCTTGGCACCTGCGTCATCAGCCCCGCGGCGGCCTACGTGCTGGCGCCCGGCCAGCTGGTAGCGCTCACCAGCGACCCTGGTATTTTGCAGGCGCAGTACCCTACCAGCAACGAGGCGGCGGCGCTACTGGCGGTGGCCGGCTTCCCAGCGCTCGACAATAGCGCGGGCAGCATTTACCTATATGATGCAGGTGGCCAGGAACTCGACCACTACGCTTATGACAAAAGCCAGCAGCTGTCGCTGTTGAGCACGCAGGCCGGTGTGAGCCTCGAGCGCATTAGGGCAGCTGGGCCTAGCCTGCCGAGCAACTTCCACTCGGCGGCCAGCACGGTGGGCTACGCCACACCCGGCCGCCCCAACTCGCAGGCCCAGGATGCCGCCGGGGGCGGCCAGGAGTTGACGTTGACGCCCGAGCTTTTCACGCCCGACGACGATGGCCAGCAAGATTTTACGACCCTTAACTACGAGCTCGACCAGCCCGGTTATGTGGGCTCTGTAACGGTCTACGACGCCCTAGGTCGCCTCACGCGCCGCTTGCTGCGCAATGAGAGCCTGCCCACCACCGGCACAGTGCAGTGGGATGGCACCGACGACAACGGCCGCAAGGCAGCCGTGGGTTATTATATCGTTTATATCGAGCTGTTTAGGCCTAGCGGCGGCGAACGCCGCGAATACAAGAAAACAGTGGTGGTTGGCACCCGGTTATAGCCCAGCTAAAAACTATTTAGTGCGGAGCTTAAAATATAAGCTCCGCCTTTCTGTCTCCTTAGGTAGACGAGCTGCTATTTCGCCTCCACCACTCTTACGTGAAGCTTTTTACTCTTTTGGCCGGTGCTGCTTTTAGCCTGGCAACGCCTCTGGCCGCTCGGCCAGCTACCCAGTCGGATGCCCCCGGCCCCGCCACCCAAACTCTACCCCTTGGCCGCCACCGCGGCACGCTCTACGTTAGCTGGGGCTACAACCGCGACTGGTACACGCGCTCCGACATTCGGTTTCGCAACCACACGACCGATGACTTCGACTTCACGTTTCACGACGCGAAGGCGCACGACCATATGAGCATGAGCGACTTCTGGAAGCCTAGCAACCTGACCGTGCCGCAGTACGACGCCACGGTGGGCTATATGTTTGGCGACAAGCACGACCTAGGTATCGAAATAGCCTGGAACCACCTCAAGTACGTGGTCGATGACAACCAGGTGATGCGGGCGGCAGGCCAGATTCGCGGCTTCCGCTTCGACCGCGACACGCTCGTGACGCCCGACTTTGTGCACTTGCAGCACACCAACGGCAACAACTACTTGATGGTGAACCTGGTGAAACGCCAGCGCCTGCTCATGGGCAAACACCTGGCCCTGAGCGCCATCGGCAAAGTGGGCGGCGGCCCCATGATTACTTATACTATTGCGTCGATTTTCACGAGCCACTCCGAAGGGCCCTTTCGCTACGAAGGCTGGGTGGCGGGCGCCAGCGCGGGTCTGCGCTTCGAGGTTTTCCGGTATTTCTTCCTGCAATCCGATATGCAGGGCGCTTTTGCCAACTACACCAACTCGCGCATCGGCTACGACCGCCAAACGCTGGTGACGCATCGCTTTGGCTCGGCCCAGCTTACGTGTGCCCTCGGCTTCAACGTACCTATCTAAATAATAACTAGGTACTTCTAACACCACATTGCCCCACGCATTCGACTCGAATGCGTGGGGCAATGTGGTGTTAGAAGTACCTAGCTGGCAAAAATTAACTTTTTTGCAGCTCGGCTGCGGTTTTATCTTGGGGCTGCCACTGCGTGAGCGCAAACACGACTAAAAAGACGATGCCAACCCCAATGAACAGGTTGCGCATGGTGGTGTTGCCGGCATAGCCAAACAGCCAGGGCGAGGCGATAAAGACGAGGCCACTCACTAGCTCCAGGCGGCCGTGCAGCCAGAAGGGAATCACTTTGAGTAACCCAAAGGGCATGTTGGTCAGCAGCGAAATAACGAGGTAGCCTCCGGCTAGTAGATAACATACGTTGGCGTAGGTGCCGGTCAGATCAAACTCGCTGGGTATTACCAAGAAGAATCCACAGGTAAGGTAGTCGAGAACGCCGTGAAGAGTGGGCGAAATGGGTTTCATAGCAAAGGCAGATGGGTGGTGCCTACCAATACGGCGGCGCCCCCCAGCAGGATATAGCCCAGCTTAGCGCACAAAACTGCTTTTCAAGCTCTTATTTCAACTGTATCACCTAGGGCCTCTCTCCTCACACCAGGCCCGCAAGGCGCTCGATGCCAGGGCCGAGCACTAGTTTATCATCGGCCCCGAGCCAGTCGGACAAAATACTGGCGTAGAGGCTGCGAAAATCGACTTGGTAGCGCAGGTCGCCCTGGTCGAGGTCGGCGAGACTGGCGGGGGCATTGAGCAAGCCGGGCTTGCGCAGGGCGCCACTGAGCAGGAACACGTTGTTGGCGGTGCCGTGGTCGGTGCCGTTGCTGGCGTTCTGGGTCACGCGCCGTCCAAACTCGCTGAATACCATCACCAGCGTATTGGCCCACTCGCCGCTCTTTTGCAAGTCGGCGGCCAGGGCAGCCAAGCCATCGGAGAGCTCGCCCAGCAGGCGGCCCTGCTGCTCGTGCTGCCGCACGTGGGTATCGAAGCCCGTGAGGGCCAGGTAATACACTCGCGACTCGACGCCCGAGGTTATGAGCTCGCCCGTGGTCTTGAGGTTGCGCCCTAGGTCGGTGTTGGGGTAGGTAGCGGCGCTAGTATGCACCTTCGACTTTTGGTAGAGGTAATCGGCCGACGCCGCCGTTTCGGCCAGCGTCTTGTAGAGGTAGTCGAGCTCGGAGATGGCCGCGGCGGGCGCCGTTTCCTGGCTCAGTTGGCTGAGGTAGCGGCTCTGGGTGAGCTGGTGAAACTTGCCGGGTGTCTTCACGGCCAGCCCTTTGCGCAACTGGCCTTTGAGGGCTAGGCTGAGCGTGTCGTCTACTTCCAGGGCTTGGTAAGGCAGGTCGCAGCCCGCGCAGCTGCTATCGAGGTAGCGGCCGAGCCAGCCGGTGGTCAGCAGTTGGTCCGAGCCCGAGCCGGTCTGCCAGATGTCCATGGAGCGGAAGTGCGAGCGGTCGGGGTTGGGGTAGCCTACGGCGTTGAGCACGGCCAGCTGGCCCTGGTCGTAGAGGGCTTTGAGGCCGGTCATCTTGGGATGCAGCCCTAGGTCGTCGCTGAGCGGCAATATCCCCGCAGCCTCCTTGAGCGCCAGTGTAGGCCGGGCCTTGTAGTACAAGTCATTGCGGTACGGAATGATAGTATTCAGCCCGTCGTTGCCGCCGCTGAGCTGCACCACGATGAGGCGCCGCGCCTTCTCGGCCGGAGCATCGCGCAGCAGCGTAGCCAGCCGCGCTTCGGGCCGGTCGAGGGCGTGCAAAAACTTGGGCACCAGCAGTAACGTGCTGGCCAAGGCAGACGATTGCAGAAAGCGGCGGCGTTGCATAGTGTATGGTTTTAAACTGTCATGCTTCGCTGCGCGCTGCCTGACAGACGTTTCCTTTAACTCAACTGGTACTCGGGCAAGCTCAGCAAACCGATGAGCGTGGCGCGCAGCTGCTCTTCGGGCGTGGCGGCCTTGGCAGCGGCTTGCTGCACCAGCGCTAGGTTTTCGGGGCGAATGGGCACTTGCAGCAGGCGGCTGGCCAGCTGCTGGGGCTGCTCGGCGGCGCGAGTGCCACCTAGGTGCTGCAGCGCGGCTAGCGGCAGGTGAGCGCCTACGGTGTTGCGCACGGTGCGCTCCTTACTGGTAGTTTGGGGCGTGATGTCGTTTTCGTCGTCTTTGAGGCGCACCGCAAACGCAGCGTTTTTGAACAGAATGGCTGGCAGCTGCAAGCGCAGCAGCAGCGACGACGAATCTATCCAGCTGCGGCCGCCGGGCCAGCCGGCCACGTTGGGCGGCATAAACAGCGTTTGGCCTAGCGCTTTTTGGTAGCCGAGCAGCGGCAGCGCATTATCGACCTGCACACCCAGGGTGCGGCGCAGGCCGGCAATCAGCTCGACCGGCGACTTGATGCGCACGCCCACATTGGCGGCGTCATAAAACCACGGGGCCGAAAACAGGCGCTCAGCCAGGTCGGCGATGTCGTAGTGGCTGCGGCGGAAGGCCGCGGCCAGCGGCTCGATGTGCGCCGGATTGGGCACGTCGTTGACGAAGAAGCGGTAGAGCTTGGTGACCAGAAACGTGGCCGCCGCCGGCTGCTGCATAATGATAGCGAGCACGTCTTCGCCGCCTAGGTTGCCCGTATGGCCCAAAAAGGTCTTGGGCCCGGCATCGTGCTGCCGCTCCCGAAACACGAAGTTGTTTTGGCCGTCGTAGCTCCAGCCGGTGAAGGCACGGGCAGCCTCCTGCACGTCGACTTCGGAGTAGTTGCCCCGGCCTAGGGTGAACAGCTCCATCACCTCGCGGGCGAAGTTCTCGTTGGGGTGCTCCTTCTTATTCTGCTGATTATTCAAGAATTGCAGCATAGCCGGCTTGCGGCTCACGGCCAGCAGCAGGTCGGGGAAGGTACCTAGGGCGTGCTGGCGAATGGTATTGAGCAGCTGCAAGCTGTCGTCGGGCCGGCGCGTGCGGCAGGCAAAGTGCCCGTGCCAGAACAGCGCCATTTTCTCGCGCAACTGACCGGGGTCGGTGGCCATGCGCTCCATCCAGGCGGTGCTCATGGCCGCGAAGGCATCCCGGATGCCTTCGTTTTGCTGCTTGCGCTGCTCGGGCGTGAGGTCGCGGCGGCGCAGCACAGGTGCGGCAAGCCGGCCTGGGGGCAGCGCCGCCGAGCGTGGGCTCAGCAGCGGCAGGTCGGCGGCCATTGCCGTTGCGGCCGGGACCGGCGCGGTAGGCTGCACGGCCATCACCGCTCCTAGGGGGTCGGCGTAGTGGAAGGCTGGGCTCTCGATGGGCGTGTAGGGCGCGGCGTCGCGCAAGAGCTGGCGCAGAGCCTTGGCCGGGCGCAGGCCCGCGGCAATATCCTCGGGGCGCGGGCCAAAGCCGGCCCGCCAGTACAAGTGCTGAAGCAGCTGCGAGTTCATACCCGGTCAGATGCCGTACGGGCCGCAAGGTTTAATCTACTGCCAACTCCGCAAAGCATCGTACCCCTTGAGGCTATTTCTATTGCTCAAAAAGGCCCAAAGACTGTTTGTCCTTGCGAGCGCAGCGAAGCAATCACACTTGAATGGAACCTAGGTAGCCCATCCTGGTGCGATTACTTCGCTGCACTCGCCATGACAAATTACTTTGACAGCTCACAGCTCCTGGTTTAAACAAGGCAACTGTCTCCCGGCCTTTTAATACCGCACCGTCAGGCCCACGAAATACTCGCGCTGGCTGCGGCTGTTTAGGGCCAAGTGGGTGCCCGCATCGACTTGAAAATTGTCGGTGACGTTGAAGGTCGGCGCCACGTTGAGCTGCGCGTGCCAGCGGTGCTGTTCGCTGTTCCACGGGAAAGCGCCTTCCACGAGCAGGCCTAGCTTCTCCCCAAACTGCCGGTCGAGTGCCACCGAAGGCATGAGGCGCACGTAGCGCCGGGCTTCTTCAGGGTCATAGTCCAGGTCGGTTTCGAGCTGGGCTTCTAGGTTATATGTCTTGCCAATTTCTATATTGACGGGCAGCACGATACCGTATTCCGGCCGGGCATTGCTAATGCCCGTGGCGCCGGTGGGCAGGCGTACAAAGCCTATCACGCTAGCGGCCAGCGGACTCTTTTGGTCGTCGCCCAAGAAATTGTGCTTGACGCGAACGGCCACGTCGCCAAAGCCGCGCTGGTTTTCCCACTCGCTGGCCTCGTCGGGCCGCTGTTTTTGGGCGGCGTAAAAAGGTAGCTCGACTTGAATATCGGTTTTGCGGCTTAGCCCGAGCTTCACGAGAGCGTAGGCCGCATGCCAGGTACGCTTCTGCGGGTCCTCTTCTGAGCCGGGCTCGTTGATGAGGCGCCCTAGGTCGGTTTCGAGCTGAAAATGGCCGGCATCAACGGTAAAAGGACTTTCGGTGGTGCCAGGGCGGTCGGGCCGCAGGGGGCGCAGGCGGTTGCGCGGCACGGGCTTGCGCCAGCTAAAATGCGCCGAGTCGTAAGGACTCGGAAATTTGGGGTGGTTGTCGTCGGCAGACTGCGCCCGGCTGGCCAGCGGCAGCCCCGCCAGCAGCGCTAGTACAAGAGTAGCTACGTGTTTCATGGGCGGCAAGTACGCAGAAAAACAAGAAGCAGCTACCTAGCCGTAAGCGGCGGCAAGAATAGCCCCACCTTGCAGACAAGCTCCAGATTCAAGGCGAGCAGCCTACGTGCTACTACCTTTTCGCTTCAAACCAGCACCTAGGTCACTCCCCAAACACTGCACCCGCCAGCGCCAGCACTGCCCGGCGCGTAGCCTCGGGCTGCTCGAGGTACGAGAGGTGGCCGCTGCCCTCCAAGAATAGCCCGGTGCCCACCGGGGCCAGAGCAGCCTGGGCCACCGAGTCGGCCAGGGGCACGGCCACATCGTGCTTGCCGGCCACCAGCAGCACCGGGAAGCGCGCGGTGCGCAGCACGGCCGTGCGGTCGGGCCGGGCGGCCATGCCACGCAGGCCGCCCACCAGCGTGGTTTCGGGGGTGGCCTTGCCAATGTCTTCGAGCAGGGCGCGCGCCTCGGGCAGGCGGTCGCGGTTGGCAGGCGCGAAGAGCGGGCGCACGAAGCTGTCCATGAACTTGGTCACGCCGTGGCGCTCCACAAAGCCGATGTTCTTCTCGCGGTTTTGGCGCTTTTCGTCGGTGTCGGCGTAGGCGGTGGAGTTGATGAGTGCCAGGCCGGCCACACGCTCGGGGTAGCGCTGGGCCACGGCCAGGGCCACGTAGCCGCCCATGCTGTGGCCCACCAGCAGCACGGGCTCGGTGGCGTTGCGG
>Ga0265798_10008378_pt1 | contig 13186 bp, 11 predicted proteins | sample P3T30metagenome_FD_192430 | JGI IMG/M metagenome (GOLD analysis project Ga0265798, IMG submission 192430) | Plant litter microbial communities from East Loma Ridge, Irvine, California - P3 T30 | ecosystem: Environmental > Terrestrial > Plant litter > Unclassified | place: USA: California...
ACGACATCCGCTTGCTTCAACCCTCACCGCCGGAAACCTCACATGACCGACTTGTCTTCCTTCCCCATCACCAGCAAGTGGCCCGCGCAACACCCCGAGCGCATTCAGCTGTATTCCCTGCCCACGCCCAACGGCGTGAAGGTGTCGATTCTGCTGGAAGAGCTTGGCCTGCCCTACGAGGCGCACCGGGTTGCCTTCGACACCAACGATCAGCTGTCGCCGGAATTCCTGTCGCTGAATCCGAACAACAAGATCCCGGCCATCCTTGATCCGGATGGCCCCGGCGGCAAACCGCTGGGATTGTTCGAGTCCGGCGCCATCCTGATCTACCTGGCGGAAAAAGCCGGCAAGTTCCTGCCGCAAGACCCGGCGCTGCGCTATGAAACCCTGCAGTGGCTGATGTTCCAGATGGGTGGCGTGGGCCCGATGTTCGGCCAGCTGGGCTTCTTCCACAAGTTTGCCGGCAAGGACTTCGAGGACAAGCGCCCGCGCGACCGCTACCTGGCCGAGACGCGCCGCCTGCTGGGCGTGCTGGACAAGCACCTGGCCAACCGCGCCTGGATCATGGGCGACGACTACACCATTGCCGACATCGCGATCTTCCCCTGGGTTCGCCTGCTGGGCGGCTTCTACGAAGCGGCCGATATCGTCGGGCTGGCAGATTTCCCGAACGTCTTGCGCACGCTGGATGCTTTCGTTGCCCGCCCGGCAGTGGCACGCGGCCTGGATATCCCGCGCGCACCGGCCAAGGCTTGAGCAAACATGGCGGGGGTTGCGGCAGATCAGCAGGCGCTTGGTCGATGACTGTTCTAATAAGACCGTCGCGTTATCGAATGCCGCGCCGCTGATACCGGCACGCCCCCGCCATGCCCAATTTCCGCCCTTGCCTGCCGTTCGACGTCACGTCCTTGTCTGCGCACGAGATCGAGGCCTACACGCCTGGCGATCCCACCGGCATCTTCGCGGGTGACCTGGCAAGCTTGCGCAAGTCGACCCGTGGCTTTCTTGATGCGCCGCTGCCGGATGGCATCCTGCAACGTCTGCTGATCACGGCTCGCTGCGCGCCCAGCGGTGCGAACCTCCAACCAGGAAAGTTCATCGCCGTCGAAGGCGACGCGCGTGCGCGTTTGTCGTCTGCCTTGGTCGATGCATGGCAGCAAGGTCAGGCCGAGACGGAGGATTACGACTACTTCCCGCGGCCGATGCCCATGCACCTGAAGCGCAGGCAGTTGGCCGCGGCGCAGGCCTTGTACGGCGCGCTGAGCGTGGAACGCCATGACCGTGCGGGGCGCGATCAACAATTTGCCCGCAACTTCAATTTCTTCGATGCCCCCGTGGCGCTGGTCGTGACGATCGACCGCGACTTCGGCGCGGGCGGCTACATGGATCTGGGCATGACGCTCTACGGCCTGATGCTGGCCGCGCAGCGCGAGGGCCTGGGGTGTTGCGCCATCGGGGCACTGGCTTCCTACCCCGGTTTGATCCGCAAGACCCTGGGGCTGGATGAGCGTACGTCCATCGTCTGCGGCATGGCGCTGGGCTACCCGGACCCGGATGCACCTGTGAACCAGACGACCACCACGCGCTGCGCGCTGGACGAGTACTTCACGACGATTCGCTGAGCGCTTTTGTCTGGCCTTGGCATTCGATAGCAATTGCCACGCTTGGCTTGGACAGGGCCATCAGCCACCGCAACCTCTGCGCGCTGCGCAGCTCGTTCTGGCCCGATGGCAGCGTGAGGCACTCAGGGACCGAGCCAGCCGACTTGCCGAATGGCACTCAGGCGCGCGACACCACTGCAGCTGCACCGATACCGCCCGCGCCGGCCGATGCCGTCAAGCCGAACGCGCCGGGCGCTTGGTCCCGTTCCAGATCGGCCAGCAAGCGCACCAGCGCAATCGCGGCCGATGCGCCGATGGGATGACCGCGCGCCAGGCCGCCCCCGCGGCGATTCAGAGCGGCGTGTTTCAAGCCGAATGCATCGCAGAAGCTGAGTGCCTGGACGGCAAAGGCGTCGTGCAGCTCGATGGCGGACATCTGGTCCATGGACATGCCCACGCGCGCCAGTACGGCCCGACTGGCATCGATGGCGGCCAGCATAGGGGTCTCTGGCGCCGCGCCGATGGAGCTTGATGCAAGCAAGCTTGCACGTGCTCGCAAGCCAATGCGCTGACAGGCCGCGGCGCTGGCCATCACGACGAAGGCGGCACCGTCTGCCCTGGGCGCGATCGACAAGGCGCTCAATGAGCAGTCGGCAGCGGCATCGCGCATCATCGAAGGAGCATTCAACGCATGCTCCGATACGCTCGATGCACCCGGTGTGTCGATCGGAAATTTGGTTGCGTGAGCGCTCGACTCGCCATCGGCGTGCGCCGCTGCATCAGAGACCGCCACTGCAGGCATGCGCGCCGCCCGCGCCAGCTTGATGTGGCGCGGATATGCATCCCGATCCAGACCGGCGACCGGCACGATTTCCGCAGCGATTGCGTCCGCACGTGCAAGGGCTCGCTCGTGACTGAGGATGGCGTACGCATCCTGAGCAAGCCGCGTGTAGCCATGCCGCGCCGCATACCGCGCAGCCGCCAGCAACATGTCGGGATCACGCGCAGGGTCGGGAGCAAAGGCCGGACGCTCGTAGGACACGGCCAGGTCGCCGGCATGCAGCGGTCGATGCTGGCGGATTGGCGCCCTGCTCCAGGCCTCCATCCCGCCTGCAATCACCACCGAGGCATTGCCGCTTGCCAGCAAACCGGCCGCCATGGTGACGGCATCCAGGCCGGCACAGCACTGCGTGTCGATCGAGTATGCGGCGCAGTGTTCCGGCAGACCGGCGGCCAGCGCCAGCATGCGTGCCGGGTTGCCCCCTGCGCCCAGTGCGTTGCCCACCACCACGGCATCGACCAGCGTCCCGTCGATGCTGGCACGTGCCAGCAAACCGGCAATCACGGGTGCTGCGATCTCATGGGCGTGCAGGGTCTTGAAGGCCCCGCCATGCGGCGCCGCGGCGCTGCGCGCCCACCCCAGAATCAGCGCAGCGGGAGCAGACATGGCGTCTCCGCGTTGGACGCGCTGCCGATGCGCGTCATTGCCGAATCGACAGCGACGAAAGTATCTGCATCGTTTGCCGTACAGCACGTCTGCATCTGGCTGCTCGCAGAATCGAAGGCCTCACTTTCAAGCGGGCTTCGCGGCGCAGACAGCGCCGCCACCATGCCTGCGAGCGTCGAGTGATCCGCCTTGCCACTGGCCGTCGACGGCCAAGGCGCACAGACGAAGTACGCCCGTGGCGTCTTGAAGGCTTCCAGCCGCGACCGGCACCAGGCCGACAGCGCCGCTGCATCCAGGCTCGCCCCTGGCTTGATGTCCAGCACCGCCACCACCTGCATGCCGCGCAAGGAATCGGCCACGCCATGCACCGACGCGCCCAGCACATCCGGGTGTGCGGCCAGCACGGTTTCGACTTCCTCGGGAAACAGGTTCTTGCCCTGCGTGACGATCATGCGTTTCTGGCGGCCCATCAGGCACAGTCGGCCCGCCTCATCCAGGAAACCGACATCGCGCACCGACAGCCAGTCGCCATCGCGCAAGGCAGCCGTCTCGTCGCGGTCGCCGCCCACGTAATCCATGAACAACATGGGACTGCGCACGAAGATCAACCCCGGGCCGCCAGGCACCGCTGCCTCCCGGATATCCAGTTGGACATTGCGGAATGGCCTGCCGACGGCTTCCGGCGGCGTGTCGGCATCTGCATCGGTCCAGGCGATGAAACTGGTTTCCGACGCGCCATAGAACTCGATGATTCGCGCGTTCGGGAACAACGCGCGCAGTTCCGGCGTGCGGCCACGCATCCAGCGCGCGCCGCTGATCATGATCTGCTGCACCAACGGCATAGGTGCCAGCTTGCGACGCGCGGCAAGCGCCAGCATCACCAACAGCTGGCTGGGGACCGCCACCAGACACGGCGTGTTGCCCTGCGCCAGCGATTCCAGTGCGCGCCCTGCCGAGAACTGCTCCTGCACCACCACGCCTGCGCCCGTCCACAAGCCCAGCAGCATGCCGAACAGGAAAAGGGAATGCGAACTGCGGCCAGGTGCAAGCACCCGGGTGGCCGCGCCCTGGCCGAATTCGTCGACGCAGACGCAGAAGCTCTCGGTCCAGGACCGGTGGTTTCGTTGAAAGCCCTTGGGCAAGCCCGTGCTGCCGGACGTGAAACCGACATAGAACGCGGTTTGCGGGCCGGCCGGCGGTAAGTCAGCAGGGGCTTGCGGGATCGAGGCCAGCACGTGTTCACGCACGGCGTCGGGCCAGTCAGGATCGCCGACCGCCGCACTGCGGCCGCTGGCGATGATGCCGAGGAAGTCCACCAGTCGCCCTGGCAGATCATTCGCGTCGTCGACCCACACGGTGGCTGGCGCTTGCTCTGCGATCAGAACAGCGGCGCGGGCTGCGACCGCATGGGCCAACTGCGCAAAGCTCAGGCGCCGGGTGCCGTCGTCGATCGCGATGGCATCAGGCCGATCCCGTGCCCAGAAGGCAAGCGGTGCGTCGACCGTCGGGAAGTCTGCGGCAGCGCTCACGCAGCGCGACGGCCACCGAAGCCCCAGTCCGGCACGCCACGCGCCACCGTGTGAACCAGGCCTGCGCACAGCACGCACTTCACCAGGTCACCCGGCACGAATGCCATCGAGGCCACCAGCGCCTGCCAGGGCGACAGCTTGGCCAATAACACCAGGCCGGCGATGCCGAACGCATAGACCACGACGATGCCGCCGACGAACGAAGCCAGCAAGGCACGCAAGGCCAAGGCACGCGGGCTGTTCCCCGGCAAGGACCACATCACCGCACCCGCCGCGACTGCACCAAACAGCCAGCCAATCAAAAACCCGCTGGAAGGCGCCACGAACACGGCCAGGCCGCCACGGCCGCCGGACAGCAAGGGCAAGCCGAAGGCCAGGGCCACCATGAACAAGGCCAGCGACAGGAATGCGCGCTTGGGGCCCAGCAGGCAACCCGCCAGCATGACGCCCAGCGTTTGAATGGTGATCGGCACGCCGAAGGGCAAGTCGATCTTCGGGATCATGCCGAACACCGCCAGCAAGGCGGCGAACAGCGCCACCAACGCCAAGGAGCGCGAAGATCCCGCAGAACCGGATGCAGCAGAAGTCATGGAACACCTATCGTCGCTATCGTCAATCGTGATTCGGAATGGCAAATCGCCAAGCGCGCACAGCTTAACTGCCTGCGCCGCAAATGCTCGGTACCCCGGTGGTCCGGGCGCCTGCCGTGGCGCGGCGTACCTTGCCTGCGGTCAGCGGAGGCTCATGTCTGAGACTTGTCCCGCTGCCACGCCGCCTACTGACCCAGCCTGGCCGCCAGCGCATCACCTACCCGCCTTGCGGTCAACAGCATGCGGATGGTCAAGGGCGCCAATAGTTTAAGGCCCCCGGCGCGTCCCGTGCGTGCGCGGTGCGCGTCATCCAGTCGCCGCCATTGCATGAAAAAGTGTTCGGTGAAGCGCAGCATCAGACCCAGGCCCAGCGCCAGGCGGCTGGTGTCGACGCCAAGTTTTTCCAGCGGTGTCAGCAAAGTCTCGAACACCTGCAGCAGTTCGTCAAAACGCGTGGACAGCGTCAGCATTGCGCCAAGCAGACACGCCGATGCCAGGCGCAGGGCGCTGACCACGCCTACGGTCGGCTGGTCCATCCACGCGTGGAATCCCGCGATCATCAGCCCGACGATGGTGATCGAGATCACCAGACGCCGTGCCGGCCGCGTGGCGCGGCCCAGCGAAGCAAAGGCCAGCACCACCAGCACGGTTCCCGCAGCCAGCCACCAAGGCGCGTCGACCACGAAAAATGCCGTGCCGAGCACGGCGATGCTCAGCAACTTTACCCATGCCGGGACGGTATGCAGCCAGGTCGTGCGCTCGCTATATAGACTACGCACGGCCAGCGCTCCCTGCCCGTGGTGGCAGGCCCGGAAGCAAGCAGCAGCCCACGCTCACGACACCACCTCGGCCAATACCGAATTGCCACGCCTGGGCCGCGACGCCACGTCGGCCTCGTAGGCCGCGCACACCTCAACCCCCGGTCCGTCGCCCTTCACTCGCCCCCGATCCAGCCACACCACACGCTCGAAATGCCGCACATGCGCCAGCACGTGGGTCGACACCAGCACCTGCTGGTCGCTCGCATCGATGTCTGCCGCCAGCAAGGCCTGCCCCGGCAAGTCCAGGCTGGCAAAAGGCTCGTCCAGCAGCAACACCCGCGGGGCGGCAATCAGCAAGGCCAGGAGGCATACATGCTGGCGCTGCCCCTGGCTCAGGCCTTCCACCGCCCGATCGCTCCAGGCCTCCAGACCACGTGCGGCCAGGAAACTGCGCGCCTGCATCCGCGCCGCTTTGCGGGATACGCCACTTGGCGACAGGCTGAAGGCCAATTCTTCCGCCACCGTCGGGAAAATGATCTGGTCGTCGGGATTCTGGAACATCAGGCCGACCAGGCCAGGAAGCTTTGCCCGCTCCTGGCGCACGTCGTGTCCGCATACGGACACCGCGCCGGCATCTGCCGCATCCAGGCCGCAGATCAAGCGGAACAAGCTGCTCTTGCCGGCACCGTTGTCGCCGATCAGCCCGATGCGACGCTCTTCCAGACTCAAGGACAAGCCATCGAAGACGGTCGTCATGCCACGCTGCAGTCTGACCTGGTCAAGCCTGACGTGCGGTGCCGATGAAGGAGCGGGTGAAGAAGCGATCAAGGGGCGTTCCGGGTTGCGAGGCAGGTTCGACGGACGATGAAGCGCTCGTCGACGATGCATGGTCAGGTGGGTGAAAAACAGGCGAAGCCGCGGGGGGTGCCGGATTATATCGCCGCGATTTCCCCGGCCTTGGCCCTCAGGCCATCCGACGGACGGCCTGCAGCCACACGCATTGAACCGTCAAGTCTTCGGAAATTCTGCCGTTAGCTGATGTATTCCGATAAGCCGTCGAAGCGGCAGACAATGGCCCCCGTGCCGCCCTCATTTGATGTTGGACGTGTAGAAATCTGTATGTGGATTCACCGATTACGTCGCGCATTGGCTTGCGCGATGGCGCTTTTCCTTGCCAGCTCGCTCTGCGGCACCGCCAGCGCAGAGACCATCAAAATCGGTGGTACTGGTGCCGCGCTGGGCACCATGCGGCTGCTGGCTGACGCCTATGCGGCCGAGCACGCCGAGCCCACCATCGTCGTATTGCCCAGCCTCGGCACCAATGGTGGCATCAAGGCCCTGTTGGCCGGCGCAATCGAGATTGCCCTGGCCTTGCGCCCGCTCAACGATGCCGAGGCATCGGGCGCCGGGGCGTCGATCGAATACGCCCGGACACCCTTTGTCTTTGCGACCGCGATCGGCAACCCGGCGCAAACCATCACCACCGCAGAACTGGTCGATATCTACCTCGGCAAGCAGGTGGACTGGCCAGACGGCAGCAAAATCCGGCTGGTCATCCGCCCCACGGGCGACAACGATTCCGACATGGTCCGCAGCCTGTCACCTGAGATGCGCGCGGCCGAACTGCATGCCGAACAACGCAAAGGACTGCTTTTCGCTGTTACCGATACGGAAGCCGCAGACAACCTGGAACGCGTGCCTGGTTCCTTGGGGACGTCCACCCTGGCATTGATCGCGTCGGAAAAACGTGCGCTCAAGGCCCTGACGCTGAACGGCGTGGTACCAAGCGCCGCGGCCTTGGCCGACGGCAGCTACCCGCTCGGCAAGTCTTTCTACATGCTCCTCGGGTCAGCGCCGTCGCCAGCCGTGCAAGGTTTCGTGGACTTTGTCCGTTCACCGACCGGTCGCGCGATATTGACGCGTACCGCGCACCTGGCACCATGAGCGCCAGAGGTGAACCCCTCGTCGTCCCGTCGACCTCGCGCAGCGCCAGCCGTTTGCAGCATGGGCTGGCGTGGCTGGTCCTGGCCTTGCCGCTTGTCGGCCTGCCCTTGAGCTACTTCGCCATCGGCTACAGCGCGCAGGCGGCCAAGCTCAGCATCAAGGCCGACGTGAAGGCCGAGATCGTCACGCAGGCGATTGCGCGTTCACCGATGCTGTGGCAATTCGAAGAAGCCCGTCTGCGCGAATTGCTGGTGCGTACACCGGTCGAACAAGCCGACGAGCGCACGTCCATCCTGTCGCCCAAGGGCAAGATCATCACCAGCTCCTATCGCGAGCTGGACGCACCGACGATTGCGCGAACCGAGCTGCTGCTCGATGGCGATACGGTCGTCGGCAGCGTCGAAATACGCAGCTCCATCCTGGGCTTGCTGGTCGAGACCGGCCTGGCAGCGCTGGTGGGCTTGCTTGCCGGCGGCTCGGCATTCCTGATGCTGCGCCACTTGATGCGCAAAAACAGCCGCATTGCCGCGGCGATGGGCGACGAGCAGGAACGCGCACGCATCACCTTGCAGTCGATCGGCGATGCCGTCATCACCACCGACGCAGAAGAACGCATCGACTACATGAACCCGGTCGCAGAGCGTCTGACGCAGTGGTCGCTGGATGACGCACGCGGCCGATACCTGAGCGACGTATGCCCGCTGGTGGATGAAGCCACCATGCTGCCCCTGACGACGCTGGTGAGCCGCGCGCTGCGCGAGGGCCAGCATTGCCCTTTCAGCGGCAAGGATGTGGCGCTGATCCGCTGTGATGGATCCTCGCTGGCCATCGAAGATTCGGCGGCGCCGATTCGCGACGCAGAGGGCTGGGTCATCGGTGGGGCGATGGTGTTCCGCGACGTGACCGGTCCGCGCCGCATGTCCCAGCGCATCGCATGGGCGGCCACCCACGACCCCGTGACGGGCCTGGTCAACCGCCGCGAATTCGAAGCTCGGGTGGATACCGCCCTGCAGCGCGCGCTGGGCGCCGAGCGCGACAGCGTCCTGTGCTATCTGGATCTGGACCGCTTCAAGATCGTCAACGACGCCTGCGGCCACGCCGCCGGCGACGCCTTGCTGAAAGAACTGGCCGACCTGCTGCAGGACAAGCTGTCTGCGTCCGACACACTTGGTCGCCTGGGCGGCGACGAGTTCGGCGTGCTGTTGGAAGACTGCTCGATCGAGCAAGGGCGCCTGACGGCAGCCATGCTGCTGCAGACCGTACGCGAACATCGCTTCATGCGTGACGGCCGCAGCTTTGCCGTGGGCACCAGCATTGGCCTGGTCGCGATCGCCGCCGACAGCGGCAGCCGCAGCGACGTTCTCAGCGGCGCCGACACCGCCTGCTATTCCGCCAAGGAACAAGGGCGCAATCGGGTCTGCGTCTATCACAGCACCGATGCACACGTGGCCCAGCGTCGCAACGAAAAGAATTGGGCGGCTCGCCTGGAGCGCGCGCTGGAAGAAGAACGCCTCGTCTTGTATTACCAGTCCTACCTGGCCCTGGGCGCCAACAGCGCGCACGGTCGCCACATCGAAATCCTGCTGCGGCTGATCGACGAAGACGGCAGCCTGGTGCAGCCAGGCAGCTTCCTGCCTGCCGCCGAGCGCTACAAGTTGATGCCGACCATCGACCAGTGGGTGATCGGCTCGGTATTCAGCCGCTATCACGAACTCGTGGAAGTCATGGGCGTGCCGCTGACCTGCTGCATCAACGTGTCGAGCACCACCCTGACCTCTGATGGCATTCTGGATTTCATCCGCGAGCGCGCTGGCCGGCACGCCCTGCCGCCCGGCGCAATCTGCTTCGAGATCACCGAAACCGCCGCCATCAACAACATGCGCGCGGCCACCGAGTTCATGCGCGAGGTCAAGGCACTGGGCTTCAGCTTTGCGCTTGACGATTTTGGTGTGGGCACCAGTTCGCTGGCCTACCTGCGCACCCTGCCGGTCGACTACCTGAAGATCGATGGCAGCTTCGTACGCAACATCGCTCACGACCAGATCGATCATGCGATGGCCGACACCATCAACCGCGTCGGTCACATCATGGGACTGCAGACGGTTGGCGAATACGCCGAATCGGCCTCCGTGATCGATGCCTTGCGCAAGCTCGGCGTGGACTTCGCGCAAGGCTACGGCGTGCACCGCCCGGAGCCCCTGCCGGTGCGGACGGCAAAGGCGGCCCTGGCCATCGAGACGGACACCGCGTGCCAGCAGGCCACGGCCACCTGATATGTCCGTGGGTGTCACACTTGGCGGTCAGAGGTAACGACAGATAAATACCGTTCGTCGGCGAAAGTCGCGCTGATAGCATGCAGCCCCCGCATTCGAAGGCCCATGCCTCTTCACCGATGAAACGACTCAAGCTGTTTGCCATGCTGGTGCTGTTCCCCTTGCTCCTCGCCGGCGTTGGCGTGTGGGAGCATCAACGGGCCACCGAGGAAATTGCCGAACTGGCCGAGTTCGAAGCCTCGGTAGGCGAAGCCCTTCCCCAGCTGCGCACCATTGCCGAGCGCAACAAGGTCGCCATCGTCAATCTGGGCGGTGAAAAAGTGGCGGTCATGATCGCCATCAGCAGGCTGGAAAAGGCACAGAACGAACTCGACACCACCCAGGCCATTGCGGGCGTTCGTCCTTACCTGGCAATCGCCGTGATCGGCGCCGGCATCCTGGCGGCGCTGATCGGCGTGGTCGCCCTGCTGGCGACGCGCGTGGCGGGCAGCATTGCGCGCCGTTCCCGCGATCACCTGTTGCGGGTGTTCAGCCAGGGCCGCCGTCTGCTGCCCTTCGTGCTGGTCAGCCACATTTCGCTGACTGCGCTGGCCGTGGCCGCCGCCGTGATCTATGAAGCGCTGGCGCTGTGGCACCTGGGCAAGATGTCCACCGGCGACTTCAAGGGCATGATCTTCGCCGGCCTGCTGGGACTGGGTTGCCTGTGGACGGTGTGGCAGATGCTGCGCCAGCTGAACGCCATGCGCAGCATGTTCGAACCATCCCCCATGGACGTACTGGGCCGCGTGGTGACGGAATCCGAGGCCCCCGGCCTGTGGGCGCACGTGCGTGCACTGGCTGCCAAGCTGGGCGCGCTTCCGCCCGATCACATCGTCGTCGGCATGGTGGAAGGCTTCTACGTGACCGCCGCCAATGTGCTGGTCGAGCCGGCCAACGTGACCTTGAAAGGCCGCACCTTGCACGTGCCGCTGGTGCACCTTGCATTGCTGGACCGTGCCGAGTCCGGCGCCGTCATCGGCCACGAGCTTGGTCACTTTGCTGGCGCGGACACCGACTACAGCATGCGCTTCCTGCCGATCTACGACGGCGTGGGACGCAGCCTGGGCGCGGTTCACGACTCGATCGTCGAGTCCGACTGGCTGCAGGGCACCTTGATGAAACCGGCCTTTCTGTTCGGCCTGTTCTTCATGGAATCCTTCGACCACGCAGTGAATCACTGGAGCCGCGAGCGTGAAATCGCTGCCGACGCCGCCGGCGCCAAAGTGGCCGGACGCGAGGCCGCAGGCTCCGCGCTGGTGCGCATTTCGTCGTCCTCCGAAGCCGTGCACGCCTGCATGACCGCACATCTGGTGCAACCTGCTTCCGCCCCGGAAGACATGTTGCTGGCCGTCGTCAACGAGATGGCCACGAAGCCGCTGGCCATGCCGGCGGAATTGCTGGAAGAGTCCCTGCCCCATCCCAGCGACTCGCACCCCACCACGCTCGCCCGCATCGACGCCTTGGATCTGCCCTTGGACAGCGCCGTGCGCACCGGCACCCGCCCGGTCGAACCGGCCGTTGCCCTGGCGACGCTGGACGGCTATTTCAGCGATGCCACTGCGATCCGCCTGGGCCTGGGTGCAGACCTGAAGGCAAGGCTGATTGCCGATGACGCCGAGATCGTCGAAGCGCTGGAAGGCCACGCGAAGGCTGTCGACGGCGAGTGCCGCATGTACGAAGGCGCCAACGTCCGCGGAATCAGCCTGATGGTGGGCGGCGTGGCATTCGCCGCCATCGGCATTGCCCTGGCAACGTCTGAAATGTGGCTGCCAAGCAGTGCGACTGAAAAGCAGATCTTGATCTTCATTCTGAGCGGCATCGCGCTGGCCATGTTCGGCCTGTGGATTCTGGTGCGTGGCTGGATGTTCGCCAAGTACGCGAAACAAACCGCGCTGCTGATGACGCCTGACACGCTGTGGTTCTCGAACAGCACAGCACCCCTGCCGATTGCGCACCTGGAAGACTTCTCGCTGACAGTGACGGGCGGTTTCATCATCCGGTTCATGGTCAGTCCGGACGCACCGATGCCCGTCTTCAACAAGCGCAAAATGGGGCTGCCGGGCGCGCGCGTGTTCGCCAAGAAGCGGATGATCCAGCTGGTGATGGCGAAGGTCTACGTGGATGGAAAATCGCTGAACGGCCCCGCGCTGCTGGAGACCCTGGCCGCTTATTTCAACGCTGGACAGGCACGCAAGGCACTCCAGGAGCTGAAGCAACCGATCGCGGCTCCTGTGGCCGGCGAAACCCACGCTCACTGACCAAAGGACAAGAGACCATGGCTTTGTACGACATCCCGCTCAAACGCATCGACGGTCAAGACGCAACACTCGCTGAGTTCGCCGGCAAGGTCTTGCTGATCGTCAACGTCGCCTCCAAGTGCGGCCTGACGAAGCAATACGAAGGACTGGAGAAGCTGTACCGCAGCAAGCACGCCGAGGGACTGGAAATCGTCGGTATGCCAGCCAACGATTTCGCCGGCCAGGAGCCTGGCTCGGAAGCCGAGATCGCCAGCTTCTGCAGCACCAACTTCGACGTCACCTTCCCGCTGTTCTCGAAGATCTCGGTGGTGGGTGACGCCAAGCACCCGCTGTACGAGGCGCTGACCGATGCACAGCCCGAGGCCATCGGCGAAGGCCCGATGCGCGAAAAGCTGAAGCAATACGGCATGACGCCGAACCCGGTGCCGGAAGTGCTGTGGAACTTCGAGAAGTTTCTGGTCGGGCGCGACGGCAACGTGGTCGCGCCCTTTGCGCCGGATGTGACGGCGGACGACGCGGCGCTGGTGACAGCGCTGGACCAGGAATTGGCCAAGACCGAGTAAGTCGGGTCACCGCCAGGCAGGTGGCGCTGCGTCTGCAAGCCAGACGCAGCGCCATTGTCAGATATTCAGTGGCGAGCTGAACCCCGTCGCAGCCCCCGGCACAGTGGGCATCCGACGCTCGAAATATTCCAACTTCCGCCCACATATTCCGTTTTTCTGGATTATTTATCCGCTAAAATTG
>Ga0265798_10008379_pt1 | contig 13183 bp, 7 predicted proteins | sample P3T30metagenome_FD_192430 | JGI IMG/M metagenome (GOLD analysis project Ga0265798, IMG submission 192430) | Plant litter microbial communities from East Loma Ridge, Irvine, California - P3 T30 | ecosystem: Environmental > Terrestrial > Plant litter > Unclassified | place: USA: California...
AGCCTGGATACGGGCGATCTGACCCGAGATCTCCTCGGTGGCCTTGGCGGTCTGCTCGGCCAGCGCCTTCACCTCGGAGGCGACGACGGCGAAGCCGCGTCCGGCAGCGCCGGCCCGGGCCGCCTCGATGGTGGCGTTCAAGGCCAGCAGGTTGGTCTGCCCGGCGATCGACGAGATCAAGCCGACCACGTCGCCCACCCGGGCCGCTGCCGTACTGAGCTCCTGCACCAGGACGGCGGTCTGATCCGCCTCGCTGACGGCGCGCTGCGCCAGGCTGGCCGAGCCGTCGACCTGGCGGCCGATCTCCTGGACCGACGAGCCGAGCTCCTCGGCGGCCGCCGCCACGGTGTTGACGTTGCTGGCGGCCTCCTCGGCCGCGGCGGCCACCGCGCCGGACTGCGCCGAGGTCTGGCCGGCCATGGCCGACATCGCCTCCGCGGTTGCCTGAAGCTCGGTGGCGGAGGCCGAGACCAGGCCGATGATGCCGCCGACCGCCTGCTCGAAGGTTTCGGCCATCTGGCGCATGCCGGTCTTGCGCTGCGCCTCGGCGGCGAGCCGGGCCTCGGCCGTCTCGGCCTCCAAGGCCTTCATCTGGATCAGCCCGTCCTTGAAGACCTGCACGGCGTCCGCGATCGTGCCGACCTCGGTCCGGGCGCCCTGGTGCGGGATCGTGACCGACAGGTCGCCGGCGATCAGGGCCTGCATCGGCTGCACCACGGACTGGATGCCGCGCGTGACCCCCAGGACGATCACCGCCCCCGACAGCACCGAAAGAATCAGGGCGAGCCCGATCGCGATCAGGGTCACCGTGCGGGTCTCCTCGAAGACCGTCAGACCCTGGGCCTCGGCGGCGCTGGCGCCTTCGTTGTTGAGGGCGATCAGCTTCTCGAGCGCGGTGGAGACGGCACGACGGGGCGCGAGCCCGTTCGTCTCGTAGAGTGCGTAGGCCTGCGCCTTGTCACCCCGGCGCGATAGGGCCAGCACCTGGTCCCGGACAGCCCGGAAGGCGTCAGACGCCCGGCTCAGCGTCGCGTCCAATGCCTGCTCTTCGGGTGAGCTGATCAGGGTGCGATAGAACTTGGCCTTTTCGTCCACGGATCTGTCGAAGCTGCCAATGTCCTTCTCGATGGTGGCCAGCAGCGCCGGATCAGTCGCCTGCGTGTGACGCAGGAGAAGCCCACTGCTCCGGGCCGTCAGCGTGTTGATCTCGCTGAGCGTCCTGATGCTCGGCAGCCAGTTCGTTTCGATGGCGACGGTCTGATCGCGCAGCTTTTGCGTGCTCACGAGCCCGAGTATGCCCAGGCCGACCACGAAAACGGTCAGAGTGGCGAACGCCACAATCAATTTCGTGCGGATGGAGACAGATTGCAGCGTCACGGCACCCTCGAAATGCAGCGGAATAGGAACATTGCGCAAGCTGCAGCCGCGAATGCTTAACCAACAGATCTTAACAACCGCTGATTGCTCTGCACTTGGAGTTACGATGAGGCCCGGTGCGGGATCCGCGGGGTCATCGACGCCCGACCGATCTGCGGTTGAGAAGCCAGCCCTGCGCGGCCGGATCACCGTTTCGGGATGCCAGGATCGGCCAGATGCCGGAACGCGCTCGGTGCCATCCCGTATCGATCCCTGAACCGCCGGGAGAAATGCGCCTGGCTGGCGAAGCCGCAGCCATAGGCCAGGGTGCCGAGGGACAGATGTCGACACCCCGGGTCGGCCAGGCGCTTGGCAGCGGCCTCCAGCCGGCGCTGCCAGATCCAATCGGAGATGTGCTGCCCGTGCTCGTGGAACAGTTCCTGAAGGCGGCGCAGCGAAACGCCGACGATCGCCGCGAGCTGGGGCGGGTCCAGGGTCAGGTCACCGAGGTTGGCCTCGACATGGGCTTTGGCCCGCTGGACCACGACGGTGCCGTGCAGTGGCCGGGGCACCTCCTTGGCCAGGCGCTCAGCGATGCTGGCCGCGATCAGGTCCACGACGATGGCCGACATCCGCTGGGCGACGTCGGCCGTGAGCACGTTCTCGAGTTGGAGCAACGTGTCGAGGAACGTCGTCACGAGGCGCGCGCTGCCGAGATGCTCTCCGATGGTCAGGGCCGTGAAGTGACGGGCATCACCGAGCAGGTTCTCCAATCGGTCCCGGGGGATTTCCAGGAGCAGGGATCGGGACGATCCGGACGTCTGGCGGACGGACGGGCTTGCCCGATCCAGGACGGTGATTTCGCCGGGCTGCAGCACGGCCTGGCGCCCGAACTGCTCGCACATCGACGTTCCGGACAGCTTGACCGTGACGGCGAGGGTATCCCGCTTGTGGCTTCGCCGGAGCGTGGCCGGGGTCGATTCCACCCTTACGGCACTGGACGTCGAGCGGGTGATCAGCAGCGAGCCGAGATCTGTCCCTTCAAAAAGGCCGCGGAAGTGGCCATCGTCTACCCGATACAGTTCGGCCGGCATCAAGCGGCTCGTGGCAAAATCTCTCCAGAGATTGAAATTTGTATTCGATTGATCGCCGACCGCCGAGAAAATGGTTTTCATTGATGCGCAGATCGATCCGGTAGCCCTCATCGAGGATTGTCGGATTATCCATCATCGCAAACAGAAATGGTAGGTTTTATAATCAAACTGACAAATTATGGTTGATTCGCTGTATTCCCGTTCTTAGACTATATAGATGTGTTTTATTCACAAAAATATAAACTTTAATCTGATCAGCGAAGCATAATTACAAACGATTAAAGTATCTTATTTGTATGAGTTAAAAAGTCGCGCCGCATCGGCCTGTGCGCCGCGCGGCTTTCGGCAGCGTTCCAGGACGATGCCGTTATCCAACCTATCGCGGTATGTCGGTTGATATCGGGCTCAAGGCTGGCCGTTATCAGACAGCGGCAGGGGGGCCCGCGGCGCTGGCGGCGGCGCTGACGGGACGGGCTTTGGCCCCGTTCGAGTTGCGATCGCGGCGCCGCGATCCATCAATCCGCGACGGGTGGTCCGGCATCGTCGGGGGCTGGCCGCTGCGCCGGCCTGGGCTTGCGCGCCGGCTTGGCCGGTTGGACGGTCCGGGCCTGCGGCGGCGTCCGCACGGCAGGCCGTTGCGGTGGCCTCGGTGGCCGAGCGATCTGGACGTTCTTCGGCGCGGCATCGGGCGTTCCAGTCGGCGCGGCGCTGGGATTCGGCGGCGGCGCGACGGCGGACCGGTTGTTCGACACCCCTCGCGGCGGCTGAGCCGCGCTCCCGGCCACCGGAGGCGCCGCCTGCCCGGCCGGTAGCGCGCGCGCAGCAGCGGCGGCCGCCGCGGGCTGCGGTGCGGCCTCGCAGGTCTGACCGCAATTGCTGACGACCGCCTCTACAGTCTTGCCGTCGATGGTCGCCGACACGATGCACCGGCTCGGATGATAGACGAGTTCGTACTGGAACCTGCCCTTCTCGTCCGACTCGGTGCGGAACTTGTCCTCCAGCACCACCGGCACATGCGGACGCTCCGTAGTTCCGACGATGTAGAGCCGGCCCGTCGCGATCGCCGCGAGGGTGATCTCCGGCGCCGCCGAAGCGGGTCCGCACCACGCCAGGGCGCCTGCTCCTGCCGCGGCGACAATCGAGGCGAAACGAACCAACCGACAAATCTCCGAGTTCAGCCCGCGATATGCGAAAGCCAGACCATCTTCAGGCGGAGATAGTTCTAAACCCGAAATTGCACAGGCAGAACAAATTGTCTTCAGCTCTGTCGCCAAAGAATTGTTTTCGTTGTGCGTGGGTTGCGGCACGACGATGCAAAGCCGCCACGGCCCCGCGCAGCCTGTGCGGCGTCGATCCTACGAATGAGACTGTGAGGACCGTTCCGGGAAGTCTTGGTGGGCGCACTAGGGTTCGAACCTAGGACCCGCTGATTAAGAGTCAGCTGCTCTACCAACTGAGCTATGCGCCCGATCGCGTCTGCGACCCGCCCCGGTGGCCACCAAGTCCGTCCGGGGTGGCGGGCTGATACCAACGCATCCGGGGGCTGTCCACCCCCGGATGCGGGTTTTTTGCTATTCTGCTGCCGCGTGCTGTGCATGAACCCGCACGGCGTGGGCCGCGAGCTTGTTCAGGGCCGAGAGATAAGCCTTCGCGGACGCCACCAGCGTGTCCGGGTCGGCACCCCGGGCGGTGACGCTGCGGTCGCCGTCGCGCAGGCGTACCGAGACCTCGGCCTGGGCGTCCGTGCCGCCGGAGACCGCCTGCACCTGGTACAGCTCCAGTTCGGCCTTGTGCGGCACCAGGGCGGTGATCGCGTTGAACACCGCGTCCACCGGTCCGTTGCCGTCGGCTTCCTCGATCCGGGTGCCGTCCTCGTCGGCGATGCGCAGGGTGGCGCGCTGGGGGCCCCGCGTGCCGGCGATGACCGAGAGCGAGACCAGGCGGATCCGGTCATGGGCGGTGGCGAGGTTCTCGTCGACCAGGGCCTCGATATCCTCGTCGTAGACGTGCTTCTTGCGGTCGGCCAACGCCTTGAACCGCTCGAACGCGTCCTGGAACTGGTTGTCGGACAGGTGCAGGCCGAGGTCGTCGAGCTTGGAGCGGAACGCCGCCCGCCCCGAGTGCTTTCCCATCACCAGGGAGGTCTTGGTCAGGCCGACCGAGGCCGGCGTCATGATCTCGTAGGTCTCGGCGTTCTTGAGCATGCCGTCCTGGTGGATGCCGCTCTCGTGCGCGAAGGCGTTGCGGCCGACGATCGCCTTGTTGAACTGCACCGGGAAGTTGGTGGCGTGGCTCACCAGCTTGGAGGCCCGGGTCAGCATGGTCGATTCGATGCCGGTCTCGTAGGGCAGCACGTCGGCGCGGGTACGCAGCGCCATGACGATCTCCTCGAGCGCGGCGTTGCCGGCCCGCTCGCCGATCCCATTGATCGTGCACTCCACTTGCCGGGCGCCGCCCTCGATGCCGGCGAGCGAGTTGGCGATCGCGAGGCCGAGGTCGTTGTGGCAATGGACCGAGAACACCGCCTGGTCGGCGTTCGGCACCCGCTCGCGCACCGCCGCGAACATGTCGCGGTACTCGGACGGCGTGGCGTAGCCCACCGTGTCGGGCAGGTTGATCGTGGTGGCGCCGGCCTTGATCGCGGCCTCGACGCACCGGCACAGGTAGTCGATCGGCGTGCGGGTCGCGTCCATGGCCGACCATTCCACGTCCTCGACGAGGTCGCGGGCCTGGGCGACGGTCTTGAGGATGATCTCCAGCACCTCGTCCTGGGTCTTGCGCATCTGGTGCGCGAGATGGATCGGCGAGGTCGACACGAAGGTGTGGATCCGTCCGCGCTTGGCGTGCCGCACCGCCTCGCCGGCCCGGGCGATGTCGGCGGGAATCGCGCGGGCTAAGCCCGCGATGGTGGTGCGCTTGGTGCGCCGGGCGATCTCCGACACAGCCTCGAAGTCGCCGATCGAGGCGATCGGGAAGCCCGCCTCAATGATGTCGACGCCCATCGTGTCGAGGAGCTCGGCGACCGCCAGCTTCTCGTCATGGGTCATGGTGGCGCCGGGGCACTGCTCACCGTCGCGCAAGGTGGTGTCGAAGATGACGATGCGTTCGCGGGCGGCGGTGGTGCTGGTGGTGGTCATGGCTTTACCCTGTCGCGGGCCGCCCGGCATATTGCGCGGAGCGGCGTGGTGCCCCGGGAGGGGCTGAGGTTCGCGAGTTCCGACAATCCCCTGAAGGCCCAGGCGCGCGCGCCCGGACGGCCCTCAGGGGCGGGTAAGCAGAAGCGGAAGACGAAGCCGGGCACCAGGCGCGCGCAACCGCAACGCCGACGAAGCGGCGTGGGCGGTCTCGGACGCTGAGCCGGCTCTGGCCAAGGCTCGTCTCTCCCGGGTGAGTCGCGGACGGCGTGAAGCGGCATCCGCGCGAAGGGCCGCAGAGGTAGCCCCCGCGTGCCGGAAACACAAGGGCCGCCCTTGCCCGCCGCCTTGCCAAGCGCGGTCCGCCCTGGATAAAGCCCGCCGGCACGTCGAGAGAGAACCCGCGAGACCGCCATGGCCAGCTACAAGCTCCTGCTCCTGCCCGGCGACGGGATCGGCCCGGAGGTCGCGGCCGGCATGCAGGTCGTGCTCGGCGCCCTGAAGGAGACCGGCCTCGCCACGTTCGAGACCGAGACCGATCTCGTCGGCGGTTGCGCCCTCGATGCCCACGGCAGCCCGCTCTCGGACGAGACCCTGGCGCGCGCCAGGGCGGCGGACGCGATCCTGCTCGGTGCGGTCGGCGGTCCGAAATGGGCGGGCGTGTCCTACGAGAATCGTCCCGAGGCCGGCCTGCTGCGGCTGCGCAAGGATCTGGAGCTGTTCGCCAACCTGCGGCCGGCGATCTGCTACCCGGCGCTCGCCGATGCCTCCGCGCTTAAGCGCGAGCTGGTCGAGGGCCTCGACATCATGATCGTCCGCGAGCTGACCGGCGGCGTCTATTTCGGGGAGCCCAAGGAGATCACCATCCTGGAGGACGGCTCGAAGCGGGCGGTCGACACCCAGGTCTACACGACGGGCGAGATCGAGCGGATCGCCAAGGTCGCCTTCGATCTGGCGGGCAAGCGTTCCGGCCGGGTGGCCTCGGCCGAGAAGCACAACGTCATGAAGTCCGGCGTCCTCTGGAAGGAGGTCGTCACCAAGGTTCATGCCGAGCACTACGCCGACATCGAGCTGGAGCACATCCTGGCCGACAACTGCGCCATGCAGCTGGTACGCAGGCCGAAGCAGTTCGACGTGCTCGTGACCGACAACCTGTTCGGCGACGTGTTGTCCGACCTCGCCGCGATGCTCACCGGCTCGCTGGGCATGCTGCCCTCGGCGTCGCTGGGCGCGGTGGATGAAAGCGGCGTGCGCCGGGCGCTCTACGAGCCGTGCCACGGCTCGGCACCGGACATCGCCGGGCAGGACAAGGCGAACCCGATCGCCATGATCGGCTCGCTGACCATGTGCCTGCGCTACTCGTTCGGCCTCGGCGAGGCCGCGGACGCGCTGGACGGCGCCGTCATGGACGCGTTGGCCGGGGGGGCCCGTACCGCCGATATCGCCGGCGAGGGCACCAACGCGATAGGCACACGCGCCATGGCGAACGCCGTGGCGGACGCCCTGCGTGCCCGCGTCGGCTGAGGATCTGGCTCCGTCCGCGTGATAGGACGCATGGCGGATGGGCGCGGCCTTCGCTAAGACGCGCGGACGTGAGGAACGGGAGCGTCATGAAGGCCGGGGACGGGGCGACGGAGCGCGAAGGCGCAGATTTCGGTTTCGAGCGCGTGTCGCTCGACGAGAAGCAGGGTCGCGTCGACAGCGTCTTTCACTCGGTCGCCCGCCGCTACGACGTCATGAACGACCTGATGTCGGCGGGCCTGCACCGGGCCTGGAAGGCGCAGCTCGTGTCGATGCTGCGGCCGCCGCAGGGCCGGCCGTTCGCGCATCTCGACGTCGCCGGCGGCACCGGTGACGTCGCGTTCCGGGTCCTGGCCGCGGGCGGGCCGAAGACGCGGGTCACGGTGCTCGACATCAACGAATCGATGCTGCGCGTCGGCGCCGAGCGGGCCCGGGAGAAGGTCGAGGACGCGGGCGACCGGATCGCCTTCGTCACCGGCAACGCCGAGACGCTGCCGCTGCCGGACGCCGCCTTCGACGCTTACACGATCGCGTTCGGCATCCGGAACGTGCCGCGGATCGAGACCGCGCTGGCCGAGGCGCGCCGCGTTTTGAAGCCCGGCGGCCGGTTCCTGTGCCTCGAATTCTCCGCCGTCGACATCCCGCTGCTCGACAGGATCTACGACGCCTATTCCTTTCACGTGATCCCGCGGATCGGTGCCCGGGTGGCCGGGGACGCCGAATCCTACCGGTATCTGGTCGAATCGATCCGGAAGTTCCCGAGCCGGGGGGCCTTCAGCGGCATGATCGAGCGTGCCGGTTTCCGACATGTCACAGACCGGCCGCTCTCGGGCGGGATCGTGGCGATCCATTCCGGCTGGAAGGTCTCCTGATCTTGGCCGTCGAGCGCGATCTGATCCCCACCCCTGCATTGGGGGGCGGGAAGGTCTCGGTGCGTCCATGATCAGCGCCGCGATCAACCTGTTCCGCGGTGCCCGGGTCGGTTTCGTCCTGGCCCGGGAGGGGGCGCTCGCCCTCGCCGACCCGTCCGAACTGCCGGCCCACCTGCGCTTCGCCCTGAAGCTCGGACGGTCCCTGGAGCGCCGGGGTCTGGATGACGGCGCCGCCGGCCTGTCGTCGGCCCTGACACGGCTCGGTCCGTCCTACGTGAAGTTCGGCCAGTTCCTGGCGACCCGCCCCGATATCGTCGGCATGCAGGCGGCCTCGGACTTGGAACGCTTGCAGGACCGGGTACCGCCGTTCCCCCAGGCGACCGCCCTGAAGGTGGTCGAGATGGCGTTGGGCAAGCCGGTTCACGCGCTGTTCGTGTCGTTCAGCGAGCCGATCGCCGCCGCCTCGATCGCGCAGGTCCACAAGGCCGTCGTGCAGGATGCCGACGGCACGCAGCGGGCGCTAGCCGTGAAGGTGATGCGCCCGGGCGTGCGCGAGCGCTTCATGCGCGACCTCGAAGTCATGCGGTTCATGGCCCGGGTGGTGCACGCCCTCTCTCCGCAGGCCGAGCGGCTGCGCCCGCGTGAGGTGGTCGAGATCCTCGCACGCTCGGTGCTGATGGAGATGGATTTCCGCCTGGAGGCGGCCGCCGCCTCGGAGATCGCCGAGAATACCCGGGACGACCTCGATTTTCGGGTGCCCAAGCCCGAATGGGAGCTGACCGCCCGGGAGGTGCTGTCGGCCGAGTGGATCGAGGGCGTGCGCCTGCACAGCGCGGCCGATCTCGTCGCGGCCGGCCACGATCCGCAGGCGATCGGGCGCACGGTGATCCAGAGTTTTCTGCGCCAAGCGATTCGCGACGGCTTCTTCCACGCCGACATGCACCAGGGAAATTTGCTGGTCGACGCCGAGGGCCGGCTGGTGGCGGTGGATTTCGGCATCATGGGCCGGCTCGGCCTGAACGAGCGGCGGTTCCTGGCCGAGATCCTGCTGGGATTCATCCTGCGTGATTACCGCCGGGTGGCGAAGGTACATTTCGAGGCCGGTTACGTGCCGGCGCATCATTCCGTCGAGGATTTCGCGCAGGCGATCCGGGCGATCGGCGAGCCGATCCACCAGCGCCGGGCCGACGAGATCTCGATGGCCAAGGTGCTGACCCTGCTGTTCGACATCACCGCCCTGTTCGACATGAGCACCCGCACCGAACTGGTGATGCTCCAGAAGACCATGGTGGTTGTCGAGGGCGTGGCCCGCTCCCTGGATCCGCGCCTCGACATGTGGACCACGGCCGAGCCGGTGGTGCGCAGCTGGATCGCCAAGAATGCAGGCCCGCTCGGGCGCGCCCAGAGCGGCTTCGAGGCCCTGCGGGTGCTCTCCGGTGTGGTCGGCGACATCCCCGACCTCGCGACGCGGCTCAAGCGCGTGCTGATCCGCCTCGACGAGAGCGGGACGGGCGACGCCCAGCGCCTGGAGCGCTTCGCCCGCAACGAGCGGCGGCGTGCGATCTGGTCGACGCTCGCCCTGTGGGGCATCGCGGTAGGGGCGCTGGTGATGGCGTTCCGGGGCTTCTGATCAGAAGGGAGACCGACAATCCCAACCGCACATCGTCCTGCTCGGGACGATGTGCGGGTCAGGCGACCTCGGTGTGCCCCGGCATCAGTGCCCGCAACTCGCGGGCGAGCTCGCTCAGTCCGGTCGTTCCCTTCGCGAGCACGCGGTCGGCCTGGCCGGCGAGGCGGCGGCGGTCTTCGGCGGTGATGTCCTTGGCGGTGAGGACGACCACGGGGATGTCGCGCCAGTCGGCCCGGGCGCGCATGGCCCGCAGGAAACCGAAGCCGTCCATCTCCGGCATCATCAGGTCGAGCAGCACCAGGCAGGGGCGCTCCGCCTCTAAGGTGTCTAGAGCGCGCAGGCCGTTCTCAGCCTCGACCACGGGAAAACCCTCGCGGCCGAGATAGGCGCAGAGATGGGCACGCACGTCCGCCTCGTCCTCGACCACCAGGATCGGGCCGTCCACGGTCACCGGCCGGAAGCGGTCGATGACCTGCCGCAGGCTGCCCCAGTCGATCGGCTTCTGAAGATAGTCGGTGGCGCCGAGCGAGAAGGCGAGGTTCTGCTCGTCCAGTACCGTGACCATCACGATCGGCGTCGCGCCGATCTCGGGATCCGCCCGTAGGGCCCGTAGCACCGCCCAGCCGTCCATCTGCGGCATGGTCACGTCGAGTAGCACCGCCCGGGGGCGCAGGGCGCGGGCGCGTTCGAGGCCCCGGCGCCCGTCCTCCGCCACAGCCACGGAAAACCCCTCGCGCTCCAGGAAGCGGGCGAGCAGGTCGCGGGTCGCGGCATCGTCGTCCACCACCAGAATGGTCCGGCGGTCGCCGACGCCTGCGCCGGCCGCGTTCGCATGTTCGGCCTCCGGGCCCTGGAACTGCGCCGGCAGGGTCAGCGTGAAGACGGTGCCCTCCCCTTCCCGGCTCTCCACCACGATGGCGCCGCCGAGCATTTCCGAGAAAGCCCGGGTGATCGACAATCCGAGGCCGGTACCGCCGAAGCGGCGGGTGGTCGAGGCGTCGGCCTGGGTGAAGCGCTCGAACAGGCGCCCGACCTGCTCCGCGCTCATGCCGATGCCGGTATCCGCGATCGTGAAGCGGAGGGCCTCCGTGGTGCGGGCGACCCCGAGCGTGATCCGGCCGTTCTCGGTGAACTTCGCGGCGTTGCTGAGGAGGTTGATCAGGCACTGGCGCAGCTTGGTCACGTCGGTGTGCGCCGTGCCGACATCCGCCGCCAGGTCAAGCGTGAGCGTGTTGCCCTTCTTGGCGATCAGCCCCTCGACGGTGGCGGCGACGTCGTGGACCACTTCGGCGACGTCGAAATCCTCCGCGTAGATCTCCACCCGGTCGGCCTCGATCTTGGAGATGTCGAGCACGTCGTTGATCAGGCCGAGCAGGTGCCGGGCGTTGGATTCGATCTTCTTCATGTCGGCGATCAGGGCGGCCTCGCCCAGATCTTCGAGCTCCTCCTGGACCATCTCGGAATAGCCGATCACCGCCGAGAGCGGCGTGCGCAGCTCGTGGCTCATGTTGGCCAGGAACTGGCTCTTGGCTTCGTTGGCGGCTTCGGCCGCAGCCCGCGCCGCCTCGATGGCGGCCTCCGCTTCCTTGCGCTCGGTGATGTCGGTGTGGGTGCCGACCCATTCCCGCAGCGTGCCGTCCGCTTCGAGGATCGGCACGGCGCGCACGCTCATGTGCCGGTATGCGCCCGAGCGTGCGCGCATCCGGTGCTCGGTGGCGTAGGGCTGCAGGGTGGTCACCGCGCGGGACCAGTCGGCCTGCGTGTGGGCGCGGTCGTCCGGATGGATCACGTCGAGGAAGCCGAGGCCGGCATAGGCGGTCTCGTCCTGGCCGGTGAACCGGCTCCAGGCGATCTGGCGCCGGTGCAGGCTGCCCTCCGGGTTCGCGGTCCACACGATCGCCGCGCTGGCCTCGATCAGCGAGCGGAAGCGCTCTTCGCTGCGCTTCGTCCGCACCTCCGCGAGGTGGCGGATCGTGTCGTCGACCACGACCAGGCCCACGCCCTCGACGTCCTGCCCGCTATCGGGCCCGGTCGCCTCGCCGCGCAGGGGGTAGAAGCTCATCGAGAACTGACGGACGCCCCCGGGCGCCGAGGGTGTCGGGATTGCCACCGGCACGTTGGGCGAGACCAGGCCCTCGTTGAGCGCCGCCGCGAGCTTGGGCGCCAGCGCCTCCTGCAGCGTCGGCAGCATCGCCCAGATCGGCGCCCCGAGATCGGCCCCGAAGCCGCGCTCGCTCATGGTGGCGAGCGCCCGGTTCATGTGACGGATCTTCAGGTCGCGGTCGAGGAATCCGAGGCCCACGGGGGCGTTGGCCAGCACCCCATCGAGCAGCCGCGACATGCGCAACGATTCCTGCCGCCGCACCAGGGCGAGGCGGGCGAGCAACACGATCGCGCCGAGCGCGGCCGCCCCCGAGAGCAGGAACAGGATCAGTCCGCGCCAGCGCTCCCGGGTCTGCACCTCGTCGAGGTGCTGGGCCGTGATCGCCTGGCGGGACGTCGCCTCCGCGCGGATCGCGTCCATCAGCTGCTTGCCCTCGCCGGTGCGCACGAGGTCGGTGGCCGCGTCGAAGCCCCGGTCCCGGCGCGCCGCGACCACCCGGGTGGCGAAATCGCGCTTCTGAGCCACGAGCCCGGCAAGCGACGGGCCGCCGCGTCGGACCGGCTACTGCGCGGTCGCCCCAAGGGCGGCGAGCTCGGTCTCGAGCTTGCCGAGCGCGAGGGTGTAGGGCGTCAGGTAATCCTCGCTGCCGACCAGCACGAAGCCGCGCTCGCCGGTCTCCAGGTCCTTGACCTCGGAGAGCAGGCGCTCGACCCCCGTGATCGTGGCGTTGGCCTGCGCGGTGGCGCCCCGGTCGGCCTCACCGGCGATGTAGTTGGCCGTGCCCGCCGCGAGCGCGACGACCAGCAGGACGAAGGCGGCCGGCGAGCCGAGGAGCGGCCCGAGCGGACCGGCTCCACGCCAGTTCGGCCGACGCAGGCGGAAGATCGAGCCGACTCCCGGTCGGCTCATGTCTCCACCAGCCCGGTGCTGGCACCCGAGGCCTCGGAATCGGCCCGTCCGTGCGGCAGGGCAAGGTATTCCCGCGAGCGCATCTCGATCAGCCGGGAGACGGTTCGGTCGAACTCGAACGCCTCGCGCCCGGTCTCCGCCGTGTAGAGGTCCTGCGCCTCGGCCGCCGCCGAGGCCACGAGCTTCACGTGCCGGTCGTAGAGGGTGTCCACAAGGGTGATGAAGCGCTTCGCCTCGTTGCGCTCGGCCTCCCCGAGCACCGGGATCCCGTCGAGGATCACCGTGTGGAAGGCCCGCGCCAGGGCCATGTAGTCGGAGGCGCCGAGTGGCTGCCGGCAGAGGTCGTCGAAGCCGAAGCGCGCGACGCCGTTGGCCTCCTCGGGGATCGCGACGTCTCGACCCTGGACCTGGATCGTCGCGGTGCGGCCTCGCGCCTTGCCGGTGAGCCCCTTGAACGCGGCGTCCAGGGCTGCCCGGGCGGCCGCATCCGCCGGCACGTGATAGACGGCGGCGCCGCCGAGCTTCTCCAGCCGGAAATCGGTCCGCGAATCGAGCTGCACCAC
>Ga0265798_10008381_pt1 | contig 13181 bp, 17 predicted proteins | sample P3T30metagenome_FD_192430 | JGI IMG/M metagenome (GOLD analysis project Ga0265798, IMG submission 192430) | Plant litter microbial communities from East Loma Ridge, Irvine, California - P3 T30 | ecosystem: Environmental > Terrestrial > Plant litter > Unclassified | place: USA: California...
CATGGATAGGCTTGGTATTACGCATTTGTCAAGAACGCCCGCCAGCATTCGAGAAAATGAAAATTGATTTAACTTGGGTTTGTAGTAATGTCAAGACCTAAGCACAACTAGGCCATACTCCGATTCGTAAGGCCTTGCACCTGTCGAAAAGTGATCGAGTCGATCAAGGTCGGTACATGTACGGTAAGACTGTCAGGAGGGCTGAACGCACTCAGCTGCCGAACTTCATACCTCCTTGCGACGTTAGTTCTTTTGGTTCTGGAAAGTGGATGAAGTCAGCGGCATTCGGTGCGTATGTACAAAGTGCCTCGGCCATCACCCCTTCCTGACGAGCCCAGTCCAAGTGATTCAATTGTTTCAGTTGATTCGTCTTGTGATCGATTCTGCCGAACAGCACTTCAATCGTTGCCCACCAAGCGACCGCGATGCTATGCTGTTTTATAAAAAGCTGATGTTTCAAAGCTTTCGGCAGGCAAATCGGGAACATAAATTCTTGCTTTGACGCCTTGCACAAAGAAGAATCAGTGTCTGGTTTCTTAAGACATCCAGCCCCTATTGCGGTATGTTCGAGAGATGCGAACGTGAGCTAGATCTCAAAAAATCAGAACAATCATTCTGAAAACATCCTAAGAGGCCCTTCGTACATGCGGATCTCCAGAGCCATCAAGTCCCCAAGGGTCAATCAGCACCCTTGTTCCTACCGATCGGAAAACGGCCACTTGCCACCGACCTGCATTCCAGAAAGGGAAGATACCGCTGTCGGACTCAAAGCTGGACTCACATATTTTTGCGTTGAGTACCGTCGGCGGCACGGTTGGCGGCCAGGTAGTGGCAGCTGGGAACACGGAGGACTTACGGCCTTTGCCCGACACAACGCCGCATCTGGGCTTGCCCTCGCCTTCTACTATGTCGGGAGAGCTGATATGGTCAAGTAGTAGTGGTATGAGGCCAAAAAGAGCGTTTACGAGGACGGCGTCACTGGCATCGCTCGTCGCACGGAAAAGCCGACTGCCAAGCTCACAATATTTCCCTTCATCATGTTGTACCTCTGCCGCGTACTTTTGTATATCACCTCGCGCAAAATTTAAGCGTTGTGACATCGTGTGAATCAAAGCAGGTACTTTGGCAGCTTCGATCAAGATTCGACCCGCATCGTGACCATCGTCGTCGTCACCGTCGTCACCGTTGTTGTCGCCGTCATGGCATTGGCGGTCACTCTGGTTGGGCGACATCCGCAGCGCGTTACCTGTATTTGTGTCCGTCGGAGTTGCCCTTTGTCCTTCTCGCTGCTGTCGAAGCAGTAAGATCACATGCGGATATGCTTTGATCAGGAGATCCAGAAAAGCTTCAAACTCACGTCCCTTAGCGCGCAACGTCCTATCATGTCTGTCAGCTGCCGTACCAAAGGTCCTCGTGCGACGGTCGTTGTCAGATTTACCATTCCAAGAATACACCACAGTTTGGTGGGAATGGCAGCGCCGTCTTTACCTGGAATGCTTCCAGTCGCCGCACGACTTTGAGATAGCCTTCACGCAACTCCCTCCTGATCTCTGGATAGCGTTCTTGTATCGCCGCTTTAGTTTCGCTATCGCGCTTACGATGTTGTCGGCACATCACCACCGGACGCAGCGCAATGTGCTCGGAGGACAACCTGACAACTTCTTCCCATTCTCTCATGTCTTCCCTTTCTTTCGCAGTTTCCAATAGAGCCCCATCCGTACATCGCGGCTTGAACGTAGTTCCAGCCATGGCCAAAACCGACGTGATCTCGTGCTTAGAAAGACCATGTTTCAGCCTCAACTCTTCTGCGTGTAGCAGGTGTGATGTCCCCATTGCTTCTGCTATCTTCGTCGCAACCCCGACCTCTTCTGGTACTGGGTGGTTTTGAAACCAACTTGTCGAAGAATGTGTAGGCCTGGCTGACCGCTGATGGCTGAGAGTGTCCGCATGATCTGTTGACGCCGACCGTGCTGATTGCTGCGTACCCGATGGCTGCCGCAGAAGTCGATAAACAGCTGGTGCTTTCATCTGTCGTACGGAACGATTCGAGCGAGGTTTCGTACTTTGCGTGCTATCTCGGCAGATTCTGTGGTGGACGTGGCCGTTGCAGCAGAACCCAGCGCGGTGGAGTTCCTGGCTGAAAATAGGGAAAAACTGGGTTCCGTCAGCAACGCGGCGGTTGTGTCTTCCATAAGGACACACAAACCCTGTCCTTTGCCATCTCAGGACTCGATATAGCACCTTGTAGCAGTTGCAGTAACCCCTTTAACCTCATCGACTGTAACATCAGCCACATTGTTCCTGGTCTGAGCGACAGGCACTTACTTGCTCATTCAACTCGCTCTGAAGCTCACCGGGCGCACGTCCTTGGTGGTTGGTATCAAGAAGCATTGGCCGAAATGGGCTCGAGTATAAGCGATCCGGCTGAGGTTCAGTGAGAGACGTCTGTGTCGCGTTCGAATCACGTCGAGGTACCGGAGAGTTTTAAGATCCGGGAGAAGACAGGTTGTTTGCATCAAGGTTATGTCGATATTTGACATGACCTCGCACCCATCTCCGGTAGACTTCGTGTCCATGAGCTATATATCTGCGATACTGTGATGGATTCCTTCGCCGATCTTCGCCAGGGAAGACGCAAGGTCAGTGACAAACTCCAGGATCTCCAAGCACTTTCGCCAATGTTTTTAGATCTAGGTGATGGGGTGCTGCTACAATGCGTAATGCGTGCTAGCATTGCGCGATTCCGAGTCCGATGACAAAGCTTCGTGCCGTGCATGCCATACATAGCCACCAAAGTAGAACATATCGATGTGTGATCACATAAGATACGTACTCCAGTATACTCCCATCGGAGCGAGTTGAGGTGAGTTGGTCGCGTGACTGCAGGTTCAACTTGTAAGTCATCTCAAGGTCGAAGGGCTCCGGTTCCGCAGGCATTGACGTACCAGGAATAGAAACACTGTATTTTTCACAACATGGAGCCTTTTTTACGACGAACGGATCGTTCGTCGAGGGCCATGTGGTATGCGATCTTATCGTTGATACTGAAATCATAGTCTAAAAGACCAAGACCAGTCAATGCTTCTTGTCCGCGTTGACAGTACGGCGCAGGACTTTCGAGTCGCGGTACAAATCGTCATCGCTGCGCGAGGATATCGAGCCCCTCGTGCGCAAGCTGTATTGCATTGCTTACGACTATGCCGCTGTGTTTGATTACTACTTTACAATGTCAGACTGTGGTTCTGGTTTGATCATGACATCCACGTGATGCTGACCACTGATATTGTCCTTGCCCCCGCTGTTTCTTTCTGCGATCACTATGCTGGACCAACACCCAAACTCAGAGGACTCATCTGGTATTTGGAAAAGTTGGAATAGGATCGCATGTGTGAAGTTCGAGAAGGGAAAGAGTATGGCGGGGTTGTAGTGCACCTCCAGCGCTTGAAGAGGCCTCGTCCTCAGCTCATGGTACGACAAGTGCGTAGATGCTCCTAATTTTCTCCAAAGATCATACCTGCACGAATCTCTCAGTATCGTGTAGAGAAAATGACATGCGAGGAGAGGCATATTGTTGCACGAGAGGGTGATCCCTCAGTGATATACATTGTGATCGAAAAATTGCTGTTCTTGCGTGAGCGCGCATGGCCTGGTAGACCGTGTCTTGCTATCTGGTGTCTCGGCAAGCTTATCTTGTGATCTGTAATTTGAATTTCCAGAGTGCCTCGGCTTGCGACACTTGTCTTACTGTACAACCGGAGGTATCAACGTTACAGTAACGTCAAGTCGGACGGCATCCGTTTGGAGGCGTAACACGCTAGTTCAGATCCGGACTAATTTTCCGCGGCGCAATTTGACGTAAGTCAGGCAGGTGGATGAGCTGGAGAGCGGTGGCGGATGCAGTGACGGCTGCTGCTCGAACATAAGATCACTAACCTGTTCGCAGCACACACATTTTCACGATGGAAATCAATTATGGGAGATTGTGTGCGCTGATTACAGATGGACCCCGTGCGAATGATGATGTGAGGGGTTCTTCCACATCTTCTGATCCCAGCAACACGCCAATAATCGCCGCTTCGAAAGCGCTATCTCTCGATGGTGGGAAGAAGCGCAAAAGTGAGTCTGCAAGCGAACATCTTTTAAGCGTTCAAGAATGGCTGATGTGTCCCGCATAGATACAAATAGCGAGACCGACGCGCATACGCCGTCCAAGCGCGGTCCACCTTCGAGGGACATGCTGAGTCCGCTGATCCTGCAAGCGCTGTCAAATCAAGGACCAGGCATGTTCCCATCAGAGGTTGCTGCGAAACTTCTGCGACATCCATCTCAACTCACGCAGGGGATAAACTCGACAAATCTCGAGACACAGGTTCGCATCATTCTTAACGCAGAACACAAGTGCAACAAAGTGTACAGGGCTCGGGCCAAGGGGCCAAAGGGTGGTTCCAGCTACAGATACATGCGATGTAGCAGCTCTGAAGATGACAGCAATGTGGATCTCGATGAACGCGTCCCGCAGCTGTCAGCGGATGTGGCTCCTGGCTCACGCGACCAAGCCGAGAACAGCCACGACACTCACGTGGGCGGATCTACATGCTTGCACCCACAGCCTAGCGAAACCTTTCACGTAGCTCAGGATTCTCAACAAGATCCGCCAGCCGAAATCATCGCGGATCCAAGGTGTCTTGGGCACACGGTCGACACGCTGGCTCCGCAGGACGAACAGGGTGGAGCAGGACGCGTCACCAACCCTACTTTTGAAACGCACTCTTGCACGAATGAACACAAAGACATTATGGAAAACGTTCTCGCCACGAAGCTTCTTGTCGCGCAGCTTGGGAATATCACCGGTGAGATAAATCAGCTGGAATCACAGCAGAGCCTGGCTCGGAACCAATATTCAGATCTTGGCAAGCAGGCGACGGAACAGGAGGCAGCAAGGGAGACTCTGCTTGTGGAAGCACAAACAAGGCTCCAACAGGCCGCTGAGGCGGAGCAGAAGGCGTTGTCTCATCAAAAAGACGCTGAAAGACTGAAGGAGGAAGCCGAGAACCGGAAAGAAGTCCTTGAGGACTGCACATTCCGCATCAGTATCGCTCGGGAGAAATCCACCCAACTCGCCGAGCGGGTGCGAGACAAAATTGAAAAAACCGTAGGCGGCGATCTAGACAACTTGCTGTCCCTTTGCACGCCGCGTGCATCGGATCAGAGTCCGTTGTCTTTTCGCCTCGGCCGCGAGTGCCTGGGCGATGGGACACGAAAACCTACTTCATGATCGGTGTAGTTGTCATAACGACCATTGGCCAGGTTGCTCAGTTAGTGGGCGGTCTCGATGGCGGTAGCTGTGACCATGTCTGGAGGCAGTGCGCTAGTAGCACTATTCATTGGCTTCGCTAGAGTACGATGATGATGATAGACGTCAGTTGCAGCCAATATTCTTTGCTATCATTGTCGTCGGTCCACCACCCGTAGTCCCGTATCCAGTGATTTTCGAGCGCGAACAATCCACACCTGGTGTACCTTGCCAACAAGGGACAACTCCATTCGACACCGACGTAACTTACTCATCTCCCGCTGCTTGTCTATCGTTAATATAAACGGTCAAGCTCTCGGAGAGCTCTGTTACTTCCACCGTGGTAGAAGTCACGGTGTGCGTGCGGTGCTTAACGAGAGGACGTGTAGCTCAGTGCCGTTGCCCACGGTAGTCAACGTTACACCAGTACTCTCGTCATTTCCGCTGGTTTTTGCGGGGTATGGGAGGCACGATGGCACGCGATGAGGCTCTGCGGACCTATCCAGCCGCAAAAGCCTACCTTTGAATCATAAGGGTTAGGGTCCTCGGCCGTGAGAGTAAAGTTGGTGCTCGAGAGAACACGGTTTCGGGCTCCATCAACACGACCAGTGCACCAACCAATATGTCAAGGCTACGATGACTCGCCTGCGCTGACTCCAGTGCCTTGGAAGTGACACACTGGCTGCTGCCTGAATCAATCAGTCTGAGTGTGTTTTTCACTGCTCACCTGTCAGAGCAGCCCTTCTCAGCTCGTGTAAAGTCCAAAAAAGCATAGCCTTCTGCACTGTCCTCCAGCGCAAGGATCACGAGTCAGTTTCCCCAGCAGAAGCAAAGACGCATGGATGGCTGGTAGACATGATAGGGCTTGACTCTGAACCGTTGTTATCTGCGGTATAGCCAAGCGTCAAAAATCCAGAGCGAAGATGTCAACGTAACTTAAGTCGAAGCAGAAAAGGTACTGACATGTACAGTACATCAAAGTCACGAAAACTCGATTGTAGTATCCAAGATGTGGGGTTCGATCGAATACATAGTCGAGATCTGTCTGGGAAGTTCTCTCATTGACCCAACCTTCGAAGCGCTTTACCATTCATAAGCACCATAAGAGCCACGAAAATATGCTTTCTCACGCAACGGTCAATACTCGAAAACGCAGATTTATCTCTCCTGGCTTATTCAATCGATTTCGTGCCTATGGTTTTAATGTGCTGTCGAGGGTGAAGGTTCATATTGACGTCAGAAGCGAGCGGCAAAAATTTCCCACCTTATCTGCGAGAGCAGAAACTCGTGTAGATTTCTGGCGGATTTGATGACATACCGGAATGACCGATTTGCTGTGGATTGTAGGCTGGTGGCTGTATGCGCTCACTCTGGTCTTCACTCTGGTCTTGATGATCAGAGGCTCCGCCAGCGGAACCAGCACATGGCCCTCCCCTCGGCGTGGTCGTCGGATATGACGTGGCGATGTGCGATGCCTGAGATGCGGGTGACCTGGTTGTGAGGTATCGACCTGGGTCTGGAAAGGCCAGATCGTGGTTTTCAGGGGTTTCGCATCCGTTACCGATATTTGCAACGAACATGCTTGGAAGTGAATCCATCTCAGAACCATCACCACCTTCGAGATCCACGTTGATGCAATTCATGAACATGTGGCGGTTTCCTACCGTGTTGAACCACGTCCAAGCCATGATAGCATGTCCATTCTCTAGTCCTTTTGGGACCTTGAATTCAAAACTGTTTATACAGTCTACCCCGTTCGTGGACTCATTCTTGCAAGGCCAAGAACCCTGGTAGACGCCCGTGGAAGAGGTGAAAAAGCCATCCAGGTTCAGATGCGTGTTGGATGGGCAACCGCCTTGGATGGAATAGAGGACACGCCAGTTCTGCGGGTCCTTCAATAATGTTGGATCTGACTCGTAAGTGATACTGATCTGACACGAGCCGCCGCCATGTACGGCAGTGTTTGCGCCATTACCTGTATCAAACTCGAGCGACTGTGTCGAGCCGGCAAGCATCTTCATGCCTCCAGCTGTTGGTAGTGACGCGCCGTGGCAAGGAAAGTCGTCACCGTTCGCGCTCAAAGGCTCTTTGACTGCTGTTGTATCGATCGGTCGTGGCGAGGATATGAACATATGCCCTGAAGCAACACGCGTCACGAGCAGCCACGAAGCAAAGACACCGAACTTGAGGTATAGAACGTACATTGTCGCTACTGTGTCCCAGAAGACGATACTCTTGCAGACTGTAAATCCAGCACGGTGTGTCGTTCTTTTGATATATGGACAATCTCGGCATTTCGCACTCCCAGTATGACCGAGGATCTTTACCGTTAGTAAGAGTATTTCTTGTCACGTAATATCGTCTGCGGCGGATGGAACTGCCGTCGAGACGCGGTTCAACGTCTCAACGTATTAGGATGATTGATCAGATATCTTCCCTACCGCGCGCAACGACGACATCAAAGTGACTGAGCAGGTGGCATCTTCGGGAGACTTCTCGCGATGTCTTCCGCGATATCTCTCTAAGCTTAGGCGTATATTTCACGTAGCCTCACAATTTGGTATTGTACAGATCTGCCTCAAAGGTGGTTTTTTCCATGGTAGACTAAACCTTTTCCAATGCCACAAATGAGGAAATTGGAAAGTGCTAAGTACATGTGGTATTGTTATGACTCCAGGAGAGGTCCAGAGGTACGTAAGAACAGAACGCGGTCTGTCAGGAAAGCCAGTGGGCGGCGAACAACATTCTTGACCCCCACTTGACTCATCCCACTCAGCAATTCAAAAAGACTAAGATAGTGCCTTGCATAAGTATAAACCGTGGTACTGTACGACATCGAACAAGAGAAGGCAGCATAGTACTGTGCGAAGCAGTCATGTCGGCTTGGTTTCTCGTGATCGTCTTGGCATTAGGCTACTGCTCCGGTGTACAGGGAAGCGCTGGCATTTTGGGTTTTGCGCTCGGTAACAAGAGAGTCGATGGGACTTGTAAGAGTACGGCTGATTACCGAGAAGATCTGCATGCCATCAAAGAGAATACTGGGAGCGGGATCGTGCGCTTGTACTCTGCAGCGGAGTGCGATAGCGCAGCACAATTACTGCCGGCGGCTCGGGCTCAGCGGTTCAAGGTTCTCTTGGGCGTCTGGCCTGATACTGCCGAATCATTTGCGAAAGACAAGTCAGCCATCGCTTCAGTCGCCCCCTTATACGCGGATGATCTATACGGGATCTCGGTAGGAAGTGAGACGTTGTATCGGAAAGTCTTCGACGGCGAACAGCTGCTACAGAAGATCGTCGAGATAAAGAATGTGTTACCCGAAGGAGTATACAGAATAGGCACAGCCGACACATGGAACAAGATTGCGGATGGCACGGCTGATGCAGTAATCGCTCACCACGACGTGAACCTGATCTTGGCCAACGCTTTTGCGTACTGGAACCCTTCATCCAACCCGGACGAGACCTTTCGCAACCAGATGCAAAGGGTCAAGTCTCACATCGAGCGCGGAGGAAAGCAGAGAGTGCCCGGCGAGATCGAGATCTGGACTGGAGAGACCGGGTGGCCGAGTGACGGAGGATCTGATAACAGAGAATCGAAAGCGAGTACCTCAGTGGCAGCATCGTACTATCGTCGCACCATCTGTGGGTCTGTTGTGGACGGAATGAACATATTTGCCTTCGAGGCTTTTGACGAGTAAGAAACTACAGTGCCCTGCCACTCGATCGAGACTCACATGCTGACCCAGTGCCCAAGGAATTGGAAGCCTGACGTTACGGAAGATGATGGCTCCACAGTCATCGAGAAGCATTGGGGAGCGATGTACGCAAACAGGACGCGTAAGTACGAGTTAATTTGCGGTAGTGGCACGAACGACCACGACTCCACGACGGAGCCGAGCGTCGGTCCCTGCAAGCGTTAGTAATCTTGGGCGTATCAGTATGTAATGTCAGTATGTAGTGTAACGTCCTGCGATCAAAGAATAAATGAAGTATCACTTTACTTATAAGCTCGGATTGACCCCTGTAACAGTACGCTGTATAATATCTCACATTACCGTACTAAGTCGACTGTCGATGTGTACAGCAGAATTTTGAGAATTTTCTTCTATGAAGTTCTTGTGGTAACTTAAGTCCAGCCTGCTTCTTCTTCACAGAGGTTGTAACTTGTTTTAGAGCGCTGTGATCGACGATAGCTTGCAAGACAGTGCTCGGAGGTGATGTTTCCTCATGGTTTCTGGCAAGCCACTGAGCGCGGCTCGTCTGGGAAGGCAAACCCGCATACTGGGCTGCGAAGTCTTGAGGACACTCCGACTGGTAACTACGGGCATCCACGTTCGCCAACCCCTGCGAGGTCATGCTTGAACGAGAACCCTGTCGTTGCAACGGGTTGTATAGTAAAGCTCGTACATTGCGCTTCCCCGGACGATCTGAGATGATTATCACTTCCAATGAAAAATGCATCCAACTCTGTACGCAAGGTTGCACACCGCGCCTTTGTGCCATGAATCTATTACGTGGCCCGTCTCATCCACATGATAGACCCCCACCTCCCTTGAGTTACCCTTCAAAATGGGACATCGAAGATCAGCCTTCGGACTTTCTTCAAGATTACACAATCAGCCCCACAAGTGGGAGAGATTGGCGCAAGTTTTTCGAGGAAAGATATGGTACGGGACAGCAGATGTCGGAGGTTGGTCTCATTGACGAGTCGGCGCAGATCTGGGTGCCAATACACACCGCAAAGAACGAGCACGTTACCGAATTGCCTGTCATGGGGTTAGTACTGGTCATGTCATACTTGAATGTCTATGTGATACTCACGCGTGTGCGGTGCCGTGGATGTTAGTCACGATCAGCCGTCCGAGGATGTTGTCAAATGCAATTGTGCTCTTCTCGGCGGCCTCGATGCAAGTCTGATAGCCGATTTCAACCTCTTGCTCACTCATTTCTGAGATTGCACGGAACAGGTGAAACTCCACCTCGCGGCGAGGCTTTCGGTGGGAGTCTGACGCCACTTTGTCGACAGTAAGCCTGGGATGCGGCTTGATATGCAGTACGAAGTCGAGGAAAGGCCTGTTGATCAGATAGCGCGCACCCCAGTACTTGGCACGTAACCGTGCCTGCAGAATGTTGGTGGGTGGTGGATCTCCCAGATTCCAGTACATGCTAGCGGGAAGTGTTTTTTGCCATGTTCCGATGTCAGCTTCGTGACCTTGCAGTATAGACCGAGTCGCGTTCAATGAAAGTCCCTCGCAGTCTGGCCCGTATAACTGCTTATGGATCTGGTTGAGTCGCATTCGCAGGTACACTTGCGATGTAAAATGAAGGAAGATGTTTGCGGACTGTGCAGGGTCGTCTTGGCTACTGCTCACGCCAGGAAACGTCCGCGGCATGGGCAACATGGTTTCCAGGCTGACGATGCCGCTGGAAGGCAGGTCGAGCTCTGCCAGTATGCCGCCTTCCAGCTGCATGCATGAGTAGGACGCAAGAACGATCAAGTTCTGACGCTCATCCGTAGAAGTTCTCTGGCTCCTCACTTCCAGTGTCTCTCCGGTCCATTCCCAGTGATTCTTATCTTTCAACCCATGACTAAGGAGTAGCTCTTGGAGAATCCGTCCAGCCATTGTATACCAGCTCATACTCTCCTTTACCCGAGCAAGCTGCCCCTTGTACAGACCAGCAAGGAGGAAGAGCTGGGCGTGGATTAGATCATTGCCATCACTGTAAACCCCAAAGTTCTCGACCGCCTTCACGTAGAAGTCCAAACCGGGGACTTTACGAGCGGCCACAACTCCGTCACCGTGCGATCCTGGATCGGGAGACAGTGCCTGACTGTTAACTTGAGATATAGTGTTGGCGTTGTCCCAGCTCGGCAACGATGACTCTGCTCCACACGTGCGACCTAGCGAGCTGAATGGCGTTTCCGATCGTCCAATCGATGGCGAATCAGTGGGCAGCGGATCGCTGTGCATGCAGATCTCCCCAAGCGCGAGAATCAGATAGATGACTGCACAGTCGAGCGAACGTATCTGTCTGGGTCGTTGCAAGTGTGGGATGTTTGAGCGGTTGTCGTGGTACCGTTGCTTGGATGGGCGGCCATAGGTTCGGCCGCAGTGGTCAGCCGTGACGGATGGTTGGGACGGCACTTTTTGCCAGGCGACAAAGTCTTCCAGTAGATTCTGTACTCGGCCTACGTCTAGGAACGGGTGCATTTCATGAATGTGCTTCATGTAACTCTGGTAAAGCGCTTCCACCGTAGCAGCATCAGACCGTGCTTTGTCGGTGGAACTTCCCCAATCAGCTCCGTGGCGTTGCAGTCGCACACCGTAGCCTCCAGATCCGCCAGTCTGAGCGTCGACCTCACTGTCCACTTCCTCGTCCTCGGGATACAAACACAAGGGAGAACGTTCCTCAGCATGCATGACGTAGTTGCGATAATCGATTTTGACGCAGGATTCTTCCAGTAGTTTTGCTATGGCTGGCCACGAACCGACGAGACGGTGAGGTCCCATGCAGTGCTTGTCTTGGGATGGTGGGTATGATGTTTCGCGGGGCCCCAAAAGTCCCGTGGATGTAGCCAGGCTCGCAGAGTCGCAAGTTGTTTCCGGTGTTTTCTTGAACTGTACTTCATCGCTACCTCGATCTAGCAGTTCTTGAAGCATGTCCTTAATCTGCTCAAGCCTCAAGTCAACCCCCTTGGCGTTCTTCTCGGTGATCACCGATGGAAATTTAAGGTATTTACAAGTAGCTTCGTCTCTGTGACAGAAGGAGCAAGGGTTCCCTCCGCTACATTTTCGTTTCCGATCCCGGCATCTGACACATGCGGTTGCTACGCGCAGCTTGTCGGGATTCTGACTAACCCCGTTAAGGGTCCGAAGTTTTTTGGCGGTGTTTCTGTAGGGGTTCGGGGGGCGAGGTCCACGTTTGACAGACTTCTGCTCATGTTGACCACTGAATGTACGGTTTTCACGTCGCGGCGAAAGCGAGTCTCCAAGGCTTTGGGATTTGTCTTCATCGTGGTCTCTACGTCGAGAGAGATGTGGCGCCGGTGAGATAGAAGAAGATAATGCGCTTCGGTGGTCGTCGGGTTCGCGCTGCTGGGAAATTGACGTCTCCTTGTCATCTTGGTCTTGGCTGATAGACCGTGGACTATACCCCTGTTCCCATGGTTCTAATTGAACATGGAGGGCCTGAGGAATGGCCAGTGGCAAATTTGCAGAGGCTGAGCTTTGGATTTCTGGAGCATCAGCTGAGGGTTGAAATTGTGAGCCATATTCGTCGCTCAGGGGCTGTTGGACTTGCTTCTGCTGCTGCTGATGATGATGATGATATAGTCGCGGGTCCTGGTGTTGATGTCCATGCTGCTGGTGCTGGTGCTGGTGCCGACGCTGGTGCTGCTGGTAATGATGATGATGATGATGATATGGTTGCCGGTCCTGGAATTGATGTTCATGCTGTAGGTCTTGGTGCTGGCCTTGGTCATCTCCCTCGTGATCATTGAGCCGGTAATTGTCCTTCTTGTATCCACGGTCCGAGGTTCCAGGTACGTAATGGTGGATCATGAGCGATTCGTTCAATAGTTGTGTGGATTGGGTGAATGGTCGCATTTCGCCCACAGGCGCTGCAGAGGGAGGGTGCCGTCTCTTGAATGTCATGGTGGGATTAATGGTCTCTTTCAACAACTAATTCGGTGCAAAGAGCAACGCCCTTTCAGTCCCTTTATAAACGACTGGTATCCTCGAGAGTGGCTGTACGTGGTAGCGTGGCCCCTTAGAGTCACATGCATTGTGAAACGAGCGTGGCTCATGAGCAGATACGGCATGAAAGGACCACTCGCGTATATACTTTCTGTCCGCAGGACTTCGCCGCCTGCATCAGCATGACACAGT
>Ga0265798_10008382_pt1 | contig 13180 bp, 15 predicted proteins | sample P3T30metagenome_FD_192430 | JGI IMG/M metagenome (GOLD analysis project Ga0265798, IMG submission 192430) | Plant litter microbial communities from East Loma Ridge, Irvine, California - P3 T30 | ecosystem: Environmental > Terrestrial > Plant litter > Unclassified | place: USA: California...
CGTGGGTCGGGCCCGCGCGTGTCAGGCCTGCGTGGGTCAGGCCCGCGCGGGTCAGGCCTCGATGCGGTAGCCGAGCCCGCGCACCGTCACGAGCGCCTTCGGCTCGGAGGGCACGGGCTCGATCTTCGAGCGGATGCGCTTGATGTGGACGTCGAGCGTCTTGGTGTCACCGAAGTAGTCGGAGCCCCAGACACGGTCGATCAGCTGGCCGCGCGTGAGGACGCGACCGGCGTTCCGCATGAGCAGCTCGAGCAGCTCGAACTCCTTGAGGGGCATGGCGACGTCCTGGCCGCGCACCGTCACGACGTGGCGCTCGACGTCCATGCGGATCTCGCCCGCCTCGAGCATGCCGTCGCCGAGGTCGTCGCCGTCGTCGGTGCGGCGACGCAGCACCGCGCGGATGCGCGCGAGCAGCTCGCGGGTCGAGTACGGCTTCGTGACGTAGTCGTCGGCGCCGAGCTCGAGCCCCACGACGATGTCGACCTCGCTGTCCTTGGCGGTCAGCATGACGATCGGCACCTGCGAACGCGACCGCAGCACGCGGCAGACCTCGGTGCCCGGGATGCCCGGGAGCATGAGGTCGAGCAGGACGAGGTCGGCGCCGCCGCGGTCGAAGGCGGCGATGGCCGAGGGGCCGTCGTCGGCGACCGTGACGCGGTAGCCCTCGCGCTCGAGGATGAAGGCGAGGGGCTCGCTCAGCGATTCTTCGTCCTCGACGATAAGGATGTGCGTGGTCATCGGGTGTCTCCTCGTGGGGTGGCCGGGACGGGGACGCTGCGGGTGTCGGGGCGGGCCTCGAACTCGGGCAGGCGGATGGTGAAGGTCGAGCCGCTGCCGACCTGCGACCAGACGCGCACGTCGCCGCCGTGGTTCTGGACGACGTGCTTGACGATCGAGAGGCCGAGGCCGGTGCCGCCGGTGCGGCGCGAGCGGGCCTGGTCGACGCGGTAGAAGCGCTCGAACACGCGGTCGAGCTCGTCGTCGGCGATGCCCCAGCCCTGGTCGGTGACGGCGATCTCGACCGAGCCGCCGTCGGCGTTCGTGCCGATGCCGACCCGCGACCCGTCGGGCGAGTAGGCGATCGCGTTCGCGACGAGGTTGTCGACGGCGGTCACGAGCATGGTCTCGTCGCCGAGCACCTGAGCGTGCTTGCCGCCGCGCACGACCAGCGAGATGCCGCGGGCCTCGGCCCCGACCCGGTTGCGGTCGACGGCGGTGTCGACGACGCTCCGCACGTCGACGGGCTCCGACGACTCGAGCGCGTCGGTCGCCTGCAGGCGCGACAGCTCGATGATGTCCTGCGTGAGGCGGCCGAGGCGGTCGGCCTCCTTCGTCAGGCGGCCGGCGAAGTGGCGGACCCGCGCCGGGTCGGCCGAGGCGGCGTCGAGCGCCTCGGCGAGCAGGCCGACGGCGCCGATCGGGGTCTTGAGCTCGTGGCTGATGTTGGCGACGAAGTCGCGTCGCATGTCGTCGAGCCGTCGGCCCTCGGTGTGGTCCTCCGCGAGCACGAGAACGTAGCGTCCGCCGAGGGGCGCCGCACGGACGCCGAGGGCGACCGTGGCCTCGGAACCGGGGAGGCGCGTGAGGGTGAGCTCCGCCTCCTGCGGTTCGCCGTGCCTCCGCGCCTCCGTCACGAGGTGCTCGAGCTCGGGGTGGACGAGGTGCTCCCCCGCCGAGACCAGGCCGAGCTGGCGGGCGAACGGCGAGGCCTTCAGCACGTTGCCCGACGGGTCGACGACGAGGCCCGCCGAGCGGATCGCGTCGAGCACGGCGTCGATGCCGTCGGGGAGGGTCGTCTCGACCAGCGCGGCCACCCGCGCGGCGCGCTGGTGGGCGGCGACCACGACGAGCACGATCGCGGCGCCCACGAGCGCGCCGAAGGCGAGCGCCGACGGCACCAACCAGGCTGGTTCCATGTCGTTCACGATACTGACCCCCGGACGGCGGCCCCGACCGCGGTCGGCTCACGGCCTGTACTTTGGTGATTGTTCAGGCGAGCGGCACCGTTCGTTAACCTTCACCGATGAGAGTCGTCTGGACTGTGCAGGGCGGCTCCGCCCGACAGGCGGGGCGCGCCGCCCCACCCCGGACACCCGGAACGACGAGAGGCCCCATCACCACATGCGCGAGGTATTCCAGCAGGAGCTGCAAGAGGTCCAGGAGCGCCTGGTCGAGATCGCCTCGCTCGTGGCCGTGTCGATCGAGAACGCCACCACCGCCTTCAACGAGTCGAACGTCACGCTGGCCGAGAAGGTCATCGCCGACGACGACAAGATCGACGCGCGCGCCATCGCCCTCGACGAGCTCGCCATCGACATCCTCGCCCGCCAGAACCCGGTCGCCCGCGACCTCCGCATCGTCGTCAGCGCCCTGCGCATCAGCTCGTCGCTCGAGCGAATGGGCGACATGGCCGAGCACATCGCGCAGCTCGCCCGCTACCGCTTCCCCGAGAAGGTCGTGCCGAAGTCGCTGCGCCCGACCTTCCAAGAGCTCGGCCGTCTCGACGTCGCCATCGCCAACAAGCTCACCGAGCTGCTGACGACCGAGGACGCCCGCCTCGCGGAGGAGATCCGCAACGACGACGACCGCATCGACGAGCTGCACCTCAGCGTCTTCGACAAGGTGCTCGGCGAGACCTGGAAGGGCGCCGCCGTCGACACGGTCGACTCGACCCTGGCCTCGCGCTACCACGAGCGCTTCGCCGACCACGCGGTCTCGATCGCCAAGAAGGTGCAGTACCTCGCCACCGGCGACTGGGTCGCCCCCGAGGCCTGAGCCCGGCCGAGCGACGCCGGAGGCGCGGGTCCCGAGATCGGGCCCGCGCCTCCCCGTGTCCCCGGGCGTCCGGCGGGCCGGGCGTTCTGCGGGAGGATGGGCGGATGGCTTCAGTCGCGATCCTCGTCAACGGTCTGCCCGGGTCGGGCAAGACCACCGTCTCGGCCACCCTCGCGGGCGTGCTGGGCTGCCCGCTGCTCGCCGTCGACCCCGTGCAGGAGGCGCTGGCCGACCTGGCCGGACCGATGATCGACCCGGCGGCGCTGGCCCGCATCGCGGCCGACACGGTCTGGGCCCTGGCGGGCGAGGTCGAGGCCGGCGTCGTCGTCGACTCGTCGTGGGGACGCACGCGCGACCTCGACCGGGTGCGCGAGGGCATCGCCCGGGCGGGCGCGCCCCGCACCCTCGAGGTGTGGTGCGACGTCGACCCCGAGGTCGCCCTCGCCCGGAGCACCGCTCGCGTCGAGGGCGGCGGCCGCCACCCCGCGCACGGCACGGTCGACGAGCTGCGGGCCGCCTGGCCCGGCCGCGTGGCCGACGCCGGGCCGCTCGACGCCTGGCCGGTGCTGCGCGTCGACACGAGCGGTCAGGTCGACGTCGACGACCTCGTCGTGCGGATCAGCCAGCACTTCGTCTAGACGGCACGAGGCCCGCACCTGCTCGACGCAGGTGCGGGCCTCGACGTCGCTCTCGTCGTCGTTACTTCTTGCCCTGGTTCGCGACCGCGGCGGCGCCGGCCGCGGCGGCCTCGGGGTCGAGGTAGCGGCCCGGGCCGGTGGGGCGGAAGTCGTCGTCGAGCTCGTAGACGAGCGGGATGCCCGTGGGGATGTTCAGCTCGGAGATCTCGTCGTCGCTGATGCCGTCGAGGTGCTTGACGAGCGCGCGCAGCGAGTTGCCGTGCGCGACCACGAGCGTGACGTCGCCGGCGGCCAGGCTCTCGGTGATGTCGCTCTCCCAGTAGGGGATCATGCGCTCGATGACGAGGGCCAGCGACTCGGTGCGGGGGGCGTCGACGCCGAGCTCGGCGTAGCGCGCGTCGTGCGCCTGCGAGAACTCGCTGTCGTCGTCGAGCGGGGGCGGCGGCACGTCGAACGAGCGGCGCCAGGTCTGGAACTGCTCGGGGCCGTACTGCTCGAGCGTCTGCGCCTTGTCCTTGCCCTGGAGGGCGCCGTAGTGGCGCTCGTTGAGGCGCCACGAGCGCTTGACGTCGATCCAGAGGCGGTCGGCCTCCTCCAGCGCGATGTCGGCGGTCTGGATCGCACGGGTGAGGCGCGACGTGTAGAGGATGTCGGGCAGCAGGTCGTGCTCGAGCAGCAGCTCGCCGGCGCGCTTCGCCTCGGCGCGCCCCTGCTCGGTGAGCCGCACGTCGACCCAGCCGGTGAAGAGGTTCTTGGCGTTCCATTCGCTGTTGCCGTGTCGCAGGAGGATGAGCGTCGAAGTCATTGCTCCAGCGTATCGCTGCGCCTCGGTGCGAGACTTGGGCCATGCCCGTCGGATCCGTCACCCGCGGCACCACCGGCACCAACCGCCTCCGTCGCGTCGACCGGTGGATCGCCGCCCACCCGGTGCTGCGCCGCGCCGACGACCCGCTCGTCGTCGACCTCGGCTACGGCGCGAGCGCGACCACTCCCCTGGAGCTGCACCAGCGCCTCCGGCGGGTGCGGGCCGACGTCGAGGTGGTCGGCATCGAGATCGAGCCCGAGCGCGTGCGGCTCGCGTCGCTGTCGGCGCGGCCCGGGGTGTCGTTCCGGCTCGGGGGGTTCGAGGTGCCGCTCGACGGCGGCCGTCGCCCTGCGGTGATCCGCGCGCTCAACGTGCTGCGGCAGTACGACGAGTCGCAGGTGGCCGCGTCGTGGCAGCTCATGACGTCGCGCCTGCAGCCCGGCGGCGTGCTCGTCGAGGGGACGTGCAACGAGGTCGGACGCGTCGCGAGCTGGGTCGACGTGACGGCCGAGGGCCCGCGGTCGTTCACGATCTCGCTGCGGCTCGCGTCGCTCGAGGTCCCGTCGGTCGTCGCCGAGCGGCTGCCGAAGGCGCTGATCCACCGCAACGTGCCGGGCGAGCGCGTGCACGACCTGCTCGTCGACCTCGACCGGCAGTGGGCGGTCGCCGCCCCGCTCTCGGTCTACGGGCCGGTGCAGCGCTGGCTGGCGACCGTGCAGGGGCTCCGCGACGCGGGGTGGCCCGTGCAGCACGGACGCAGCCGGTGGAGGCTCGGCGAGCTGACGGTGCCGTGGGCGGCGGTGGCCCCGCGCGACTGAGGCCGGTGCGGTCAGACGACGGCGAGGCGCGAGCGGGCCTCGGCGTGGTCGAGGCCGGTGGCCATGAGCAGGTCGATGACGAGCGGTCGCAGCATCAGCACGACGATCGCCTCGGTCACGGGGGCGCCCGGCGAGACGACGGCCGGGTCGAGCCGCCGGGCCACGGCCGTCAGCGCGTCGCGGGCGACCGGCCCGCGCTCGACGTCGACGACCGAGCGGCCCAGCTCGTCGACGGCCCGGGCGGTGCTCTCGAGCAGGTCGGCGAGGCCCAGGCGGTCGCGGCCGTCGCCGAGCGACGTGTCGACGCGACGGGCGATGACGCGCAGGTTGCGCACGGCGAGGTCGACCTGCTGGCGCAGGTGCTGCTGCTGCCGCAGCGACGGGAGCCTCGACCGGAGGAACGGCGAGAGCCGCGAGATCGACAGCGCCGACTCGAGCGTCGACGCCCAGTCGTCGAGCAGCGGCTGCGTCGAGCGCAGGCGGCGCAGGGCCTCGTCGGCCCGACGCACGTCGTCGGTGCGCACCCCGGCGACCAGGGCGGCGAAGGCGGCGTCGACCTCGGCGAACAGCCGTCGGGCGTCGGCCCGGGCCAGCCCGATCGGGTCGCGGGGCACGATCGCCGTCACGGCGAGGGCGACCGCTCCCCCGACGGCGCCGTCGACGCTGCGGACGAACGGCCCGCCGTCGGGGTCGGGCAGCAGCATGACGAGCATCGACTGGGTCGCCGCGGCCGCGACGAAGGCGCTGCTCGGCGACGCGAAGCGCGCGACCGTCAGCACGACGGCGAGCACGACCGCCACCTGCCAGATGCCCTTGCCGAGCACCAGCAGCAGCACCTCGCTCAGGGCGATGCCGATGAGCACCCCGACGGCGTTCTCGAGCACGACCCGCGGCCGGGCGTCGCGGGCGAGCCCGAGCGACGAGATGGTGATCGTCACGGCCAGCAGCGGGATCGCGTGGCCGAGCGCCAGGTGCGTGATCGCGTACGACGCCGACGCGGCGACGACGATCTGCACGACCGCCGGGAACGAGCTGATCGTGCGGCTCGTCGCCGCTCGGGGGTCGAACCGGCCGGAGGCGCGGCTCAGCCCCCGACGCAGCGCGCCCGCACGGCCGGTCGCCACCTCGGCCTAGCGGCGGACGGCCCCCAGGCGCGGCAGCCGGGGCACCCCGGCGGCGGCGCCCGCGGAGGCCGGCACGATCGTCTGCTGGGCGGCGGCGACGACGGTGTCGGCCGAGAGCACCGCGAGGGGCGCGGTCTCGTCGGTGGTGCGCTTGACCAGCGCGAGGGCCACGGGGCCCAGCTCGTGGTGGACGGCGACGCTCGTCACGTGGCCGACCGCGGCGACGTCGTCGAGCCCGGGGCCCGAGTCGCCGGTGGCGCCGCTGGCCCCGTCGAGCGCCTCGCGGGCGACGGCCATCGTCACCACGCGGTCGCCCGGCGACGGCAGGACCGAGTCGGAGCCGTCGAGGTGCAGCATCACCAGGCGCCGCGGCGGGTGCCCGATGTTGTGCACCTTGGCGACCGTCTCTTGCCCGCGGTAGCAGCCCTTGGCGAGGTGCACGGCGCTGCGGAGCCAATCGAGCTCGTGCGGGATGCTGCGCTCGTCGACCTCGGTCGACAGCCGCGGCCGCCAGGCCTCGATGCGGAGGGCCTCGAGCGCGAGCGTGCCCGCGGCCGGGACGTCGGAGTCGGCCAGCGCCGCGAGGTCGCTGCGCAGCACGAGGGTCTCGCGGTAGGTCCAGGCGCGGCCGGGGTGCGTCTCAGGGTCGGCGTAGCCGTGGCCGCCGACGGCGACCTCGTGCCACGGGTCGAGCCAGACGATCGGCGCGCCGGCGGGGGCCAGCACGGCGACGGGCAGCGGCACCTCGGCGAGCGAGCCCAGGGTCGCGACGTCGGCCGTGCGGTCGGCGACCTCGACACGGAGCATGAAGCGCATGCGGTCGAGCCAGGCGCGGAGCGGCTCGGTCTCGTCGCGGTCGACGAGCAGCCAGGCGGTCTCGCCGTCGTCCACGACGCGGGCCGCGTGCTCGAGCCGGCCGTTCGCGTCGAGCAGCAGGGTCTCGGCGGAGGCGCCGGGCGCGAGCCCGAGGAGCGCCTGGCTCGTCAGCGAGTTCAGCCAGCTCAGGCGGTCGGGCCCGGAGACCGTGACGACCCCCCGGTCGGAGAGGTCGACGACGGCGGCGCCGCGGGCGAGCGCCCGCTGCTCGGCCACGGGCTCGCCGTAGTGCGCGGCCACGCCGCTGCCGTCGTCGACGAATCCCGGACGGCGGGAGAAGGGGCTCGGGGCGACGGGCGCGGCGGGCTCGACCGGGGCGTCAGTCAACGCGCGCCAGCCGACCCGACGCGTGGGTTCGGAGCTCCTGCCCGAGGGCCGCGATGTCCCACGCCCAGAGCAGGTGGTTCTCGACGAGGCCGTACATGCGCGTCGCCGCCGAGTACTCCTTCGCGTTGCTCGACCGGAGCACCGCGTCGGTGGACAGGTCGATGCGCGGGCCCTTGACGCGGCCGAGGTAGAGCTCGTTGACGCCGGTCGGGTGGACGACCTGCACCTCGAGACCGAAGCCGTCGTCGGGACGCCGGAGGATCTCGACCGTCTGCGCCGACGTGTAGGGCTGGACGCCCTGGCCGGGCAGCATGCCCGGGCCGCGGTCGCCGACCTCGGCCGGACGCTCGAGGCGCCAGTAGCCGCTCTCGCTCGCCAGCGGCGTGCGCTCGTCGTCGAGCAGCCACGTGAACGAGCTGTAGTTGAGGTAGGGCAGGCCGTCGTGGCTGAAGCTGACGCGCTGGCCGAACTCGTGCGTGCGGCGGACGGCCGGAGGCGCGCCGTCGATCGGGGCGTCGGGGTCGCCGTCGCCGATCTTGTAGTCGACGACGCCGGTGCCCTCCCACACGCCGAGGAGCCACGACAGCGGGACGATCTCGGCCGGCAGGTCGGTGGGGATGTCGATCACGGGTCTAGCGCTGTCCCTTGAACAGCTTGACCAGCACGACGACGGAGACGAAGGCGATCGACAGCGACGCGAGGCCGAGGAGCCCGATGTAGAACATCTCGAGGGCGAGCAAGGAATCCATGGGGAGAGCCTACCCGCGAGCCCCCGTCGGCGACAGCGGGCCGGGGGCGACTCCCGGCCGATCGGGAGCGTCGGGTCGGAGCGGCCGGACGGCGTGACGGATCAGCGCCGGAGGGGTCAGCGCGTGAGGGCGAGGACCAGCGTCGTGACGGCGAGGATGACGAGCGAGCCGCAGAGCGCGAGCATCGTGCGCGAGACGAGGCCGTCCTTCTCGCTGGCGGCGAGCTGCAGCACGAAGGTGACGATGATCGACCCGGCGAGCGCCAGGGGCAGGTAGCCCGCCCAGTCGTCGCCGGCGAGCACGCCGATGACGACGGCCGCGACCAGCGTCAGCAGCCAGACGGGGGCGATCGTGAGGGGCTTGAGCCGGGCGAGGCTCGTCGGGGTGCTGGCGTCGACCGGTGCAGTCACTGCGTCGTCCTCGCGTCGGGACCGCCCGTCACGGGGTGGTCGGTGTGGGTGCCGCTCATGTTTTAGACTGCCGGACAGTACATCAACTGGAGGTCCGTGTGGCGCAGCTGTTGGTCCTGACCTCTGCGGGCGGTCCCGAGGTGCTCCCGGCCCTCGCCCTGCTCAGCCACCGTACCCGGCAGATCCCCGCCGAACCCGCACAGCTGGTGAACGCCCCGTCGTCCGACCTCATCTTCGTCGACGCCCGCGTCGACCTCGCCAGCGCCAAGTCGCTGTGCAAGATCCTGCGCACCACCGGCGTCACCGTGCCGCTCGTCCTCGTGCTGACCGAGGGCGGCCTCACCGCCGTCAACTCCGAGTGGGGCGTGGACGACGTCATCCTCGAGACGGCGGGCCCGGCCGAGGTCGACGCGCGCATCCGCCTCGTGACGGGCCGCCTGGCCCAGTCGCAGGCCGGCTCGAAGATCCACGCCTCCGGCGTCGTCATCGACGAGGCCAGCTACTCCGCCAAGGTGCACGGCCGGCCCCTCGACCTCACCTTCAAGGAGTTCGAGCTGCTCCGCTTCTTCGCGACCCACCCGTCGCGCGTCTTCACCCGCGAGCAGCTGCTCAGCGAGGTGTGGGGCTACGACTACTTCGGCGGCACCCGCACGGTCGACGTGCACGTGAGGCGCCTCCGCGCGAAACTCGGCGACCTCGAGTCGCTGATCGGCACGGTGCGCAACGTCGGCTACCGCTTCAACGTCTACGACGACGACACGACGCCGGGCCTCAGCTCGTGAGCGACCTCGTCGCCGACGGACCGGCGCTCGTCGAGTCGATCGGACGCGCCGCGCAGGCCGCCGACGGCAGCCCCCCGTTCAACGACCAGGCGATCGTCGACGTCCGCGCCGGCCGGGCCCGCGTCGTCGGCGACCGGCACGCCGTCGCCGTGCTGCGCGCCGCCGACGACGGCACCACCGAGGTCGAGCTCGCCGTGCACCCCGACCATCGCCGCCAGGGCCTCGGCGCCCTCCTCGTGCAGCGCGTGGTCGACGGCACCGAGGGGCCTCTGGCGTCCTGGTCGCACGGCGACCTGCCCGGGGCGCGCGTGCTGGCCGCGCGGTTCGGGCTCGAGGCGACGCGACGGCTGCTGCAGCAGCGCGCGCCGGTGCGGGCACGCACGCCGCGCCTCCGCGACGGCGACCGCGTCTCCGCCTTCCGGCCCGGTGCCGACGACGCGGCGTGGCTCGACCTCAACGCCCGTGCCTTCGCCGACCACCCCGAGCAGGGCTCCCTGGTGCAGGCCGACCTCGACGCCCGCATGGCCGAGCCCTGGTTCGACGCCGACGACCTGCTGCTGCTGCGGCGGGGCGACGAGCTCGTCGCCTCGTGCTGGCTCAAGGTCGAGGCCGACCAGCCCGCCGAGTTCTACGCCGTCGCGGTCTCTCCCGACCACCAGGGCGAGGGCCTGGGAGGCGCGGTGGTCGACGCCGGCCTCGCCCGCCTCGCCGAGCGCGGCGCCGACATCGCGGCGCTCTACGTCGAGGGCGACAACGAGCCGGCGCTGCGGCTGTACGCGGCACGCGGCTTCACCGACCACGCGGTCGACGTGCGGTGGGCCCTGCGGCGCTGACTCCGCGGCGCGACGGGGGTGCGCCCCCTCGTGGGGTACAGATCGGCGCCCGATCTGCAGGGCAAGCACGGTTCGCCGTGCCCGCTCCCAGCGAACGGGAGTGGATTGAGGCACCACGTCCTCCCGGGACGATGCTGACCAGCCTCACCACCTCTCAAGGAGCACACCATGAACCCCGTCAAGTTCCTCTCCGACCTCGGCCTGCAGAGCAAGCACGCCTACTGGGGCGGCTTCGCCTCCATCGTCATCGCGCTCGTCGCGTGGCTCGCCTCGCAGGGCAAGGACTCGAGCGACAAGGCCCAGTCCGACCGTTGGGGCATCTTCATCGGCCACTGGGCCCCCACCTTCTTCGCGCTCGGCCTCGCGCTGAAGAACGAGGAGAAGTAGCTCCCGCCGCAGCGCCGCACCACCCGTGGTCCCCGAGGACGACGTCGCCCCGTCGATGTCATCCTCGGGGACCATCGCCGTTCCCGGCGTCGTCGGCGAGACTGGTGGAATGTCCGATACCACACGTCACCCCGATCTCCTGCCCACCGGACCGAGCGTCGACGCGACCGCCCCCGCCGCCCCGACGGCCGGCACGGCCGCCGCCCCGTCCGCCCGATGGCGGCTCATCGACAGCATCCGGGGCTTCGCCCTGGTCGGCATCCTCTTCGCGAACGTCCCGAGCATGGTCTTCCTCGGGCTGCACGTCCCGGGCGAGGCCCAGCTCAAGGCGCACGCGGCGAGCGCCGTCGACAGCTGGGTCCTCCCGCTGCTCGTCGAGTCGCGGTTCGTCCCGATCTTCTGCTTCCTGTTCGGGCTGAGCCTGCAGCTCATCATCGCCTCCGCCCGGCGGCGAGGCGTCGGCCCGTGGCGACCGCTGCTGCTCCGACTGGGGTCGCTCCTGGTCATCGGGGTGCTGCACGGCCTCCTCTGGGGCGGCGACGTGCTGCGGGTGTACGCCGTCGCCGCGCTGCTGCTGCTGCCGCTCGCGATCCTCGCGCCCCGGGTCGTCGTGCTCGCCGGCGGCGTCGTGCTGACGGCCGTCGGCTTCGGCGTGCTCGGGGGCGGCCCCGCCGGGGTGCCGGGCCTGCTGCTGCTCGGCTCCGCGGCGGCCTCGTACGGGCTGCCGGCGGCGCTCGACCGCGGTGGCCGACGCGTGGCCCTGGCCTTCGCCGGGCTGGTCGTCCTCGCCGTCGGCGGCTCCGCGCTGCAGGTCGCCCTCGGCTCGGCGGCCTCGTTCGGCGCCGTCTCGACGACGGTCGGGCTCGTGACCTCGGCCGTGTACGTGACGGGGCTGGCCCTGCTGTGGCAGACGCGCCTCCGCGGGGTCATCGCCGGCGCCCTGGAGCCCCTCGGGCGCATGGCGCTCACCAACTACCTCGGCGCGACCGTCGTGGTCGTCGCCGTCGCGCACCTCGTGCCGGCGATCGACTGGAAGGCGATGCCCGACTCGCAGGCCGTCGTGCCGCTCGCGGTCGCCGTGCTCACGGTGCAGTCGCTGGCCAGCCGGCTCTGGCTGCGGCACTTCTCCTACGGCCCGGTCGAGTGGGCCTGGCGATCGGTCACGTGGCGACGCCGGGCACCGCTGCGGGGCGGGGTGCTCTGACCCCTCCCCAGGCACCTCCTCGGGCAGCCGTCACGAGGCGTTCACCGGCGGGGACACCAGCGGGCCACCGCGTAGGGCACGATGTAACGATGGACAGCGAACCACGCGTCGACGGCGCCGGCGTCACCCCCGATTTCCTCGACGACTACGACGAGATCGTCAGCTTCGAGGACGGCACCCTGCCGGCCGAGCGGTACCTCGACCGCGAGCTGAGCTGGCTCGCGTTCAACCAGCGCGTGCTCGAGCTCGCAGAAGACCCGACGACGCCGCTGCTCGAGCGGGCGAACTTCCTCGCGATCTTCGCGAGCAACCTCGACGAGTTCTTCATGGTGCGGGTCGCCGGCCTCAAGCGCCGCATCGCCACCGGCCTCGCCGTGCCGACCAACGTCGGGCGGGGCCCGAACGAGGTGCTGGCCGACATCAACGCGAAGGCCCACGACCTGCAGGAGCGCCACGCGCGCGCCTTCCTCGACCTCGTCAAGCCCGACCTCGACGACGCCGGCATCCACGTCGAGAAGTGGTCCGACCTCGAAGAGGCCGACCGGGTCCGCATGCGCGAGATCTTCACCGAGCAGATCTTCCCGGTGCTCATGCCGCTGGCCGTCGACCCGGCGCACCCCTTCCCCTACATCTCGGGCCTCTCGCTCAACCTGTCGATCCGGGTGCGCAACCCGAAGACGATGCGCCAGGAGTTCGCGCGCCTCAAGGTGCCGCAGATGCTGCCGCGATTCGTCCAGCTGCCCGACAACGACAGCGGCCGCGTTCGCTTCATCCCTCTCGAGGACCTCATCGCGAACCACCTGCAAGACCTCTTCCCGGGCATGGAGGTCGTCGAGCACCACGTCTTCCGCGTCACCCGCAACGAGGACGTCGAGGTCGACGAGGACGAGTCGGAGAACCTCATCCAGGCCCTCGAGCGCGAGCTGCTCCGCCGCCGCTTCGGCCCGCCGATCCGCCTCGAGATCACCGACGACATGGACCCGGTCACGCTCGAGCTGCTCGTCCGCGAGCTCGACGTCACCGAGCAGGAGGTGTACCGGCTGCCGGCCCCGCTCGACCTCGCCGGGCTCTTCGAGATCACGAAGATGCCGCGCTCCGACCTCAAGTACCCGAAGCACCTGCCGCAGACGGCGCTGCAGCTGCAGCCGACCGAGCCGAACATGAAGCCCGACATGTTCGCGAGCATCGCGCGCCGCGACATCCTCGTGCACCACCCGTACGAGTCGTTCGCGACGAGCGTGCAGGCCTTCCTCGAGCAGGCCGCGGCCGACCCCAACGTGCTCGCCATCAAGCAGACGCTCTACCGCACCAGCGGCGACAGCCCGATCATCGAGGCGCTCATCGACGCCGCCGAGTCGGGCAAGCAGGTGCTCGCCCTCGTCGAGGTCAAGGCGCGCTTCGACGAGCAGAACAACATCACCTGGGCCCGCAAGCTCGAGAAGGCCGGCGTGC
>Ga0265798_10008383_pt1 | contig 13176 bp, 7 predicted proteins | sample P3T30metagenome_FD_192430 | JGI IMG/M metagenome (GOLD analysis project Ga0265798, IMG submission 192430) | Plant litter microbial communities from East Loma Ridge, Irvine, California - P3 T30 | ecosystem: Environmental > Terrestrial > Plant litter > Unclassified | place: USA: California...
AGAACGTTTTGGAAATGTGATCTTAATCAGACCTGAACCGCAGGCGGTTTGGAAAAAAACATTATCAGAACAGGAATGGAAAAAAACGGCCAACATCACTTTCAGAGGCCGTTCGGCAACTTCTGGGGAATGGGTAAAGAAAAATCAGTCAATTCCTGATCGCTGGCACGTGGAATATCAAAACGATGAAGTGGCCATTAAACTTCGTTTGGGTTTAACTTCTTTTAAACACGTTGGTGTTTTCCCTGAGCAAGCGGTGAACTGGGATTTTATCTCCTCATCCATTAAAAAGTTCAAAACCCCTCAACCAAAGGTGCTCAACCTTTTTGCCTATACCGGTGCTGCATCATTAATTGCAAACGCCGCTGGTGCGGAAACCACGCACGTGGATTCAATTAAACAAGTGGTTACCTGGGCGAATGAAAACCAGGAATTATCGGGATTAAAAAATACCCGCTGGATGGTTGAAGATGCTTTAAAGTTTGTTAAAAAAGAACTTAAAAGAGGCAAAAAATACAATGGCATTATCTTAGATCCACCTGCATATGGTCATGGGCCAAATGGCGAAAAATGGAAACTGGAAGATCACATTCAGGAGATGATGCAAGATGTGGTGCAGCTCTTGGATGAGCAGGAACATTTTCTGATTCTGAACACTTATTCCCTGGGTTTTTCTTCTGTAATTGTCGAAAATTTAATCCGCACCTCTTATCCAAACGTAAAAAATTTAGAAGTAGGGGAATTATATTTACAAGCAACTGCAGGCATTAAACTTCCATTAGGCGTTTTCGGAAAATTCTGCAATGTGTAATTTTATTTGGTTTCATTCACCAAATTTATATACCTTTTCCACATAAAATAGGATACCTAAAAAACGCGTATACTTTAACTATTAATAATATCTATGAAATTTCCCCATTTAGCTGGCACAGTAATACTTGGTTTTGCCGCAATCAGCTTATTTGCTAACTGTAATTCTGATGGCAAAAGCAGTAACGGAGTTAGCCAGTCATCATCAGACACTACTAAAAAGAAAGCAGATTCAGCAGCAAATGTGATGAAGCCTGTTGATCCAAAATTATATGATTCTCTTGTAAAAAAATTAGCTAACGGCGATACCACAGGTAAATGGCCGGTAAAAAACCAGCCAACTCCATTAGCCGGTGCAATCCTTCCATTTAAGCGTATCGTGGTGTATTACGGGAACCTTCACTCTAAAAAAATGGGTGCTTTAGGCGAATATGCGCCGAAAGAAATGTGGCAACGCCTGAATGCAGAAGTTAAACGTTGGGAAAAAGCTGATCCATCTATACCCGTACAACCTGGTTTGCACTACATCGCAGCAGTAGCGAGTGGAACGCCTGGAAAAGACAACAAATATATCAATAGAATGGGCAATAAACAGATTGATTCTGTTTTGAAAATCGCTAAAATGCAACCAAACACGATTGTGTTTCTTGATTTGCAGGTTGCTTTAAGTACCATTAAAGCTGAACTTCCTCATATTGAGAAGTATCTGCAAATGCCAAATGTACACCTGGGAATAGATCCGGAATTCTCTATGAAAGATGGCTCTCTTCCTGGTAAAAGAATCGGCACATATGATGCTGTCGATATTAATTATGTTACCGGTTATCTGGCAGACATGGTTAAAAAGTATAATCTTCCTCCAAAAGTTTTTGTACTTCATCGTTTCACTAAAAAAATGGTAACGAATGCAGATAAGATAAAATTACGTCCGGAAGTACAAGTAGTAGTACACATGGATGGATGGGGTGAACCTGAATTAAAAAAAGGCACTTACCGTCACTTTGTATACGGCGAACCTGTTCAGTTTACTGGCTTTAAGCTTTTCTATAAAAATGATCTGAAAAAAGAGCCGAAGCGCTTGTTAACTCCTGAAGAGTTGCTGAAACTTACGCCGAAGCCGATATATATTCAATATCAATAAAAAATAAAAGCCTGCAATATTAATTGCGGGCTTTGTTTTGCACTTATAATTTAACACTTCTCAACCATGAAAATAATTATCTCAATCTTCGCCCTGCTCATTTCCTTTTCAGGATATTCTCAGGAACTAAAGTCTTCCAAATCTTTAGCCATTGCACTTTCTCTATCAGCTAAAGCTGAAAAACCTGTATTGTTAATCGTCAACCCTCCTAAGGTGAAACCTACTAAGGATGTACCTCAGGATGTTAGAGCAAATTTTAAGTCTGCCTTGAATGAGAAAGACGTTATTGCAAAAATTGATCAAAACTTTACGGTCTATGAAACGACTATGATAGATACGAGCGTAAGGTCTATTATCCGCTTAGGTAACATTAAACGTTTTCCGGCCTATATTTTTATTAGGCAAAACAAGGAAATTTTCTTTACTGACTTTGGAAATTCAACTGATAAGAAGAAATACCTATTAATGGTTGATAATGCCCTGGCAGCTTATAAGGAAAAGTCAATTTCAGAACTGGAAAAAGATGTTGAGGCTAATGATGAAAATATCAGCTTAATCAAGAAACTAATTGAATCAAGAAAGAAAATCGGGATCACCAATAATGCAGATCTGATTGAAAAATATGCAAGTAACTTGAAAATCGCTGATTTCAACAATTACGAGAATGTACTATATATTTTAGAATCAGGACCTTATGCAGATGGTATCGCTTACAAAATGATCCAGAATGATAGAAAACTGATTGATAGTTTTTACAAAACGGAGCCACTGCAGCGAAGGGTAGCAGTGAATAACAGCATAATTACCAATACTATGATCGCTGCCGCAAAAGAGAAAAAGCTAAGCAGGGCTATGGCGGGTGCAAACTTTGCCCGTTCTACATGGACAAGAGACTATAGGGCAGGCGAAAAAGCGTTCAATAATCAAATCCTCTGGTACTATAGCACCGTAAAAGACACAGCTAATTACATCAGAACAGCCACCTATTTCTATGATAGTTACTATATGAATATTAGTGCAGATAGCATTAAAAAAATCGAAGCCCGGAATCATAAAGCTAATATACCAAGTCTGTTTCCCGATAAGCCTGCTGTAAAAATGGTATCAAAAGAGAAAATGGATAGCCTGATGAAATCTTCTGCAATACAGAAAACAACAACACAGACTATTGTTGCTGTTACCTCTTCATCCAGCAGTTATGCAATGGAGTTAAACAATGCTGCCTGGAAGTTCTATGAAATTGGAACAAAAAACATTAATCACTTAACCAAAGCCATGATCTGGAGTCGCCGATCGATAGAGCTCAACCCATTCTCAGGATATTATGATACTTTAGCTCATATCCTCTATCGTATGGGTTATTATGATGAAGCTGCTAAGACGCAGGAGATCGCTATCGAAAAAGCAAGGGCAGAGAAAAGATCAGTTGTTTCCTTCCAATCGGAGTTAAAAAAGATAAAATCCAAATCGCTCTAACTTATATTCCATAGCCTGCGCTGCTGTTTAAACGTTCTGCCGGGAGATATTCTCCCGGTTTTATTTAAGATGTTCTTGATTATGGTCCTTTCGAAAACTTAAATCGCGGACTGAAATCTGGTGATTGTTTTTTTACCGTTCGAACGTTAGTAACGAATGCTGACTAGCCGTATGGATATCTCGCCAAACCCGATTAATTTCCGACTCCTTTTTTGCAGCTTCCAATCCGCAATAAGGGAAAAGTGTATCTGCAGCTCTTCTGCAAGCATGGGCGAGTTTTCTACTGGTGAAACTTACCGTTTCAAGTTGCTCATCGGTGATCTTCCCGACAAGAATTAGCTGGTTCCATGATTCATCAAAGGCCTGATAAAACTGAATCTTTAACATCTCGACTTCGGTCTTACATTTATTCAACTCGGAATTAAAGAAGGTAATTTGATCTTCGTTGTATCTGCGTAATCCTGTACGGGCGAAAAAAGAATCTTCTACTAACCTGATAAAGTGTTGCCCCATTCCAAGACTATTTACAGCCAAAGTAGTTTCTGCCAGCTGTAGGAAAGGATAATCAAAGCCTTCGTCTGCAACGGCTATATTGTTATTAATTTTAAAAGTTCTGTTTTGTGGAACATACAAATCTTTAACTTCAAAAGCATGGCTGCCTGTTGCCATAAGGCCGAAGTAAGACCAGCCAGACAGGATTGTTACTTCATCTCTTTTCAAAATAAAAGACATGATTTCAGGATTTCCATCTTCATCCAGAACATCTGTCCCGTCGGGATTTTTTAAGGTGCAGTTGGCCGTGAAGATAGTGGCATGCAAAGCGCCACTGGCATATTTCCAATAACCATTAATGAGATAGCCGTTTTCAGTCTCCGTTGCAATGCCACCTACTGCACCACTTCCTGCGAAACAAACTTTTTTATCTGCAAATATTTCGCTTGCCAGTTCAGGATTTAAAAATCCTGCAAACCAGGCTGCACCGGCACAAAGGGTAACCGTCCAGCCCAGGCTGCCATCAGCCTCTGCCAATTCTTCTTCGAGCCTCAAAATTTCCGGGAGTTTTTTGCCTGCACCGCCATAAATTTGAGGCACAAAAAGTTTAAACCAGTTTTCCTGGTAGGCAAGTTCTAAAATCTCAGGATGCAACTCTCCCAATGCTTCAGATTGTGCTGCAAATGCCCTTACCTTATCTTGCCAGGTTGATGTTATTGTATTCTGCATGTATTTTTCTTATTTAAATATCGCCAAGGCAGGATCGGAATTTTAGTACATCCATTCCGCAGCGCATTTTTTTAAGTTGTTCTTAATTTTCTTTTTCCGATAATCTTCTTCCAGTCTAGAAAGCCGAAGATGGCTACTACAAAAAGGAAAGTAGTTAAGCAGGCCATGAGCGGTAGTTTTTTATGGAATAGCAGTGGAATAGCAACTATGTTCGAAATGTTCAGGAAGATCCAGTTTTCGATTTTACGTTTAGCTAAGAGCCACATTCCGGCCCAGGCCGTTGAGGAAACAAAGGCATCCAGTAATGGCACATCGGAGTCGGTATGATTTTTTAACACGAAAAATAAAATAAAGAAACCGACCACAGAAATGATCACGGCAACTAATAACTCGTTATTTGTACTCCATGAAACCTGATTTTCACCATCAATCTTCCGCTTTTTCCAGATGATCCAGCCATAAACACTCATTACTAAATAATAAATACTCAATAGCATTTCCGCATAGAGTTTTACATTAAGTAAGAGGAACATGGATAACAAAATCGAAATGATTCCTGTTGGGTAAAGCCAGATATTGTTTTTTTTGGCCAATAACACTTCAGAAATACCAAAACCAACGGCGAGCCATTCTATGATCGAAGTATGTAAAATTTGTTCCTGAAAAAGCCTGAACCACTCTTGAAAATTCATTTCAAATAATTTTGCCTTGCGACTAATAAAAAATAATTGAAACTGCTTTCAGGGCGAAACAGCACGTTGAATTTAACCTCTTCCCTACGCCGGCATTATCCGAATCAGGTCGTTTAAGGCAGATGGAAAGAGGGTTTAAAGGCGGAGGGTAATCGTCTACCTTATGGCCATCTGCCTTCTGCCTCTTTTGGGTGTAATCTCAGCCTCTGATTGCAATAGGTGTTGCATCATTCAAAAGCACCCCTTTGAGTAAGGCAAATATAGATTTTAAATTGAAAGAATTTCGTTTTATCTGGAATTTGAATTAAGGGTGCTGCCAGAAAGCTTTTTATAGCAGACGAAGCCATCTTTCATACCAGAAAGAAGCTTCGCCTTGCCTCTTAAACACGACCGTTTGTTTGCTCCACATAAGAAATGTATTATTGCGAGGAGGCTTTTAGCCGACAAAGCAATCTTCATTAAAAACAGATTACTTCGTAGTGCTACGTAAATACGACCGTTTGTGTTAGCTCGCTAAAGGATATTCATCACTTAGAATAACCCCAATTGCCCTTTGTCATCAATCTCAATGTCATTAGGATTAGTAATTTCAAAGTCTACCTTTTTCGCTGGCTTCTCAGCTACTTTCGGCTTCTCCTTCACTTTCGGCTCTTCTTTCTTCGCAGGTGCAACTGTAGGTTTCTCCACTACAGCTTCTACAACAGGTGCTTCTACGACTTCTTTCTCAATTTCTTTAGCTGGCTCCGGAGCTGGCTTTTCAATTACCGATACTTCTGCAGGAATTGTTTTCTCTTCCGAAACTGGTGTAATCTTACGCTCAAACTTCGGTTTTGGCTGTTCCGCTACCGGTAACTCAACAATCTCCTCACTAGCTTCTGGTTTAGAAATTTCTTCGTTTGCGTCAGGCTCGACAGGCTGTTCAACGATTTCTGTTTCTGCTGTTTCTCCTTCCACAACCTCGCTTAAAGTGCCATCATCCCCGCCTTCTTCGTTTTCGTCCAGTTCGTCAATCTCTGGTTCAGGTTCTTCCAGCACAACTTTTTTCACCTCATGAGGCGATAAGCGATTACCGTTCGCTTTTAACCCTTTCACGTCAATTAATTCAGAAAGCATTAAATCCAATGTTTCCGGAATTTGTGTTTTACCTTTCAACACATCCACAACAACCTTTGCTGCCGGGTGAGCAGTTAAAAACAATAATTTAGATTTTTGCTCTTCGCTGATGAAGATAGTCTTTCTGCCGACAGATTGCAGTTCAAAAACGAAACGTTTAATGAAAAAATTCTGGGCTTTGCCTTCAAAATGAACAGCTGCAAAAACTTTCTCCGGATCAAACTTTTCAATTAAAATTAAACCATCATCAAAGTGATTGCTTAATTCAAAAGAACTTAACTCGTAGTAGCCATCTTTATGAACCTGTAAGATCCGGTCGTCGCCATCAAATTCACCAAGATATTTACCTCTGCCATCAACGTTTAGTCGTTTCAGTAAATCATCGTACCAGATTTTTAATCCTGATAAGGTAGAAACACCTTTACTTTTTAGTGTAATCTTCTTAACCGGGAATTTCGAGATGATATTTCCTTGAGAACCACGGCCTTTAATTGCCACTTCTGCAAAATCCTGATCAAACTGCAATTTTCGTAATTTCGAATGCGGCTTTAACGCAACGTTTATTATCTCTGCCTCACCATTAGGATTAGCCGTGAAGTACATCACTTTAGAGCCTTTAGTTCCTTTGGTTAAATCGTATTCCTTATCTCTCGTTACCCCAACAACAGCAAAACGTTTAATATAAGAAACGCCCGTACCACCATCTTTATAGATCATATTGTAGATGGTACGCTCATCATTCTTCTTAAACACCTGGGCGTGAATAATCCCCTTACCTACAAAGGTTTTATCGGCCACTTTGGTAATGATACACTTTCCATCCTCACGGAAAACAATTACTTCATCAATATCAGAGCAATCAGCAATAAATTCATCCTTACGCAAACCCGTACCAATAAAACCATCCTCACGGTTGACGTACAATTTTACATTTGCCAACGCCACTTTTGATGCCTCTACCCGATCAAACAGGCGGATTTCAGTTCTGCGTTCTCTTCCTTTTCCGTATTTATCCTTTAACCGCTGGAACCAGGCAATGGTATAATCGGTGAGGTGTCTCAGGTGATTCTTTACCACTTTAATTTCATCCTCCAGATTTTTCATTTGCTCATCTGCCTTTTTCACATCAAAACGGGTGATGCTACTCATTGGTTTATCAATCAGCTTTTTAAAATCTTCAGGTAAAATTTCCCGGTAAAGCGATGGTTTAAAAGGGTCGAACAACAAGTGTAGCACCTCAACCACGGTATCGAAATTACTGGAGTTTTCATATTCAGGATTTTTATACATCCCCTCCTGAATAAATATTTTAAGTAGTGAGCTGAAGAAAATTTTCTCCTGCAACTCGTGCAGGCGAATTTCCAGTTCCTTTTTTAACAATCTTTTGGTGTGCTTGGTATTCTCAATCAGGATATCGTTTACACTTAAAAAGTGTGGTTTATCCCCCTGAATGATACACGTATTTGGCGAAATGGAAACTTCACAGGCCGTAAAAGCATAAAGCGCATCAATGGTCACATCCGGAGAAATGCCCGGTGCCAGGTGCACAATAATTTCTACATGTGCGGCGGTGCTATCCTCAATCTTTTTAATTTTAATTTTACCCTTATCGTTAGCCGCCAGAATGCTGTCAATTACCGAGCTGGTAGTGGTGCTATAAGGCACTTCAGTAATTACCAGGGTCTTCTTATCTTTTTCAGTGATTTTTGCCCTGACCCTGATTTTGCCACCACGCTGACCTTCATTATAATTAGAAAAATCGGCCATGCCGCCGGTAAAGAAATCAGGAACGATATTCGGCCGAATGTCTTTTAGCACCTCAATAGACGCATCAAGCAGTTCATTGAAATTATGAGGCATCACTTTCGTGGCCAAACCTACCGCAATACCTTCTGCCCCTTGTGCCAATAACAAAGGAAATTTAACCGGTAAAGTAATCGGTTCGTTGTTCCGTCCATCGTAACTCAACTGCCACTCGGTCGTATCCGGATTAAAAACTACTTCGTTAGCAAACTTCGATAAACGGGCCTCAATGTAACGGGGAGCCGCAGCACTGTCGCCGGTAATGGGATCGCCCCAGTTCCCCTGCATGTCAATCAGTAAATCTTTCTGTCCGATTTGTACCATCGCGTCGCCAATAGAGGCGTCACCATGCGGGTGATACTTCATCGTATTTCCAATTACGTTAGCGGCTTTATTAAAACGCCCATCATCCATTTCCTTTAATGAATGCATAATTCGGCGTTGAACAGGCTTTAAACCATCATGGATATGCGGAACCGCACGATCCAGAATTACGTAAGACGCATAATCCAGGAACCAGTTTTCGTATAAACCGTTAATTGGGGTTATCGTATGTTTGTGTTCTTCGTTTACGTTTTGGTTTAATTCTTCACTCATTTATTTACAAAAATTGGCAGCCGTAAATATAGGAAAAATGATGCGACCGAGTGAATACAGGTTATGCACATTCCGGTGTTAGAAAACCTGCTGATTCTAATCTGAAAAGCAATGCCTGTAGCTTTTTTGAAGCTTTACTCCTGCTTTACGCTAAATCTTTTTTGCACCTGTTTTAGGGAATAAAGTATATGCTTTACAAAAAAGGATATCGCTGCAATCAGGTTTAAATGGCAGGTTGGTGCAGATGGCAAGAAAGAGCCTTTCTATAGCCAATAACTAACGGCCAATTCGAAAAAGGTCTAAAAAGCAGCAAGAAAGCAAACTAAATGTATTTGTACCAACCCTTTCAAACAAGCGCTGAACATTTTTACTGAAGTAAAACTATTCCGTTCCCATCAATAAACCAGAAACATTCCAGGCACTGGAATATGAACCTTCCGGACGCCCCATTGGGATTGTTACTTTTATAGTATGACTACCTGCTTTCAAATCGCCCAAAGGAATAATATTCGGATTTGTGACTGTTCCGGGGCACCAGTTAGAACGGCTCAGATCTGATGAGGATAATCCACTTTCGAAATTCCCTGATGCCGGGTTAGACAACCGATAGGAACCGCAATCCATCCGCCAGGGAATAAATGCCAGTACTTCTTTTCCATCTAAAAAGATCGTATTTTTTTTCGGCACAAACTCATCACCACCGCCCCAGCCACCGTGGCCCGTAGTGATATAACGCAGTTTCGCCTCTTTAAGGTCTTTTTCAACATGGAAGGAAACTTCCAGGCCTTTTTCGCTGCTAAACATAGTGGCATACTCCTGCCCAGCCATTTCCATCACATTGGTAGAGTTAAACAAAGGCAATAAAACTGTTTTGTTTTCTGCCTGATCATGATCCTGATGCACAGTAATGTTCATCGATACGCGATGGCCGCCTTTGTCGTAATTACCGATAAATACAGCCATCCAAACTTCTTTCCCACTCATTAATGGATAAAGTTCTGAAATGTCCTGTCTGTAGTAAACCTGATCTGCCCAGTTTTTATCTTTTAATTTAAGGTAATTGTATTTTCCAACGCCAAAAGGGGTGAAAAACCGCATCAGGTCAATTACAGGGCTATAATGATCTGTGGCGATAACGCCTTGGTAGGTTTTTCCATTCCCGTTATTATAAACGGGTAATGCCTTTACCGAACTTTTAAGGGCATCCATCAAACTGATTGATTTATCTGTCGGGATGATAAATACAGAACCTGTTCGATCATAAGCATCGCCATTGGATTGTTCTGTTAGATCTACAAAAACATTCGGACTGGATTGCAATAGCGGAAATTTGACCTTCCTGGCAATTACCGTTCCACCCGCGAACCTGAAAATGGAATCGTTTGATTGCGGTTTTTCAATAAAATTGATCGTTTCATTATTAAAAACGTTTAAAGTGGTAAACCTGCTTTTCCATAAAAGGTCTTTATAAGATAAACCATCAGTTAGTTTTAAATGTGCTACATCGATATATTTATGAGTTTTAATCTCCTCGATTTTAGTAGCCGTAATGTAGCTGTTTCCATTGCGAACCTGCTCTAAAACCAGTCCAAGATTCTGCCCTAAAACAGTTGGTGCGGCCTTGATTCCTGCAGCGGTAGTGTACCATAATTCGATGGTATTGGAGTTCACTACTGTTTTAGCTTTTTTGCAGGTATAACCCAGAATTACTTTTGTTTCGTTACTAAATTCAAAGACCTGCTTTTCAATAGCCGAACTATCGGCAGTTGCAATCTGGCTTTGCTTTGCTAAATTCGCTATCTGAAATAAGGTGTTTTGTGGTTTAGCAACAATACTTTGTTCATAAGGATAACTCAGCCCTTCACCCTGGTTATTTTGCGTAGTGAGTAGATTCTGCTGTTCGGTAACGATAACTATGGCCGGATTTCGATCTTCTTTAGGTTTTCCATCCGCAGAGCGGCTATAAGTTATCTGATATATTGACTTAGGTTTTAAAGCCTTTTGAGCTTGCGCGACCACGGAAATAAGAAGAAAAGGGAGGATATAAAATCGTTTCATAAATGGAAAAAGACCAAATATAGGCAAGCGAAATCTTATCTTTCTAACCGATCTTCTACAAAAGAAAATGGCAACAAACTCTTTACACTTGGCACTTTTAAGACCTCGCCATTCAGGCAATAAAAAATCACTGCTATTGGGGTTGACTGCTTACGTTCAAATTCAGCCATCACCTGTAAACAACCTCCACAAGAGGTAACAGGTTTGGTTATTTCGAAGTTATCAGTTTGGGCGGTAATAGCCATACTTTCGATCACTGCATCAGGCTGATCAGAACCAATTGCAAACAGTGCAACGCGTTCCGCACATAATCCAGAGGGATACGCAAGGTTTTCCTGATTACTTCCTAAAACGATTTTTCCGGATGACAGGCGGATAGCTGTACCTACCCTGAATTTAGAATACGGAGAGTAAGAAGTTGCTAAAGCCCGCTCCGCATTTTCGCAAAGTTCTTTGTCGTTTTCAGCCAATTCATTAATGCCGGCATATTGCTCAAAACTTATATTCAGATTTAATAATTTCATTTATAATATATTACGAAACCGCCTATGTTAAATTTTTGTAGCGGGCGAACAATTTAGGTTATTTTTTGTATTAATTGTAAACGAGCTAATAAAATTAATTTTGTTAGCCGGTTTTATAGTATTTTAAAATCACCAAACACCATCCGCTTTGAATAAATACGTACGCAAAAGTTTAAAAGTTTTACTTTGGGTAATTGCTTCAATCATTATCCTCGTTGTAGGTATTGCCCTCTCACTCAATATTCCTGCAGTTCAAAACTTTGTAAAAGGAAAGGCAATTAATTATCTCAAAACAAAAACCAAAACTGAGGTAAGTTTAGAAAGCATTAAAATTGCGCTGCCTAAAGATGTGGTATTAAACAAATTCTATATCGAAGACAGGCAGGGAGATACTTTACTTTACGCCGAGAAACTAGCGGTAGACGTCAGCCTTTTTAAGCTGCTAAAGAACACCGTAGAGATTAATAATGTCGAATTGAAAAACATCCGCGCTAATGTGAAGCGGATTAATCCAGATACTACCTTCAATTTTTCTTTCCTGGTTGATGCTTTCATGAGTGATCAGAAAAAACCTGAAGAAAAAGTAGATCAGGATACTACCTCCACACTTAAGTTCTCTGTAGATAAAGTTTCTTTCGAAGATATTGGCATCACCTACCGGGATGATGTGGCCGGCAATAATGTAAAGCTTTATCTTGGCGCACTCAAAACCAAATTAAAAACATTTGATTTAGCGAATCAACATTATGTAATCAGTAACCTGAACCTAAATAATACGTCATTAAGTTATCTACAACAGAAACCGCTGACGCATTTGGTGCAGCACATTACGAACAGTGTAGATAGTAGCGAGAAAGAAACAGGAAAACTTCCGCTCATAGAGGTAGAAAACTTTGCCTTTAATAATGTAAAGGTAAATTACAATGATCAGATCTCCACAACCAAAGCCGTTGCTGATATTAATGAACTGGGTTTAGTAAATTTAAAGGTTGATCTAACCAATAGTAAATATGCCGTTGAAGATGCCAAATTAAATAAGTCAAATATCCTTTTCGCCTTTAAACCAGCGCCAAGCAATAACCTGAAGACCGTTAAAGATACGGTTGTTCCTGAAAAATCTGCTTTAGGTCTAACCATCAAAAACATTAGCCTGGCTGATAACCATGTACAGTTCGATAATCTTGGTGCCAAAGCTGCTCCGAAAGGAATGGATTTCAATCACCTTAAAATTAGCGACCTTACTTTTGGCGCAGGCGATATCAGCTACAGTGCCGATGGAATTAAAGCCAATGTTAAAAACGGCTCATTGAAAGAAAAAAGTGGTTTCGCACTTACCGAATTAAAGGGTAACGCCATTTATAACGATAAGCAAATTAAGCTGAGCAACTTCGTTTTAAAAACGCCGAACACTTCAATCGAAAATGCTACGGAATTAAACTTTACCTCCATGGAGGATTTAACTAAACATCCGGAGCGTGTTAAAATGGCTTTGAGTTTAAAAAATACCACCATCGGACTTAGAGATGCCGGCTATTTCAGCGATGCGGTTCCTGCTAATTATAGAAATGAGAAAATAAAAATTAACGCGGAATTAAACGGTTATTTGAACAATCTTAACATTCCACGCTTACAGATTTCAGGATTAAAGAATACCCAAATAGACATCAGCGGAACTGCTAAGGGTTTACCAGATGTAAATAAGACATTCATTGATCTGAATATTAAAAAACTCTATTTAACA
>Ga0265798_10008385_pt1 | contig 13174 bp, 5 predicted proteins | sample P3T30metagenome_FD_192430 | JGI IMG/M metagenome (GOLD analysis project Ga0265798, IMG submission 192430) | Plant litter microbial communities from East Loma Ridge, Irvine, California - P3 T30 | ecosystem: Environmental > Terrestrial > Plant litter > Unclassified | place: USA: California...
ACCGTACCGAGAGCTACCTGTTCTGCTTCAATCTCGACGGCCAGATCCTCACGGACGATCTGTTCATCGGGAATTACAAGTGCGAGGGGGTAGAGTTCCTCTAGCCATAACGCTCGCTGGAGGCCGCATGTAGACGTTTCAACCTGCTCCGGTCATGGCGCTGTTGGCTGGCCTTCGCTTGGCGCGACTCAATCCGTTTGGCGTACAGCGTGCCGGCCATGGTAGTACCGGAACCCTGTCTTAATGTGGCCTGTTTGGCCGATCCGCATTTCGTAAAAGGCTTAGAAGCCTACTTTGCTGCCGTGCCGGTTGGTCAGTGGCGCCTCGCAGGCTCGACCAGGGGATACTCACCTTCGGCTTCATCCCCCCGTGATTGGAAGCATTAACTACGGTTATTTTAGTGCTAAAAAAATGCTGAAATTAAGATTTCTATTTATATAAGTATCTGAAAAGAACGGGAAATTAGGAAAGTTTGTCCCATCCATCATCGGCGCCACGGAAAAGCGGCGGGAGGGCTGAGCCCCCGTATTTACTGGCTTTGAGGCTAATTCTGGGTGCATTCGTTTAAATCGCTTCAGTGCTTGATATAGACATTTTCAACCGGAAGTTCTGAGATTGAGCACTGAAATTACTTTGCGCTCAGCGACCGATGTTCAGCACGTTAAAAACCGCCTGATCAAGTATACAGCGCTGATTCGGCAGCATTGCAGGGGCGTGGTCTTTAAAAAGCAGTCTTTAGCGTTCAGTTGCGTGAGGCGCACTTGCATGAAGCAAGGGGCTGCATCGAGCGGCACGTGATGGCATGGCGTGCCAACCATTCTTGGCTGCTATTCAAAGCAATGACGGCCCCGGTAGCCTCGCTTGATAGTCCCATCGCGGTCAGCGAGAGACATAAAACGTTGAGCGCGCAGCGGCAGAGTACCGGATACGTCCGTGCGCACCGCGGGATCGGAGCGCGGCGATAAAGATCGCCCGCGACCTAATTAGCTTGGGGTGGGCGTAGGTGCTGTGTATATGCACGGTATTGAAATTGAGGTGGAGCCACTATTTGATGCGTTCAACGCTCTAGAACATGCCCATTGAACCTTGTGTAGTCGCTAGGTTGGCAGCAGCGTCAGGCAATAATGCTGCCATTCAATGCTGACATTCCTACAATTGCCTGAGGCTCCAGTGACTGACGGAGATGTTTGACTAGTGCACGTGCCGCGGGCGTTATGCTGCGGTGAGGATTCATCAGCGTATACAGCCACACTGTTTTTGGATGCTCGGCTAAGCAAGTAAGCTGCAAACGATCAGCGTGCAAATCCGCTATGCAGCTTTGCAAAGGTAGGCATGCCAGGCCAAGACCCGCGCGAGTCGCATTAAGTACGGCCTGGTAGTCCCGTGCGCACAGGGCTGGAGTGGCAATTACTTTCTCTCCGTCGATCATTATCCACGGTCTCATGCCATGAGATGATTGGGTCGCTAGGAGGCTGCGATCATCGAGGCCCGATAGTCGCGTTGGCCGGCCTAGGTTCTCGATGATCTGTGGCGTTCCAACGATAACCATCTCCAATTGCGCCAATGGTCTTGAAACGATGTCGGTACTGTCGCCAGGAACGTCATGGAAACTGAGCGAGATATCCAGATGGTTGCTGGCCAGGTCGGTGAGGTCGTCCGCCTCGATAAGGTAGAGCTCCACATCGTGGTGGCGTTCGCTGAATGTCCGAAGGCAATCGTACAGCCACGGCGAAAGTATGCCTGGGGCAGCCATGTGCAGCGGGCCGCGCGGACTGCCTGTAGCCTCCTTGGCAATCTCCTCGGCCGCCTCGGCGGCTTGAAGCATAGTGAGTGCGTGGTGATAGATGCGCGAGCCGGTAGGGGTGAGGTGAAGGGCACGCGGCTTCCGAATCAGTAACTGCACCTCCATCCGTTTTTCCAACTGAATGATGCGCCTGCTCAGGTTGGATTTCGCTACTCCGGTACGCTGGGCTGCGGCAGAAAAGCTGCCGGCCTGGACAACATGCACGAGCCAATACAAATCTGCGAGGTTGGCTGTCAGAAGCGAAGAAGAGGGCGCTGATTTTTGGGACGGCATGTGTTCGTATATGGGACGCTGCATCATGTTTATCTACATAGCTTTGAGTTATCTTAGCGCGCTCTTGATGTTGGGCCTTTTGCTGTAGCGGACAACGCTTTTGCTGAGAAGGACATGCACCGACCCATAAGGGGGCGCCTGCCGAGCCCATTTCACTGATGGGACGTAGTCATGCAGAACAATGTCAATAATGCACCCCACATTCTCGTCATCGACGACTCACCTGAAGAACTTCGCGGCGTTGTGGGCTTATTGCGTCTGCAGCCCTGGCGTCTCTCTATTGCCAGCGATCCACGCCAAGGCTACCAGCGCGCATTAGCGCTGAAGCCCGACCTCATTCTGCTTGATGTACGAATGCCGGGGATGGATGGCTTCACGCTCTGCCGCATGCTGCGCGAAGCACCGAGCATGCGCCGAACGCCCGTCATCTTTCTGACTTCGGCGGGTGCGATAGACGAGCGTATGGAGGGTTTGACGCTGGGTGGCGTGGATTATGTGCTGAAAAGTTGCGATCCCCAGGAGATCTTGGCGCGCATCCGCATCCACCTGCAGCTGGTGTGGCGCGAAGATACTGTCACTCACAGCGATGAGGTTGCCGAGCCTGCAAACCAGGATGAAATCTCGCTGCGTCTGGCCATGCGTTTGATCGCCCAAGATCTCGGCGAAGTGCCGTCGCTGTCGGAAATTGCCCGCAAGGCCGGTACGCATGAAAAACGACTGTCGAGTATTTTTCGAGAGCACCTGGGCTGCACAGTGTTTGCTTACATCCGTGAGGCTCGGTTACGGCGCGGCCAGCAATTGCTTACCGAAAGCTCCATGGATATCCAGGACATTGCCGACCAGGTGGGATTTCGTAGCGCGTGCAACTTCACCACTGCCTTTCGCGAGCGCTTAGGTATGACGCCTAGCCAATTCCGCCAGCAGGCGCAGAATGAAGACGGCGCCCCGTGAGTCAATCGAGCCCATGAGTGATGCTCGAACGGTGGCGTGTTCTATCGGTTGGTTCTGCCGGTTCGCGTTCTTATCGTCTAAGCCAGGCGTGTCCAAGAGGCTCTGGCCAGTCTACTGCTTGCTCTGCCTGCTGGTATCGTTCAGTCCCGCCTCATGGGCGCTTGATGTATGCCTGGCACCGCGCGCAGATCTGGCGCCACAAGCGCAGATTTTTGAAGACGCTAGCGGTCAGCTGGCAGCCAGTCAGGTAATGGCACTACCTGCGTCGCGGTTCCAGGCCGCGACGCCAGAACGGCTTGGGCAGGAGTACAGCCACTCGGCGTACTGGCTCAAGTTTGAGCTGTTTAACGGGCACACCGAGGCTTGCCGCCGTTGGCTCACGATCGGCGAGCCACGCCTGCATGACATCCAGGTGCACGTTCTTAGTGACGACAGCTGGAGCCAGCAGGTTGCGGGTGCGGCCTACCCACTCGAACAGTGGCCCGTCGTCGAGCGGCAGCCAGTGTTCGAGCTGTTGCTCGAGCCCGGAGAGCGTACTCATGTACTGGTGCGTGTCAGTACGCCAACATTGTTATTGCTGCAACCGGTTCTATGGAGCGAAACGGCGTTGCTGAAGGACCGGCAGCGAGTCTCTCTGGGGGATGGGATTACACTTGGTATCGTGCTGCTGATCGTGCCCTTCAGCCTTGTTGTTGGATGGATAGTGCGGTCGCGCCTGCTGGCGGTGCACGCTGCGACCGTGTTTTCCTATGTTCTGGTGACGGTCGTTGCCAGTGGTTACATGATTCTCTGGCCAGCGCTGATGAGCTGGAGTCTACCGCTCTGGTCGTTGCTGAGCGTCCTGTCGTTTCTGTGTTTTCTGGCGTACGCCCGTGAGCTGTTGCAGGTTCGTCACCTGCCGACCCCGTGGGGCTGGCTGTACCACTTGATCTTGCTCCTGTTCACTGCCGCATGCCTTTGGGGGCTTCTGGTTGATTCGGTACAGGGACGGCCTTTTGCCGAGTGGTGCACACGGCTGGCCGCCTATCTGTTGTTGCCGGCAACATTGATCGTTGCTTGGCGACGTGGCCTGGAACTGAGCTGGATGGCCTGGGCAGTGCCGCTGTTCATGCTGGTGCAATTTTTCGTCCGCTATGTCCTGCAGCTCGATACGCTGCCTTGGCAGGCGCGCGCGAGCGTCCTCAGCTTGTCCTCGACCCTTCCTGGCGTGGCCATCCTGGTATGCACCCTGATTACTGAGGTGGTTCGTAGCCGGCGTCGCGAAAGGCATGCGTTAGCCGCTCTGGAAAACCAGCAGCGCGAGGAACAGGAGCGTCTCGAAAGTACCGTCGCAATACGTACGGGACAGTTGCACGAATCCTTGCGCGCTCGCAGTACCTTGATGGCGCGCATCAGCCATGATTTACGCTCGCCTTTGGTAAGCATCATTGATTACGCACGGATGGCGAGAGCGGGCGCTGTGAGCGATTTTCCCAACAAGGTAGAGCGCAATGCTCGCCAGCAGCTGGATCTAATTGACGAACTACTGGAGTTTTCCCGCAGCGAGTTGCAGCAATTGGAACTCACCCCGGCGCCCGGGTACCTGTATGGGTTCCTGCGAGAGCTGGAGGAGGAGGCCGGATTTCTGGCGTCGCGACAGAACAATCGCTTCGGATGCCTCCTGGCTGACGATCTGCCGCCTCTGGTGCGCGCCGATTTCCGCCGCTTGCGCCAAGTTCTGTTGAATCTGCTGGGCAATGCAGCGAAATTCACGCATGACGGCGTGATCGTTTTCGAAGTGACGGCGCAGGACACCTCGCCCGGTCAGGCATTGTTGTACTTCAGCATCAGCGATAGCGGCATCGGCATTGATACCCAGGGGCAAGAGCGTCTACTCAAGCCCTTTCAACGCGGTCTGGGTGTTGAAGGTTACGATGGCAGTGGCCTGGGGCTGTCCATCGTCACACAGTTGCTACAGACCATGGGCAGTGAACTCGAGCTGCAGCGGCTGGAGCCTAAAGGCAGTCGGTTCAGTTTCCTATTACCACTCTCCTGTGCAAGTGAAGAGGAGCTCGACAGTAGCTTCGTCGAAAACCATGGCGTACAGGTGGAAGGTGATGGTCGACGCATCCTTATTGTCGATGACCTAGCCCAGAATCGCGACTGGCTTAGCGATCTCCTGGCAGGCTATGGGTTTGAGGTTCAGACTGCTGCCAGCGCCATCGAGGCGCTGGGGTATCTCGAGGCCGAGACCTTCGATCTGCTGATATCAGACATGCGCATGCCGGGCATGGATGGCTGGGAGCTCCTCCATGAATTGCGTCTTCGCTGGTCTGAACTCCCCGTACTGCTGTATTCGGCCGTTCCCGCATTGCGTCCCATGGATATGCCGGTCGACTTGCGCTTCGATGCCACGCTACTCAAGCCCGCCTCCAGCAACGACCTGCTGGCCTGTGTCGACACCTTGAGCCGCGCAGACCGTGCGTCCCGAGCCGCGTCATGAGTAGAACGATCAAGGTTTGGTGCTGTGTACTGCTGGCGCTGCCGGGCGCGACTCTAGGTGAAGCGGCCACCGTGCAGCTCGATGAAATCAGCGTCGTGGGGGCCAACCATCGTGCTGAGCCCGCCCAGCATGTCCCGGCCAGTATCCAGGTAATTGACGGTGACCGGCTGGGCGATGCCGGCCTGGACGAACTGAGCGCACTGGCGCAGCGAGTACCTGGCGTGATGATGAATGCACCCAATCCGCGCTACATCGCAATTGGTATTCGCGGATTGGGCTCAAGCTCGGCCAATGATGGGCTCGATGGCAGTGTGGCGGTGTTCCTAGACGGGGTGTACCTGGCGCGGCAGGGCATGACACCACTGGATTTTGCCGACATTGAGCGAGTGGAAATCCTGCGCGGGCCACAAGCGACACTGTATGGAAAGAACGCCACGGCGGGCGCGATCAACCTGACGAGCCGGATGCCAAGCTTCGCCAACGAAGGGCAGGGCGAAATTCGGCTGGGCCAGGATGGCTTGCGTCATTACCGTGCCAGCGTTTCAGGCCCGCTGATTGATGACGAGTTGGCGGCGCGTCTGAGTCTCTTTGATGTGAGCCGTGACGGTGACGTGGACAACCTATTCAACGGCGCACGGCTCAACGACGAGGGCCGGCAGGGTTTTCGAGGGCAGCTGTTGTGGATACCGAATGAACGATTCAGCGCCAGGCTGATCGGCGAGTACGCCGTCCAGGACGAAAGTGCTGTGCTCACGGCCAGTAATCTGAGCACAACGACACGTCAGCGAGCCGCTTTCGTCGGCTACCAACCGTTGCCGGTTTCGCCATATGCCCGCCGCGTCGAGCAGAATGATGCCAATAGCCTGCATACCCTGCAGCGTGGCCTCACCTTACAACTCGATAATTACCTGGATAACGACCTTACCCTGACCAGCATCACCGGCTACCGTGACTGGTCTTACGGCAGTCGGCACGATGCTGACAGCATGGCGCTCTCTGTGGCCCGTTCTAAAGTGGGCCTTGATCACAGCCAGATCAGCCAGGAGTTGCGGCTTGCGCAATCGGTCAGCGAGCAGTTCGATTACCTACTGGGTGTCTACTACCTGCAGCAACGCCTGCAACGTGACGTCGATGTGGCCTTTGGTCGTGATGCCGCGGCTTTTTTTCTGGGCGACCGGCCGGAAATCAACGCGCTTGGAATCACTCCGGGAATGGTTCCGTCTTCCTTGCTGCAGGGCGCCGAGCAGCACTTTAGCGGCGGGCAGGATAGCGATACACAGGCACTGTTTGGCCAGTTTACCTGGCGACCCACCGAGCGTCTGGCCATCACGCCTGGGTTGCGTTTCAGCCGGGAGCGCAAGCGTGGCGAGATCAACCGGGTTGTCGATGGGCTGACACCCTTGGGCTTCGATCCGGTGTCGCAGATTGGCGGGCAACTGCTGCGCTCAATCGCGCTAGGCGGTGCGTATGCGCGAAGCAACCGCATTCAGGAAAACAACCTATCCGGGCAGTTGGCGCTCAGCTATCAGTTCAGTGACGAGGTGGTGGGTTATGCACGCTGGTCCAGGGGCTACAAGGCCGGCGGAATCAACCTGGAAGTCACGGGTGATGAGGTTGCACCGGTGTTCGATACCGAGCGCGCGACGGCGGTGGAAGTGGGCATCAAGAGTCGCTGGTGGGATGACCGCGTGTTGCTCGACGTGGCGCTGTATCAGACGGATGTCGACGACTATCAGGCACTTAGTAACAGCGAGCCCGTCGATGAGCTGTCGCCTCCCTTACGGGACAACCTGATCAATGTCGGCAAGGTTCGCCTGCGCGGTGTCGAGGTTGACGCGCGTTTACAACTGACGCCTCGTGTTGGCTGGCGCCTCGGGCTGGCTTTGAGCGATGCGCGCTACCGTTCGTTCGACAATGCTCCTTGTGCTCCGCAAAGCGCTGCGTTGTCGTGTGATCTGTCTGGTAAACAGCTGTTCAATGCCCCGCGCTGGAGTGTCTCCACCGGCCTTGCCTATCATCAACCTCTGTTTTCTGGGCTGGAACTGTTCGGCGCACTCGATTATGACTGGCGCAGCGGTTATTACGGTGTGCTTGAACGCGGCGCGGGTAGCTATCAGTCAGCCTACGGCCTAACCCATGTGCGCGTTGGGATGGGGCAGGTTGATCAGCGTTGGGCTGTGGAGCTTTGGGCGCAAAACCTGTTCGACCAAGATTACGCCAGTGCCTTTTACGCTACGCTGGGTTCCGGCGACTATGGCCTGCTACCGGGTACGCCGCGCAGTCTCGGTATGACACTGCGCGGCCGTTATTGAGCCTCACCAAGCGGCCTCGTGGTGCATCCGTTCTTGGTTAAGGCTGCAACGCTCCGACCTTCGCTGGGCACCCCCCTAATAGTCCGTTATAAGCGCGGATCGCCTAGGCACACCTTTTTTCCCATATTTCGCTGGTTTCGGATCAGGAATCCGCTGCGGCAAAACTTCTGTCCGGCTATGCAAAATCGTGCACTTCTTTGCGTGAGTAGACTCCGCGGGCTTTTCATCCCCAGCCAAAGCTAGGTGGGTGGTTTCCCAATTTTTATGGAGTTGTACGATGCCAGTTCCTCACAAGGATTCCGTTCGAGCGGGTAAGCATCTGCTGTATTGCGCCGTCGTTCTGGCCGGTTCTGGTGCCGCCCAGTTGGCGGTGGCGCAGGCGCTACCTGACGCTGGGCAGTTGCTTAATGAGCATCAGCAGGCGCAGCCTTCCGAGCCAGGGTCCACCCAGCCACCATCCGTATTCGAGCTGCCCTCCGGCACCAACGCCAGCCCGGCTGGTTCAGCGCTGCAGGTGCAGCTGAAGGCCATTCGCTTCAGTGGCGATACCGAGTTGGCCGAGGCTGAGAACCTTCAGGCGTTGATCAAACCGGTACTGGGTAAGACGCTTGATCATGCAGGCCTCCAGCAATTGGTCGACAGCCTGACCCGCTACCTACGTGGGCGTGGTTATGTCTTGGCGCGTGCCTATTTGCCGCGCCAGGATCTGACCGAAGGCGAGCTGGAGATCGCCCTGATCAAAGGAAAGCTGCAATCCGATCGCGCGCGTATCGAGGTGCAGGGCAACACCCGCAGCAATCCGGAGCGCCTGCGTGGCATCGCCGACGCCGCATTACCGCAAGCCCAAGCTTTGCAAGCCGAAGACCTGGAGCGTGCATTGTTGCTGATCAATGATCAGCCGGGGCTAAGCGCACAATCTGCACTTGATCGCGGCGCTGAACCCGGCACCAGTCGTTTGCTGATCAACACCAAGAAGGCGCCGCTGGTGTCCGGCAATGTATCGGCAGACAACTACGGCAATCGGAGCACGGGTACTGCGCGCGCCAATGCCCAGGTCAGCCTCAATGATCCCCTGGGCATCGGCGATCAATTGAATATCGGCCTGAGTAAGAGCACCGGAGCCGACATCATCGGCGCGTCATACAGCCTGCCGTTGAATGCTTCTGGCCTGCGCTTGAATGCCGCTGGGTCTTACCTGCGCTATGACGTTGATCAGGAACAGTTCCGTCCCTTGGATCTGCGCGGCAACGCACGCAGCGGCTCGCTGGGCGTGAGCTATCCGTTGATTCGCTCACGCCTGCAGAACCTCAACCTGTCCGCGACCTATGAGCACAAGGCCCTTGAGGATCGTGCGCTGGGTATCAACCTGCGTGACCGCGAACTGAACAACGTCATCCTGGCAATGAGCGGCAACCGCTTTGACTCACTGGCCGGCGGCGGCGTGACCGACGCCATGCTGGCGCTGACCGTGGGTGAGCTCGACCTGTCCGGCAACCGTGACGACCAGTTCGCCGACCGCGTAGGCGCTGGCAGCGATGGTGGATTCAACAAGCTCAACCTGCGGGTGTCGCGCCTGCAAAGCCTGGGGGCAGCCAGCCCTTGGACACTGTTTGGCGGCATCTCGGCGCAATGGGCTGGCGATAACCTCGATTCCTCGGAGAAATTTCTGTTGGGTGGCCCAGCAGGCGTTCGTGCCTATCCGGTAGGAGAGGCCTCCGGTGACCAGGGTTGGCTGGCAACGTTAGAGCTGCGCCGCAACATCGATCTGAATCTGCCTGGCGTCGTGCTCCAGGGGCTGGGCTTCGTCGATACCGGGCGTATCTGGCTGCACCAGGATCAGTGGGCAGGCTCGATCAACAACGCGGGGGACACCAACCGTTACGACCTGAATGCCGTTGGTATAGGCGCCAACCTGTGGGCCGGCAACTTCAGTCTCCGTACAGCCGTGGCGCGCACGTTGGATAACAACCCAGGGCGTAGCGTTTCCGGCCTGGATGCCGATAGCCGCGCAAGCGACTGGCGCGCCTGGGTTCAAGCCTCGTACGCATTTTGATCAAGCCCGCAGCGGCCCTCTATAAATTTTAGGAGCACACCATGAAACGCGCGTCGTTGAATCATCTTTATCGCCTGGTCTGGAGCGATGCCGAGCAGGCGTTCGTTGCCGTAGCAGAAAATTCCACTTCGCGCGGCAAACGCGGTGGCGCGGTCGGTTTTATCGCCGCTGTAGGCCTACTGGGCTGCGGTGCGGCACTAGCGGCAGATTTGCCCACAGGTGGAACGATTGTCGGCGGCGCCGGCACGATTTCTCAAAATGGCAGCCACATGGTTGTCGATCAGCAAACCGGTAAGTTGGTCACCAATTGGAACAGCTTCGATATCGGCGCTGATGCCAGCGTGACGTTCCAGCAACCCAGTGCCAACAGTATCGCTCTGAACCGGGTTATTGGCGGTGGAAATGCCAGCCAGATTCTCGGCAAACTCGACGCCAACGGCCAGGTGTGGTTGCTCAATCCGAACGGGGTGGTAATCGGTAAAGGAGCTGAAGTCAATGTCGGCGGGCTGGTTGCTTCGTCGTTGCAGATCAGTGATCAGGACTTCCTCGCGGGCAAGACCACGCTCAATGGCGGCGCGGGCGCGGGTGCTGTGATTAACCACGGCACCGTAAATGCCGCGAAAGGCGGCATAGTCGCGTTGATCGGTCCGCAGGTCGGTAACAGCGGCAGCATCCATACACCTGGTGGCAGCACCGTGCTCGCCGCAGGCGACAAGGTCAGCTTGGACTTTCAGGGCGATGGTCTGGTCGGCGTCAACGTCGAACGCGGTGTGCTCGACGCGGCTGTGCGCAACGAGGGCCATATCAGCGCTGATGGCGGCATGGTCGCCCTGAGCGCCCGTTCGGCTGATGCGCTGCTCAGCAGCGTCATCAACAATACCGGTGTCATCGAGGCCAAGGGCCTGGTGGCGCGTGATGGCCGCATCCTGCTCGATGGTGATGCCGAGGCTGGCCTGACCCAGGTCGCCGGTGTCCTCGACGTATCATCCGAACAGGGCAATGGCGGCCACATTGTGGTTACCGGTGAGCGCATCACCTTGGCCGACGCCACGCTCGATGCCAGCGGTGCGAGCGGTGGCGGTACGATCAAGGTTGGCGGCGGCTGGCAGGGCAAGGATGCCAGCGTAGCCAATGCCTCGCAGGTGACGGTCGAGCGCAACGTTAAGGTCAAAGCCGACGCGACCCAGGCCGGTGATGGCGGCACGGTGGTGTTCTGGTCGGACGGTGACAACCGTTTCGCGGGCGACATCTCGATCCGTGGTGGCGAGCAGGCAGGTAACGGCGGCAAGGCTGAAGTGTCTGGCAAGCAAACGCTTCAGTATGCGGGCAAGACCGACGCGCGTGCAGCCAAGGGGCGTACGGGTGATCTGTTGCTCGATCCGACCACCATCACCGTTTCCGGTGGCAACGGCACCAGTGGCGACTGGTCGAGCGGCAGCGGTGCCGTGACGGTGTACGAAAAGACGCTGGAGGAGCAGACGGCCAACGTGCTGTTGCAGGCCACGGATAGCATTCGTTTCGCCGATCTGAATCTGAATAGCGGCGATGGCACGATCACCATGCAGGAAGATGTCAGCTTCCGTGCCGAGGTGCTCAACAGCGGCAATACCGCTACGTCCATCAGCTTCGCCAACAAAGACAACACGCTGGAGGTTTCCGGGAACGGCAGCATTTACATGCAGGCTGGGGGCACCCGTACGGGATCTATAAACGGTGTGTTCAACCTCGTCGCCAAGGGCACAGGCGTGAACCCTGCTCTTGCTGATCTGCCAGATCATGATGTCGATGTAATCGGGAGCGGTACGCCGGGTGCCGGCAGCATTACGCTACTTGGTGCCGATGGATTGACGATCGCCGGCTCACTGTCCACCGAGGGCGGCTATGTACGACTGTCCAGCGATTCTGACACCGGTGGCCGAGGCGATTTGATTATCACCACTCCAATCACCACGCGTGGCGGCAATTTGTATCTATCGTTCGGGGACACTACGCGAGATTCTAGTACCTTCAACAGTGTAGCTACTCTGAGTGGAGACATAACCCTTGGCACAGGCCGCCTGTATTTTGGTGATGCCATGGGTATAAAGGGGCTAGGTACCTCGACGGGTGAAAAGCAGCTAGCGGGTCTCCTGAGCTTGAGTGGCGACGTAAACTTCAGCACCCCTTTGACCATGAAGGGAGGCGCTTCCGTCTTCACGGATGGCGCGATCAACTTCACCAGCACCGTCAATCTGGACACCGGCAACGACTTGCTGACGCTGCGCGCCAACAACGTCGACTTCACCCAGGCCACGCTGCAGAACCTGTCCACTGCCAGCATTCGCCTGGAGCCTTATGACGTCACCACCGACATCCTGCTCAACAGCAGCAGTGGCAGTGCCGGTGGCGGTATCTTCCTGGACAGCAACGCCCCGGCCACCGATATCAGCAAGCTAGTCGGCATCAAGAATCTCACCATCGGGCGTGCTGACGGTACCGGCACCACGACCGTCGATTCTTCCGGTTTCAGTTTCAACGCCAACAGCAATCTGTCGCTGCTCAACGGCGATATCCAGGTCGATGGTGCACTGAGCAACAGCCACGCTAATGGGCACGTCCACGCCCAGGCGGGTGTCGGTGACGTGGTGATCGGCAGCGGCGGTACAGTTACAGCTAAGGGCAGTGGTGATGCTGTGGTGCTGGTGGCCGAGCGCAATTTCGTCAACCAGGCGGGGGGCGATGCGCTTTCTGCAGGCAATGGTCGCTGGCTCACTTACTCCAGCAGTCCGCTGGAAGATACGCGTGGTGGGCTGGATGCCACTTTCAAGCAATACGCCGCGCAGTATGGCGATAAGGTGCTGGGCAACGGCAATGGACACCTGTACAGCTATGCACCGAAGGTGACAGTGGAGCTGCAGGGCGAGGTTCGCAAGACCTATGACGGAGATAATGCCGCCACCGTCAACAATGCAAACTTCGCCATGAGCGGCGCAATCGATGGCGACACCATCGACGTGCTGTCTTTTGGCAATGCTCAGTACGCTGACAAGAATGCCGGTGCGGGCAAGCAGGTCACCGTGGACAATGTCGAGGTGTCCGAAGCCACCAACGGCAACGTCAAGGTATATGGCTATCAGGTCGACGCCTCCAGCGTGAGCGGCGACGTCGGGCAGATCGACCGCAAGGTGCTGACTGCCAACGCCGATGTGGCGGACAAGACCTACGACGGCACCACCACCGCGAACCTGAGCAATGTCGCACTGGTGGGCATCGTCAACGGTGATGAAGGCAAGGTAGATACCTCTGGTACCACTGGCGCA
>Ga0265798_10008387_pt1 | contig 13173 bp, 8 predicted proteins | sample P3T30metagenome_FD_192430 | JGI IMG/M metagenome (GOLD analysis project Ga0265798, IMG submission 192430) | Plant litter microbial communities from East Loma Ridge, Irvine, California - P3 T30 | ecosystem: Environmental > Terrestrial > Plant litter > Unclassified | place: USA: California...
TTTGAAGTATTAGAGCTGGAATCGGAGGTTGCGCGTTTGAAGGGGAACATCGTGCAGTTGCAGAAGGACATGCTTGCTGAGAGGTTGACATGGGGGCGCGCGGAGGAGATCAGGCTGGGGGGGGGGCCTAGCTGTCGTCAGTGTATTAGTAATTGAGACAATGTTGGTCAAATGATGGCTAATGCGTAAGGTGCGTTGTAGCCGTGATAACTTCGTCCATATATACCTTGCGATATCTCTTCCTCGGTCGTTCAAGGGTAATCGTGAAAACTCCATGTTATGCTGTCCATGTACCTATCATAAACGCCTTGCTATGCCTTGTTACAACTTCGGGTCCTGCTCGCCCTTCGTGGCATCGAGTGTGATGCGCACAACATATGTCGGATCATGGAGTGCGGTGATATACTCGATTGTAAAGTGCGGTGGTAATAAATCGAATCGTAGAGTGCGGTGATTATAAAAAAATCAAGAAACCTGCTCAAATGTCAAACTCCTTGCACTTAATCCTATTGGCGATATCAAAGCGACGTTACGTGCTCATCAGGGGCGCAAGGGCTGTTACCTCTGAGATATTCTGGCGCTCAATGAAGCTCTCCTGGTAGTTGTCGCGTCCGACACGCCAGTACTTATCCGTATAGTCCGCGCAGTTCATCTCGCGCAAGAACGCCTCGTCGTGCGTAATCACCAACAGCTGGAAGTTGGCTTGCTTGCGACGGATCTGGATAATCTGGGATAGCGACTCAGCCAGGCCCTTGATGTTCTGCTGGTCGAGGTTGGTCGTGGGCTCGTCGAGCGCGATGAGGCCGCAGTTGGTGCCGAAGCATTCGGCGAGCGCGAGGCGGATGACGAGGCAGGCGAGAACCTTTTGACCGGCCGAGCAGCGTCCGCGCATGTCCATCTCCGTGTCTTGCTTGGTCATGACGACGCGGTAGTTGTATTGACGGTTGCCTTTGGTGTCGCTGTCTGAGGCGATGCGGATGGTGTCGACATCGGTACCCTGGTACGCGTTGCGCCACAGCTCGAGGATGCTCTTGTTAATCTCTTCCATTTTGAGGGTGTGATACTTCATGATGGCTTGGTCAAGCGCGCTGGCATACTGGCCTAGATCGGCGATGGCGGCTTTGGTGGTCTCGACCTTGATGTGAGCTTCGCGGTACTGGTCGCTGGCGTTCTGGTAGATGGACTCATACTCTGCCATTAGCTCGGTGAGCTGATTATCCTTATTCTTCATGTCGCTCTCGATGCTGGCTTTCTGAGTGTTGAGCGTGTGATACTGGTCGTCCCAGCGTTGAGCTTCCTCCTCAGCCTCCGCCTTATCGCGTTCTGCACCGTGAGCCTCCAGCTTATGGATCTCGTCGGCAAGAGTCACCGAGGCCCGCTTGGCTTCACGGTAGCGGAGGTTGTCCTTGATCGAACGCTTGGTGGAATCGGTGTCGCCGATCGTGCCCTCAATCTTCTTGATCTTGCGCGAAAGGGCAGTCATCTCGGTCTCGATGCGGGTGACCTCGCCTTGCAAGTTCTTGATCTCACGCTGTGCACGCTCGACTTGTTGAGGGCCGCCGCGATCAAGATACGCGTTGATCTCTTGTTCAGCACGATCCAGCTGGTATAGGCTGTCCGAGAGCTTGGAAGCCTCATCGTGAGCGCGCTGCACACGATCTTTGCCTCGCCGATTGATATCGTCATACTTGTATTGCGCCTGGTCGATCTCGGGAGCGATATTCTCGATCTCCTTGTCGTAGCCACGAATCAGCTCACGCTCTTTGCTGTTATCAGACTTGTACTCATCAATCCGTGTGCTGAGCGCACGCTTCTCTTTGAGTTTTGACTGTGCGTTGTTGAGCTCAGCATTGATGTCGCGAACGCTGAGTTCGAGGCTCGTGATGAGATTGCGAGACTTGTCACGCGCGGCAACAAGCTGTTCTAGAGCTGCTCGAGCAGTGCGAACCTCGTCGGATACCCGCTTGAGATCAGCTTGGACTGCATCAATACCGCGTGACAGCCCAGCTGCCTTCTGGGTATGAGAGAGTTCTTTGATCTGAATTTCAAGCTCGTTGACCTTGTTGTAGTAACCAACAATCGTCTGGACCTCCTTAGACGTAGACTGCACCTCTTGTTGAGCAGCTTCATGGTCGTGAACTACGCCGTCATGATCCTCGAGCTGCTTGTTGACGCCATCGCGGTCCGACGTCAGCTTAACTAGATCCTTCTGCAGAGTTGGGATCTCAGAATCGCGAAGACGAATGGCGAGTTCATAGCTAGGCTTGACGTTTCGAGCTCCTTCGAGATCGGCCAGGACGTCTTCTGGATTGTCGGCTGCCATGTTCTTCTCCGCCTTCTTGATGACTTCCTCGAGTTTGGCATAAAACCCTGCAGTTGTGAAATCTTGCGACTTGTCGTCATGGAGCTCTCGCCGGCAGAGTCGACAAACATTGTCCTTCTTAGCCACCGCCATACATGAGCGCATGTATTCAACTTGAGCGGAAAACTTCGCATTGTCAGAAGAGATGGCCTCGTAATCGTCTTCAAGCTGCTGTAGAGTCTCCTCAAAGTCGCTGATGTCTTCTTTTTGGATGACTTCCTTCACTTCTGTCTCGTACTGCCGTAGCTCGCAGCGCTTCTTCTTCAGCTGCGACTCCACGCTAGACATCTCAAAGTTGATCTTGTCGAGCTTCGACTGAGTGATGTCACGTCGTGAGGTGGCCTCCTTCACTTTGCTGATCTTCTCAGAAACAGCTTGCTGGTAAGCGTTTTCGAGAGAGGCAGCGTCCCAGTCGGCATCCACGAGCTGCGAGATACGCTTGCTGTGAACCTTTTCCATTGTCGCCAGGCTGTGCTGCGCCGATTGTAGCTCACTGCGAGCATAGTCGATGGATGCAGATTCCCGAGCCTGTTTCGTAGCGTCGGAGAGCTCGTTGGTCAGGCGCTCTTTCTTGTCCTCCAAAGACCGAACGTTGCTATCGGCTTCCTGGACACGCTCGTCGTACCGCTCGGAAGTAGTAGTCGATGTGGCGTGCTTCAGCTGCTCATCGGTGTCACGCTTCTTGTCCAAGAGAATGGCCTCGCTTCCCTCGTCCGCCTTGATCTGGTTCATGGCCTTCTGCAGTTCGGCCATGCGCTTGTCATTGTTGGTGACATGTGTTCGCGCCGTCTCTTTGGACTGTATTGCGCCGGACTTGCGTGTGCTGAGCTGGTTGAGGCTTGCTTGGGCCTCCTGCAGATCGCGCTGCGACTCGTCTCGTGCCCGATCAAGCGCCTTTGACTGATCGCGCGACATCTTGCTGAGGATTTGTTTGAACTCTGCCACTTGCTTGTTGGTGATGTCGTAGTCATAGCCTCGAAGCCCGTGACGCTTGGCAGCCTCCATGATGAGCGTCTCGCGTTGCTGTACTTGCCGATCATGCTGCTCTTTCTGCGCTTCGTACTTTCCAATTTCACTCTGCTTCAATCCCAACGAGTCGCGGGTTTCCTCCAGAACGCCCTTAAAATCGGTGTACTCGTCTGTGTGTTCGGCTTTCTGTGTCCTATAGGCCGCAACGCGCTCTTCATACTGATCAAGCATCAACTGGAGCTCGTTGTCAGACTCGGCCATTTGGACAAGATTGTCCTCCAATGTCGCCACGATCTTGATACTCGCGTCGTGTTCAGAGCGCTTGCCCCGAAGCTGTGAGACAATCTGCTCGTAGCGCGCCGCGGTGTTGTATGAGATGACCGATTGGTTCTTCGCCTCGGTAGTCTCAGCATCTACGCTGTTGAAGACCTTGCGGAGCTCTTCGATCTCGGCGTAAAGTTCTTCTTGTCGCTTTTCGCTCTTCTTGGCGCGGTCTCGGTCTTCCTTGGTGTTGGTCTCGATGATCTTCATCTTGCCCAGCTCGGTGTTGCGTTCCTTGCGAATGAACTTGATGTTATCTATGGCCTTTGTGTATTTGAGGGCCTCGAAAATCTCGTCGAACTTTCCCTTGAGGGTACGCGCATCGCTTAGCGGCCACAGGCTGTCTTCCTGATGGCAGAAGATGACGTTGTCGAGAATGGCCTTGGGTACACCCAGATACTGGGGAATGATCTGGTCCAGCTCGGCAACACGTGTTGAGATGGAGTGCTTCTCTCCGTCCTTGATCATGAGCAGTGAGCCTTCCAAGGTCTTCTGGCTCCGGCCAGTCTTCTTGATGATGCACTGGATGTTTCGTGTGGCGACCATGCGGACACCTGACGCGGACCTAAAGGAGAGCTTCACCTGACCCACGATCTCTTTCTCGTCCTTCAGCTTCGGGTCGTGGATGAAGGCACCTCCAGTCTTGCTGTTAGGTGGCAGATCGCCAGTGGTGGCATACCGCAGCGATTCAATGATGGTCTGCGTGATGTTAGACGATGAGTGTAGCATGACTTGGAGTACCTACAGTCTTTCCGGAGCCATTCCAGCCTACGATCAGGGTGAGTGGTCCAGTGAACTGAATAGTCTCGCCTTTCTCGGGACCAAAGGAGCGAATGCTAGGATAGTTAGCATGCTAGTGATGTCGTTGGAGGCAGCAACTCGCCCCTGGATCATCATCCGATCGATAGTCGCTATCACATTGTGTTAGTCTGGGTGCATGGAAAGATGACCCGTCTCGAAAAGAATGAGTCGAGAGTGCACATACCCCTGCGACATGTTAGTATTTGACTTGAGATGGTTATTGGCAGTGGCTTACATCTTGATCGGCGGTCCGCGCTGCTCGCAGCGTTACTCCCGTTGTGCGTATTACTTGAGCGTCTATGAAGAGAAGCCTGCGCAGTGGAGAAAGTGAGGGTGGTGTGTGATGAGCGCTGAATATGAGCGGCGGGAAGGCTGATACAGTATGCGGAGGCGACGCGGTGGCCTGATTTAGCGCGCAATTCGATTTCGCGCCAGCACGTGAGACACGATAAATGAGGCACGTGCACGGACACTTTCTGGGGATGCAGATGGAGTTGAACTTTCACTCATATGACGCGACATCCGCTTTTCTGTTTGAACCCGTCTGCTAGAACATAGGCGTAGGGATAGGATTTGCTGATCTTCATTGTCTAGATCATTCTGCATGTATTGACCGGCGAGACTCCGTCATGCGGTCACAACACCAATTACTGCTAGCGCTTTCCATGGATAAACGGTGCTTTGTGGCGTCAACTGGTGCTTGTAGGAAGCTCTCGCACCTGCATCGACTTCTGCAGGATCCCATGTACCCGTTGCGGTCGGCTCTTGAAGTGACTGGGCAGCCGTCGCCATGGCTGGTATGTACCAAGGAGAGGTTCGTGGCCCCCACTTTGACACGGATGTCTCCGTACAGTATTGAGGATTGGAACGCAGATAGGGCTGCCACCGAACAATGGCCTGCCGATGCCACAACCAAATGAGGCGGACCTGAACGCCATGATGGGCATGGATATGGACATGGACCTGTCGCTCGAGGGCGTCGATGCGAACAATGCCGCTGGCTTTGCGGCCTTCAACCACGGGCAGATGCAGTCGACGGTCGCAGCCAGCAGCACTGCGAGCGAGGCGGGCGGCGCATATTCGCTTGCGCAGGAGATGAGCATGACGGGCGCAGGCGCAGGGCCGCTGCCTACGGGCTTCGGCGCGCCCAGCATGAACCCGTCTGGCAGCACGCTGACCGAGTTCACCAAGCGGCGGAACTGGTCGCAGCGCGTGCTGGAGGAGCTGCGCGACCTGCTGCACATTCTGACCCCCGACGGGCGCATCCTCTACGTGTCGCCGTCGTGCAAGAGCCTGACCGGCTGGGACCCGTCGCAGCTCACCGGGCGCTTCATCAACGAGTTCATCCACCCGGACGACATCGGCATCTTCGTCAAGGAGTTCAACGAGTCGATCGCGTCGGGCAACCCGCTACGCTTCTTCTACCGCTTCCGCAAGATCGACGACACGTGCATCATCTTTGAGTCGCATGGCCATCCGCACCTCAGCAGCGACGGCAGCTCGTTCGCGCCGCCGAATGCGCTCAACTGTCGGGGGTTCTTCCTCATGGCACGGCCCTACCCCACCAAGAACGCCGCCCTCCTCGACTCCTTCCTCGAACACAAAATCGAAAACGAGCGGCTGACAAAGCGGATTGCGGATCTGAAGCGCGAAGAGCAGGACGAGAATGACGAATGGACAAAGAGGACAGAAGGCGCGTCTGCAACCATGACGCAGTCGGAGACGCAGCCCACACAGAGCGTTGCGCAGAGCGATGCGGCCGCGGCGTCGTATGCGCAGATGCCACCGCCAGCGAAGCCCGTCGTCTCGAACACGGCCCTCACGCGGCAGAACCTCGACGAGGCGCTGGCCGCGACGAAGCAAGACAGCATCAACGACAAGATGGCGCGTTACGAGGGCTCTAACCACGTCGAGGCAATCGAGATGTTGACGGGGCTGCGGTATCGCGACGGCGAGCGCTCGCAGGGCATCAGCACGGGCGACGCGAGCCCGAACCTTATACGCGGCGACGCTGGCATACAGATATCGCTAGACCGAGATGGGAGGAGCTCGTCGGACAAGAAGAAGAAGCTGAAGATTGCGGACGAGTATGTGTGCACCGACTGCGGCACGCTGGACTCGCCCGAATGGCGCAAGGGTCCGAGTGGGCCGAAGACGCTGTGTAATGCGTGTGGATGTAAGTGCGGTCGGATGAAGGGATGGAAGACATACTGACGGCCTGCAGTGCGCTGGGCGAAGAAGGAAAAGAAGCGGCAAGCGCCTACGACCCCTGGATCTGGCATGGGCAACACGCCGGCACTGTTAATGCACAACAGTACCGGCAGTAGCTGAGCAAAAGAGGTATATGGAACCTTTTAAAGGAAGACGCACACCTCGAAAGCGGGCTACCGACAAGGGCCGGCTCCTCACAAAAAGCTGTTCTTAGATTGACACCACGAAGACGCTGATTCGCTGTCATGACCGGATGCCTAAGCCGGAGTATGCAAGTTTGGACGGCATCACGTTTGGAACCGACGCAGGTTCAACCACGAGACTCTAGGGGAACGCAGCCAAGAGTGCGGCGAGAGGAAGATTTGGGACGCTAGCAGAGGACGATTGGTAGGGCCAAGATGAGTTGATACCCTGCGTTGTACATAGCATAGCTAACAGTACTGGGTCAATACCAACACCGTTACCAAGATCCGTGCTCGAACCATGGTAGAGATAGAGCCCCTACCAGCATACCAAACTTTTCCCCAAGTTAACCCCAAGGCACAAAACCATCCCACTCGCCCCTCCAACACTCCCACATTCTCTCAGCTCACTTCCAATCAACTCGTCCACCACTCAAACCACCACGATGACTTGCCTATCCAGCCTCTCCTGCTTCCGCAAGCCCAAGTCCAAACGCCACAACTCCACCACCACCTCCTCTCCGCCTGCACTCAAAGTCCACACTTCAATCAACGTCCACACGTTCACAACTCCCCTCCCCAAAACCCCCGCGCAAGTGCAGACTTCCTCGCCACCCGTCCGCTCCCATCCCCTTTCCGCAACCCTCACGCCCCGTGCACTCGCCGCCTTCGCGCCTGGAACCGACGTCTCCAAAGGCGGCGACGCTCGACCCCTACTACACACCTTCCGCACAGCTTGCCCAACGGAGGGAGAGGTAGAATACGAGTACCTCTACGAGCGCAGGGGGAAAATCACATGGCCCCTTCGCAGAACCAGAGTCGATGGAAAGCCCGTCATACCCGACTCCGAATCCGAATCCGAATCTGAACACGAGATTGAAAAATGGCACGATCCCACTCCTGAAATCGAAGCACACGTCCTATCCAACCTATGCTGCGGCGCGAGAATCGATAGCTTCGAGAGTAGTCCTACGACGACTGTGTTTCCTGGCGTTGACGCGCCAAGGAGGATGCGCATCAGAGTCAGGAGGACGCAGGAGGATGGGATGGAGAAATTGAAGGTTAGGGTTCGCGCGGAGGATGAGTGGGCGAATGAGAGTGTGAGGAGGTTGCCGCGTAAAAGGAGGGCTGCGCTGGACGAGCGGGGACTTAGGGAGTTGGAACGGTTTCCGATGCGGAAGTAGGAAATGCTTTTGATTAGAGGCTGTTTCGTTGCACGATCGATTCGACGTCTAACTTTCGAAGATGGGCTCGTAATTATTGCGTCTCCCTTCAGGACGCACTCATCGCGGAACTTGGTAACAATACAAACAAAAATCGAAGTACCGATACCTTCCTCCAAATGCTTCCGAGGTCGCCACTCTATTGAAGCGGTCGTCACAAGCCACGCAAATACCCAGAAATCGCCAAAGATTTGTTTTCTCTGTCGGTACTGCAAAAGAGATGAGCAAAAAGACAAAAACATACAACAGCGGGTATTCGCCAGTGGTCACCCACCTGACTACTAATCCGCCGGTATCCTGCTTGAGTACAGCTGAGCGAACGGGAAGCTCTATTTTCAAGATCCTATGGTCGTATGTGAAAGAGCAGACGCTGTTAGAAAATTATATAGTCACAGGTGTAGAAGGGATCAAAGGCAATGACTTGCTGGGATCCATATCCAGTCATCGCCGCCGATGTCCGCCCTCTATTTCTGATTAGTCAGTGCGATTTTGCAAGGAAACCCATCCGCAGGGTGCATTCCACCCCTCTCGATACAGTACGCCCTTTCCCCATTAACGTGCTTAATTTTCCGCGTCGGACGTGCAGCATCCCACTCCGCATACGCATCCCTCACATCGAATTCTCTCACAGTCAATGCCAACACGGTCTTGATATTGACCATAGCAAGTATTTGGCCAATGCAATTCCTTATGCCATGCTCAAATGGTCTCCAAGCACCCTTGGCCGGATGCAGAGGGTGGTCGGAACTCACTAGCCAACGCTCAGGTTTGAACGCGTCAGGCTCTGGCCAGTATCGGGGGTTTCTGTGTAAGGCCATATGGTTGATCCATACATGGCAACCTTTTGTAGGATAGCGGGCGCCGCGACGATCTGTAAGTTCGACATCTGGACGACCAAGGCGCATGGACGACGCTGGTGGGAACAGGCGCAATGTCTCTTTGATGACTGCGGTTGTCCAAGGTAGCTTATTGAGTAAATTCGCGTTTGAGGAGAGTTGTTCCGCTGCACTGGATACATCGCGTCCAAGTACTTCGTCGTGCTCCTTGCGCATCGACGCCAAAGCTTCCAGATTCTTCGAGAGGAGATAGTAACAATAGCAGATCGTGGTACTCGTGCTATCATGACCTGCGAACAGGAAGATGCGGATCTGGTACGTTGCCTCGCGTCTGAACACATTGTTTATCTTCGTGTCATCAGTGTCGGGACCCAGATCTTGCGAGTACGAGTCCAATGCCAGAGAGATTACCGATCGATTTCTGTTGCCGACAGCTGCGCTTCGCTTTTCAGCATGTCTTTTGTCGAGTTCTTGTCCAATGTATCGATCCATGATCCAACTATTGTATCTTTGAATGATGGGCCTCAGTGGGTGCCATCGCGTCCATGGGTTCACTTCGTTCCCGAAGCTATGCCAGTATATCTGACTCCGCATCGCATCGGCCAGAGCGTTCGGACCAGACTGATATCCCAGCCTCGAGTCCAAGACGGTCCTCCCAATGAGGTCGAAAGCTAGTCGCAGAGTGGCCTCGTCGAGAGAGAATACCGTCCCATCCCTCGCTCTCGATCTAAGCATCTCGCAGTACGTGCCCACTTCCTGTACTATTCTCGGGACAAGGCTCAGAATGTAGTTTTCGCTGAAACCTGCGTTGAATGTCTTTCGCCAAGGTTTCCACTCCTTCTCCGGCATCATGAACATGTGCGGACCTCCAGCAAGGTCCATCATCAGTTCGTGGAGTAGTGGCGGTTTATCCAAGTTGTGCACCTGATTGGCTTGGATCGCTGCCTCCGGGTTGGTGATTACAAGCATAGGAACGCTCAACGGCCAAAAGTCGAGGTAGAACATATCAGTTTCTGCAAAGTCGCGAGACAGTGCTGTGATCATGTTGTCGATGATAGCGTCCCCCGGAAGCTTTTCGACGGCATTTTTGGCGGCGAGAGAGTGGCCGAGAAGCCAATTCCATGGTGGCATCGGCTAGAAGATGTCAGATTGTATCTTGAAGCTATGCTTGAAGCACACGTACAAGACCTCGTTTACGCAATTGATTAACATACTTCCTTGTGGGCCGACCCCTCGTCACAGAGTATACAACGATTGACAAATATATGGTAGCAAAGGCTATGCCAGCCTGTGAGAGCGAGATCGCCATCGCAGTTGCTGACGGGCGGCGTGCTGGAAGAAATATCGGGAGAAAATCAATGGCTATTCACGATTTCATTGTGAAGCCATCTATGGGTGGTATATGTTATGGCGCAGTGGGAAAGAGATGTAAGCACTGCGGCGTAGTGTAATAACTGGTATAATTGGACAAACACGCCAGCCCAATCACATGGCGCAATACAGCTTGCAAGATGGGGCTGCGCCTCCCGGGAAAGCTGGGGTCCGTCAGGACCAACATTTTTCCTTGAAGCGATTGTGCCAATTACCTTTCTGCTGTGGAGCCAGACTTGTCGCAAATTGCCTTAACGCTAGCGACCCTCCTTCATCACTCGCATCGAGTCTCGTTTACTTCGTTCGCCATGCTCTCTTCCACCACGCCTACATGCTTGAACTAGTTCCAGTGAAGCTTGTCTATTCTCTGATAGTACGTAGCGTCCGTCTGGCCCACAAATCTGGGCGTGTCAAAAGCCGCCTTGCACCCGCCCAACGCGCAACGGCCAACCGCATTCACCAGTCCACCATCTCGACACCCATTCTCGATCGTACCGTGATCGTGGCTATCGCAGTACTTGTCCTGGTTCTTGCAATCATTATTGGTGTTGCAATCTAGATCGTCGCAGTCGTCCCTCTTGAGAATTGTTAGGCTTTCCTTGCGAGGACTGAGGTCCGTACCAATGCGCTTTGCCTTGCCTCCTACTTCGGCCTTCGCGATATCGTAAACCACTAGCCATTCGCCCGCAGGCTCGTGAACAGGCAAGTTGAGGCTGGGATTACGGCTGTTCATTGACTCCGCAAAGAAGACCCGTGCGTAAGCGGGATTGAATGTGAAGAGGGTTATGCCGGCAGGATCCCGCCTCTCAGCTGTAATGGCCACTTCATCGATATACCAGTAGCCGTTCTCGTTAGCAACCAGATTCTCGAGTTGCTCTTTGATGTGCTTGGCACTGTCGATGTCGAAGCGCTGGTCGATGAAGTAGATTGCGTTACGGGCAGATGCCGCCGCGTCTGGCAACAAAGGTTAGCCATGCTTGTCAGCCCCAGGTGAAGTGTATAATAGAAGCTTCTTGCTCTTTCATTCACTTACAAGGCGTATCGGGTGACATGACTCTCTTTCCACTGTACATTTCGACTATTTCAGGCTCGTGGCTAGACATCAATGCCCCGTCTAGAACAGGGCTGCCATAGCACAGCTTGGGCCACGTCGTAAGGAGTTGACAGCCCATGACCAGAGTTGTCAATAGTTTGGTCATTGACGTCTGATCTCAAGGGGTACTCGGGCAATTCAAGGATGTTCGGTTGGGCTGATGAGAAGTTGCAAAGGTATGCCTATATATACTCGGAGACCTAACGATTCATATATATAGGTCTGACATATATAGAGGTCGTCCGCAATCACTACGCTGCTTCATAGTGCAGGACATGACCCACTACTGTCCAACCTTCAGGGTTCACAGCCTACTCTGGAACCAATCAAAAGATTCTCAAAGCTCCCGATAGACTCGGTGACATACTGGAAGGGAACTTCGGAGTTCTCTAAGTTCTGGGACAGGATCAGGTGCGTTAAGACTGTGGGTGAGAAAATAGTTCTCTGCGAGTGTCGATCTCCTAGAGCAACCATCTTCTATACCGCAAAGCTAATTGTCCACATCTTCAAACATGGCAAATGCAACCCTAGCAAATTGTGTCATTCTGTTCTAGGTATGTAGGTAAACATCGAAATCTCCGGGCAATGAACTGCACCAGACTCAATGTACCATCTCGACTTGAACTCAGCCAAGTCATCCGTTCTCGTTCCAAATAGCCTATTAAGCCGTAACTAGATACCTGCAAAGCGTCTGCAAAAGCAAGCATTGAAATCTCGATTAACTGTCTTGGCTTGAAGCTTGTCTCTAGTAGTGCCCGCAACAAGGCTCGTTACATCGCGGCTAACCCACCCCACGGCGGATTTCCGCAACTTTACCAACATACTTAGTGGCACAAGCTACCTCCGTAGCGGCTGTTTATGGTCCTCAGACTGAGACTATACTCATAACTCGACTTCTGGTCACTTTGAACTCAACCGTGCCACTTTCCTACGTCTCGCCCGTTCTACTGACCATCAACGAATGGTTGTTGGGCCTCACGTAAAACCAACAGCACAGGTCGTCATGACTATTATGCAGTCTCTGCTAACGCCCAACTAATACCGTCACATGCTCCGATCATGTCAATGGCCGACTCATTTTGCGCTATAAGATGTAGCTCGCGAATGCCTCTCCATATGCGATGATACAATGTCGGCATTCGACTGCAGATCCGTGTCCAAACAGCGGTATAAATTCGACAGACATTGAGTCGATATGTTTCTGATACTCGCAATGCAAAGTGTAATGAATCGAAGCTTGTTTCCGTCTGCTACGCCGCAGTTCTGCGATGAATCAGTAATTGGTAAGTTTTAAAGCGATCTGAGCTTCGACATTCCTGGTATCGATGGTTCGCATATCCTAAATCATTCGAAGAAGCTCTGGTATGTTCTGGTAGGGAATACGAAGTGCGGGTATTCCCAAGTCCGTGACCCATATGACCATAGATACAGGAGCGACTTGGGTCACTTAGCACGATGTGGAGGGATCTCCGTATCTAAATAAGATCTTATGATAAACATCAAAGCAGAAGCTTTAATGTGCCTTGCATGTCTCGCGCTCTCCTGGTTCCAACGCAACCAAGAATTAAAAGAGAGCCGAAAGATAAGCTCGGTCGATTCAGCTGATAGTTGCTCAGTGGCTGCTTCCAATGACTTTAAGATGCAGGCAGCATACGCGGAAGATGAGGCGACGGAGATATGTGGCTAAAGTTGATGGACGGCCGTAATTTTCTTGATTAAGTCAGGGATTGAAACACTCCAGCCTGTAGACCGACTCTTTGCTCCACCTAAGTCTTTCACCCCAGTTCTTACAATGTTGCAACGT
>Ga0265798_10008390_pt1 | contig 13170 bp, 13 predicted proteins | sample P3T30metagenome_FD_192430 | JGI IMG/M metagenome (GOLD analysis project Ga0265798, IMG submission 192430) | Plant litter microbial communities from East Loma Ridge, Irvine, California - P3 T30 | ecosystem: Environmental > Terrestrial > Plant litter > Unclassified | place: USA: California...
GCCCGACCCTGAAGACGGCGCCGAGCCGCTCGCTGTACGTGGAGCCGCTGCAATCGTCGATTTTCAGCAAGGGCGTCAAGTCGCACCTGGTCACGGCCCTCGTCAACGATGGCTTCGTGGTCGTCAAGAATCCGGTGCCGGGTGCGCTCAAGATCGAACTCGACACGCAAGTGGTCGCCTTCTCGGCCGATCGTCCGCAGTACCGCTACACCGGCCTGCCGACCGCGCTCGCCAGCGGCGCCTGGGTGCTCACCAGCATCCAGCACAGCCCGGAGTGGCTGATCACGGCCGGTCTGTATGGCTATGACGCGCATCGCTGGTTCACCGCCCAGTTCGCGCCGGGCGATACGCCGAAGACCGAGATGATCGTGACCGTCTCGGTGGCCGACGAGCAGCGCTATTACGCGCGCAACACCTCGGTCTATTACACCGACGACGACGATGTGGCGCTGTACGACGCCGCCCTGGCGGCCAAGCTGGCCGCGCCACCGCCGCCACCGCCGGGGCAGACACCGAAAACCTTTGCGGTCAAGGACCATTGAGCTGAGCATGCGCACATTGACACAATCGGCGGCCGCGCTGGGCCTGGCCTTCCTGCTCGGCGGCTGCGCGCTGATCGAGCAGCCCAATTACACTTCGGTGAGCGCGAACGATTTCGTCGCCGCCAACTACCGTGCGGCCGATGCGCTGCAAGCCCAGCTGGCCGGCAAGCTGGCCGGCGACCAGCCGCTGATCATGGCCACCCTGGTCAATATCGACGCGCTCGAGCATTCGTCGATGCTGGGCCGCGTGGTGTCCGAGCAGATCGCCACCCGCCTGGCCCAGGGCGGCCTGCCGGTGCTGGAAATGAAGCTGCGTAACAGCGTCTACCTGAAGCGCAACCAGGGCGAGCTGATGCTCACCCGCGAGCTGGGCGAAGTGGCCGGCACGCACAATGCGCAGGCAGTGGTCGTGGGCTCCTATGCCGAGACGCGCGACACCATCTTCATCAACGTCAAGGTGATCCAGCCGACCACGAACCTGGTGCTGGCCGGGCACGACTACGTGCTGGCGAAGCAGGGCACGATCCGCTCGATGCTGGTGCCGGACTAAGCTCTATTCAGGCGGCGCCAGCCGCATGCAGCTCGCGCACCAGCGTCTGCACCAGTTCCGTCGCCGGCATGGCCCGCGCCAGGGGCGCGCCTTGTCCGGCCCAGTGGGCCGCAAATTCATGGTTCCCCGACTTTGCAGCCGCTGCGTGCAACTGCTTGGCCGCGTCATAGGCGACAGGATAGGCGGCCGGGACGCCAGACGCGCCATGCTTGATCAGGCGGTTGACGATGCCGCGCGCCGGCCGTCCCGAAAGCGCTGCGGTCAGGGCGGTAGTGGCGGCGCGCTCGCTTTGCAGGTTGGCGCGGTAGGCCTCGCTCGCGGCCGATTCGGACGCAAGGATAAAGGCGGTGCCGAGCTGGGCGCCGGCCGCGCCGAGATCCAGCGCAGCCCTGATGCCGGCGCCATCCATGATGCCGCCGGCGGCGATCACCGGCAGCCCGGTGCGCTTGACCAGCAGGCGCACCAGCACCGCCATGCTCAGCCGTTCATCGCTCGCCTCCGGGTCGAACATGCCGCGGTGGCCGCCGGCTTCGATGCCTTGCGCCACGATCGCATCCACTCCCGCCTTTTCTATCCGCAGCGCCTCAATCAGGCTGGTGGCGGTGGCCATGGTGCGCATTCCCGCCGCACGCAGCGCCGCCAGGCGCTCGCCCGACGGCAGGCCGAAGTGGAAGCTGACCACTTGCGGCCGCAGCGCGAGCAGCATCTGGAACGCCTCTTCATCATCGTTGAAGCTGCGGTAGATTTCATCGAGCGCGGCGGGCGGCGCCGCGCCGGCGTCGGCGAACAGGGGCGCCAAGTGGGCCAGCCAGGCCGACTCGCGCGCGGCGTCGCGCTGGGCCGTTGGGTGGCAGAACACGTTCACATTCATCGGCCTGTCGGTCAGCGCCCGCGTCTGTTCGATCATTTCTCGTGCCTGCGCCGCAGTACTCGCGCCTATCCCCAGGGAACCCAGCGCGCCGGCATTCGACACCGCCGCCACCAGTTGCGGCGTGCCCACGCCCGCCATCGGCGCCTGGATGATTGGATGCTGGATAGATAGCTGGGAAAAGAAGGGGTGGGACGGTCGCATGGCAGGCTCCTTTCGTTGACCACGATTCTCAATATGAGAATGAAGTGATGGTATCATTCTGTTTTGGGAAAAGATATATGGATACTGAATCTTTGCGCATTTTTTGCGCCGTGGCTGCGGAGCTCAGCATCACGCAGGCCGCAGCGCGCCTGGGGCGGGCGCCGTCGAATGTGACGACCCGCATCCAGCAACTCGAAGCGGATGTTGGCGCTGAACTGTTCGTGCGAATCGGCAAACGCATTGCGGTATCGACCGCAGGCGAGCAGTTCCTGGTCTATGCCGAACGGCTGCTGGCGCTGGAAGACGAGGCGCGCCAGGTCGTCTCGAATGGCGCCTCGGGCGGCGTCCTGCGGATCGGCAGCATGGAGAGCACGGCCGCCAGCCGGTTGCCGGGCGTGCTGGCGGCTTTCCACGTCGACCATCCGGCGACGCGCCTGGTCTTGCGCACCGGCCCGTCGCGCCAGACCGTCGAGCAGGTAAGAAGCGGCGCGCTCGATTGCGCCTTTGCCGCCTTGCCGGACGGTGGCGCGGAGCTGGCCGAGATGGGCTTGCAATCGATGCCGGTATGGGCCGAAGCGCTGCTGCTCTTGCTGCCGCCCGGCGAATCGGACGTCGACGATGTGCGGCAGGTAAGAGCGCGCTCGCTGGCCGCCTTCCCGCAGGGCTGCACCTACCGCAGCCTGGCGGAAGACCGGCTGGGCATTGCCGGCGCCGCGGCCTGGCGCGTGCAAGAGATGAACTCGTATCACGCGATGATCGCCTGCGTGGCGGCCGGCGCCTGCGTGACGGTATTGCCGGCCAGCGTGCTGGCGCTGGGCGGCGCGCCTGCTGCGCTCAAGACCCTGCCGCTGGGGCGTCTGGACACCTGCCTGGTGTGGCGCGAAGGCTTCGCCACGCCGGCGTTTCGCGCGTTTGCCGGCGGGCTGCCGACGGCATGAGGCGGCGCTGGAGAGTGCGCCAAATACGCGTACAATGACCGTTCCAGTTACCTCATTGTCCCCATGCTGAAAGTCGACCTCCACTGCCATTCCACCGTCTCCGACGGCGTACTCGCTCCTTCCGATGTCGCGGCCTACGCGCGCAAGGGTGGGGTCGACGTATGGGCGCTCACCGACCACGACGAGGTCAGCGGCATCAAGGCGGCGCGCAAGGCGGCGGGCGAACTGGGCATGCGCTTCGTGGCCGGGGTCGAGATCTCGGTTACCTGGGCCAACGAGACCGTGCACGTGGTCGGCCTGCAGGTCGACGAAGACAATCCTGGCCTGGTCGCCGGCCTGGCCGCAACCCGCAACGGCCGCGAGCAGCGTGCGCGCGAGATGGCGGCGCAGCTGGAGCAGGCCGGCATTCCCGGCGCCTATGAAGGCGCGCTGCGCTTCGTCGCCAATCCCGACCTGATGTCGCGCACCCATTTCGCGCGCTTCCTGTGCGAGATCGGCGTCTGCGACACCACCTCCGAAGTGTTCCGCCGCTTCCTCACCGAAGGCCGGCCCGGCTATGTGCCGCACCGCTGGGCCACGCTGAGCGAGGCGATGGGCTGGATCCGCGGCGCCGGCGGCATTCCGGTGATCGCGCATCCGGGCCGTTATCGGTTCAGCGCGACAGCCGAAGGCGTGCTGTTCGACGAGTTCCGCCAACTGGGCGGCAACACGATCGAGGTCGTCACCGGCAGCCATACCCCGGACCAGTACCAGACCTATGCCGAGATGGCGCGGCGCTACGGTTTCCTGGCGTCGCGCGGCACCGATTTCCATGCGCCGGGCGAGGCGCGGGTGGAGTTCGCGCAATTGCCGCCCTTGCCGTCGGGGGTAACGCCGGTGTGGCACGACTGGTTCTAGGCAAGCGAATCAGTCCATGAAAAAACACGGGCGGCCCGGGTGATGTCGAGCCAACTACTGTTTCTGTTCAGCGTCCTTGGCGCGGTCAATGGCGTCTTCCTGGCGCTCTATTTTTTCACCCGCCATACCAATCGCCTGACCAATGCCTTGCTCGGCGCCTTGTTGATCGCGGTGGGCTTTCGCACGGTCAAGTCGACGTTTTATTATTTCAATCCTGACTTGGCCGTCGAATTTCTTCAGATCGGCTTGTCCGCCTGCCTGCTGATCGGACCCCTGACGTATCTCTACGTACATAGTTACCTGGCCGATGTGAAACTCACTGCTGCTGGCAACCGGTGGCGCTGGCATCTTCTGCTCACTGCATGCATTATCTGCGTGGCAGTGAATTTCCCGTATTCGCGATATCCCGACGCCTGGTATTACTATATTTGCGGCATCCATGCATTTTGGTTCGCCTATCTGCTGGCGGCAGGCAAACATCTGTGGCAATCGCGTACGCTATTGCGCGACGGTGAAGGCCGGCTTTCCCGCGCTAATATACTTCTGCTGAGCGTCTATTCCAGCAGCCTGCTGCTGCTGACTGCTTATGTGACGACGCCACTGACCTCGTATATCGTTGGCGCCTTGTCGTTCACGTTTTCGGTCCACGTCACGATCCTGACCTGGATCATGAATAGCCGGGCGAAGACGGACAGCGGCAAAAAGGAAAAATACCAGAGTCGAAAACTGAATGGGCAAGATGCCCGTGAGTTGACCGATGCGCTCAACCTGGTAATGCGCGAGCAGCAGCTTTATCTGAATCCCAACCTGAGCCTGGCCCTGCTGGCCAAGAAGGTCGGCAATCTGCAAACCACGGTGTCGCAGGCGATCAATGAGCATCTGGGGAAGAGTTTCAATCTCTATATCAACGAGTTTCGCATCCAGCATGCCCAGCAGCTGTTAATCGGCGAATCCCGGATGAACATGGAACTCGTTGCCGAGCGCAGCGGGTTCAATTCCACTTCCACGTTCTTTGCCTCCTTCAAGAAGATCACCGGGCTGACGCCGGCGAGCTATCGCGCCGCGCACGCATCGACGCCGGCCTCGTCGTGCGCGGATCGCGCGGTCGGCACGGCCGCTTCCTAGCCAAACGGCTTTTCCTCTGCGTTTCTTCCCCGCACATGCGGGCGATCTCGCTCGCATCCCATCACCGCGGCTGCGAAATCATGTATCCGGAGTCCGGAATCATGCTTCGTGACGTCCAGGCCAGGCAATCATCCTACAGTGGCAACGCCGCCGCGTCTCGCCCTCGGACACCCGATCCGACGGGGGCGTGGCCGGGCGACAGTCCCTACCTTCGGTAACAGGTATGTCCACATTTCCAGGTGATTGCATGTCTCGACCTCTTCTTTGGCAAATACTGCTGACGCTGTATTGCTGGTTCTTTTTCCCCCATTGCGCGCTGGCGTCGTCCGATTCCCCGAGTGCAGGCAGTGCCACGGCGCAGGCGCATAAAATCCTGATCGTCACGTCGAATCAGCACACTTACGGCAATACCAATCTCAGTGCGGCCAACCATTTCGAGGAAATCGTCATTGCCTATGACGTATTCAGGAAGCATGGCTATGTGGTGGATGTCGTGAGTCCGCAGGGCGGGGCCATTCCACTGAACTATATCGATACGGCGAATGCAACCCAAAAGGCGTATCTATACGACGCGCAGTTCATGGGTTTACTCAAGAATACACGGCAGCCGCGGCAGCTCAGGGCGAGTGACTACCGGGCGGTCTATTACAGCGGCGGCGGTTCGGCCATGTTCGGGGTGGCCGACAACAGGGAAATCCAGGATATCGCGACAGCGATTTACCGCAACGGCGGCGTGGTCTCGGCTATTTGCCATGGCACCGCAGGCATCGTCAAGCTGAAAAACGCCGATGGCCGCTCGCTATTGGCCGGCCGAAAAATCACGGGCTTTCCCGATATGTTCGAAGACACGGACGCGGACTATTACAAAACCTTCCCTTTTTCGATCGACAAGGAAGTCGGCAAACAAGGCGGTAATTTTCTGTATTCAAAAAAATGGGCCGCCAATTTCTATATAGCAGACGGAAACATCATCACCGGCCAGGATCCGTCGGCGACAGTGTCGGTGGCCCGGGAAGTCATCAAGGCCATCGAGCGAAATAGCTGAAGTGGGAATATTGAAGCAAATCCAACCCCGTCATTACAGAAAATACAGGAATCGATCGATATGAAGAATCACGGTCTCAAGGCAAAGCATCTGGTACTGGCGTGTCTCGCACCGCTGGCGCTGCTGGCAAACACCGCCAATGCCGCCAACGGCATCGATGCGGCCACTATGCAGAAGTTCGACAAGGTGTTCAGCGACTTCGATACACCCAAGCCGGCGCTGGCCGTCGCCATGTTCCGGAACCAGGAACTGGTGTACCAGAAGGCTTATGGCCAGGCCAGCCTAGAACACAAGATCCCGGCCACCATCGATACCCGGTTTCAGGTCGATACGCTGGCGTGGGAATTCATCGCCTTTGCCGCTTTGCTGCTGGAAAGCCAGGGCAAAATCGCACTGAGCGACGATGTCAGGAAATACCTGCCCGAACTGCCCGCGCGCTTTGATGCGATCACCGTCGACCACTTGCTCAGCTCAACCGACGGCGTGGCTGGATACAAGGTCTTGCAGGCATTGGCCGGCTGGGATGCGACCGGCCCCGGGCAGCACACTGCCGTTCTCCAGATGCTCACGCATCAGAAGACCTTGAACTTCCAGCCCGGTGAAGAATTCTCACCAGGCGGTGATAGCCGCTTCCTGCTGCTGGCCAGAATCGTCGAGGTCGTATCGGGCCAGTCTTTCGACGAGTTCTGCAAGACCAATATGTTTGTGCCGTTGGGGATGACGAATACGGTATTCCTGTACGACGACGCCCAGCTGCTGGAAAACCGGGCGGTGCCGTATCGGCATGCGGGAAATGGCGTGTACAAGCATGATGTGGGCGGGCGCAACGCCCCCGGCCCGACCAATCTGTATTCGTCGATCCGGGACCTGTCGCTGTGGCGCGCCAACTTGGGGTCGCCTGCGCTGGGCGGAAAGGCCCTGGCAGCCAGGCTGAACCAGCCAATCAAGCTCGATCGCGGCGTGATCATCCGCGATATCGCCAGGGTCTCGACCTACGGGCAGCAGCACGCGGGCCAGGAAAGAGGCATTTCGAAGACGTACCAGATCGGTGGCGTTGGCGGCTACGCGAGCTCGATCTTCAGCTTCCCCGACCATGGCGTGAGCGTCGTCGTACTAAGTTCCGGCCTGGACTATAGCGGGAGTTATGGCATGCGGCTCGCGTCTGTCTTGCTGGAAAAAGAGTTCGTCGAACCGCTGACGATCGACTACACGAAAATCAACAGCGTGAAAGTGTCGCCCGACCAGCTCGCGCGCTATGCCGGCGCCTACTGGACTGCGGTCAGGGCGGTTCCCGCACGTATCTATGTCGACGATGGCGTGCTGTATTACGGCAGGGCAGGGGGCGCACCGGGGCGCGAGTTGATTCCACTGGGAGGCGCGCGCTTCCAGATGAAGCTCGAGGGCGATGACCATTATTTCGTCGAGTTCGTCGACGGTAAGACCGGACAGGAAATGCACTACAGCATGGGGGCGAGCGACCCCGTGGTGTTCGAGTCGTTCCAGCCGGTGTCGTATGCCGATCCTGAATTGCAGCAGTTCACCGGCACCTTCCACAGCGAACAACTCGATTCCTCCTTCGTCGTCAGCGCAAGCAAGGGCGTGCTCAGCGCGCGCAATCTGCGCGTGGGCCAGGTCGACTTCAAGCCGCTCGACGCTGACCGCTTCTCTGGCAACAAGCCGTTCATGGGCGGCGTCAGGTTTCTGCGCGACGGTAAGAATGCGGTGACTGGCTTCCGGATCATCGGGGACGAGGCGCGTGATCTCGAGTTCACGAAAATCCTCGCGCCTGGCGCCTGAGGAACTTCGCCGAAGCAGGCGTGCGCTAGTGGAAGTGTTGCGTCGTTATCCCCGCGTGTCATAACTGCTTGTTCGTTCCCATTTTCCCGTCTATACTCTGGTTGGAGTATATAAGGAGTATAAAATGGTGACGAAACAAGCCCTTGCCCAACAAAAACTGCCCGACAGCGACAAGGTCACGGTCAACGTCGGCCTGGTCGACCTGGCCCAGCTCGACCTGCTGGTGGAAGAGGGCTTCTATTCCAACCGCACCGACTTCGTGCGCACCGCGATCCGCAACCAGTTGCAGGTGCACGCCGATGCGATCCGCCAGACCGTGACGCGCAAGCGCTACGTGATGGGCATGTACCGCTATGCCAGGCACGAGCTGGAGCAGCTCGTGGCAAGCGGCCAGCGGCTCGAGATCCACGTGCTCGGCCTGGCTGTGATCGAGGACGACGTCCCCGCCAGCCTGGCGCGCGAGGCGATCGCTTCAATCCAGGTGCTGGGCGCCTTCATCGCCCCGCCGGCCGTGCGCGAAGCGCTGGCCGACCGCCTTCAATCATGAAGCAGGAGAAACGCATGAAACCATTCGAACACTTCATCGGCCAGATGATGGAATCGGCGCGCCGCGTACAGGCGCGCGACCCACAGGCCGCCACCGACATCATCCAGCAGGCGCTGGCCCAGGCCGGCCTGCTGACGCCGCAACAAAAGACGGGTACGCCGACGCAAGAACCGGGATTCGTCGACCTCAACGCGCCGCCATCCTGGAGCAAGCCCAGGGCCAAGGCGAAGGCCAGGCCCGCCCGCGCCGACAAGGCCGCATCGCGCCTGCCCGGCCGCTTCATCTCCGGCAGCCACAGTGGCGAAGCGGGCAGCCGCCGCTACAAGCTGTACATTCCCGCGAAACCGGCCGAGGGCCGCCGTCCGCTGGTCGTCATGCTGCACGGCTGCACCCAGAACCCGGACGATTTCGCGACCGGCACCGGCATGAACGCGCTGGCCGAGGAGTTCGGCTGCCTGGTGTTGTATCCCGAGCAGGACAGGAGCGCCAACCACTCCCACTGCTGGAACTGGTTCGAGCCGGGCCACCAGGCGCGCGACGCGGGCGAACCCGGCATCATCGCCGGCATGACGCGCGAGGTGCTGCGGGAATACGATGCCGATTCTTCGCAGGTATTTGTTGCCGGCATGTCGGCGGGCGGCGCGATGGCGGCCGTGCTCGGTGCCGAATATCCGGAACTGTTCGCCGCGATCGGTGTCCACTCCGGCTTACCGGCGGGCAGCGCGCGCGACATGATCACGGGCCTGCAAGCGATGAAGAAACCGGGCCGCGGTCGCAGCCTGCGCGAGGCGGTGCCGGTGATCGTCTTCCATGGCGATGCCGATCACGTGGTCAATGCCGCCAATGGCGAGGCGGTATTGAACCAGTTCGTCGGCGCCCACGCCGGCCTGCGCGCCACCCCGCTGCATGCGAGCGAGACCGAATCCACGCAGGGTGGACGGCGCAGCACTTGCCGCACCTGGCGCGATGGCGAAGGAAGGACGATGGCGGAACACTGGACCGTGCACGGCGCCGGCCACACCTGGACCGGCGGCGACGCGGCCGGCTCGCACACCGATGCGCTCGGCCCCAGCGCCTCGCGCGAGATGCTGCGGTTCTTCCTGCAAAAATAGGGCGGCGCTCGCCATGGCCCGGCCCGCTTATGGCTGGGCCTTGAATTTTGCGCGGTCCAGCCCAATCTTGGCATCCTGTCATCAACCTACTGGAGATGTCTGCCATGAAGCGTGTTGTTCTGTTCCTTGCCACTAACCTTGCCGTCGTGCTGGTCCTGACGCTGGTGATGAATCTGTTCGGCCTGGGCCGAGGTGTGTCGGCGCAGGGCATCAATGTCGGCGAACTGGCCGTGTTCTCCGTGGTGATCGGTTTTACCGGCGCCATCATTTCGCTCTTGATGAGCAAACCGATGGCCAAGTGGTCGACCGGCGCGCGCGTCATCGAGCAGCCGGCCAACGCCACCGAGCAGTGGCTGGTGCAGACTGTGCGCCGCCTGTCCGAGCGCGCCGGCATCGGCATGCCCGAAGTCGCCGTATATGAGGGCGAGCCCAATGCCTTCGCCACCGGCGCCTTCAAGAATTCGGCGCTGGTCGCCATCTCGACCGGCTTGCTGCAAAGCATGAACCAGGACGAGGTCGAAGCTGTGCTCGGCCACGAGGTGGCGCACATCGCCAACGGCGACATGGTCACCCTGACCCTGATCCAGGGCGTGGTGAATACCTTCGTTGTGTTCCTGGCGCGTGTGGTCGGTTTCTTCGTCGACAAGGTATTGTTCCGTAAAGAGGGCGAGGGCCCTGGCATCGGCTATTACGCAAGCGTGTTCGTGCTCGAGATCGTGTTCGGCCTGCTGGCCTCGATCATCGTCGCCTGGTTCTCGCGCCAGCGTGAATTCCGCGCCGACGCCGGCGCCGCCAAGCTGATGGGCACTCCAGTGCCGATGCAGCATGCGCTGGCCCGCCTGGGCGGCTTTGCGCCGGGCGCGTTGCCGCAGTCGATGGCCGCGTCAGGAATTTCCGGCAGCGGCGGCGGCTGGGGCGCGCTGTTCTCGACCCACCCGCCGATGGAGCAGCGCATCGCCGCGCTCCAGCAACTGCGCTAACCAATTAAGGATGTTTTAGATGGGCCAATATTTCCAGATCCACCCCGAGAATCCCCAGATCCGCCTGATCAAGCAGGCGGCGCAGATCGTCAGCAGCGGCGGCATCGTCGCACTGCCGACCGATTCCGCCTATGCACTGGTGTGCCGCCTGGACGACAAGGCGGCGGTCGACAAGCTGCGCCGCATCCGCGGCGTCGACGACAAGCACCACCTGACCCTGCTGGTGCGCGACCTCTCCGAGGTCGCGCAGTATGCGCGCGTGGATAACACGCAATACCGCCTGCTCAAGGCCACGATGCCCGGCCCGTACACGGTGATCCTGGAGGCGACGCGCGAACTGCCGCGCCGCCTCTCGCACCCGTCGCGCAAGACCATCGGCCTGCGCGTGCCCGAGAACCGCATCACGCTGGCGCTGCTCGAAGAGCTGGGCGAGCCGCTGATCGGCACCACCCTGCAACTGCCGGGTGACGACCACATGCTGTCCGACCCGGAAGAAGTGCGCGAGCGCCTGGAAAAGCAGATCGAGCTGATCATCGACGGCGGCGCCGGCATGCTGGAGGCGACCACCATCATCGACCTGACCGGTCCCGAACCGGAGCTGATCCGCGCGGGCAGGGGCGATCCGGCGGCCTTCGGTCTGTAATGCTGGCTTAAGAATTCCACAGGACAAGTGCGTAGCGGCCTCTGATAGAATCCCTCTTATGGATGAAACGATACGCAACATCGCCGTTTACGCGCTGCCCGTCCTTTTTGCGATTACCCTGCACGAAGCCGCCCACGCCTACGCCGCCAAATTTTTCGGTGACAACACCGCCTATTCCCAGGGCCGCATGAGCCTGAACCCGCTGGTGCACGTCGACATCTGGGGCACCATCGTGATTCCGATCATGATGTACCTGTTTACGCCCTTCGTGTTCGGCTATGCCAAGCCGGTGCCGGTGGACTTCGGCCGCCTGCGCAATCCAAAGCGCGACATGGCCTGGGTCGCGCTGGCCGGCCCGATTGCCAACCTGATCATGGCCGCCATGTGGCTGCTGTTTGCGGCGCTGCTGGTATTCTTCGGCGTCAGCGAGAGTTTCCCGCGCCGCATGGCCGAGGCCGGCATCGTCACGAACCTGTTGATCATGGCCTTCAACCTGCTGCCGATCCCGCCGCTGGACGGCGGCCGGGTCTTGACCAGCATGCTGCCCAATAGCCTGGCGTACAAATTCGCGCGTATCGAGCCTTACGGCTTCTTCATCGTGCTCGGCCTGGTATTCCTGCAGCTGGTCGCCTATTGGGTGGTGCCGGTGATGCGGCTCGGTCGCTGGATCGTGGACCTGATGGTCCTGCCGTTCACCTTCATCCTGTTCTGAGGCCATGCAAGCGGACGCCCCACGGGTGAACATGCAGACTCTGCCGCCTTCGCCGTGGGTGGAGCGCTTCCTTGCCCTGGCGCCGCCGGGCGAGGCGCTTGACCTGGCATGCGGCAACGGCCGCCACACGCGCCTGCTGGCGGCGCGCGGCCTGCAGGTACTGGCGCTGGACGTCAAGCCGGAGGCGTTGGCCGCCAGTGCCGGGCACAACGTCACGACGCTGGCCTACGACCTCGAGGCCGAAGGTGCGCCCTGGCCCTTCGAGGCGGGCCGTTTTGCGGCGATCGTGGTCACCAATTACCTACACCGGCCCCTGTTTGCCGCACTGGCGGCCAGCCTGCGGCCAGACGGCATCCTGATCTACGAAACCTTTGCGCAGGGGAACCAGATTTACGGCAAACCGTCGAATCCCGGCTTCCTGCTGGCGCCCGGCGAGCTGCTGGGGCTGGCGCAAGACGGTGGCTTGCAGGTGCTGGCCTACGAGGACGGCCATGTGGAACGGCCGCATCCGGCCCAGGTGCAGCGGCTATGCGCGGCGGGTCCGGCATTCGTCAAAACCGAGGCTCGGCTCGACCATATTGTGGTCAGGAATGAACCATAGGGGCGGGCTATCCGCTACAATCAGATTTTTTATTGAATGGCACGGCCAAGATTATGATTAAGGGCAGTATCGTAGCACTCGTCACTCCGATGTTCGAAGACGGCAGCCTTGACCGCGATTCCCTGCGCAAGCTGATCGACTGGCACGTCGCTGAAGGCACCGACGCGATCGTCATCGTGGGCACGACGGGCGAATCGGCCACCGTGTCGCCGGAAGAGCATTGCGAACTCGTCAAGCTGGCCGTCGACCATGTCGCCGGCCGCATCCCGGTCATCGCGGGCACGGGCGGCAACTCGACCGCGGAAGCGATCGCGCTGACCCGCCACGCGAAGGAGTGCGGCGCCGATGCTTCGCTGCAGGTCGTGCCTTATTACAACCGCCCGACGCAAGAAGGCATGTACCGCCATTTCCGCGCGATTGCGGAAAGCGTGGACCTGCCGATCATCCTGTACAACGTGCCGGGCCGTACCGTGGCCGACATGGCCAACGAGACCGTCGCGCGCCTGGCGCCGATCGAGAACATCGTCGGCATCAAGGACGCCACCGGCAATATCGGCCGCGGCATCGAGCTGCTCAAGATGGTCGACAAATCGTTCGCGGTCTACTCGG
>Ga0265798_10008392_pt1 | contig 13167 bp, 5 predicted proteins | sample P3T30metagenome_FD_192430 | JGI IMG/M metagenome (GOLD analysis project Ga0265798, IMG submission 192430) | Plant litter microbial communities from East Loma Ridge, Irvine, California - P3 T30 | ecosystem: Environmental > Terrestrial > Plant litter > Unclassified | place: USA: California...
TACCTCCTCCCTGCAAATCGGAACTACTGTTGTTCCGGGAGAGGCCGGTCATGGGTGTGGCAGTCCTGTCCTCTGTGTGTTCCTCAAACTCCAAGCGCCCTCGTGTCTCGTTAGCGTCTTCCTAGCTGGCCTGGATCTCCTTCGCTTGCCGTTGCGCGAGCTCGGAGTTCTCAGGCGCCTGTCTGTAGAGCACAATCTCGCTCTGCTTGAAGTAGCGGCGTGCGTCTTCGTCGATCAGGACTAGGGAGAGGTAGTATCGTGTGCTGTATTTCTTGTTGACGTCGCGGAAGGTGGGTGTCAGGTCGAACCCACCCAGGAAGAGTCGGATGGGGATTGTCTCGCCGCGCGAAGGTGAGCCGTCCATGATCTCAAAGCGGACCAGCGTTTCCGATTCGTTATACTGGTTTGGCGGGACACCTGTGGTCTCGCGACGGATGATGGACAGCTCCATGTGTTTGATCTTCAGCCGCACAAGGAGGAAGTAGATGCGGCCTACAATGACATCCTTGAGGTGATATTTGCTTTTGGAGTACTCGAACTCGATGTGCAAGCAGTCCTCAATTCCAACATCCATCTTGATGACACTGTTGCTCTCGGGTGGTTGGCGGTAGCTGTACACCCAGAGGTCCTTCTCTCGGACAACATCCGCCATGCGCCGGCTGACGGTCACTCTCAGGAAGTAGCGCAGCTTCACATTGATTCCGTTGTAGCTCTCGTACATTTTCTCGACATTCTTGAAGGCGAAAGGCAGGGTGACGGGGTGTTGGAGCTCTCCTGGTGCGGCCAGCTCGGTTTGAAGGCCCATGAACTCGTGGTGCGTATTGCGGTCGAAGAACATCTCAATGGTGCCAACGAACTGGACCTTGATGCCGGTGTGTTCTAGTCGTTTGCCATCTTTGGGTCGAATAGTGACAGCGCCCTTGACTGTCTCTCCATCCAGGTACAGCGGCGCCTTCTCTCGTCTGTTCTTGTCTAGCTTGACGTCGACGGAGGGTCGATCGTCAGTGTCCGCTAGGACTATGTCGATATCCAGTGGGGTGGAGAATGAGAAGAGCGACATGGTGACATACGGGCGCGTCGCCTACCCTCCTGGTGGGTTGTGTATTGCAGTTGGTGTTGAGGTGGGATGTTGATGTATGTGGTTGTGAAGCCAATCGCTGCCTGCCTGCCTGCCTCCCGCGCGATGCCATTGCACACGTGGAGGGCAGGCGCTAGGACGAGTTGGGAAGCCGCATGTATCGCAACAACACCATCAAACGACGACGACGGCACCTACAATCATTGTCCTCTGTTGACATCTGTCGGGGTGTCAGTATAGCTACGTACACTACTCAGAGATGGCGACAACAGCTTTTCCTCCCACTCATGGCCTGGCCAGACCCTCTCATGCCTCTTGCGAAAGGCATTAGGTAAGTTTAGGCTTTTCCACAACCAATTCCTCTGATAATTCGCGTGTGACTGTGGGCACGCAATCGAACGAGAACATACTCAACGCTTTCGTCCAACAATACAGAGGAAAACACACTGGATGAAACATTAACCCTGGACACAACAAACATCTACTAGCAATCTCTGCAACATCCTTATGCTGTCAACACAAGAATTGGCCGGCCTCTTGGCCAACGGCAAGAGCCTCATCATCGACGGAGCCCTGGCCACGGAACTCGAAACACGAGGCCATGATCTCTCACACGCACTTTGGTCTGGCAAAACACTCCTAGAAGACCCAGATTGCATCCGCCAAATTCACTATGATTATTTCGTAGCTGGTGGTGACATCGGCATCACCGCCTCCTACCAAGCCAGCATCTGTGGTCTCCAACAACACCTCTCCCTCTCCGAAACAGAAGCCAAAGACCTCGTCAAACTCAGCGCCACCCTCGCCCAGCAAGCACGGCAACAAGCCTACGACTCGGGTGTACCCAGCACCCGCAAGCTCTTTGTAGCCGGCAGCGTGGGCCCTTACGGCGCATACCTCGCCGACGGCTCCGAATATCGCGGCGACTACACTTGCACCGCCGACGAGTTCAAAGACTTCCACCGCCCCCGGATCGCAGCCCTCTTAGACGCCAGCGTCGACCTCCTCGGTCTAGAAACGATCCCCAGCTTCAATGAGATGAAGGCCCTCCTCCAGCTGCTTCAAACCGAATTCCCGGCCGCCACCGCCTGGCTGGGAATCACGCTCAAAGATGCCTCGCACCTCAGCGACGGCACGCCTCTGAGCGAAGTCCTCTCGCTTGTCGAACAGTACAAAGACCAGGTTCTCTCGTTCGGAATAAACTGCGTGCCTCCTGGCCTGGCTCTCGAGTCCCTGCAGCATATGAGCAAGCTCACCACTCTACCGCTGCTCTGCTATCCCAATTCCGGCGAGACGTACGTGCCCGGCGAGCACGCATGGACCGGCGACAAGTCTGGCCAGCAGATGCGCGAATCGGCTTTGCAATTCCGTGCCGCAGGTGCAAGTCTGATCGGTGGTTGCTGCAGGACTACACCCGAGGATATCAAGAACATCGCTCTGGTGCTGAATTCATGAGATTTCCGATCTTTCTTCCGGCAGATGCGGGATCCTTTTGTTTCGGCAGCAAGTAAGGCGTTGCAAGTAGTCGCATCAAAACTCCACGCGAAGGAAGGGGCGCAAAAAGATGTTCTGGCGTATCAAAGAACGAGTCCCAGACATTTCCCAAAACTGGCCATTCCACCATTGTTTCAGAATAGAGGCGTCACGCCCGCTGGTCGGACCTCTGGATGACACCGTAGCATCGCTTTCTCTCAGCTATAGCCGCCCAATCTGCAGACATACACCCCTCGCTAACCACCATCATGAATCCCTATGGTGGCGTTAGGAAATCCCGCTATCTGTCTGCATACCACGAATCCAAATTTCTAACCGTCCTGATTCCCCGATGTGATCAATGAAGAAAGCCTCAAATGCAATTGCCTTACTCCCAGCCGTCTAATGAAAAATCTTTGTGAGACTTTCTGTGCTTTGCTCGGTAGCTCTGCAGGCTCGATTATAGGCGGTCATACCATATATCATAGCTAGCTTAGAGATAAGACGTACTAGAGAGATACATAAGTGCAAAGTCGAAAGCTGTCAATCAGTGGTAACAGCGATGCTCAGCTGGCGAGCCAGTACAATTTCCATTAGAATATGCTCATCTAAGCGGCAGAACGCTGGCAAGGGGAGCAAAGAAGACAATGTGCCAGGAAAGGAACCAGCCTCCAGCGCTGGATGTGTGAGAGTGGAAGAAGCAGCAGTCCATAGTACCTAGACCAAGCCAGTCACGTCAAGAAGCAGAAGTGCAATGTAAGAATCGGTATACGTGAGACGGGCACGCAGAGCTCATTCGGACCAGGACGGAAAACTTAGCCGCAAAAGTCGCTGCATTCAAGACCTCAACAATCACGAGAATGGAACCACAATCGAGAGATCAGATCGGGTGCAGTACGTATTCGAAAAGGGATATAAGATAGCGACATATGAGAAAGAGTGAAATCGAACAGAAGGGATCAATCGGGGACGTCCAAAGAAATCCAAGAAGAAGAAGAAGAAGAAGAAGAAAGAACGCAACAATCTGGGGGTATATCCATCCGACTCTTGAAGTAGTGAGGGAGAAAAATTCGCAAGAATGAATTTCAATAAAGAGCCACTTTCCTTCCGCGAAACCGCCTGCCCACCTGTCCCAGCCAAGCCAAGCCTCTTCTCCCTTTGCTACCTTGCTAGATCGCTCCAGCTCCGGTTCCGATGTTGTTGTTGTTGCTATTGTTGCTGTTCTCGCGTGCGTGAAATAAAGATGTGCGGAAGTGGCCGTGGGGTATTGGTGTGCCGGTCTGGTGTAACTCGTTGACCTTGGCACGAGTAGACGACCGTCGTCCAGAGAATGTGAAGTGTGTGAGATGGGGTGTTGGGGTATTTTTTGGTTGGTTTTGATGTTGATGTTGTCGTAATGCGTGCTGTCACAGAAAAAAGTGGCACGGATGCCGTAGGTCCAATATGAGCAGAGAAGTGTAGTCGATGCCGGTGAATTATCAAGCGAAGCAGAACAAAACAACGCAAGCGCCGACTCCGATGTGAAGGGTATCGTTTCTGATTTCTGACAAAGCCGCAAGTGTTCTTGAGCTGCGTGGGTACCGCCAGAGTGGATGATGCAATCGAGTAGGAAGATGAAATGTGCTCAATTGTTAAGCATGGTCTGGAGGGTTTTCGTCGGCTTATACACATGAGTGTTGTTGTCATTAGACTGTCAATTCATGTGGCGCGTGAGTAAAAATGACTTCCATGCGCTTACTGGAAGCCTTGACCGTACTGTGGCATGGTGCCTGGAGCCTGCGACCAGCTTTGCATGCCCGATTGCTGAGCAGCACTGGACTGCATGCCATATTGCTGCTGTGCTGGGCTAGGCTGGTACATGCTACGGTTCATGTTGGCGTAAGCAGGGTTTGCCATGGCGTTCATCTGACCGTAGCCCATGTTGCCCTGGCCTGGCATCTGGGGTGGCAGCATTTGGCTTGGCTGCGGCTGCTGCTGCTGTTGTGGTTGCTGCTGCTGTTGCTGCTGCTGGCCATACTGCGACATGGGGTGAGATTGCGACAACGGAGATGGCTGAGGCAGAGGCGTTTGCCACATCTGGTTCGAAGGATAGCCGCCGTATGATGGGTTCTGACGGTGCTGTTGCTGCTGACCAGGTCCCATGTTCATCGATGGCGAGCCTTGATGCATAGGTGCTGATGGCATCGACCTTTGCATGGCAGATACTGGAGACGCCATCGGATTTTGTTGATTGGGGAAAGCCGCGTATGACTGAGGCATCATCTGAGAGCTAGGGTGCGACATGGCATCTTGTTGAGGGAGGCGAGGTTGACCACCACCCGCGACGGCCTGGGGCGATTGCTGCAAGTGTTGCGGCGCGATGGTGTTCATGTCACCTTCAGGCTGGGTGGCTTGGGGTGATGGCTGCTCGTGAGGACGCTTCCAGTAGTTGTCGAGGTATTGAGATCGATGTTGGCGGGTAGCACCAAGCTGTTTGTTGTACTCAGCCGCGTGGGAGGCCTGAGTCAAGATCTCTGCTGCACTGCTAGACTGGGTCCTATCCTGGTAAGGCGGGCCGGCAATCTCCTGTCTCGGGCGAATGACATTGCCATAGCTGGCGCGTCCGAGGTCTTCACTCGGTAGGTGAATCATTGGTAGTGGAGCCAAAGTCTGCGGATGCAGACCTGGTGGGTGACCCTCAAGACCGTTGGTGTTGTAAATGATCTCACCCTGGGGCAACGATGTCAAGGCGTTGCTGCTGGCCTCTGCAGCAGCAGCTTCCCTGGCCTTGGCTGCTCCGGGTCTCTTCTCGCCAGCGGCGTCCTCTTCAGTAAACCCTTGCTTGCGGGCTTTTGCCTCCCAATAATCATCCCTTACGCGGCGACCGTTTTCGATCAGTCTCGCGCCGAATTGTCGAAACATGGATCGTGCTGTGACAATAGCAATTTGGCGCGACCTGTACGAGTATGGCAGAATCTCCTGCTGGATGAGATTGTCCTTTTCCTGCTGATTGGCAATGATCTTGTACAGAGACCTGTTCTTGTTGAACAAGAGATATGAATCTCTGTAGCCTAGCACACGGGCACATTCGGTCGCCAACATGAAGAGCTTTTCGCCACGATTAGGGACCTGGAACGTCCGGCATTTGTACTTGCGGTGATCGAGCGGATAGCCATCCTTGGAAACCTTGGTTTCACCGTGATCGTCGATTTCCCTAGGGATATACTCGTCGCCTTCGGCACCTAATTGATCCGTGGTATGGTCGCGGACAGTCGGCAGAGCCTTAATGACAGCGGGCTTAGTCGCAGATCCTGGGGTCGACCGATGTGGTGATGTCTGGCTCGGAGAAGACTTTGGAAGTGACTCCGTCTTGAGCTGTGGTGTCTGCATTGGTTGCGAGAGCGTAGACATGGTTCTTGATGAAGAAGCGTCCGTAGATTTCGTTCTCTTATTGGACTTGTATGCGACTAATGGAGTGTCAAGTCAGCATTTGATGTAGCAAGCAAAGCTTCACCGCTTATTGCGGACATGATATACACGTACCGCCTGGTCCTTCTGAAGCAACTGCGCCGCCGTACTCGTCTGGCGACCTGTTTCGTTTGGTTCCGCGTGAATTAGGCTGTGACAGTAGGTTCGGAGCGATGGTGGAAGCTGCAAGTCGGTGTTAGCAAAAGTCGCAGCATGAAGAGACGCGACGGTTAAGACGCAGCAGGCGACGGCGTCGCATTATGTGGGCGTGCAGCAGGACGTACCGGAAGCGTTCAGTGCTGCTGGGTTGATTGTACCAGACTCCATTGCACGTGTATATTGTTGCAGGCAAAACTACCAGCATCCCATCCCGTCGCGACTGTACCGGGGTCTTGTAGAGTCGCACAGTAATGCTCAGGTAGCCGGATTGTGCGGTCCCTTGTGTCGCTAATCACGCGCGTGTGGCGCTGGGCTCGACCCGCCGCCGTGGCCGTGAGAGGAGTATGGCGAGGCGCTTGCGATATGCGCAGGGTGAATGCTTGCGCCGGGACGCTTGCGCTCGCGCGACTGGACGTCTGGACGATGCGCGCGCAGATGGCACGGGTGGATGCGCGCGCGCGGCTGCGGAGCTGAGGTCGGCGGGCGACGGTGGAGGTGAGCGGTGCGATCGTGCTGTGACGGTGAGGATGCGCGCGCGGATGAGGCCGGGTTGGAGTCTTGGGTCGTGTGGAAGCAAGGGCGCGGGCGTGAAGTCGAGAGAGAGGTTGAAAGCAGCTGCGCTGGGAGCCCGAGCACGATGACGAATAAGGCGTAGGCGGTCCTAGGCGTCCCCGCTTAGCTCTCGTTTCTGTGCTTGCTGTGCGCTCTTGTGCTGTGAGGCTGCAGTGAGGATCCCGGTCGGCCACGAGAGGCTTCGGAGCGCGTTCCTTTCTGGCTGGCGGCGCAGTGTTGGAGCTGAGGTGAGCTCGGTGCTGGGCCGGGGTGGAGGAGTGCTTCGGTGGGTGATCTGCTGTGCTGTGCGATGTCTGGTGTGTTGAGCGCGCGGCGGCGGACGGACAGACGCAAAGAGGGCGGTGAAATGGCTTGTGCTCGAGGATCGCCAGGCCACTACAAACGTCGCACAAGCCTCAAAGGCAAGGGACGGACAAGTGACGAGTGGACCTCGGTCTAGTCCGTGGTCGTCGTCGTATTGTCGAGTCTTGCGAGGAGGGTACCTTAGGTAGTAGTGTCTCGTGTCTGCAAGGAGTTTGTCACCAGCAGGACGGCGTCGGTGTCAATTGGCGAGGCGAGACGAGACGATGCCAATCGAAGACGGGTATCTGGTATTCGCTGCGCAGGGTGCAACTCGACTAGGATCCCTTCTGGTGCAATGCCATATAAGCTCGCGGCGTACTGCGGTGCGAAAGAATGGGTGACGAGCCGTAGCCGTTGCCCGACGGCCGGATGAAGGAAGGGTTGTGCGTCGTCTCGCAGCCAGCAGGAGGAATACGGTATTGGTAGGTATTAACCAGAGGTCATGGAAGGGATCAACAACACATGTATTCGAGACACGCGCACGGCACCATCGTCCACCCATATAACCACCGACAACCCTACCACTAATAATACGATTACGCGCGCTCACTCAGACGCGAGCAGGCGAGGCTGCTGCTGCTACTACTGCCATTAGCCGAAAAGCACCTTCTCCTCCAACACGACCCTGATCCGCCCCGTCTTGCTCTTCATATTGCGTCTTGGAAGCAAGCATGTCTCATGTGCATGACCCCCAAGTATACAAAAGCTTGCTATATCGCTGTTCACTACACGAGACGATCGTCTCGGCACCTACAATCGATGTAACCATCTTGGCCGTTTGAAAGCTTACATATCTACCTACCTCCCGCCCTTCCAGTCATCTGGACACGTTCAAGTCGATTCCATCATTACTTTGTCTTTGATACCCGATGTATCAAGTCTCTTGCAAGCCCGCTAACCGCAGTAGTATCCTGCCTATGCGATGGCAGTATTTGGCATGGGCGTTGACAGATAGCTTGAAGCATCATCGCGTCCGATGATTCATACCATCATTGTTATTCCCTTGTTCTCTCCCCAGCTCATCTCGAGCTCGGCGGAAGCTCGTGGCGTAGTCTATGTTATCGCCTGCATATTTCACTAGACTAGACTGCTAGCGGCCTGCGCCTTTGCCATAATCGAGACGTATCGTCAAGTTCGCCTGATGCGGTCTGCCTGTTAGTGGCCGATACTGCTGAGCGTCCGAATGCAGGACACTTGTACCGAAAGTACTGACTTCAGCCTCGTAATCGCACTATTGGAACGAAGCTGATGCCTTGCTGCTCTCAGCAATCTCCGCTTGCTAATCGCCATGCTCTCTCTCTCTCTCTCTTCGTCGGTTACGGAACAGCCATGGCCGCCGCGCATGCAGGGAGCCGACGTCGAGCTTCGAAGCTGTGCCCCCAGGCTCACGCAGCTCCCTTTTGACCATGCCGATCCGCGCAGGTATCCGAAAGACATGCAGGTCACGCGGCTTGTGCTATATCGTGCCCTGGCGAGTCATTCGCGTCTTTTAGAGTCTTGACAGTCGCGCGCTCGTCATCGACTTGCTGCTTGCTTCGTGATGAAAGCCGTTGGTTGGTCGGTGGCAGGACGCGCCTTATCCTGCCACTTTGAAAGTCAGGCCAAATATACCCTGAATCTTCCGGCTAGTGGAATAAAGTGCCTTGACCGCCGATCAACGCTGACTAGTTACTTGTAAAGTTGTACTTGACGATTGCATGATTCTCTTTTGTCCTGTCTCTCTCTCTCTCTCGGTCGGAACGCCGAATCCCATCGAAGAGAGAATGCAGCACCAAGATCGATGGCTCACTGCTAACGTGCTTCCAGTTATCTCACCTTATCGCCTCCCCGTGGATCCGTCACGATCATCACCTCCTGGCAGGCTTTCCATCAGGAAGCCAAAAAGTTGTGATCACAACAAGACGGCGAGATCGTCGCATTCCCCGAAAAGCGCCTCTTTTCGCTCATGCGGGCCGTAGCGTTCAGCGGCCTGCATGTCACTTCAATCGCCGCCAGTAGTTATCAGTAGTCACGCCAGTCAACCGAGTAAACACTCCAGAAAGGAACGAATCTCCGTCCTCTATTCGCTCCGCCAAGCACTTTCAATCAAGTCCAGTTACCAGCCGCGCGGTACATCACCATCCTTAGCGATCACACGACGTCTCCTGGATGCTGACATGCTTGATTATTATCTATTGCCGGCCGGTTTCTCCGTCTCGGTCCGCCTCTTCGGAGTTCTCGCTTGCGAAGGACGCGGCCATTGTGGCGAATCGTCCGCTCTGGTGTTCTGTTGTGATGTTGACAACTTGACATCGCTTTCGCGCTTCGACGTCGATGTACCAATGTACCTACCGACCGACGCGTCTCGTGCAGCGTCCTGCAAAAAGCGTAACTAATTTGTGGCTGACTGACTGGCTGCCTGGCCCGAAATGTGAGACCTGCATTTCCAATCTCATCATTGGTATGTCAGGTCTCAGTAGTCGCAATCCGCATATCCTGATTACAGTTATTATTCCGACTTTTGAGTGTACCTGCCTATCACGGTTTGTATACAAGGTTTGTTAAATCACAACAGACACGTAACATCGTGGACGAACATCGTGGACGAGGGATTCACTAGTACTAGCATACGTCCACTCACGATACACCACAGCTGCTGACACTACCGCTGAAGATCTACTAGGTCTTGGTCAGCATCTCGCTAACATCGCGATTATCTCGACACACCAAAGTAGCCAACACGACCACGTCTCAACAATGTCAACAGACTTTTGGCATTGAACGAGAACCTACTACACGAGTATACCACGCACGATGATGCTTGATGCTGCAATGCATGCATGCATGCTGCTGCTGCAAGTCCGTTATACCTTATGCGAAACAAAGTCAAACAACACCACGCCTGACGTCCAACCAACTTTCTCTCTCTATCATGGCAGGAAGTTTCGCATGTCGCATACGATGGTTGAGATAAGGCATGTAAATGTAGGTCTCGGGCCAATTCATGCATAACACCTTGAGCAACATCATCATCTCATCGTTCTACAACGCCAGGCTAGCGAGCGACGCGACGACCCCGTACATACGACGTATGAATCTCTTTTCCCTCTGCCATATTGCAAGAACAGTCTTGAGTTCGGAGTGTTTACCTCACCCTAATTTTAACTTTGGCACAAGTGAATTGATGCGCCTTTACTCTGCATGCACACGATTGACGCTTTCAGTGGTGCGTTTAATACTATCTTGAGTCGTTCTATCTAGCGTGGGAGTTCTGAGAGTCGATTCGGATGTTGTGCGTGCCTGTTGTCGATGTTTCTCGATGACATTAGACGTGTGAAACCGTGAAGCATCGACTGGATCAGCACATTCGTTGTGCTGGCTGTCAATTGCTTCACACAAAGACACTGATCTGACTCAAGCTGTACTCCCACACATACAAGTGATTATAACATGTAGTTCAAGACCGATCTGCCGATAAGTAGTGATGTATCAATATACGGAAGTATGAGCCAGGGTTAGGGTTGGGGTTGGGTTAACATATCAAACAACTTACTGCAGATCAACAGACTAAGTGTGCTGGGTATCGTCAAGGATAAGTGCAATGAAAATGAATACTTGGGTATCGATAATCAGCTACCGTAACCGCCCATTACATCCGGTCCATCCTTCTTCACTCCAAACAAACGGCAATCCTCCCACCTTATGCTCGCCGACGCTCAGTAACACAACACAATACTCCTCAAGCCTTGGCAAACTTCTTGCCCTCCAAGATAGTCGGGATCTGACCAACCATGTAGTCCTTTCCCTTAGCGAAGCTCACCGCGAACGAAGGCAACTTCCACCCATTGAAAGCACCAACGCCAGCCTTGGGACCCACAGGCACAAGCTGGGTCTCGCCGTCGTTCCGCTTGTAGGCCCTTTCCGCGGGGACAGGAGTTACGCCGGCGTCACCCAGCACATCGTGAGCGAAGTTGGCGCCGAAGACAGGAATGGAGTTGTAGAGGTTGAGCACGCCGCCTTTGTCGACCTTGGCCACATCGCCCACAGCGTACACACGAGGACCAGCGGCATCGACACGGAGGGTGGTCGGGTTGGCATTGATGTAGCCGTCTTCTCTCTTGAGGGATTCGGGGACGAAAGAGGTGCTGGGCTTGACTCCAACGGCCGGGATGTAGACGTCTGCGATCATGGACTTGCCGCTGCTGAGGTGCACTTCGGTCTTGCCGTCGCTGGTCTCGGTGGAGTTGGTCACTTTGGTGTTGTAGAGAACCGTGACGCCGACGCCCTCGAGTTGGCTCTGGGCTTTCTCGGCGAGCGCTTTGCGAAGAGCTGGGAGCAGCTTTTCGCCACCTGCTACGAGGGTGATGCGGGCCTTGCCTTGAAGGTGAGCGCCAATCTCACCAGCAGTCTCTACTGCGATGGGGCCACCACCACCGATGACGATCTCGGTCGCAGAGGCAAGGCGGGTGTTCATTTCGTCCAGAGCCTTGATTGAGATATTGTGGTCTCCGTGGAGGGTCGTGAGGGGGGTGGGAGAGCGGACACCTGTCGCGATGACGAGAGCGTAGTAAGGAAGTACATCGGATCTCTCGCCAGCTGTGTAAGTCACACTCCGTGTGTCCACATCGATGCCAGTTGCGGAACCGTGATGGAAGACAATAGAGTCCTTAGACTCGGGGTACTGTTTGAAGCCATCCATGATGGGCTTGAAGTACTTGTCGTGAGGTGCATCTTTCACGGAGACGAGCTCACGAGGAGCACCGATGTGCCACCAGAAGTGAGTCGACTCGTTGATGATGTGGAGGACATATTTGGCATCGTTGTTTTTGGCGAGCTGTGGGAGGGTGTGTTTGATGATGTAGTGGGCAGCGCTGAGTCCGGCGAAGTTGGCCCCGAGGATTACAATGTTTTTGGTCTCAGACATGATGGGCGATGGATGGCGCGTGTGGTTGATGAATGTGATGTGGTAGACTTCGATGAAGGATACGCAGGGTCGCACTTAACTCCTGGCACGGAAAGGCTTGTTTTGGGCAGCTGCTTTTCCACGATCAGGGGCGGCGGCGATGTTTACAGTTTTGTAGCGTTGCTGGCTAAGCAAGGAGACGATAGGTGTGCGTTGAGGAGGGGAGCCGAACGTTTGAAAGGCAGTTTGGGATTATCAGGCAAATGGTGGCAGACGAGTATATGTACAGTACCTACGTAGGTACCGAATGGTGAGCAATGTCGCAAAAGGGTCTGCGGCAGACTGATGGACAGTTCATAGTTCTTATAGACTCGCGCCGGGGACGTAGATGTCAGGTATACAAGGTTGTTGTATACTGCTTTGACAAGCCGGAAAACCGCACAGACCCGATCATCGAGGGAGATTGCGCCGCCCTACGAGCGAGCGGTCTTGGTGAACTTTTTCCTTTCCACTACAGCGTAACTCGAGATGTAGAGTAGCATTGTGGATTGCTTATGAGATGTGTTATGTTGATCTGGCGGCTCGGACTCGCGCTTGCAAGACAATAGAAGAGCCTGCCCCGAAGTTCGCCATCTCACTCACCTTCGTTGTTTACTGATAAGAAGTCCACACATGTATGCAAGCTCATCCCAAAGCGTACAATCATTAACAAGGGGATATAGCACCCATGCGGGTTCGGCGGAGATTCAACATGAAGTCCGAGCATTGCTGCAAACCTCAGTTCATGCTGTTGTTTGTCTGTTAATACGGTGGTATCAGCAACTGTCGTGCATCGGAATCATCCTAACACCAATGAGACACTAGACACGAAAATCGAGTATCTCACCGGACTGCGATCTCGTAGGTGGTATTACCAGCAGCTCTAGGATATCCTAAGCATGTTCGTACCGGTGAGACCATGCGCTTGACATACAGTACTTCTGGATACACAGAGGTAGGAGCAGAGATCTGGCAACTTCGTTTACTCTGCGGTTGCTAGGCACAACAAAAGCTTGTCGCTGAGGAGTTGCAGAAGAAATTTGCGGATCTCACTTCCATCGCAGAGAATTCAAGGTCATGAGAGCGGCCAGATTTTGCAAAAAAAATACCGTGATCTTCAAACGAAGATATGTAGCGGCCATCCCACAAACCCGTTCCACTGGTAAAGAACGCA
>Ga0265798_10008393_pt1 | contig 13167 bp, 10 predicted proteins | sample P3T30metagenome_FD_192430 | JGI IMG/M metagenome (GOLD analysis project Ga0265798, IMG submission 192430) | Plant litter microbial communities from East Loma Ridge, Irvine, California - P3 T30 | ecosystem: Environmental > Terrestrial > Plant litter > Unclassified | place: USA: California...
GCAAGTTTTTGCAGGACCAATGGCGTTTCTACTGCGATAGGAAGCGCGAGGAAACCTCAACACAGATACCCTTCATGCCGCGTGGTTTGCCGAGTCTGTTACCGCAGAATGAAACGCTTAACAAAGCTTGATCTGCCGGTGCACCACCCTAGTGCGGCGCCACCAATCACGTCGAAGCTAACCCAACGGCCCGTATCCAACACATACACTACAGCGGAAATAGATATATATGCGGAGAAACCTGGGGTAGTCATACGCGGAGTTTCGAAATTGCCTCGGTTCGGCTCGAAAACACGGCGAAAGTACGTACGTAATGGTTGTGGTCTTCGCGATTCAAGGTATCGCCGGCGGGACAGCGCGGAAGCCACCTGGGCATATAGTCATGGCAATTCGCGTGCGACAGAACACCGCACCGAGTCTTGCACGCTTCGCTCGCAGTTACTGTTCATAAAGTCCTATTCCCGTTTTTCATCCACCAAACCATAGAAAATATAGCCTTTGACGGCATGTCAGACACCGCCAAAATGGATCACGAGGTGACCGAACACAGCGGTGTGGGCATCGCAGCAAATGGCGCTTCTCTCAGTCGTCAGATCACTGTGGCCTTGACTCCAGAACAATATGAGCGTCTATTCTTCCAGCCGAGCGCCCCTCCACGTGGTGACCTTGCGAAACGATTCGGTAAGTGATTATCTGAAATCTGGTCATCGAACGTGTCTGCAGGTGAATTGCGAGACTCACACTATCAACAGGAAATCCAAGTTTACTAGGGCTGATGGGCTTCCTTATGCCATTCACCTCTACTGTTCTCGTCCTCTGTGGTTTCCAGGGCAGCGCTGCTCCACAAAGTTTGATTGGCCTCACTGGTGACTATTACTTCTTCGGCGCCTTCGCCCTGAACGTCGCCGGAATCGCCGAGTTCGTCCTCGGTAACTGTATGAGACCCTTGTTGCTACAGCTTCTTGGTTGATTTCCGTACTGATGCCTGCGCCCAGCATTTCCCATGGCCGTTTTCCTCGTCTACGGGAGCCATTTTGCCAGCCTGGCATATCAACAAGATCCTACCCACCAGATATCAGCTGCTTTTAGCGAAGTAGGAGGGGCAAGTGGTGCCGCTTACAACTCCTCTCAAGGCTTCCACAACGTGTCGATGTAAGCTCACCTCCTCATACCACCTCTCTCGTCTTGTCGACCGCTAACCATGAAGTAGGGTACTTGTTACCTGTATCTTTCTTATTGGCACCATTCGTGTGAATGTCTTATTTACCTTGCTCTTTTCTGGTCTTGTCATGCTCTTCTCCTTCGTTGCCGCCGCAGACTTCTCCATTCCCCACGCCAAAACAGAGGCAGACTTTGAACATATCGGCAAATTACTGCACATCGCCGGCGGATTCGGCTTCGTTGGGATGGTCTGTGGCTGGTACCTTGCGATTATCACAGTATGTGAAACTGTGGGTATTCCGTGTCCACTGCCCGTGTTCGATTTGAGCAGCAAGGTCTTCCCCCCTAAAAAAACAGTCGAACGAAGTGACTAGACATGGAACGGGCCTGGCTCTTGCAAACAGAACCGGAGATGATAGTGCATGGTCTGTTTACCCAACACGAAACACTCACATGTCCTTGAGTCATCTTAAGTTGCCCATGACTGTATTCCATGTTTTGTCTTCCCGAGAATACGGGTGTATCTTGTAGAAGGATTGGCTCAACTAAAATTACACGAGACACAAAGTCTGACGTAAATGATATCATATTGTTGTAACATGAAGATCGTCTTCCTCTTGGGCCCGGCGGCTGAATGTCGTATATTTGCACGGGTCTATTGGGGAACATTGTTGTGCGGACCCAGGGCCTAAATGCGCGGGGAGGCGGGGTAGCGTGATATTTTCCCTCCAACATCTTCAGCAAGCGGCATAGTAGCGCCATTCCGGTTATAAACACGGCTGACATGGAACTTGGCACTAGTATATATGTACCTACGACGAGAAACAATGTGCTTTGTACATGCTCGGCAGCCTCAAGAGGTTGTTTTACCTAAATATCTTGCCGCTTGATCATACACTCGTTACTTGTGATGCATCTCTTGGGTCTGGTGCTCTTCGGAGCCTCATTGGCCCCTAAAGCATATGCCATTGGCCCTGACTGTAAGAATGGTCCGCTGAGTTCAAACGCCATCTGCGATGTGACGGCGACGCCTGCAAAGCGGGCTGCAGCCCTGGTTGCAGCCATGCAGACGCAAGAGAAGCTCGACAACCTCGTGAGGTATGTTTTCCCCAGATAGATATATAGCTCGAAGCCTGCGCTAATACAAGTAATAATAGCAAGTCCAAGGGCGTCTCACGACTTGGGCTCCCAGCTTACAACTGGTGGGGTGAGGCATTGCACGGTGTGGCAGGGGCCCCGGGAATCAGCTTCACTGGAGCTTACCGCACTGCAACGTCTTTCCCGATGCCTCTCCTGATGTCAGCAGCATTTGATGATGATCTGATCAATCAGATTGCAAATATCATCGGAAATGAGGCAAGAGCATTTGGTAATGGCGGCGTAGCCCCCGTGGACTTTTGGACTCCAGACATCAACCCATTCCGGGACCCTCGCTGGGGTCGGGGCTCGGAGACACCAGGAGAAGACATCCTGCGCATCAAAGGCTACACTAAGAGTTTACTCGCTGGTCTTGAAGGCAACCAGGCTCAAAGGAAGATCATTGCCACGTGCAAACACTATGTCGGCTACGACATGGAGAATTGGAACGGCACCGATCGCCATCACTTCGACGCTAAGATCACCACGCAAGATCTGGCCGAGTACTTTATGCCTCCTTTCCAACAGTGTGCTCGAGACTCCAAGGTTGGCTCGTTCATGTGCAGCTACAACGCAGTCAATGGTGTCCCCACATGTGCCGATACATATGTTCTAGACACCATCTTGCGCAAGCATTGGAACTGGACAGCTAGTAACAACTACATCACCAGTGATTGCGAGGCTGTGGCGGATATCTCCCAGAACCACAAATACGTAAAGACACTCGCAGAGGCTACAGCGATTGCGTTCGCCAATGGCATGGATCTTAGCTGCGAATACACTGGATCTTCCGATATTCCTGGCGCCTGGAGCCAGGGCCTGCTGAACGCTTCAGTCGTCGATCGGGCTCTTACACGCCAGTACGAGGGCCTCGTTCACGCAGGATATTTTGACGGATCCGCGGCGACGTACTCTCAGTTGAGCGCCAAGGATATCAACACAGCAGAGGCACAGCGTCTCTCTTTGCAAGTCGCGGCTGAAGGGCTCGTGTTGCTTAAGAACGATCAGACACTTCCACTGTCTCTTACGAGCGGATCGAAAGTGGCCATGGTTGGCTTCTGGGCCAATGACTCCTCCAAGCTTTCAGGCATCTACAGCGGCCCGGCCCCCTACTTGCGCACACCAGTATATGGGGGCACACAGCTCGGCCTCAACATGGCCGTGGCTAGCGGTCCAATTCTCCAGAAATCCGGAGCCCAAGACAATTGGACCACCAATGCGCTCGAAGCGGCGAAGAAATCAGACCACATTCTCTATTTCGGCGGCTTGGATACATCAGCGGCCGCAGAGGGCTCTGATCGTACCGACATCAGCTGGCCTAGTGCTCAGATTGACCTCATTACCAAGCTGGCTGCTCTCGGCAAACCCCTAGTTGTTGTCGCATTGGGAGACATGGTCGACCACACACCAATCCTAAACATGAAGGGGGTCAATTCGTTGATTTGGGCAAATTGGCCTGGCCAGGACGGTGGTTCAGCTGTGATGCAAGTCATCAGTGGTGCACATGCCATTGCTGGGCGTCTACCAATCACCCAGTATCCTGCAAGTTATACACAACTGTCCATGTTGGATATGAATTTGCGACCAGGTGGTAACAACCCTGGCAGAACTTATCGTTGGTACAACGAATCCGTCCAGCCCTTTGGTTTTGGCCTGCACTATACCACGTTTGCCGCCAAATTTGGTGCCAGCCAGGATCTTACCTACAACATCCAGGATATCATGAAGTCTTGCACCCAGGCTCACCCAGACTTGTGCGATGTACCTTCGATTGAGGTCGCGGTAACGAACAAGGGCAACAGAACATCCGACTTTGTCGCACTGGCATTCATCAAGGGCGAAGCTGGGCCTAAGCCTTACCCACTAAAGACTCTAGTGTCGTACGCTAGACTGAGGGACATATCGGGTAGTCAGACCAAAACGGCATCACTCGCGCTCACGCTTGGTACTTTGGCAAGGGTTGATCAGTCGGGTAATTTAGTCGTGTATCCGGGAGAGTACACGCTGCTTCTTGACGAGCCCACACAGGCCGAGTTGAAGCTTACCATTACTGGCCAAGAGACGATACTGGACAAGTGGCCCCAGCCGCCAGCATCTAAGTAAATTGGATAGAGGTCCTTCTCTGTAGTAAATGAGTAGTCTGTAGCTTGTATGCGACAGTTAAACTTGACCAAAGACCTCAGTGCTCGCTGTGAGAATGTAGAGTTGAACCATACGATGAGACATTCAGTAAACCAACAACCATTCAAAGCCATCAAACGCCCTCTATGTCAATATCACAATATGCAACTTGATATCGCGATCACCAACTGAACCGCTTGATCGCAGAATAACATAGTAAAACAAGACAGCTCACTGTGAGACCCAGGATGCCGATCGCTGAACCAAGCACTAAATTTAGTTTCATCGACCGTGCATAAATAGAGCATTTGCGGGAGCTTTCGATGCCGTTGGCCTCCCGTAGACGACTATTCCGGTATGCCTTCCGCCGTGCCGCCGGTGACTTCCCCCGTACCCCCGGGGTGCCCTTGTACTTCCCCTCACTAGGCCGCAGGAAATATCTCAAGTACATGACCTGCTAGCAAGGACCCCTCGTATCATTGTCGATCGCTGCTTCAAGCTGCTGCAAAATATTAAACGGTGGGATAAAACAGGTGGGACCTTGTTGTGACCTGAGCAATTTCTCCGTCCTTCGTGAGAGGGGATTTCCCTTGCACATGGGTCGATGTCGACTACTGTCCAGCGCCATGACGTGGGCGTTGTGTGATTTTATCCAAGATAGATGTCAGTGACCACCGGGTATTAAAGCTTATATTGGTTATAAAATAGTGTGTATATGTGTATAGAGAGAGGGACCAGCGCCATCATCACTATAGTCATAAAGCAAAATGGCAAACATCTTCCTGCTCGTTGCGCCATTGGCGCTCCAAGTTGCAGCAAAGACTGCCCGTTCTCCTACCCCTCCTATGGGATGGAATTCATACAATACCTGGAACTGCCAGCCCACTGAAGACAAGATCAAAGCAAGTGCCAATGGACTCATCGAGCTCGGATTCGACAAGGTTGGCTACGACTTTGTGACTATTGACTGCGGTTGGAACTTGCGAGAACGAGACTCCCTCGGGAGACTTCAATGGAACACGACTCGTTTTCCCTCTGGAGGCAAGGCACTCGGCGACTTTCTCCACGGCTTGGGACTAGGCTTTGGTCTCTACTCAGGGGCCGGATATCTGCAGTGCGGCGACGATGATTTGCCTGCGAGTCTGGGTTACGAGAAGATAGACGCAGAGAGTATTGCCGAGTGGGGTGGTGATAGTCTCAAGTATGACTAGCCAGCGCATCTGTAGCTAGAGAAGAAACTGACGCAAACTAGGTATGACAACTGCTATTCTACCTCCAACACTACTTTGGTCGACTCCAGCTCTCCAGAGTCTCAGTCACCAGCACGCTTCCAACGCATGGCAGAAGAGCTAGAAGCTGTAGAACGGGGCATCCGTTACTATGTGTGTCAGTGGGGTATTGGCACTGATGTTGGGGAGTGGGCGGCTAAGATTGGCAATACGTGGAGGATCAGCAATGACATCTACGGTGCCTGGCGCAGCATTTGGCGCATCACAAACCAAGTGGTACCGTACTTCCGACACACGACGGTTGGTGCCTTTGCGGACATGGACATGTTAATGTAAGCATAATGTCCGCCCTCTGTACTATATGCTGACAGATGTAGCGTTGGCCTCAACTCACTCTCAGAAGAGGAAGAACGGTTTCACTTCGGCATGTGGGCTATCAACAAGTCACCCCTCATAATGGGTGCCGCTCTAGACCCGTCACGCTTGAAGAACACCTCAAAGGAAATCATGCTGAACAAAGAAATTATTGCCATCAATCAGGATGCACTTGCAAAACAAGCGCAGTTGGTTCGTCGCGATACTGAAGGCGAGTGGGATATCTGGCTGGGCGAGCTCTCGGGATCAAAACAGGTCCTGGGAGTCGCAAACTGGAGAAACAACTCCCAAACGGTTAGCGTTGACCTGTCGTCCCTCGGCATTGCTTCAGCTACTGCACGCGATGTCTGGGCTGCGAAAGACGCCGGTGCTGTTTCTGGCTCACAGACGCTGAATTTGGCGGGTCACGAACTGAGGATATGGGTGCTGTCCGACGTTGTTGCTACTGCTCCACCCGAGTCAGGGAAGTACTACTCTGCCGCCAATGCTTCACATTCTGGATCAGCGCAAGTAGTGACATGCGCGGCTGGAGCATGTCTGCCCACTGGCGTCAAAGTCGGCAACATCCTCAACGCTAACTCAAGCGCAACTTTCGCCAATGTCAGTGCTGAATCCGCGGGTAAGAAACTCTTGAACGTTGACTTCATCAACTACGACTATGCCTTCACTACTTCCTGGGGTCTCGGTGACAATATACGGAACATGACGGTCGCAGTGAACGGCAACCAGGCGAAGAGGTGGGCTTTCCCTCTTTCTGGTGGAGATTGGCAGGAAAGCCTAGGGCTTCATATTGAGGTCGACGGCTTCGTAAAAGGAACTGGTAACACGGTCGAGTTTAGAGGGTTTGGAAACGGCCCTGCACCGGATCTTGTTGGCTTCACGATCATTGAGTAGAGGATAGATCCTGGGCGATTTCGTACGATACATAGTTATCATAGAAAGCACTGAAGCAGAGGTGTATGCTATCAAAGTCATATTGGTGACATGTTTACTTGATACGTACAATTCCTGCTCTGCTCGAGATTTGCATGATTTTCTCTGCAGTGAGCAGTCGGAAGGTAAGCCATCTTAGAAATGGCCCGCTTCAGACAACCCCGCATGTGTTACGAGTTGCAGCTGCCACTACAGGTCAACATCCGGTCACCAACTTCGCACGCCCAACTTCCCTCTGGCTCCATCGGCAGGCAGAGCCAGAATGGATGCAGTATCGCATATTTCCGTGCCGCTCACAAAAGGTTGGTTGTTCAAGCGAGGCGACCGCTCGTCTACTAATACCTATCTGCCTGCCCATGACGCGCCGACAGAAGTCCATCGTGACCTTATCAAAAACCACCAGCTTACAGATCCGTTCAACGACTTCAACGAGCTTTCAGCACACTGGGTTGGCGATGAGACATGGACATACTCTACCAGTTTCGATGCTACTGCAGATTACGCCCGGTCGAATACGGTCACGAAGCTGCGATTTGAGGGTTTAGATACATTTGCCTCTGTATATTTGAACGGCAAAGTGATCTTGGAGTCAGACAACATGTTCATAGAGCACCAGGTCAATGTTTCGGGTATGTTGAAGAGTGAGGGAAACATACTAGAGATTGTATTTGAGTCTGCACGAAAGAAGGGGTTGGAGCTAGTGGCACAACATAAAGAGCATCGCTTCATTGTTCACCAAACGGAAATCTCGCGCGGCCCCGTTCGTAAAGCGCAGTACCATTGGGGCTGGGATTGGGGCCCTATCCTGATGACTTGCGGCCTGTGGAAGCCTGTATCGATTGAAACATGGACTTGCCGAATCTCAACACCAGGGGTGCAATACGAGATCTCAGACATGCTGGAATCGGCGGAGCTCAAGGCTACCGTGCAGTGGGAGGGTCCACTAGCGGCTCTTGTATTTGCAGTTCTGCAAAAAGACTCAGACGAGATTGTCGCAGATGCCGTTATCAGTGTCAACACCGAGTCACGCTTCGGGATCGCAGAAGCTACGATCAAAATGGATAACATCCAGCTTTGGTGGCCTAGAGGATACGGGAATCAGGCTTTGTACACCATCAAAGTAGAAGCCTACGCAGAACTGAGCACACCGGCCGGCTCTCCACTACAATCTATATCGCAACAATTTGGATTTCGTCGTGTGGAACTGGTTAAAGAACTAGATGATTTCGGAGAATCCTTTCATTTCCGTATCAACAGTGTCGACATCTTCTCTGGTGGCTCATGCTGGGTGCCAGCTGAATCGTTCCTCACACGTCTTACTCCCGAGGACTATCGCGCGTGGGTCAAGCTCGCTGCTGAAGGCAACCAGAACATGCTACGTATATGGGGCGGTGGCGTCTATGAATCCGATGCGCTGTACGAGGCAGCCGACGAGCTTGGTGTGCTGATTTGGCAAGATTTCATGTTTGCCTGTGCAAACTATCCAGCTTATCCAGACTACCTCAGGAGTGTGGAAACTGAAGCCCGACAGAATGTACAGAGATTGAGAAACCACCCTTGCATAGTAATTTGGGCCGGCAACAACGAGGACTATCAGATAGTCGAAAGATATGAATTAGACTACAATCTCGATGAAGACAAGCCGGAATCGTGGTTGAAGACGAACTTTCCCGCACGATACATATACGAAAGCCTCCTACCAAATCTTATCAGAGAGGAGTGCCCCAACGTACCCTACCACCCCAGCTCACCCTTTGGCAACGGTAAGTCTACTGTGCTCAAGGTTGACCCGACAATCGGCGATGTGCACCAATGGAATATGTGGCACGGCACCATGGAGCCCTACCAACGTCTCCCAGATATGGGCGGCCGGTTCGTGTCCGAGTTTGGCATGGAAGCCTATCCGCACGTGGCTTCACTCCAAGAATGCATTACCAAGGAAGAAAACCGGTACCCCGGCTCCATGGCCATGGACTTTCGTAACAAAGCAATCGGCCACGAACGCCGTCTCATCAGCTATGTTGCCGAGAACTTCCGGATACGGTACGATCTCGAGGGCTTCACACATCTCACACAGGTCATGCAGGCAGATGCCATGTCATGGGCGTACAAATCCTGGCGCCGCGATTGGGGCACCGCGAACAAACGCAAGTGTGGCGGCGTTTTGGTGTGGCAGTTGAATGACTGCTGGCCTACCATGTCGTGGGCTGTGGTCGACTACTACCGCGTACCAAAACCAGCATACTATGCTATGAAACGCAGTATGCAACCGATTACTGTTGCGGTACAACGAAAGTACAAAAGTTGGACTATGCGACCGGCCGACGAGCTATGGCAGCGTGACACGGGGCACATAGATATGCAGCAGCTATGGCAGGATGTCAAGTTCGATGTTTGGTGTGCCAATAGTACCTCGGCAGAGGTACATGGTACCGTCGGCATCAGCTACATATCCATAAAGACTGGGCAGGAGATGGGTAAACGAGAACGCGTGGGTATACTACTTGCACGAAACGCAACGACTGAATTCCTCAACGACCATGTCGAGAAAGCCAAGAACCCACCATTTTCGAATGAGCGTTTTAACGTTGCAGAAGCTGATCCGTTCATCATACATGTGACGCTATACATCGAGGGACAATGCGTCGCTAGCGATACGTCGTGGCCGGAACCTATCAAGTATCTCTCCTTTGTGGATCGAGGAGTCAAGGTGCAATATTCAAACGACAACACGGTAGCGCTTGTATCGGCTGCAAAGCCGGTCAAGGGGTTTGTGTTTGGAGAGAAGAAGGGGGTACGCTTGAGTGACAACGGCTTCGATGTCCTGCCGGGGTCAACGGAGACTGTGCGGGTAGAGGGCTGTATGGCGAGTGAGTTGAAATGGAGTTATATTGGCATTTGATGGGCATACAGGCAATCCGATACAGGGGATGGTAGATAAGAACCACATCTACCCCTGTTTGAATTTGAATCCTGGTTTCAACTTACACAATAACTTCTCGTGTCTCCATCAATGACATGAAAGTAGTACATGTTCGTAGCTTTATCCTCATCGTGATAACTGTCGTCTTTTTCACGCGCCAAGCTTTCGGATCGAAAACTGTATACTGGGAAAGTCCTGCGTGTTATACACGAACCCTCTATGATTTAACTGGAGAAGGATTGGTAAGGAAGCGGCCCATGAATAGGGAGATGTAGTTCTAGACATACATACGTTCATCAGGTATGAACGGTAGGATATTCATGAGAACGTGTGCAAAACTTTTACCCAAATGATTGGCCCAAGATAAACTTAGCTTCTGAAGAGCATCAGACCCGCCTCTGCAGCATCCACACCATCCTCCTGTTCACTCTCAACATCGTCATGTTCCCCGAGACCTAATCGCTGGCCGAATAAACTACTAAACAATTCGTCTCTCTGCCTGTCTCCCCACTGACCTCGCTCTTCTGGCGCCATGAAGTTTTGTATCTTTTCTTGAACCGTGTAGCGTAGCCTTCTCCCTTTGCTAGCCTTGGTATCGACAACCTTCTTCGTCTTGGCGTCGCGGGCCACCTGCCATGGCGCTTGTACGACAAACTCGGCAGTTCCGTTGGCGTTGAGGTCGGCCGAACGCTGCTCGAGAAGCTCCTTCAACATGAGACCATAGAAGTCGGCATCATCATAGATGGCAGGGTCGGGTTGTGCGGCTTTGTTTGACGACTGGAGGGGCGCGCAAGAGCGCGGTGTTTGCGTGCGAGTGATGAGATGCGAGGAGGTGAGCTGAGAGTCGAGGACTTCGGTAAGCGTCTGCTGCGCTGAAGCATTGAGGCGGGCCTTGTTGTTGGTCACAGTCGTTGCTTTTGTCTTGTTGGACCAGCGTTCCAATACAGCTTTACGGTGGGGTAGTGCAGTCTTCTCAGTCGCTTGGAGGCTAGACCAGATCTCAGACGAGGGAGTTGCGGAGTCGAATAGCGTGCGCTTCCGCTTTTGACCTGTTCGCGATTCCTCCAGAGATAGCCGAAGGTTGGTCAGATTGTTCAGAAGTGTCAGAGCTGCTGCTTCTGCCGCCTCCACGGGCGCGTCCTGTGCACTTTCATTCTTGAATTGCTCTGCGGCCATGGAGTTTGTGCTGATTAGACCCTTTTGTAGTCTTATACGCGAGTTCAGCAACGTGTCAAACGTCTTGCGCTGGGTCTTGACAGCCTCTCCCTTTGCGACGTCAGACTGCGCGCCGGCAGCGATTGTCGAGGTGAAAGTCTTGCTCGCAGCCATCAAGTCGCGTATGGTGGATGCGTTCGGCTTGGCCTCGTCGTCCGAATCGTTGGCGTCGGAGCCGTTAAGCTGATTATCGTCTTCATCATCGCTTGCACTTTCAGCACCGCTTCCATCATATTTGTCTTCGTCGTCGCCCATTTCCTCGTCAGAATTTCTGCTGGAGCCTTCCTCGTCACTCTCGTCCTCTTCCTCGATATCGGCCCCGTTAATGCCATCACCTTCACCATCGTCATCATCACTAGCGTCGCTGTCCTCGTCGTCGAAGCCTCTGGCGAATGGATCGTCGCTGTCGCTATCCTCGAGCGCGCTCCGGTTTACCGTGCGCCCAGCGTATTCGGGGCCAAGTGCCACCTCGACCGGCTTCCTCAGCTTGCTCTTCCCAACAGCTGTGTAGTGCTCTCGCCCAGCATTGTCCTCTTCGACTTCGGAAAGGTCGTCATCGGACCGCTCATCTTCGCTGGAGCTTGGCGCAGGGTCGAGGAGGGACTCGGGGTCGAAATCTGCTATATGCTTAGTAGATTGTCGTCGCTTCAAGTTTCCCAATACGCACCTCTTATCTTGGACTTTGGCATGGCGAAATGCGTGCTATGTCGTGCTGATGTTGCTTACAGAGACAGCCGAAGAGAAAGTTCACTCGAAGCCCCACTAAAAAGTTGAAATCGGCCTTTCATTTCGCCGATGCAGCCACTTCCGCATCCAAGTCCGCAATTCCCGTCTCCGCAATGCATATGGCCCGTACCTTTGGTAAACATGTTGAAACCACGATGTTTCTCAACACTGCGCTGTCTGCAGCATGAGAACCCTCTTGTACGTTGGGTGGTGAAAATCCAGACACTTCATTGGCTGACCTCCGCCCCCCAGGGACTTCCACGCTCCGGCGCACCTCCGCAGATGCCTCGGATGCAGCGAGGATTGCCGCAAAAGAGAACCATTAAAGATGTGAAGAAAGTAGTTGCAGTCTCATCTGCAAAGGGCGGTGTTGGAAAGAGTACGGTTGCCGGTATGCCTTGTAGAGACTGAAAGCACGGACAGCTTCGGGACGCTGAGCCCAACCGCAGTCAATCTCGCATTGAGCTTTGCACGCCACGGCTATAGAGCCGGCATCCTTGACACTGACATCTTCGGTCCGTCGATACCGACCTTGCTAAATCTATCGGGCGAACCTCGACTCTCAGCCAGTTAGTCTGCATTAGGGTTTGTAGCGCGAATAGTCTCTAACTTCATCCATCAGACAACCAACTACTACCACTCTCAAACTATGGTCTCAAATCTATGTCCATGGGTTATCTAATTCCAGGGTCGTCGCCGGTGGCATGGCGTGGCCTAATGGTAATGAAAGCTCTGCAACAGCTGCTTCACGAGGTCGAATGGGGCGGCTTGGACATTCTAGTTCTAGACTTGCCACCAGGAACTGGCGACGTGCAACTCACAATCACACAACAACTGATACTCGATGGAGCCATCATTGTGTCAACGCCCCAGGACCTATCACTCAAAGACGCTGTAAAAGGTGTCGAGTTGTTCAGGAAAGTCGACGTCAAGTTGTTGGGTCTGGTGTGTAACATGGCCGGATTCAAATGCCCTGGATGTAATCAAGTGCATGAAGTGTTTGGAAGCATGGACAAGATTAGGGCCATGTGCGGAAAATATGACTTGAGCATGTTAGGCGAGATACCGCTGCACACGAGCATCAGTGACAATGCGGATCATGGGAAACCGAGTGTTGTGGCAGAGCCAGACGGTGATCGCGCATTGACTTTTGGAAAGATTGCGCACGAAGTGGGTGAAATGATTGGACTAGTGAAGCAGTTTCAAGGCTAGTAGGTATCTTGAGCAAAGATCGACAATGGTCAGCATAGAAAATGCCAATTGTTGGAGCCAACACTTCCACGGACGAGATATCACGGAAGTACGTGGAGGCTACCGAAAGCTGATGTTGGTCGTAGCACATGATCC
>Ga0265798_10008395_pt1 | contig 13166 bp, 8 predicted proteins | sample P3T30metagenome_FD_192430 | JGI IMG/M metagenome (GOLD analysis project Ga0265798, IMG submission 192430) | Plant litter microbial communities from East Loma Ridge, Irvine, California - P3 T30 | ecosystem: Environmental > Terrestrial > Plant litter > Unclassified | place: USA: California...
GCCACCATGGCAAAACGACATATTATTACTAGTGTAATGCTTAATGGAATGGAAATGGTTGAATGAAGTAATCATCATCTAAACAACTTGTTCACATTACTGCTGCGGCTTGTGATTGTTGCTAGAGCCTACTACTGATGCATGACATACTGCATATACTGCCTGATGCAGGTGCGGATGATTGCTTACCAGGATCGCTTACTCAGACCGAGACTGGGCTTACTTGATTTACATAAAAGGCATGGTGATCATCATCCTGTTTGGCTAGTGTGAAGGGCTGGAATACGAGCCTCCGATGCAGCAGCATAGCCCATCATGTGCTTGCTCGAGCTGACGTGTTTTTATCTTGCCTAACATTCGATTGCTATACATGCCATCTATCACGTCCCGAGACATGTCCAACAACACCACACTCAAAACAGGTCCAGCAGATCCTGGTTGGTCTTCTTACTCTGATCACCGCCTAATTGCTGCGTCGCTGGCGGAGGCTGGTTGGTGTTCATGCTCATGCTTGCAAACCCGCTCATCATGTCGTCGTTGCTCATTTGTGCGCTCGGAGCAGCTGTCCCTCCTCCTCCTCCTCCATCTCCAAACAGACCCATCAAATCGTCCATGTTGGATTGCTGTGGCGCAGCCGCAGGCGCGTTGACGGTAGGGGATCCAACACGTTGTGGGGTACCTGCAAGACCCTCCAAACCAGAAGCTCCAAATCCAGGCTGCTTTTGCATTGAAGCAGGCGCGGAGCCGTCAAAGTCAATGTCCAAAAGATTCTCCATGTTCGTTGGTGCTTGTCCACCGGCTGCTGCTGCCGCCGCCGCCGCAGCGATTGGATTTTCTCGCGCCTCTTCCTGTTGCTCCTCGATCGCCGCCCGTTGCATTGCTTCCGCACCGAATCGGCCTTGTCCGAGGAAGGCCTCTGGAGGTTTGTGGTAGACTGATGCTAGTGTCGATAGTTCGGTAAGCAGACTCTCCAACAATTGAGGAGGTAGTGATCGTATTGTGGATGTGATTGGTGGCTTGTCGGAAAGCACAATGTCCTTGGTAATCTGTGGGTCGCTGGAGAGTAGTCGCCAGTAGACATAGGCTCGGTCTCGGATATCCGGGTTGTCGTTGTCTGCAGTTGCAGCTTGCAAGACTTTGGTCACTAAGCCTTGCGCTTGATCTGGTTTCTTCAAGAAAAGCTTGACAACGGCTGTGAGGATTTGGAGTTGTGTCTATCATTCGTTAGCGCATGCTGTGCAGGCTTTCGAACTTGCATGCCTACCTGAGTGAATTCTTCGGCAAAAGTGTCCACAAAATTCGACAATATCTCGCCAGCGTTGTTGATCTTCTCTGCGTATTCTCCAACAATCCAGATAAGGGATGCTCTCGCATTAGGCTCATCCAGTTCGTCTATACACTGGCAGAGCGTTGGTATTATACCCTCGTAACCCGGGTACTTTCGGAAAATGTCTTTGATGACCACGATGGCTTCCTGGACGACATAGTTGACCTTGGTGTTGATGAGGTCAAGCAGTGTGTTGACACACTTCTCGCTCGCGCTCTCAATCTTGATCGCGACTTGTCCGATAGCTTTTACGGCGCGTCGCACAAAGTCCATGTCCACCTCCATAGCGTACTCCTTCAGTTCGGCCAGTAGCTGATCCACGTTCTTGTCGTTGGCTATCCGCACCATAATCTCCAGCTTTGTCATCTTCAGATATGGCGGGTCGTTGTATTTGCAGAAGAAGACGCGCATTTCCTTGCTGAGGATATCGGATTGCTTTTGGAGGAGGAGGTCGATGTTTCGGAGCGCGACATACTGTACTTCTGGTGCAGACGAGACGAGTGTGACTGTAGAGGATCAGCAATGGTTTGCATGTTGCACAGCAAAATGCCTACCTAGCGGCGGTGCCATCTTCTTCGTGTACGACTTCATCATCTCGGGGGAGATGTTTCGCATGTGTAGAAAAACGACCTTGACGGCCGCAAGAACCACACTCGGGTTGACGTGCTGGAATTGTGGAACAACTCGTTCGCAAATGTGTTCTGCCTCTTTGACATCCACTGCCTTGTAGTCTGCCAAGGTAGTGAGCAGAGTCACCCTACCCCATTCCGTGCACTCGTTCAGGGCCAAAAGCATCTTCTTGAGCTGTTGCGACGAAATGACAAGGGCCTTTGTTTCCGGCGCTGCTTCCTGGATCTCTACCAGGGCTGTGACCGAGTTGGCGACTACCATGGGATTTGGGTCGCCAACCAGCTCCTGCAACTGTTCGAGGAAGCCATTCTCCATGCACATGGCGGGCGCGAGATCGAAGAGTTTGGCCACGCACAAGGCCGCCGTCTTCCTGACATATGGTGATTCGTCTCTCAATGTTTTGCGCAGCGGCTCCTCCATGTAGTCGGTCATCTTATCCACACGAATGCAGCCCATTGTCCGTATCGCTAATGCTCGTATAAGGGGATTTGGGTCTTCCGAGTCTTGTACAAAGGTATTTACGGCGAGAATACAGAGGTCTGGATGCGATTTTGCGTAGTTCCTGGTGCATGTGATCAGTCTCCAGTATTCGAGTAGTGCGCAATATACATACATGAGGTATAGATATACGAGCTTCTTCTGGTCCAAGTCGGCGGTTGCGATATTCTTGAGCACATCAGGAAACAGTGCCGACACATCTTTGCCCAGCGTCATGGACATGATAGTCTTCTGAATGGCTTCTTTCCTGTCGCATTCTTAGCATTTCCGACAGTGAATCTCGCGTGGTTGCGTGCGCTCACCGTTCGTAGGCATATTGAGACCTGGGGAGGTGGTTAGTTGTGGACAGCTATAGTGGTCATGGGAACAAATCATACACCAGACCCGCCCTCAATTCGAATGTTTCTCCCTTGCGCGGTGGCGCAAATGCGCCTCTTATCCTATTGACGGCCATGTTCGTAGGAGCCTCGTAGGCCGACTACTCAGCCAAATCCCTCCTGCTCCGGCTTGCGAGGTGTGAGGTGCGTCCTCGGTCGGCTCGGTACGATGGTATTGCAGTGTCTCGGCAGGATCTAGGCAAATTGGCGAATTGCTGTCTTTGTAAAAAAGCCAAGTGGCGGCCTTTAGAGTAATACGCGGGACACGTCAATGTTCGGGAGCTTCGCGACTGCCACCTTGATGATGGCGGTCCGTGCGCCCTATACATTTAGCCCAATGCTTCGCCGTTTCCGCCCCTCGTCCTGGCGTTGCATATAGGTACATCAACATGGTGAGTTCAAGAATTGGCCTTTGTATGGCTTGGGATGCTAACGCAGGATAACAGCCGTCCAATCTACCAAATCTACGCCGACTGTTTGTGGAAGCGCGCAGCGAGGCAGAAGAGAGCGCCTACTCGAGAAAGGCCGTATGTTCTCACATCTAGTCGCAACCCAAGTAGAAATTCGAGTTGACAGAGCTACAGTTCTACAACCTCGCCATCTTCATATCATCCATTGCCGCCTTTAGTTTGGTGGCCCAACGTATGGCTTCTGCAAAGGCCATCGGCTCGTGATATAAACCACATCACATGAAGCATCAGATGTCGACATGGAGTTCAAAAACCCCTACCAAGCTTCTCATTCTGACTTTTAACTTTGCTTTTTGGAAGAGAAAGCATCTCAAAAGCTTGAACAGATTACAAATCTCAACGTCCTGCTAGTTGCTTCGGAATCTCTCCATATACTCTTTCCCGCCTCGACCCCCTCTTCAGTCTCGCCTTACCCTTTGCTTGGTAGAGTTGCGTTAACAACTTCCTCCAATCCACCTCCCACGTCCAAACCTTTCGCTTCTCATCCCAGTCGAATCTTCCCACCGCAAGCGTAGAGAAGCCTGCCATGGGATTCCGGTCAATCTTGATCCAATGTGGCGCTTCCTGTAGTCGTTCTTTTGGTAGCACAGCGGTGCGCCTAAGCTCGTTGACACTCTTCATATCCCCTCCCCTCCCAAGTGACTCGGGCGACTTTAGGACAGCATGTCGTGAATCCGCAGCCATTTTGTCGAACGAGAAGACAATTTGGGTCTGGGGTATAGCCTCGCCGGGCCATTTAAGTGCACCAGTTATCGGGTCGCGGCGTGGAAGTGCAAGAGAATTCGAAAGTTTAGGAAGATGCTTCGATAGAAATATCCGGTCGACATAGTCTTTGAATGCTCGTGAAGTGAGGCGCACATTATCCCAGAGGTCACATGTGTCTGTTTGTTCCAGAATCTGCAACCACAGTTCGGTGGGAAGTGCGGGCGCTGTTGGTTGCATGGTGCTGAAGTCTTGCTTGTCAAATTGTGCGTCCATGATCAGAGATACCAAAATTACAATCGTGCTTCTGCAAGCCCCCTTTTATTCTCTTCATTCTTTGGGGGCTTATGTGCTGCGTGCGTATCATAGAGACAACATTTACGTCTTCAGGTGGCGGATGAGTCATCATGAGTGATCTAATTCATAGCGTTATCGTTTCCGGTCAGATGCGTAGACCAGCTTGACCACCGTCATGACGAAAATCCAGTCGTACGCCAAACGACTTGCACTAAAAGAATCTGCATTTGCACAAAAGAGGACTGTTTGCGGCTTCTGATGCGGATCCCCCCCACCCTTGATACGTTGCGTTATCCAGATCTTCTTTATTTTGCGCCGCGGGAGGCGCATCGTTGGTCAATCGCACTACCTACGACACATAGACCCCTCGTCATCGTGCCCAGGCAATCACACAATGGTGAATGACAGCCAAGGCCGAAAAGCAGGAACTCTGCACTTCCGATCATGGCACACGATACCGGGCTGTTACATATGGGTGCCTGATCGCCACATGGGGTCCTGAGACATCTGTGTTTCGGCGCCTTCAATGCATCAATGCATGAGGCTAAGAGTGTATGTGCAACGACGACCATGACAACAATAGTTTTGCAACGAACATTCACTTTAGACATTGAGACACATGGTACGGTTCGTAATAATAATAATAATCTTACAGTGTATGAATTGTAACTGAGCACTCTGGGGAGAAAGAAAAAAAGAAATAGCGCCCTCAGAAACCAGTCCAGTGAAGCGCTCCGCTTCAACCCTCCGTAGAGTGACCCTCTGTTCCCTTCTAGGGACAGAAGAACGTTCTATGTTAACTACAAGGCCATGTTGTCATCAAAGAGGAAAGTACCATTACAGCATGCATCACCTCAAACCCTCAAGTCAGCCCTATCCATCTATCCCCCATTCGTTGTAGAAATGTTTAAGCAATGAAATCACGCGAGGCGAAGCTGCGGCGGCCGAATCGTCCACGACGTCCACCGAAACCGGGCGCGCGTCCTTTCTGCTTTTGGCCTTGGGGTGCACCCTTCTGGCCTCCGTTGTTGCCACCGTTGTTCTGTCCATTGTTTTGTCCATTGTTTTGTCCGTTGTTCTGTCCATTGTTGCCGCCGTTGTTCTGACCGTTGTTGCCGCCACCGCCGCCACCACCGACAGTGAATCGGATACAGTCATCCTGGGGACCACGCTGAGCAACAGGCATGATTACGTTCTGATGGTTGGAAGCAGAGGTGATGGTGCATGCACGGTAGGTACCCGCAGGGAGACCAGCAGCGAGATTGGCAGAGAGAACGCCATTGTTTCCAGCATCGTTGATACCCTTGAAGAAAGCAAAGGTCTGGGCGTCAAGGGGGTTGGCAGGATTGGCATTGCCGTTCATGTCCTGGACGGTGATATGGGTATGGCCGACAACTTTGCCGCCCTGAAGAGCCTGAGGAGCAGCGTAGTAGGTGTTGTCGGGATTGGTGAAGGAGCCGGCCACCAAGTTGTTGATCTTGACAGAGAAGTTGATGGCCGAGTTTGCATTGACGTTGTCACCGTTCTTAGGGTTTGTGAAGATGGTAGACACCATGTTTTGAACCGCAGGAATGTCTCCCATGACTACGTAATGATTAGCAAGTGACTTAAATAGTAATGTTGAGGTCAAAATTACCAATCGAGTTACAAGAGCCTTGCTTGACCTGAAGACCATTGGTAAGTGTCTTGCCAGTGCAGAAGTTGATAAAGTTGGCAGGATCCCTGGTTTAATTAGTACCAGAATCAAAAGGTGAAGACTTGTTGGTGACTCACGTAGCGGAGGCAGCCTGTCCTGCTTCTGCGTTGGCTCCAAGTCCGTTGGAGTTGCTGTTCTTCTGGACATTGGCAGGGTTGAGGCACAAATTGTTGCCGCCGTTGTTACCGCCGTTGTTGCCACCGTTGTTGCCGCCGTTGTTCTGTCCATTGTTCTGGCCGTTATTCTGTCCGTTGTTTTGACCGTTGTTCTGGCCGTTGTTCTGTCCGTTGTTTTGGGCATTGGCAACGCCGGCTGCGAGCAGCATAGGGAGTATGGTTGAAAAGCGCATGATGAAGGCTTAGAATAGATAGTAATGCGATTGTAAAAAGAGTGACTTCCGGCTGGCGGTGGATTACAAAAAAAAGGGACAGATACGTTCAACGTAATCTGAATGAAGAATTAGAGGAAAGAGAAAGGAATGTAACCCTAAACTGGAGAACCGGAGTGTGATAGAACAAGCGACGGATGATAGCGAGAAGGTATCTGGAGGAAATGCATTGCCTTAAGTCCTTGGCGATTGAGAGAGGCAAATCTCGACTTGGCAAGGCGGCTGGTGGTTCCTTGGGCATGAAACTGGCGATGAAGGCAGAGACGTCTCAAGCCTGCCCATACTGGCATGGCTACCAGCACGCACGGAGCGCGCGCATCAATTGGCGCTCAGCTATAGACTGAGGCTCCCATGGAAACCTCTTGGAAATGCCAGTACGTGAGGCATTGAGGAGGAGATCCAAGAAACCGTTGGTGTATGAGGCCTGGGGTTGTAAAGCACAGAGTGCCGCGAAAACCGTTCGTGCTAGCCGTTACCGGCCACGCCATGGTCTAATCGGGTTAGCGGCCGCTCTGTGGCTGTCACTTCCGGGGATCGTCCCAAATTTTGAGGATTCGACACTCAAACCCTCATGATGCCTTACTATGCGCCATGCGGTGACCGCATGCACGGCAGGAATGTGCGATTTGACCCGATCTGCCCAGTTATCATCACATCTTGCCAGCGGGGAAATTGGGAAACTTCAGATGGCCCACTCCGGGACCCACGCCTCCCCCTCATGAGCGCCACTGGGTCGTCTTTGGAAAGCCCTCTCCACCACGAATCCGGCTAGTTTATGCTGTCACTGTCTCGACCTAACGGGTGTCACAGATGACAACCACGAAAGGGCCGTTAGCCACCAAACGTGCGTACTGCCTTACACTGGTGCGTCGCTCCAGATGGTCCGAAATGTGCTTGTTGCGCAGACAACTGTATGACGGCACTCCCCATTCCGAGGCCTCCACCGATCTACGGTATGGGATGCTTGGAACTTGGGTCTTGGAAATGCTTGTGTCTGCCCACGTTCCGTGTTGGACACTTCTTTACGACACCTTCCGGTTTCCGTTGTGGATGCACGCGAATCTGCCGCCACTACGTAGCTGACACCACCGTTATCGCCCACAAAATGGTCGTGTATCTACTCGGAATCTCTGTATTCTGCCTCACTGGCCGAGCACATATGCCCCCTTTCGCTGCGTGTTGTACGAACGTGCGCTCGGTAATAGCAGCCTGAGACACCTCACGTCAAACCTTACTAGGCGTTCGGCACACCGGCATCCTAAATGATTATTGAATCAGAATTCCCCCATATGGCTCGGTACAACGACTTGCCTGAGGCAGGGCGTGTCTTCAGGCACAGTGATCTACATCTGTAACCAACACCCGCGGAAACTTCTCGAGTTCCACTCCCCAGACAGCAATCAGAGAGGCTGGTCGACAGGAGTATAGCACAATACGTGGTGTTTTGCTTTGATAATCTTGACTGTGGCTGCGACCTAGAGTGCAGACATGCATTCGTTCGGATCCATCAACTTCCATCAGTTTCAAAATCAAATGGTCAACCGCCCTTCCATCACCTCCACAGCGCCGCCTTCAAGATAAAGCTCAGAAATGGCCCGATCCTGTGTTAAGTCGATCTCGATTAGGATTTCGCTCCGTCGTCCCATTTCCACACCTTGTACTATCTCGTATTTCAATGTCTCACGGCTCCCACCTTCCATTAGCGAGAGATAAGCTGCGAGATCGCTGGCTGCGCTTCCAGTCGCTGGATCTTCCAAAGAGCCCAAGATCATTCTTGTCCTCAGTCTCACTACCCCGTCCTCGCTCGTTCCCATTCGAACGAAGAAGTACGTTCCGATGAACGTCTTACACCAGTCCTCATTCAAGCCGTCGATTACCAAAGCTCGTCCAGCCAGCGATACCATACTCAACACCTCTTCGCTCTCTAGTTCAACTAGGACAAAGGTCATGCCTTTGACGATTGAGACAACGGGAAAGTCATCGTGAGCCTGAAGTTTGCCTTGTTGGTGGACTTTTGCCAGTTGAGGCTGCAGCGCAAGAAGTTCTTCCTTGCTGCATCTCTTGTCGTGGATATGGCTAGAGTTGTCAGTTTGGTCATGTTTGTCGGGTTCGATGTTGCTAAAGGAAACATGGACAGCAGTGCGTAGTCATCAGTCCGACGTTGACCTCGACCCAATAATACTCGATTATACAAACGGAATGCGAAGAGATCAACGTACACGTCATGGGGTATCGCTGCCTTCACCGTCATCTTCGCTACGTCTTCGCGTTGGCGTTACAAGTCAGCACATGCCCCGTGTTCAATCATACCTGGCAGCCACGAACCGTATTGCAGATTTACTCTCCCAGCTTTCAAGTTGAACTTTGCCTTCATCGTACCGCTCTGAATACCGCGCTCCCGAGCACTCCGTCCGAGGATATAACATGCTGTACCCACGGTCGGATGGCCAGCAAAGGGAAGTTCTTTTGACGTCATGAAGATGTCGACTGTCCATTCATCGTCTTCAGTGGCTGCAGTTTTCTCGTGCAAGAAGGTTGTTTCTGAAAGGTTGAACTCTCTTGCGATGATTTGCTTTTGTTCCTGGCCGAGGACGTGGCCATTCGGGATTCGCACAATGGCTAGCGGATTGCCTTGATATGGCTTGGCCGTGAACACGTCCAGTGTTACAAAGTCCAGCTTAGAGAATGCTGTCATGGTTGAAGAGGGTAAAGTCTACCTTGGGCGATTTACTCGACGGGGGCGGAGTGTGTCTGTCAGACAATGATTTGTTTTGGAGATGGATAGTCCTGATGACTCATCAAAAAAGATGACATATTCAATGTTGAAAGACCTTACTACCCCGCCATGACTGGTAGGTAGGATGTGTTTCCGATTAGAGGGCCTTGTAGCTAGAACAGGCTATTCGCCGTTTACTGTGCGAGCTCGCCGTTCAGTGCGGCTGCAAGGTAGCAGTTTGGGAAGAGTTCTCAAGCAAAAACGCTAGGTTGGCATGTTTAGGTACCAAGTCGGGGGCAATCCCAGGAGCGACGAGTCCCCATGGGGCAAAAGCCGCAAAACGAAACTTGTACAAAAGCAAAATCACTTTGTGCCGCCCGGCCTTGGTCGTGTTTCGCAACAGACATTGATGACCGTATTTCGTGAGGCTCTTGTTCAGCTTGGCTTGGGGGGGTCAGCACGCACAAGACGCCAAGGGCTATTAGCTCGACAGTACGCGTCGTTCGCCGTCGGCTCGACCGAGTACATTGGCGCAGTGTGGGTTTCTCAAGGTCAGTGGTGACGCTATTCCTCATGTAATGGCTATATGGCCATGCAGTATTTCCAGGAGACGTGGGTGTAACAAGGATAACATGGCTACAATGAGGCTGACTCGTAGCTACTCTTACCCAAACACGACAGTAGGATTGCGATACGAGAAAATTGAGTGCTGCGGCTGTAAGCTCGTGATGACAATTCTCCTACTCCGGAGAAGGCCAGATCAAGTGGGAAAGCTTGGCAAAGGATAGCGACGTAATCACGACGAGTGTTTGCAACCCTAACGTTAGTACGGCGCTGAAGGGGGGTGGTTGTCCAGCCCTTGCGAAAGCGAAAGCGACTAAGACAAGTTGATGGCATGGCGCGGTGTCATGAGTCTGGCAAGCGATTAAGTTGATATGTACCTCTGTTCGCATGCGTGCAGGGCCAGCTCGGGTGGCGCAACGTTGCCTACAAATGCGCATGATTCCCGTTACAAGGATCATGTTGCTCCCAAAGGAGTAGGCTCTTGGACTGCCAACGAGTCATAATAGTCCAGCCGGGACGTTTGGGTGTGGAGACGACGAGCATGTTAGCCGGCCTGGCAGCCAGGCCCAAGCAGATCGCCACGGAGATTATTCTAACGGGCTTTACTCTATTGATTCATGTATGCACGCTGCGTTTCTTAGGTGGGCTTCTGCGTGTGTGATATTGAATGGTCTTACATGCACCGGTGCCCGTCCCCCGGCAGGCGGCCTTGTTAGATAGAAAGGCTTTCTCCGAGGCGCAGGTACAACGCAGGTACAGTTCGGCCATGCGACGGCGACGAGCTTAGGCGAGGTGGCATGGAGACGCTCCGGTCAGCACGTCTGGACCCGAAGCACTCGTTAATCTGATGATTCGCAATGGGATCGCACTTTTCGATCGATGAGATGAGATAATCTTGGGGGCGCATGATTTGCAGGCCAAACGAAGGGCGTACTAGACAAAGTACAAGGCCGATCATCTGCGTAGTCTCTGTCAAGTCGCTTCCGTCATGCGGTCCATGATGCAGCAGCAAGTGTATTTTGCCATGCAGCGTGGAAAGGTTTGGGCCGAGCCCTAGCAGAGTCAATGAATCCTATCGGACTCGGTCCGACGATGCGCCCATCGCCGACGACGGGTCCTAACGGTGCAATGCAGCAGTGGATGGTTTACATGCCAGGGGCGTGGCGTTTTCTTCTTGATGCTTTTTCTCGTCCAATTTGAAATAGACAGCTGTGGGTGCGACAAGTGCAGAACACGGCGTTCGGGCAGCACGGCTTGGACGAGGTGCAGCGCGTGAGTAGTCGAGCATTCGCACGGGTGCAGCTCGTCGTGCTCAGAGTCTAGGCTACGAGAGCCAACTCTGAGGGGTTTCATGATCAACGGGCGGGTCTGGACGTGATTCGCCGACAAATGCTGTGTGTACGTCGTCGACATGCTGGATACGGAGAGCATTTGGGTGTAAGGTTGGCCAGTGACAGCAACATTTGCAAGCCAATAGAGTTTTTGCAGCGTCATCAAGGATCAGCATAGAGACTGCCCCTTATTTTTCAAGGTGAAGGGGCGTCGTGAAAGAGAATGCAGGCTCATCCTGGCGTGTTCGCAGGTGCAGCTATCGCGCAGGTCCTATTGGCAGCGCGGAAGAACGGGTCCAGCATTGCTGCAGTCGAGTACCCATGTGGAGTTCGCAGCTAGGTGGGACGCAGGACGCACTTCAGAGGGGGGGGGGGTGGTGGTGGTGGTCGACGGGCCAAACAATACATCGAGGCACAATACGCCACGACTCAGTGAAGGAAGCTCCCGGAACGACGACGGCTTTCCGCAGCGCTCTAGCTCATGCCACATGCGCCGCTGCCCACTCTCCCTCTTCCCCCTCCCCATGTTCGGTGGTGGTAGTAGTGGAGTGGTTTGGGCCGCAGTGAAAGGGTGACGTCTCAGGGTCCGGCGACCATGGGTCGTCCAGACGGCAAGGCTTGAGCAGGGCGAAGTAGGTAGGGATGGCTGATACTTGCGTCTTACGTAGTTGCAGTGAGCAGCATCATGTACGTGCGTTTTGCTTGCTCGCAGGACAGAGGCAGAGGAGCGTGCGGCGCAGGGAGAGGCTGGCTGGGCAGACCGGAGCGGGGTCGGCGTGGAGCTGGACGCAAAGGCAGTGGGTGGGCAAAAGGCGACCACCACGGCCACTGCGACCACTACGACGACGACTACGACGTCTGCGACCTCTCTCGCGCGCCCGCGCCCCCTCTGGCAGTGTCGACGCCCACCTAGGCCGGCTTGGACGCTGGCGCTCGGGGAAGTTGGAGGAAACCCCTGTCACTGACGCCACTTATGCAAGTGCGTAGCCGGCCATCACGGGCCTGTCGCAGGGATCATGAGAAGAAGCGTTAGCTAGAGGAAACGCAAAACCCTTTCTGTATACCTACCCGTTGTCTGCCCGTTCCAGCCCGCGGCTCCTTCACAATTCCCCCAGTCCATACCAGCTACTCGACGCTGCACGGTCGCGTTTGTCCTTCATTTGTTTTGCCTGCCCCCCCACCACCCGGACTACCGCACACTACTACATACAGCTGCCCACTGCCCTCAGCCACCTGGACACACATCCGCCCACCAGTTCCTCTGTCTGACCTGTCCTCCCCGACTGCAACCACCTGGACCCAACCCGCATTGACATTCACGCCCACATCCACCAACCACTAAGCCCTCGACCACCTCGCGCGGGAGTCGATTGGCTCACCGAGACGTACCCATCATCTCGTCGACGCGCCCCATAGCAGCCACCACCACCACCATGGTCCCTTCAAATCATTCCCGCAGCTCGTCGGACGAGTCGACCAGCTCGTCCATGGCCTACATCCTCGAGCACGTGTTACAGTATCCCGGCAGCTACGATATCCCCCTCAAGACCATGTACGAGCTCAACCGCGTTGACCGCGCCCAGCCCTTCCCCAAGGGCCTCAGCAAGTCGCCCAACGGGTCGCCCATCTCCGGATCGTTTGCCTGGAGCAGTACCGAAGCCGCCACCATGAACTTCACCTCGTCTCTGATGAACCAACTAAAGGCGCTGCCCACACGGACCAGCGCGCTCCCGCCTGCCTTCATCGTCAACTTTGTCACCCGCACCTTCATGCCAGAGCCCGCCGACGTCGACTGGAGCCAGGCACTCACCGCACTGGACTACCTCAAGGATCTGGAGACGCGGAGACGTCGGGAGATGGCCACGGCTTTCGAGGCGCTTGACGTTCACAGAGACACGTGGGATGCTGACATGGCGTGCGTGGCGGAAAAAGCACCGGGCATCGCGCTTTGGATCAACAACCTCGAGGGCAAGAACCGCAAAGCCGAGTCGTATTACGCGCAGATTTGGGTGGGCCTTCGCCGATGGGTAAGCTCTCTCCGCTCCACTCGTGACTTGTCGACATGGACTAACAGCAGCTGGCAGATCATGATCAACCATCTCTCAGACGACGAGTTCAACAAGCTCAACTGCATTAGCTACCTCAACACTCTCTTTCCCCCGGTTCATGG
>Ga0265798_10008396_pt1 | contig 13166 bp, 11 predicted proteins | sample P3T30metagenome_FD_192430 | JGI IMG/M metagenome (GOLD analysis project Ga0265798, IMG submission 192430) | Plant litter microbial communities from East Loma Ridge, Irvine, California - P3 T30 | ecosystem: Environmental > Terrestrial > Plant litter > Unclassified | place: USA: California...
TGAGCTTCTGGAGCCAGACGGACCTGTTCCTCGAACAGCTCGCCTATGCAGAGGTCCGATGCGTAATCCTGCTGCGTCGCGTTCCAGTCATAAAGCAAAAGCTCGCGCTCGTCAGATGAAATAGTACTAACAGTCGAATTCACAGTACACCTCCAATATCGTCGACTGCCCAGATCAACAGAGACGGCGACTGTTTCTTGATTATAATAAGCTTAATTAGTTGGGCTTTTCTGAACCCGGTGAGACACCGTTTGGACTTAAGCGCTTCACGAACCACTCAACTACCGCCAAGATCACTTGCGGCGCCTGGACGGGCGCTCCCAAGTCTCTCATCTCCTCAAAGCTCCCGGTTACTCCGGGCTGAAATATATGATTAACACTGGCGATCTCCATAATCGTAGCATCAGGATTACTAGACAATGCGATCTTTGCGGCCGGCATGTGAGCCAGAGGCGGAACTAGCGGATCAATTGATGCGTAAAGTGCAAGTACTGGACAGCGAACCATGGCCAAGTTCCTATCGGGCTCCACGTTCCAAATCGAGATGGCCTCCGCAGTAGTGAGCCACGTCATCATCTTATCTACCTCCGAAAGTGGAAATGCCGATGCAAGTAAGCGGCTCACTAGTAGATTTTCCAGATTTGTGGTTGTACTTAATGGTGCGCAGGCCATCCGGGCCTCCACCAAGGCATGAATAAGTTTAGTAATTTCGTTCGCGAATGGCTCGTCCATACCCGATCCAATAAGGCTTGACCTTACCAGTCCTAAAAAGGGTGATGGCCTTGGTCCAACAGGCCCAGAGAGCATTACGATTCCCGCAATGCTGGGTTCGTAAAGGGCCAACAGAGTTGCAACCATCGCACCGTGACACAGGCCAATCACCCCAATACGGTCGCCATCGATCTCTGGCCGATTGCGTAGCAAATCAACGATAGCGGCCGAGTCTTTCACTTGAACATCAAACTCATCGGTATGTTTACCGGTCGATTGCCAGACGCCGCGCTTGTCGTATTCCAAAACGGCTATACCGTTCTCGTTAAGCCTTTCCGTCAGCAGATCATACGAGTGACGTCCGCTCGGTCCGCCACCGGGGATAGCGAGGACAATCGGGAACAAAGCAGCCCGACTTTCAAGTGGCAAATGCAGCGTGGCCGCGAGCACAACGCCATGCTCTAATTCGATGCGCAAAGACTCAGGCAAGTGAAAATCCCGTGTGTTAGAAATTTGCTGACGCATCAGCCGGCGGCCTGACTGATTGGCAGCTAACGACATCGTCCCTCCCCGCGGGCGCGGGGCGCGGGGCGGCTTGAGCCCATCTTAGTTCTCGGAACGCTTGGCGCCCGAGGCGAAACAGTACCAGGGCGTAGACCCAGATGTTAAGCGCACAAATTGCCTCGAAAACGGGATTGAGCAAAGTCGACGTCACGCCAGGAAAAGACATTGCCGACACTACCAAGACACCGTTAATGAGTAGCCACGCAGACACACCAAACAGGCGCAGTCGATCCATCCGCCTCGCTAGCAGTATGTCTTGCGGACTGGTAGTCAGCCCCTTAGTACCCCAACTCACATCGTTGAGCTTCCATGTCGAATAGGCACTGATAGCAGGTGCCAAGATCGCGTCCGTAACTATGTACACTCCTAGCATCATGAAAATCCGCCCAGTGCGAGCACGGAACACGAGCAACATAGCGATTAGAGAAAGTCCGCCCGGCAACAGCACCAGCACCATTGCAGTCTTGGATGAGACTCCAAACCCTAACATCCCGGCGAGTAGGAAAGCGAGAACGATCCCCAGCACACCTCGGACAATCAAGCTAGCTCGCGATACGGTCGCGTCGCGGACATATTTTGGAATCAGGCACCCTAAAATTATGCCCCCAAAGCATATGTTTAACACTGTTTGCCAACCCCATTGCCCGGCTTCAGCCAGATGCCGGCCAATCCTCGCGAACACCAGAATGGAGGACAAGGTAATTGCGGGGGAAGCGAATTCGCGGACCATCAGCATCGCCTGACCTATCATCGCAACTATGAAACGAGCCTTGCTGAGGTGGCTGCGATCATTGCGACAAAGGAACCGGGAGATCTGGCACAGCAACCACAGCCGGCACGCCAAAGCGCTGTTGCTCCACCGACGTCGCTGCCTCATCAATTCCGGAACAGTCAGACAGGTATCCGTCACCGCACGTGTTTCCGAGCAGTATTCTAAGTGCCATTCGGCATTTTTACGCAACACAATCTCACTACCGATAACTCTATCCTCGGCTAGAAACATAATTTTCTCAAGAGGATTCTTTGTAGTTAGCCCTCGGAGATAGGCTTGGATGGGACTAAGTTCATCCGCCGTCTTTGTTTGTCTGTCGTTATCACAGTCGTCGGGCATCAGGGCAGCGTGGCGCATGATACAGAATTGACCAGGGATCACGCTAAGGTACCCCGACGCTACCTCGAATGGCCAAAACATAGATTTCTGGACTACGAAATCCATGTGCTGCCAGGTCGAGATAAAGGGAGCCTCATCGTATGGATCGGTTGTAGTGATGCAAGGAGCGATAGCGCCGATTGCTGGATCCCGTTCCATGCGGTGAATCAAACGTAAATACGCATCGGCTGCAATTACAGTACCAACGTCCAGTTGAATGCAATAGGTAGGCTTCAAGACGGAGCATATGTCGCTAAAGAAGACCGCGTGAGAATGAAGCTTGCCGCAGTTCACTTGCTTTAGGCAGACAATGAATTTTAAGTCGAGTTCCGGGGACAGATTGTTCAGTCCCGTGTCATCAAGCATCCTCAAAACATTGGAATTGCGCATGGTTGATTGGTATGTCTCGCAATCATCAAGGCTGGTCGCTACGCGCTTTTTTAGCAACCCTGCTTCATCTAGCCAAACAAGCATGTTGGGATCGGTGCGATCAACGCCGTCAAGGATCAGGCAGACATAGACCGACTTGGGGCTGGTACGCTCGTCGGCGGCGGACGTCGACACCGAGGTGAGGATCGACGACAACGTGGAATGTAGCTTGGACAGTTTTTCGTTATATATGGTGATGCAAAACGCGCTCTCCGGCCGGCCGCCGAATTGGCAACAGCCGGCGGACTTCGCCGTGGTCGTCAACTCAAGCATCGGCTTTACGCTCCCGTTACATCGTCAATTCGCGCCCACGCGCCGACAGGCCATTTGGGCCTACGCGTCTTCAGATTTACGGTTGTGGCCAAAGTTCCCGTTGGGCGCAACGGCGCTTAGACACGAAACATAGAGATTTTCGGACTTCCACCTCTCAGTTCGATGTGAGCGTCAGCAAGCTTTGCAAGGTGACAGCAGCGCGTACAGAAAGACAGAGAAACCAAATGATCCCGTCAGGGACAAAACAGCGCGACTGCGCTGCCAAGCCCTTGCGCATGTGGGTGACGCCACGCGCTAGGAATATCCGAGTCAATGTAGGCTGCGGGATCATCACGTCAGCACGCTGATCACGCGGGACAGCGCATCGGCGTCGACCGCGCTGTCGACGGTCAGTCGTACGCCCGAAGACAGCTTGTTGCCGTTCTGCCCCGTGGTCCGGGCCTTTGCTGGCACCTTGACGAGTGGTGCCGACAGCATCACTAGCGGCTTGCTGATCTGGACTTCAGCAAATGCGGTCTACGGCCGAGCCGGCCCTCCGCTCCGTGCACCCAAGATTGCTTGCCGCCGCCAGGTGTCGATCGCGCCGCTGCCGACTTCATGATGCTCGACTGCCCCCGGACCGACCCATCCGGCCCAAACGCATCGCCTAAGATCGCGAGCTTGTGCTCGACCGTCCCGCGGCGTCGACCAAACGCCCGACCGACAATCTCGATACGATCACTCATGAGGCTGGTCGCTACATCTGCAGCTGGTTCGATAGTCTCGTTTGACATCACGGCCCCGTTTAAAAAGCCGCCATCAACCCGTTGAACGCTCCGCTTACAAGACGACCCTCAGACCGTGCTTACCATGGCACAAACATCTCGATACCATCGCCACTATGCCGGCCGCATGAAATCCCTCAAACCGGGGGTGAGTAATTACGAATTAAACCGCATCGGGGCAGAGGCTGGCGTGCCGATGGGCTGACCCCCTCGCCTAGAGCCAGCACATACAGCATCGGTGCTCTTGGAGATCTTATTCATAGATCATCACCGCCCGCATGGTGCCCTATAAGACGACTGCAAATCGTCGCCGTGGCAAAGCAGGAGAGTCGCACGAAAGACTATGAACCAAGCGGGACAGACGCGCCGGAAGAAAGGTCTGGTCGCCATCAATCTAAGATCATTTGGGTCTAAGCTAACGGAGAGATGGTTCAGGGACGTCGCTGCTCTGCCTGACACGCAGGCAAAGATTGATTTTTTTGGTCATTCGCCCTCCGTGGCGCGAGACGAACCCGGTAGTATCCGCAGGTTTGCTGCAATTACATTTTTGACATCTTCTCAGTCGAGAAGCTACTTGGTTTGTCAGCAAAATAGTCGCAGCGTTCGTACACTAGCGACGGCCGCCCAGCGTCCTTGACAGCGCCTCGATCGAGTACGATCACGGCGTCAAACTCGTGAATAAGTTCCAAGTTGTGAACCGAAACGAGCAGACATGCCGCATCGAACTTACGGCGCAGGCCACGCACAATGTTCCGTTCGTCGGCCGGATCGATGCTGCTCGTCGGCTCGTCTATCAACACTAACGAGGATTGTGCAGCCGACAGGATGCCACGCGCCAGCGCAATGCGCTGCCGCTGTCCGCCCGACCAATTAACGCCATCTTCCTGCACTCTGGAATCAAGCGTTACGTCAAGCTGGTCGAGCAAGGATCGGACGACCTCGCATTCTGCAACACGCGAGGCGACTACCTCGGCCGTACCCTCGACTAGAAGGTTGTGACCGATCGTGCCCTCAAGCAACTCCGGATGCTGTGGAACAAGTGTGGCAGAATTGCGAAGCACTGCAAGTTCGACTGTCACTCCATCAACCATCAGCGCGCCACGATCAGGTCGGATGAGCCCACCAAGGATCTTCAGCAAGGTGCTCTTACCGCTGCCGTTCGCCCCAACAAGTGCGTAATGACAACCGCGCCTCAGCGTTAAGTCAACAGAACGTAGCGCCGAACAGTCCTCGTCGCCGCCCGGATAGCGTAGCTCAAGACCGCGCAAAGCTGCTACTGTCCAGTGAGTTGGAAGACTTTCAGCGCAGGTGGGATCCGGCACGATCGCATAGATTGGGTGCGCGGTCATAAAATCCGCCTTGTGCCGCATTGTTGACGATATGACACCAACCAGACCTAACGTGGACGTCATTCCCGTCATTACATAGACTTGAACCATGTAAACATTACCGATTGCGATTTGACCCGCTCCTCCGTTTCGAGCGTGAAGGTAGATGTAGAGCACTGCAAGTCCAAGATTGAAGCTAGTAGAGATGGCCTCGATCGCGGCCCCCTTGCTCTCGCTGAAAAGGACATTGCGCCGGGATATGGCGAAGACGTCATGAAGCTTACTGCCGAGGATCGTCGTAATGACGTCCCGCCTTCGTGTCGCGTACACCGACAGAATGTTGCGATATGCATCGACCATTGCGGTCCCGAAGACGCGGTGGGCGTCCGCCTCTCGGGTCCAAAACCGTAACTGAATGTGGTCTCCCCAAACCGAGATCGAGGCGACGATCGCGTAGCCGGCCAGAGCCCCGAGCAGCACGGCAGGCGAAAGAAGGGAAAGCGCGATTACCGGACCAATAATTTGAATGACAAGCTCTACGCCAGCATAATGATCAAGCAAAAGTTGGTACACTGCTCCTGAGGCTTGCTGCTGCCGAGATGCAGTGTCCCCCGAATGTCTGTTCTCGTGCCAAATAAGCGGCGCGGCGAAGAGCGCCTGGTTCAAGTCACTGATCATGCGGTTCTGCGCACGACGTGCAATGCCGAACTGCAACATCTTTAGTGGCACGCGGACCGCCCATAAAAACACAAGCAGCATCCCGATTACTACGACGTATGGGAGAACACTATCGATCTGCGCGACACCGCCTACTTGCATGCCGTTAATAGTTACCCCTACTAAGATGGGGAAGCTGATTTTTACCGTACCTACTAACGCCGCCACAACATGAGCTAGAAACAACCGCGGGCGATCATCACGAGCATACCGCCAGGCAGCCTTAAAGAGACCGGACGGGGCGCCGGAATCATTCGACGGCGCGAAGGTCATCATACACTCTCCTATTGACCGCTATGCCCGTCGTTTGCGCAGCAAGATATGACGCAGGTGGCGCTAGCGTGCAAAGGCGTCCGAAGCCTCAACGCGGGCGGCGGTGCGCTGGTATGGCAGAACAATTGCGTTACAACGACGTCGCGCCAGGTCGTTCTGGTGGAAGAGACGCATCCCAATCGGAAACGAGCGGTGTCCACCGGCGACGGTTCGGTAGGGTAAATGGCTCGAAGGCGTCCCACGACGGATAATTGTAGCTGACTTTCCGAACCACGGACGTGTTGGGAACCGGATTGTCCCAAACCACATAGTCGGGGCGGTTGGTGCGGATGTATTCTATCACTCCCTCGATCGCTGGATAATAGGAGTCGTCGAATACGATGTGACCGTCGACGCAGCATAGCTGATCAGACAATGAGAAGTCGACCATCACCTGCTCGAAGGTGTGCCCCCCGTCAACGAAGACGTAACCGGCGCAGCCAGGCCCCTGCTGATCGAGCAGCTGCGACAGGCCAATTTGGGACGATTTCCAGACGCGCTTAAACTCGTCCGGGAACTCGCCTTCAAGATACGTTTGAACCACAGCGCCTCCCTGCACCAAGCCGAACGGATCAAACGAGACGTGCGTAAATGACCCACCGCGGTCCTTCTGCGCCGCAAGCGCCATTGCTACCGACCCGCCCATGCCGAAGCCGATGTCGATCGAGATCTTGGCCGGATTGCACCTACTAAGATGCGCGACTAACGCAAGCCCGGCGGGTGACACCCGGATCATGTTAAGGGCATCCTCTCGTCCGTCGCGGTCAACAAATGTGCCCGTCGTCGAAGCGGCGAGGCATCGTGCGGCGGCGTCACTCCGCGTCGCCAAGGCCCGCAAGTCCTCCGCCAGCGTCTCAAGCGGCGGCAAGAGGTGTTCGGGTGGCAGAGCTCCCGGCGATAAATTCATGTCGTTCTTGCCCCCCATGGATAGCGATGCTGCCCTCTCCAACCAGCCGCGTCAACACTTGTTCGCAGCACGTTTACCTGTCCGGAGCTAGACTGCCGCACGGCGCAAGGACTCATATTCCGATGGTACGCCGCAGAACTGCACCTCGTTGCGATTGATGCGCTGGTAGTGGATGCGCGCGCCGGCGGCAATAAGATGATTGTACAACGGCGCAACGTAGAGTTCCGCTGCGCTAGGGCGGCGACGCTCGCTCTCTAGCGCGGCCTGCATGTCGGCCACACGGGCAAAATGGTACAAGCCTGTGCAGCAAAGATCGGAGATTGGGCGCTTCTCGGCAGTCTCGGCAACGAGTGGCGTCGAAGCGGCGAAGTTCGGCCGCACGTACGACCAGTTGTCACCTTCGCCATCAAATACCTCCAGGTAGCCATCGGATTCAGCCAACCAAGCAGAAACAGGGTAGCTGAAGTTAGGGCGGAAGGTATCGATATTAAATACGGTGAGCGAGGCGTCGGACGAGCAGGCTGCCCGCTCGATCCCCAGTGCCACCGTTTCTGCTTGGCCCGATGTGTTTGCGTCGAGCGTCACAATGCGCACGTCGTGGATGCCTAAAGCACGGCTTCGTTCCTCAACGAACGCGCGCCCTTCACCCTGGGTCACCAGTAAAAAGGGCACCGTCTCGAAGTAGCGGGAGAAGCTGCCAACCGCGTGGTCGAACACAGTGCCACCGTCTAGCGGTAGCATGTGTTTGGGCAGGTCGTAGCCGGCGCTGCGGAACCGCTGCGACCGGCCAGCCATCGGAATGACGATCACATCCCGCCCCCCGCCAATGCGGCATATAGGCGCAGCGCGTTGGCAACAAACGCCTGCTGCCGCGCTGGTTGATCCGCGTGTAGGGGTAGCATCGACAAGAATAAGCTGACTCCAATTGCTTTGACCTCTTCAGTATCCGCCCGAACCGATTCGATCTCGATGTCCATGAACGCGCTTTCCACCCATGACTGGTGAGGTAAGTTCTCGAAGTCTATTGAATAATCATTCCCATTCCCCCTGAGAGAATAACGACCTGCGACAATGTGATCGTATCTACCGCCAATTGAGTGATGAAGCTTTGCTAGGTCGTATCGTGTGTCTCCGTCTATCCTCGTCTCGTTGCGTCCAACATATCCACGCGGATCAATCACACGCACTCGCCGCACTCGGGAATTGTAAAGGATGTTGCTGAAGCAGAAGTCACCGTGCATCACTGGGGCGGGACAAGGTCTGCGTCCGTCCAGCAGAGCTGAGACTTCCTCTGCGATTCGCACGAGTGAGGGAAGCGGCCTGCCGCGATAACGCATCTCGCCATCGATCGAAATATCGCTATCGAGCGCGAACTGCTCCAAACGATCGAGGGTTTTAGGTCGGATTAGCGTCACGAGCGCGTCCGTCCCGTTTTGCACCCCAACCGGGCGAACGGCACATGCGGTGAGGAAGTCAGCGCAGGACTGAATAATCCCGTTCCAACTAACTCTGTCAAGGCTGCCAAAAACAAAGAGCTCCGCCAAGGTGGGCAGATACTCGTACTCAGTCTCATAATACGGGTCGCCATCCGCCGTGCGGCCAGCGTCAATCAACCGTGCCGCGTAGATACGCAGCGGCGGAGGTAGCTGCGCATACCACGTAGCCTCGGCGACAATTTTGTCCGGCAAAGCGCTAGAAACCTTACGAACGGTTCCATTAACGATCCGAAGCGAGTTGAATGCGCGCTCCGTGGTGACAAAACGGCGCGACTGGTAGAAGGTGCGCAGGTGACCGAAGTCGAACCAGCTGTCGACGCGCCTCGCTCGCATGCGCCGCGCCTTCGCGTACAAGGTTACGCCCTCGACGAAGTCGCAACGTGCGCGTACCAAGCATCGGACAATCTCCGAGGCGGTAGAAAACGCGAAGTAGCCACATGCGACCGGATGCTGGCGATCGGTTGGGACCCCGGCCATCACAGTCCGGAGCGAGGCCACAAAACCGTCCGCTCCGCTCTCTACCTCCGCCCAAGAATAGCCGTCGGCAGTTTCAGCCACCGCGACCTCATCTTGCTCGCCCGCGAACGGCACATCGATCAGCGTATCGCCGTGGAGCAGGTTGAGCGCCCGCCCACCCGCTGCGATTAGGTTGCATACGTAGACTACCGCCTCACCGAGCGAAAAACCGTCGGGGACCGGCAGTATCTGCACGCCCGCGTGCCGCAGAATTTCGAGGTCCGCGGCGGGAGGCTCGAAGCTCTCGGGTAACGTTATCCAAACCTCTTTGCCGGCCCCGATGCGTTCAATTTGGTACTCGAACAACCGTTTCATGCCCACAGGCAAAAAACATGGCGGCAAGCGCCCAAATTCGGCCGCCAGTTCCTGCTCGACATAGTCTGAAGACAGAATCAACCACAGCGGTTCCCGCATCAAACGCGTCCCTCGTCACTAATCACATCTGGTACGCCGCAGACGCATGCTCGGCGACGTATAAATTCCGTGCCGTTTCCAATCGACGGAGATAATAGTTACAGTCAGAAAACCGGAAAGGATGGGGAAAGGCCTGCAGCACGTTAATCAGGCGTTCAACGTCGTCCAGCCTGCCTGCAGCAAGCGCTAACCGACCACGGAGCAGCAGCACTGGCGGAACGTCGTCCGCGTCTAACGCATTTAATACTTGCTCAGCGCCGTCTCTGTCATCAGCGATTAATCTGTTGTTTGCGCGAATACAGTTGAGGAATATGCCGGCCATGCCACGGGATGATTCGTCCGCTGCCTCTTCTGCTAGGCACTTGATGAAATGATTGACCGGCCATGCGTCCGGCGCAATATGCGCCGCAAGGCACCGCGGCCGGAGGCCGCGGGTCATCACAAAATCGCCCAGTAGATCGTGGATGTTACCCCTACGCTCGTCAAAAATAGCAGCTCGGAGATAGTTAACAAGATCGAGCATCACTTCCCGCCGAGCCATAATAAGGTTATCGCCGGTAACGAACAGCCCGCTGCCTTCATCGACGCGAGTCCAGTCTACACAGAACTCGTCGTCATCGAACGGAGTATTCCACTCTGGCATATTTTCAAGGTCTGGACGTAGCCTCAACACGTTCTCAAACCTGCGGCCTTGGTCGCGTTCCGCGATGGTCATCAGGGCCATTGCCCTCGCAAGCTTGTAGTATAGCAGCCGCGCATTGCAATTGCGCGCCTCCGGCGGGATTGTTTCAACGAAGAGCCGCTGATCCTCGACGTCGAGATAAGGTGTCGCTCGCCTCAGTGCGTTGCTGTCCACTTCGCTTGCGGCGCTGCGGCTACAGAGCTGAGAGAAGAAGGTCGGAAGAAAAAGTCGCAATTGATCGAAACCTATAAGTGCGGGCGGCAGCGAGTCCGCCACTGACTCGCCGAGCAGGCGGAAGATCTGCCAAGGACCGAGCCAGCCGTCGATCTTCATGCCGATCGCCTGCCACACCGATAAGATTGCCTGCGCCTCAGGAGGGAGGCAGCGTAAATCACGTAGCATACCCTGGCCGGTTCTTACTTGGCCTGTGATCAGTACCGCAGTTGTAGGACTTGCAGTCATTTTCACTCCTGATATTTGCGCCTTGCACGTTTGGCCAACGACAGACCTTGTCTCAGTTTCCTACAGCGGCTTTCGCGCGCCGCCACCCTTACACCAGGCTGAAACAATCTGCCCTAACCTTCTACTCTCGTAACGGTAAGGCTGACGCTGCGCCGCCACGGCTTAGCAGGCATGGTGTAACCACAGCACATGCGCACTCGCGGCAGGGCACGCGCTTACAATAGGACAATCTGAGGGTGGGACGTTGAACAAAGGCGAAGCCGTATACCGCGACTAGCAATGCGCCAGAATTACACCTTCTATCATTATGGGTTTACGCCCGTCGTTGAATCATATCTCCAGATCGGTCGGTCAACCGAACATGGTTGTGCACCAGTGATAACCTTGAACATCATGCTTCGAGCCCGCATTTAACTGGCCTCTACACCGACAATCCTTCGTACTCGCTACCTTACAACCCATGGTTCCGCAGGCTTTTTCTTTATTCCTAAAGAAGAATAAAAAAATGTCTGAACTTTCAGCCGCTTTTTAAGTCAGAAATAGACAGTTTTCACCTACAGCAAGGTACCTGAGAGAATTGCGAGAGCTATAGAGAAGTAAATTACAAGCCCAGTTACGTCGACAAGGGTGGCAACAAAGGGCGCAGAAGCGCTCGCCGGATCGAAGCCGAGCCTCTGGAGCAAGAAAGGCAGCATCGACCCTGCAAGCGACCCGAATGTTACAATGCCAATAAGCCCTGTTGCTACAGTTGCTGCAATCAAGACCCAGTGCAAGCCGTAATCATACAAGCCGAGCTTCTGCCACGTGGCAATCCGGACAACGCTCACCAATCCAAGAATTATACCGAGTACGATACCGGTCGGCAGTTCGCGCAATGCAACCCGCCACCAATCCTTAAGCTGTAACTGGCCGAGAGCGAGCGCCCGTATGATGAGCGAGGTTGCTTGGCTCCCACTATTCCCACCGGAACTCATAATAAGAGGAATGAACAACGTAAGCACGACCGCTCGCTGCAATTCCATTTCAAAGTGCTGCATTGCGCTCGCGGTCAGCATTTCGGATAGGAAGAGTACGCTCAGCCACCCCCCCCGCTTGCGGATCATAGCCCCAAAGCTTGTATCAAGATAGGGACGGTCGAGCGCCTCGACGCCTCCGAATTTTTGAGTATCCTCGGTATGCTCAGCGACCAAGGCGTCGAGCACATCGTCCACAGTAACGATGCCAAGCGGCCGGCCATCTTCATCTATCACCGGCAGAGCCAGAAGATCATGACGGCGTATCAGGTCGGCTACAACCTCGCGATCGGCCTTTGGCGAGACCGTTACCGGTTCGCGACCTTGCGCCAAGTTGATTGCCAGCAATACCGGGTCAGCTGCAATCAATCTACGGAGCGACACGGTAGCTAATAAACGGTCGTCTTCTCCAATCAAAAGGACGGAGTAAATCGTTTCCCGACTGTGCTGCACCGTGCGGATATGTTCAAGCACTTCCGCAACGCTGGCGCCGGCGGATGTTGCGACATATTCTGTCGTCATCATTCCGCCCGCGCTATCTGGTGGCCACGCAAGCAAACGAGTAAGTGAATGCCTCACCTCAGTCGGAAGTGCCGCTAGTATCCGCGTGGAGGCAGAGGAGGGCATTGCGGCAAGTAGGTCCGCTGCGCGATCTTCCGCCATTTGTGCGACGAGTTGCACCGCACGCGCGAACGGAAGCAACGGAACAATCTCCGGCGCAGCAGTAAACTCGGGTCGGTCGAGCACACCTACCGCTCGATCGTCGGGCATAGTCGCGAGATTGCTGGCAGCGTCCGTCAGCGACAGTGACTGGAGCATTTCGACAACGTCAGCGAGATGCTGCTCTTGTTCCACGGGCAGCCGGTTGACGGATGCCCCGCCCATGAGGTTGTTCATCTAAAACCTTTCGTCCGCATATTTTCTGGACGACAGCCAGTATGGACTAGCGGACGATCTCGGCGCGCGACCACACTGGAACTGTCGCCGGACATGTTCTGGCTTCCTGAAACCGCGCTTCGTCGCTATGTATGGAGGAAATTGAGGCGTCAACCCTGGCATTTCTCCATGATTGCCAGCAACGCAGTTTTAAAATTCGACTATAGCTGATTTTGGCTTCGTATAACATTCTCGGGCGGGCCGCTGCGAAGCGCCCCGATTCCTCATCCCACCTGAAGTGATTTTCCGCGGTTCATTCGGCCGTGATCCGATCCACCAGCTGCCGGGACTAGGGTCAGGACCCATTGATGTGAGAGGCGCGATCTGATTCAGGCTCCGTGAGGAGTCTGAGGATGAGCGACCTTTACTGGCTGACGGAGGAGCAGATGGCGCGCCTGCGGCCATATTTCCCAAAGAGCCATGGCAAGCCGCGAGTTGACGACCGGCGGGTGTTGAGCGGCATCGTTTTCGTGAATCGCAATGGGCTGCGCT
>Ga0265798_10008397_pt1 | contig 13165 bp, 9 predicted proteins | sample P3T30metagenome_FD_192430 | JGI IMG/M metagenome (GOLD analysis project Ga0265798, IMG submission 192430) | Plant litter microbial communities from East Loma Ridge, Irvine, California - P3 T30 | ecosystem: Environmental > Terrestrial > Plant litter > Unclassified | place: USA: California...
AATGATCTGCCACGATGGTATTCAAATCTATATACCATGCGCCTTCCTGCTGAGCAGCTTGCATAGCCCATACCCGGTGCGTAGAATCACGGATGACCTTGCCGTTTGCCCATCGATTACGGGGCACCAACGAACAAACAATAGGTGTTGCCCCTCTGGCTTTCGTGTCACTAATGTATTTGCGGATGTTCCAACCAAATGAGTGCACTATTTCCATTTTCCCGGTGCGCTGGTTGATGATGTGTACGGTATCCTCGCCGTTTCCGCGCACTGCGGTCTTACCATTATCATTATGACCAAATTGCATAATCACAAAATCGCCCGGCCTTAAATCGGCAAGTACGATATCCCATAAGCCAATAGCTGTATATGTACGGCTGTTGGTACCGCCCATAGCCTTATTCTGAATTTTTACAAGAGTGGTATCGAACAGCTTAGGAAAAAAACTTCCCCAGCCCCATAGGCCTCCGGCTCCATTACCCAGGGTGCCGTTCCTTACGGTGGAATCGCCGATGAGAAAAATGGTCGGTTTTGGTTTAAATGGGGGCATTACAAATGCCCCACTTATTGAAATAATAAGAAGCAGCAAATATATTTTGTATCTATTCATGGCGAGTTCAATTAATTAGTCAGGAAGATTTTACCCCAAACAATATTATCGGGGATTTACTAAGCTAAGCTGTCTTTATGACAAATGCCATAATTCAACATGTATAGTAAGGAGGGTCTTAACCCCCAAAATATTTAAAAAAAAGAGAAGCCATGTAGTTTGCTATAATTGTCGGTTACCTAGTAATTGGATCAAACGTTAATTGCTGATTGTATATTAAAATAAGAAAAGCAAAACTAATTACTTAGGTACTTCAGGACCTAACGTATACTTTTATACCTTTTTAAGCCCTTGAAATCTGTTTTATTAAGCGTCCGGAATAATGTTGAATCACTAAGCCGCCTGGGGAATAAATACTCCTTTTCAATCGCCTGCCATACGCCATCAGTATGGTGAAGGTCGGATTAATTTCTACTAAGTATAAGTTTGAAGCGCACATCAACCGCCATTTGAGATCATCTGAACGTCGGAATTTATTGATTTTAATTTTCCCAGCGAATTTATAGGGTTAGTATTACCTGGTCAAAAGGTAAACTAACAACCAAAGCACAAGGACGCCAATAGCGAACAGAACTTGTTGCCCGGAGCGGCGCTTATGTACAGTTCTCTCGTTTGAGGCGGCTTCAGGTTGCTTTTTCATTTTATCCAGGTGTCTAGAGAAATATATAAACTACATTCCCATTGATTATTGGAAAATAAAAATACAAAGTGTGGGTTTAAAAACCAACACTTTTAAAGCACTAAAAATCAATTTTCGCTATCGTAACAGATCGATGTATAGCGAAGCGCAACAAGAGTACTTAAGAAGATTTGGCAAGCACTTGGAAATGCTGCGTAAGCGCAACAATCTATCTTTTCGTAAACTGGCTCAGCGCTGCAATATCGATTATAGCAATCTGAAGAAATACGAAAAAGGCGAGATCAATATTTCCATGTTGTCCTTGTTAGACCTGGCCGGCGGGCTTGGAGTTTCCGTAAAAGATTTAATGGATTTTTAGTCCGGAGCTACCACGTATAGGATATCAAAGGGGTACTATTCAACCTTTCTGAAGAAGCCCCAACACTTCCAAGTTCCTTCCCAGTGATCAGCAACTGGAAAGTGAATTACTCCACCATATGTACCCCATTCACTCTGCGAAAAATACCGTCTACCCAAAAGGGACTATTATTTCCAGTGCTTAGGATACAACTTTTCAGCGCCCCTTTCAGGCGGTGTGAGATTACCCAATAATTCTCCGGTGTTAAGTGCAGGGCATTACACATTTTATCGGCTTTCAGCCCTTTGACGAACCGAAGTTCATAGACCTGCTGCCAGGGAAGAGGTAAACTCAATAAATTAATCCGGAGGGCATCGGAGAACTCTTTGGCCACCAACGGATCTTCGGCATCATGGCTGGCGATGGCTACGGGCCGGTGCATTGTCCCCTGCCCGGCGAGGCCGTCTGAAGGGGAAATATGGCCGGCTATTTTCGCTCTTGAGCGGTAAACCCGGTAAATCTTGTGCTTTAAAATAACGGTCAGACAAGTTAGTTCAGCACTTCGCTGCCCAAACCGGCCATAGTTTTCCAAGGCCACCAGGGAAATATCCTGGATCAGATCCTGAACGATTTTTGTATCGTTTAGCTTGTTCTGCGCATAACAATACAGGTAATTGTAATTCTCCGTGGTCCAAGGTTTCCATTCTTTGTGATTCATCAACTATAAGTATTAATTTACCTAAAAAAGGGTTATAAAAGTTGATCAACTATGGCCAATTGGAGTCAAGTCAGCAAGATATCATACGACAAATCAAATTTTATACGAAGCGGTAATAGGATATGTCATTCCTAATTTCAGGGACTATGCATCGGTAATTGAATTTTTGCTTGGGTGTTTAGTTCTTAGGGCGATCTTTACTATTTAATGATTTAGGGAATAGGGCAATATATAAAATAAAGACCCATTATAAAGTTAAGTCGATTATCGTTTGCCAAAAGCCACACCAGCAACTAAACTTAATATGTTCAGTTGCTGGATAAAATTATTACGCTTATGGCTTAAGGTTAACTAACTATGATCCAACCTCCAACTGTAATCTCTTCTTTAATATGAGCATATCACCACTTACTTTGATATCTAAGATTTTAGCATAATGCTGCGTTTGTTTAAGGTTCTTGTGGCCTAGCATTTTGGATACCGATTCCATAGGTACGCCTTTGCTTAGGGTCACTGTGGTAGCAAAAGTATGGCGGGCGATATGAAAACTCAGGTTCTTATGTATACCACAGGTGTCTGCTATCTCCTTTAGATAGGCATTCATCTTTTGATTGCTCAAAATTGGCAAAACCGTACCTTTAACTTGGCATGCAGGATGGTCTTTATATCTATCGACTATCTGTAAGGCAATGGGTAGCAAAGGCACCTTCGATGCGCTGTTTGTTTTCTGCCGGTTAATACTGATCCACTTTTCACCGTCAATTCCATAGATGATTTCGGAACGCTTCAATTTCAGTACATCAGCATAAGCCAAACCGGTAAAACAACTGAAAAGAAAAATGTCCCTGACAATAGACAGCCGGTCTGTCGAAAATTGCTTTTCGGACAGTGTAACTAATTCACCGTCGGATAAGAAAGGCCTTTCAATTTCTTTTTTCGCCAAGCTGAATTCAGCAAAAGGATCCTGTGGCAACCATCTCCGCTTCACGCATAGCAGCACGATCTTCTTAAAATAAGTCAAATATTTAATAGTCGTATTGTGTTGACATTTTCTTTCCGTCTTAAGCCAAAAAGAAAACTGGCTGATAAACTCGTAATCCAGTTTTCGGATATCCATGTCTTCCGATTTGTATTTCCATTGAATGAAACGACCAACGTGTAATAGCGTTCTTTCGAATAGATCTAAAGTGCCTTCGGAATACTCCAACCCTATCAGTGCTTTAATTTGTTCATTATGCATCCGAAACTCCCGCAGGATAAGTTTACGATCATCAATGCCTAACAAGATATTCTTGAGCGCCGTTGAGGTAACCTCTTTATTCGCATCGATCAATTGACGCCTGGCATCGTGAATTTTTGCAATCATCATGTCCAGAAAACTATTTAATGCCTTGGCATCTTCTTTGGTACCTGGTGCCCTTCCGCTGCGTTTATTCCACCTGTTCAAATCCCACGTCCGTTTGGTGGAAATTTCTGTAGATGAACCATCAACGGTGATCCGCATATAAAGCTGAAACGGATCACCATCTTTGTAAAATTTAGGCTTCTTAAGATGAGATAAAATACTAAAACTTTTTTCTAACATAACACTGCAATTAAAGAGTTAACAAATATCGACTTGCAGCGCTCATGAATCAAGATGTTCAAATTTCGAACAGGTTGACAACCAGTTAATTAGGGCACTTTTCAGGAGTAGTTGAGAATTTTGTTACTACTCCCGGAATTACTCCCATTTTTTCTGATAATCTTTGAATAGTTTGGGATAGTAGCAGAAACAAAAAACCCTCTAAATCAACGATTTAGAGGGTTTTGAGGTGTTTTGACACTGTATTTAGCGGTGAGGGAGGGATTCGAACCTGCTCCCCTATCGATTTCATTTACAATTACTTATAACAATTACCAACCACAAACTCCCGGAATAACTCCCGACTTTTTTCTGGTCTAATTCCAATCAAATATAAGCAATTTCTTTCCTTGTTAAACGACAAATATTGAGTTGAATTTTGAAGCGAAAATCAAACAAACAAAATCGTATCTGCTTGATTAAAGTGACGAAATATTGCCCGTAAAGACCATCCTCAGGTTCATCAGACAGTCGCTTTCACCCGCCGATAACCTGTCGGAAACCGGATAACGCTGCGCAGGTTAGTCTCTCATTATAACACCATAATATCTGATGACAAAGACGTCAGACAACGTTCCTCCGCCGTGGGCACCAAACTTCCGTTCCAACGGCATACCCGGTCACTCAGTTAAATGACCGCCTGTATTCCAGCGGAGAAGTTTTGGTTTTGTTTTGAATAGCTTGCTGAATGATTGCGGTTATTCAATTCCCAAACTACTGCAGGCAATCGCTGAACAATTGTATAAACTGAGCCGGGCGGCCATTTAGAGGCTGAACCGATCAATATTGGTAATCGGAGCTGCCTTAACAATCGCCGATAATTAAAAATCATCATTTAGTCACTATTCCGGTTTAAGCATGCTATAAGGAAATCCAATCAACTATTTTATCGGAATCTCTTATTTTTAAAACATGATTAATGACGAAGAATTCCTTGCCCTCTTTACCTCTGAAGACGGAAGACTAGATACCGGCGATCTTCAATTTTACGACGACTTCGCTCAAAAGAAAGAATTATTCGGAACCTACGTTAAGTTTGACAGCAGTACTCAGTTTATGCATTTTGTGAACAGAGAACTGCCTGAACTGCTCGGTGAACAAACCGCGGTTTACAGGGGACTAAGCTCAGGTCGCTATCGTCTGTTTAATAAAGCACAACGAGCATTCATCACCAGCGGGCGGAACGATCCAAAAGATGAAAAATCATACCACGCGGGAATTAGTGCGCTTATCAATAATGCCCGGTCGGTAAACAACTGTGTTTTACCCAAGTTTTTTAAAGCCACTGGACTAAAGGATAGCCATCTTTCAATACTTAGCTTTCTGCAGCATTACGGTTCACCGACACCGTTTATGGACTGGACTACGGATCCCTTTGTTGCATTATTTTTTGCCATTATGTCGATGACTAATACCGAAATCGATAATTATCATATGGGACCGGTTGATCGGGGAATTGAAGATTATTTTAGTCTTAACATCCTGATAAAGGATCAGGCTCTTAATCAATTCAACGAGTTTAAGCAATTACGCTCAACAAAATCCGGGTCAATTGAACACGCACGCCTGAAAAAAAAGAAATTTCAATTTATTGAAGAAATGTACAAATCCGGCAAACCCTCTTTTTCGCTTGTCAATAACCTGCATATAGTCAATCAGAAAGGGCTATTTATTTATAACAGCTCAACCTTTGGAAGAGGTTTTCTTCAAACATTGGAAAGCTTATTATTTAATGAATATGGCATACGGGCGAAAAACACCACGGTCACCGCTCATCTGTATCGATATACATAAATCAGTCGCTTTTCTTATAATAAAGTGCCAAGAGCAGGTGATTTTGTTCAGCGTGACCGCCTTCAAAGTGCATTGTCATTGGGGCTGGCCGTTATTGAAACGAAAGTTGACGGGGGACGATGCATACGGTACGATTTGCCAAAGCACAGCAAAAATCTGTTGCATGCCTTTACCCCGAAGCCAATCTGCCTGACGGTAACGCTCTGATCGTAAGCGAATTCAAAGGCATTAAACTTCATGACAGGGATGATATCCATAACTATATCCGGTCACTTTTAGATGAGCGTTAGCTTATAGTATAGGCGGGGCTTATTTATTTGGCTCTTTTTCCTTTTGCAGGAATTTGGTAACTATTATTATACAGTGAATGGATAAGAATTAATACCTTGAGGTCTGATGACCGAAAACGAATTATCACAATTACAACAGGAATACCGAAGCTTTTTCCTTGAAAGGCTGCGATCATTTGGCGTAAATTCTCCTGCTGAACTGTCAAAAGAAAAAAAAAGCATCTTTTTTACCGGCATTAAACTGGAGTGGCCGAAGGTCAGGACAAAAAGAGAATACATTGTCGTAGCAACAGGAAACCGACCTGTTCCTAAAACTGAGATCGGTATAATCCCATCCGCTGATCATAAACCGAAAAGTGCTGAACAAAATACCACTCGAATTCAAAATCAGACCCTTCACCAGCAAAACCGGGAGGTCATCTTATCAACGCCAGCCCCTGAACAGACCGCTGGTCTTCGCATCTTATTTTCTCCCAACAGCTTTTTTGAACAGGATCAGAGATATTTCTATCCTGTGGTCAAAATGCCGAAGGCTAATTAACATTTGAAACTACCCAGAGCAGGCAGATCCAATCAGAAGGGTTACAAGGAAAATGATTTTCTGAGCAAGCTCAGGTACTTTATGTCTGACCAACAATTTCTGGACAACGTGCATATGGTCATCCCGCATTTCAACCGACCCTATGAACCTGACATCGTATTGTATGATAAAGATCTGAATTTGTATATCGATATTGAGGTTGACGAACCATACGACGGTCACTACAGATACCCTACACATAATCTGCGTTCTGAAGAAGAGCAAAAACGCGATGATATCAGGGACCTGTTCTTTACAGAAAGTGGCTGGATCGTGATCCGGTTCACCGAAAAACAGGTGCATACAGAGGCTGAAAAGTGTATCACCCATATTAAAAATGTGCTTGCTTCGATTTATTCCGATGCGCTTAAGGACGAAAGCTTGGATTTCCGGGAGCCTCAGTGGTTTGATTATGATGCCATTCAATGGCAGAAAAACTTTTATCGGGAGCGATACCTCGGGATAAGCGGGTTTCAGCTAAATATCAAAGAGGTCTTGGTCGATATCGAAGAAAAGGAACTCATAGAGGATTCGATACGACGAACTGAGAAGTTCAATAACGGTGCCTGGAACGCCAGCATTGCGTTCGACGAGGAGACCCATAAATACCTTGATCCTAAAGACACGACCGGTAATGCAGAATATATTTCCGTAACCACCCTTATCGAGCGCTTCTTTCCTTTTGATCTCCGGCGATATATTGAGAAGAAAGCCATAGAAGAACAACGACCGGAGGAAGATATTCTGCTTGAACATTTCATGGTCAGAGATGAAGCCGCCGATAAGGGCACTTTTCTTCATGAACAGATTGAGAATTTTCTGACCGGGAGAGCATTTGATGCGACTTCAGTAGAGTTTGGCTATTTCACTGACTTTTACTCAAATGATATTAAGAAAAGGAAACTTGAATTTTTCGAGGCGGAAAAAGTGATCTTTTCCAAAAGGTTTAATGTGGCCGGGACCATTGATTGTTTGTTCAGGAAGCTGGATAATGCTGAATATGTCATGCTGGACTGGAAGCGCAGTAAAAAACTGATCATTGACAGTAAACCGAGAATATTCGGCCATGGTTATGCTTCATCCGAACTCAGCCATCTTGATAATTCCAGCTATTACCGCTATTGCCTTCAGCAAAATATTTATAAATATATTGCTGAAACTGAATTTTCGCTCCGCATCTCTTCCATGAAGTTAGTGGTGCTGCATGAAAATTATAAAACCTACCACCTGGTCAATGTCCCGGAAATGAGGACAGAAACCCTTGCTATATTAAATTCACTAAACCTTAAAATATAACATGAATGTATTAGAAGAATTCGTAGCTGCGATAGAGATAGACCGGCTCCAAAACCTGAAGGATCATGAAGAGACCATGCGTCAGCCATTAGATGAAAGGATAGCCAAAGGAACAACCATGTCAAATTGCCGTGTAGCATTTACATTTCATGCCGGCCCGCCTAACGGTTATTGTTACTCCCTGACCGCTCCCCTGAAATACATCGATACCGTCCATATCTTTTGTGATAACAACGTCTCGAAATTCAAGGAAGGCAATAGTGTGATCCTGAGTAATGGGCCTTACCGCTTTGAGATGGATATCGAAGAGGATAGCACCGATAATTTTATTTTAAAGCCCAACGATTTTAATGTAAAACACTGCTACATCGACACCAATGAACATCCGAAGAATAATTGGGATATCGACGCAGCCAATACGGATATCAGCACGAGACTATTGTACAGTGCTGCGGTCCTTTTAAAAACCAATGCGCCTGTACTTCAGAAGATCGGCAGATTCCTTAATGGAGAGACCCACAACACATTTGCTGATTATACAGTGGGTGTTGATTATCTGAACCACTCCCAAAACCAAGCCTATCTGAATGCGATCAATGCGAGCGATTTTTGCATCATACAGGGGCCACCGGGAACCGGGAAGACCGAAACCATAGGAAATATCGCAAAACATCTGATTGAGAGCGGCCTGAAGGTATTTATTACCGCGCCAACACATACAGCGATCAATAACGCTATGAATGCAGTAGCGTCAAAATTAAGTAATGCAGCTAAAGTGATCAAGATCGGTGAAAAGGCGCAAAATAAGGAGATACAGCAAAATACAGGCGTAACAAAAAAAACAAGATTTACTTACAACAATTCCGGTTATGATGGCCGAGGGATCGCTGTCGGCGCAACAGCCTATTCATTATGTTATCCGGCGGGTAAAAGGCTGGATGGCTGGGAATTTGACGTTGCAATCATTGATGAGGCATCCCAGTTAAGTATTCCGCTCGCCATCGCCGCTATGTGCAGGACGGGCAAGTACATCTTTGTAGGCGATCACAAACAGCTCGATCCGATCATCCCGAAAGGTTCTGGAAATGAAATGTTTGCCGAATCCATTTTCAGCCGGCTCGCCCGGGTATATCCCGAGGTCAATTTGCTTAATACCTCCTACAGGCTAAATAACGCTCTAATAAAAATACCCAATGACCTTTTCTATGTAAGTAAACTTTTTTCCGCTGCATCCTCCGTTATTGATGGATTTCGATACAGCAGTGATGATCACGGGGCGATACTCAACAATGATCCGCATATTCTGGCATTGCATGATGTTTTTGATGCGCAGGGCCGGTCTCTACATGAGGCTAAACTGGTTGCAGGCATTGTATCCGACCTCCAGAAAAACGGTGTGAATAATAAGGATATTGGGATCATATCCCCATACAGAGCGCAGATCAGAGAGATCAAAAAGGAGATCAGAAAGGCCGTGGGGAAAAACGTGCAGGGACTATTCGCAGATACCGTAGATAGTATACAGGGACAGGAACGGGACTTTATCATCTACAGTATGTCCAATTCTCACCCCCTCGAATCCATGAGGCGTCTGGATTTTTTCTATAGTCCGAACAGGCTTAATGTGGCCATAACCCGTGGCATCAAAAAATGCATCGTAATCGCGAACTACAAGGTCTTTGATATTATTGATGACGAACTGATGGACCATCCGGATTACCCGGCCATTAAAGACAGTTTAGAAATCTTTAAAAAATATCATCAATTATCGACGAAGGTCAGTATCGTGCAGCCGACCACTGATGAAGATGAATGGTGAAGTTTCATTAATGAGTGATAAAAGAGTGGATCCGCGGTCCATTTAAAGGGTTTGTAAAGATATAATTTAGTTAGTGTTTAAAGATCTTCGTCATTAATCTGACCACCATGATCTAAACTGAATCAACCCGGATGTTCCAGCTGATACAGTTTAAGATACCGCCCTTTTGAGCGATAGCCGAAGCGTTAATGGTAAGGATCCTATGATCAGGGAAAAGCTGTTCTATTACTTTTACCGCTGCTTCGTCCGCCCGGACATTAAAAACGGGTAAAATTATCAATCCTTCCATCTCCAGATAATTCAAATATATACCCGTTGCATCATCATTTGATGAATTCAGATAAGGGTCGTAAGGAAGCTCGTAAGTTTTTAATCCGGCGTTGTTTAAAGCGATCATGACCGCCCGGTAAAGTTCCCGGTCTGCCGCCGCATATCGATTGATCAAAACCAGATCATCATTGATAAACCTGACCATACCGTCTGCATGGCCGGTGAAATCATTTTTCTGGGTCGGGAGAAATATGATCTTGCTTACCTCTAAGACTTCCACCAGCGCCCGGATCAGCATTGGCTCTGTATATTGGGGGTTTTCCCTGAATACTTTATCACAAAGGATAGCCTGATCCTTGCTTTTGATGATATTGCCACCATCTATAATGATGTCGCTCCGCTTTGCGGATATGCCGATATCTTTCAGTATTTGGGGTACATCCGAGATCGTTTTTTTGCCGGCTTTTGTTCGCAGGTAATCCGGATCATAAACAAAACGAACGTATGAGTTCAAGCCTAATTGAACAGGCATATAATCGACCGCCCAGATATCTTTCGTCTTTGGGAGGAACTGATACGGGATGGAATTACCGTCAAGCAACTGCCTTAAGGAATTTGCAAATGCCGGATGTTTTTTTGGTAAACAATCAGCCAGGTAAAGCAGATTGGTTTCGCCGTCTGTGACCATCATTACCGGAGTGAATAATCCAGTATAGCCTTCACCTCCTCATCGTTCATCTCACCACTTTTCAGCTTTTCCCGGAGGACACTTTCAATCCCTTTAAATGTTTGCCTGAATGCAGGGAAGCGCTTTAAAACAATTAAATAACGCAGATTCAGGTTTAAATACTGGCCTGAAGGGTCAGTTGGTTTTGCTGTTAAGCCCACCCGGCTTGTTTTTAAAACCGAAGCACCGGGAAAGAACTGATGATCCTGGTTGTGACCGGCAATATCGATCAGGCGGATCTCATTTATGCCGTCACTGTTGAGCGGCTTTAAGTTGGAGAACAGCTCGGTGGCCACTTTTTGCGGGCCGTCATATTGCTTTTTCATAAAGCCGGTGTATTTGTCCGAGCCATCATATAATTTAACGACGCTGCGCAGCAGGATGCCCCCATGGTTCTTACCGTCGCCAAAGGTGATATCCATACCGGAACCGTGCAGGTAAAGTTTGCAGGATTGAAGCTGTTCGTCATGCTTGTAGGTATGCGGATCAGGTATGGTATTACTGTAGGTATAAAACTCTAAATCAACGACGCGGTAAAAAGCATCATTTACTTTTAACTGAATATCCCGGGAAAACTTATCTGCGATCTTGTCAAAGCCTGCTAATATCGATTCCCGGGAGCCATGATCTATTTTTAAAAAATCCATTAATGACGTCCGTTCTAATTGTTTTATGATTTGAAAACCGATTCAAAGTTTCCTATTTCATCAGCGGTTGGGCAGAAATTGAACACGCCGGTATCGCTGCCTGAACGAAGGCCACGGATAAAAAGGTAAATAACACCGCCGAAATGACTGTCGTAATTAAAATCACCGACACGCAAGTCCAGATACTTCTTTAGTGCGACCGCGTATATCATGTATTGCAAATGGTAATTATTGTCGGTCATGGCCTGTTGCAACGCTGTACCGGTATAGTGCTCCAGGTGATCACCGAGAAAGTTCGACTTCCAGTCTAAAATATAATACCTGCCACCGCTTTCGAAGAACAGATCGATCTTGCCGTTCATGATACCGGAATGTGCCCTGCCATTGGCTGTAAGAATCGGGGTAGCTTCAGTACTCAATGCATCAAGTTGACAGGCATTGAATTCCTGAACCGGAAAATCAAATTCAAACTCACTGATCTTATTTTGCCTGCTCAGGCCTGATAACGCCACACTGTTTCCGCCGATCAAAATGCTGGCATTCAGTGAATGGCTGACCATTTCCATCAGCATCAGCAGTTTGTTAGTCCCAAGCCCGGGTAAAAAACGTGCGGTTGCTTCCGTCAATGTTTTCTCCCAGTTATCTGCCCTGGTAAAATCAATGTGCTCAAACACATAGTGCAGAAAGTTACCGGTGATATTTCCTTTGGGCAGCTGTTTATAGATGAATTCCTCATAATCATCAGCCGGTAGCAGCGCGTTGCTTTTCAGCGTGTAAAGGTGTGGCGCAGAAAGAAACGTATAACTCAGCTTGCGCCAGTTGGCTTCCAGCAGGACAAAATTCGCTGCTTCCTGCCTGACAAGCGGTTTCCAATCATTGACCTGGTTATAAGGAGCGTTAACAGGAATGGCAGCGCTATCAGCAAAAGTGATAAGTTCTTCGACCGGCGCAGTCTTTAGCGCGTTATAAAAATAGTCAAGGCTGGTTGGCCCTTTTTTCCCGCCTTTGTTTTTAAGGATGAACAACTGGTATACAGCGCGGGTTACCGCTACATAAATTAAACGGCGGTTCTCCTGTTCCTGCTGCAGTTCCCAGTCTGACTGCTGTTCCGGGCTCAGTTCATTTTTCAGTGCGAACAGGTATTCTTCCCGGTCGCGGTCCCGGAAACTGCAAAAATCACGTTTATCGCCAACTGTAAGGTCAAGAAAAGGAGCATAAACGATCGGGTATTCCAAACCTTTGCTCTTATGTATGGTCACGATCTTGACGGCATCTTCGTCGCTCTCCACACGCTGCTCATATTCATCTCCTTCCATTTCCATTCCTTCCAGCGCTTTACGCAGCCAGTTGATCAGCTCAATGTTGACGAACTGTTTATTCGTCTGCACTTTATGCAGGATCTCGGTCAGCTGGATCAGATTGGTTAGCGCCCTTTCTCCATGATTGTAACGGTCATTCATCAGCCGGCCCTTGACCTCGTAATCCATAAAGAACCTGGTCAGGGTTACATAAATGCCGTCTGTTTCCCAAAGCTGCCCGTAGCCTTTGAACTGCTCAACCAGCAGGTCTTCATCCAGTGTAAGCAACTGCTCACGGTCAATTCCGGTGTAAGGTACCAGCAGGGCTTTGTTAATATTTCCGCGGGCCGGGTCTTCAAAGGCGTTCAGCAGGTAACTGATATAGTCCGCTTCATCACTATCCAGCACGGTGGCTTCGTCGATGGTTACAGCCGGAATACCCAGCCTGCTTAATTCGTTCTTAACCATCGCGCCCTGATAGCCGGAGCGAACAAGAACACCGATCGAACCGGGAG
>Ga0265798_10008400_pt1 | contig 13164 bp, 9 predicted proteins | sample P3T30metagenome_FD_192430 | JGI IMG/M metagenome (GOLD analysis project Ga0265798, IMG submission 192430) | Plant litter microbial communities from East Loma Ridge, Irvine, California - P3 T30 | ecosystem: Environmental > Terrestrial > Plant litter > Unclassified | place: USA: California...
CACCGAGAAGGTGCAGCTGTTCGGGCCGCTCAACGCCACCGCGGCGGGCGGCTACGACCTTAAGACGACCAACGCGACGATCGACATGAAGGCACGGACGCTCGAAAGCGGGGGTGCTGCGACCGGCACCGTCCAACAGGGGACGTTCAGCGCGAACAAGCTGCGCGCGAACCTGGAAGAGCGCACCGTGACGCTCGATGGCAATGCCCGCTTGCGGATCGTACCCAGAGGGCCGAAATAGCCGCCATGCGCGCCACATCATCCTTGCTCGGAGCAGCCGGTTTCGGACTCTCCCTCCTGCTGCTTTCGACGACGGCGGTCGCGCAGCAGCCGCACGATTCGAATGCGCCGATCAATTTCAGCGCGGACCATATCGAATTGCAGGACAAGGCGAACCGCGCCGTTCTGTCCGGCAACGTCGCGGTCAAGCAGGCGGAAATGACGCTGAATTCGGCGCGGATGACGGTGGCGTATACGGGCCAGGTGATCGGCGGGAACCCGCAGGTGTCGCGGCTCGACGCGTCGGGCGGCGTGACGGTGAAGCGCCCCGACCAGACCGCCAAGAGCCAGTATGCGATCTACGATCTGAACAAGCGCGTGATCACGATGCTGGGCGCGGTGACGCTCAACCAGGGCGGCAACGTCGTCAATGGCGGACGGTTGACGATGAACCTCGACACCGGACGCGCGGTGATCGACGGGTCCTCGGTTGGCGGCAGCAGCGGTGCGACCAACGGTGGCGGCACCGTGACTCAGTCGGGCGGGCGGGTCAGCGGCACCTTCTCGGTTCCCAAGCGCAACTGACGCGCAGGCGTGCCGCGGGGGCTTCCCTCCGGCGGCGCGCTCATGCATGTTTCCTGCCAACCCGCGACTGCGTAAAGCGTTCGGCAATCTATTATTGCGAGGCCTGATCCCATGGATGCCACCACGCTGCCCCCGATCGAGGTCGTAGAGCCGATCGCCGAGCCGCCCGTCAGCAACGGCTTGCAGGTCGTCTCGATCGCCAAGTCCTATGACAAGCGGGTCGTGCTGACGGACGTGTCGGTATCGGTCGGCCGCGGTGAGGTCGTCGGACTGCTCGGGCCCAACGGCGCGGGGAAGACGACGTGCTTCTATTCGGTAATGGGTCTGGTGAAGCCCGACTCCGGCCGGATCATGCTCGATGGCGAGGACATCACGAAGCTGCCGATGTATCGGCGCGCGATCTTGGGCCTGGGCTATCTGCCGCAGGAGACATCGATCTTTCGCGGGCTGACGATCGAGAAAAACATCCTCACCGTGCTGGAGTTGTCGGAGCCCGACAAGGCGGCGCGCCAGCGGAAACTCGATACGCTGCTCGAAGAGTTCGGCCTCACCCGCCTCCGCGCGGCACCGGCGATGGCGCTGTCGGGCGGCGAGCGGCGGCGTGCGGAAATCGCCCGCGCGCTGGCGGCGGATCCGTCGATCATGCTGCTCGACGAGCCGTTCGCGGGCATCGATCCGATCTCGATCGCCGACATCCGCGATCTGGTGAAGGACCTCAAGCGCCGCGATATCGGCGTGCTGATCACCGACCACAACGTCCGCGAGACGCTGGAAATCGTCGACCGCGCGTACATCATCTACGATGGCCGCGTGCTGTTCTCGGGCTCGCCGGCGGAACTGGTCGCCGACGCCAATGTGCGCCGGCTGTATCTCGGCGAAGGCTTCTCGCTTTAAGCCGATGGGTACGCCCCTTTCTCCGTTCGCCCTGAGCGAAGTCGAAGGGCTGCCACGCGAGCCGGTGCTTCGACTTCGCTCAGCACGAACGGACGGGGCGTCATGAGCCTCGCCCCTCGCCTGGACATCCGCCAGTCGCAGTCGCAGTCGCTGGTGATGACCCCGCAGCTCCAGCAGGCGATCAAGCTGCTGGCGCTGTCGAACCTGGAGATCGAGGGGTTCATCGCCGAGGAAGTCGAGCGCAACCCACTGCTCGAAGCCAGCGCTGCCGAGGATAGCGACGCGCCCGACCGCGAACCCGTCGCCGAAGCCCGTGATGAGCGCGTGGCCGCCGATGAACTGGTCTCGGGTACCGGCGCAGGTGACGAACCGACGCTCGACGTCGACTACGCCACCGAAAGCCACCAGCAGGACAGCGTCGCGGACGGCGGCAGCGGGATGGACGGCGCGCTGTCGATGACCGGCGCGAGCGCGGGCGGTGCGGGCGGCGAGGACGGACCCGATCTCGATGCGTTCGCGGATACCAGCCTCAGCCTAGCGGATCATCTGCTCGCGCAGGCCGGTCCGGCGATTCCCCACGACGACGCATTCATCGCCGCGCATCTGATCGACCAGATCGACGAGGCGGGATACCTGACGGTCTCGCTGCTCGACATCGCGAATCGGCTCGGCGTGCCGCTAGTCCGGGTCGAGGGGGTGCTCGCGACGATCCAGACATTCGATCCAACCGGTGTCGGCGCGCGCGATCTTGCTGAGTGCCTCGCGTTGCAGGCGCGCGAAGCCGATCGCTACGATCCGTGTATCGCGCGGCTGATCGACAATCTCGACCTGCTCGGGCGCGGCGAACTGACGCGGTTGAAGCGGATGTGCGACGTCGACGACGAGGACATGGCGGATATGATCCGCGAACTGCGCGGCTACGATCCGAAACCGGGGTGCCGCTATGGCGGCGAGCCTGCGCAGTCGGTCACGCCCGACCTGTTCGTGGCGCGGACGAAAGCCGGCTGGGCGATCGAGATCAACGCCTCCACCCTGCCGCGCGTGCTGGTCAACCGCAGCTATTACACCGAGCTATCGGGCGGGCAGCAGGACAAGGCGTCGAAGGCGTGGCTGTCGGATTGCCTCGCGAGTGCGAACTGGCTGGTGAAGGCGCTCGATCAGCGCCAGCGGACGATCATCAAGGTCGCGACCGAGATCGTGAAGCAGCAGGAGGCGTTCTTCCTGAAGGGCGTCGCGCATCTGCGGCCCCTGACGCTGCGCCAGGTCGCGGACGCGATCGAGATGCACGAATCGACCGTCAGCCGCGTGACGAGCAACAAATACGTCTCGTGCGCGCGCGGGCTGTACGAGCTGAAATACTTCTTCACGAGCGCGATCCAGTCCGCGGATGGCGGCGAGGCGGTGTCGGCGCAGGCGGTGAAATCGGCGATCAAGGCGCTGATCGACACCGAGGGCGCGAAGATCCTGTCCGACGACACGCTCGTCGAGTTGCTCAACGCCAAGGGCTTCGACATCGCGCGACGGACCGTGGCGAAGTACCGCGAGGCGCTCGGGATCGGGAGTTCGGTGCAACGCCGGCGGTCGCGGGCGCTCGAAGGCGGGTGATTCACGCAATGACGCAAAGCCGCGAATAGAAGAAGGTTGGTTCGCGCGGAGGCGCGGAGGCGCGGAGGCGCGGAGGCGCGGAGGCGCGGAGGCGCGGAGGCGCGGAGGCGCGGAGGGGGTGCGGACTTGGCGACCGTCTCCCGCGCCAGCGGGCTTCATCCTGTTTTCTAGCCACGTGATGGGAGGTCTCGCTGACGCGAGACGACCGCTCAAAACGCACCCCCTCCGCGTCTCCGCGGCTCCGCGTGGACACTCTTCTCTTCGCGCCTTCGCGTGAATCAATCGTCCTCGTCTTCGAACCCGACCAGTGCCAGCGCGCGCGCCTTGATCTGGCGGGTCATGCACCAGTGGACCAGCGCGTCCTCGCGGCCGTGCGTGACCCAGACTTCCCGCGGCGCGATCTCGGTCAGCGTGGCGATGAGTTCGTCCCAGTCGGCGTGATCGCTGAGGATCAGCGGGAGTTCGACGTTCTTCTGTCGCGCACGGCCCCGGACGCGCATCCAGCCGCTCGCCATCGCGGTGATCGGGTCGGGCAGCCGCCGCGACCAGCGATCGTTGAGCGCGCCGGGCGGGCACATCACGACGTGTCCGGCCATGTCCGCCTTCTTCGCGTCGGCCACCGGGAGCAGTTCGCCGAGCCTGACGCCGTGTTCCGCATACAGGTCGCACAGCTTTTGCAGCGCGCCGTGAATGTAGATCGGTGCCTCGTGACCGCGCTCACGCAGTTCGGCGATCACGCGCTGCGCCTTGCCGAGCGCATAGGCGCCGACGACGACACAGCGGTCTGGATTGGCGTGCAGCGCGGCGATCAGCTTGTCGATCTCGTCGCCGGTGTCGGGGTGGCGGAACACCGGCAGGCCGAACGTGGCTTCGGTGATGAAGACGTCGCATTTGACGGGTTCGAACGGCGTGCAGGTCGGGTCTGCGCGGCGCTTGTAATCGCCCGAGACGACGATCCGCTCGCCGCGATAGTCGAGCACGATTTGCGCGGAGCCGAGGACATGGCCGGCGGGAACGAACCCGATATCCACTTCCCCCATCCGGATCGTCTCGCCGTAAGCGACCGGGTTGCCGGCTTGCGGCCCGTAGCGCGCGTCCATGATCGCGAGCGTCTCCGGCGTAGCCCAAACGGCTTCGTGACCGCCGCGCGCGTGATCGGCGTGGCCGTGCGTGACGAGGGCTTTCGCAGTCGGAATCGAAGGGTCGATCCAGGCGTCGATCGGCTTGACGAGGATGCCGTGCGGATGCGGTTCGAGCCAGTCGCCGAGTTTTGCCATGCGGGGGTAACGCGTGACGTAGGGGTGCGGTGCCGTTGGTAGCGTACGGCTACCGAACGGGCTCTCCATCGCTGCCCCGTCTAGACCGTCATCCCCGCGCAGGCGGGGATCCATAACCTCGCCGTTGCGGATTTTGCCGCTCGGTCAGCCCGTATGGGTTCCCGCCTCCGCGGGAATGACGGTCAATAGAATGACCACGCGATACCCCACCAATCCTCCCCCGCCAGGGGGAGGTGGCGCGAAGCGACGGAGGGGGCGGACACGAAACCGAGGTTTCCCCTTCCTCCCCCTCCGTCTGGCAAGTGCCAGCCACCTCCCCCTGGCGGGGGAGGATCGCAGGTCCTGACTTTAGCGCCGTCCGCCGACCTTGATCGTCGCGAGGATCGCATCCATCCGCGCCGCCGCGACGGCCTGGGTCGGCGCGTTGCGGCTGGCCGGCGCTGCCGCCTTCACCGCGTACGTCACGCGGTCGATCGCGTAGCAGGCGCCGTTGATGACGCTGCGCAAGTTGGTCGCGTTCACCTGCTGGCTCATGCCGGCGTCGCCATTGGTATAGACCGTCCAGCGGTGGCCGCCGAGCATCCGGTCCGGCAGGCGCCTGGCGCTCCCCGAGACCAGTCCCGCGGTGCCGCACGTCGCAACCACGTCGGCACTCCGACTGAAGCCGACCTGGATCAGCTCGGTCACCTGCCCCTGGCCGTTGGTCGGCCGGGCGACCTCCCAGAAACGGACGATGCCGACGCCGCGACCGACCGGCGCGCCGTCCCACATCTGGCGCCAGCCGCGGTTCATCAGCGCGCGGCCGGCGAAATTGCGCGTCGGCGTCAGGCTGGAGGCGTAGGACAATCGGACGATCCCGCCGCCCCCGACGAACGACTTGTCGGCGGCGGTGGCATTGGCGAACGGCAGAAGTGCGAGCAACGGCAGGGGCAGGAGATAACGAAGAAGCGACACCGATCGTCTTTCACAACAGAGCTTTGGCCGAAATGGCGGCCATCGCGCACGCGGTCCATAGCGGTGCGGCGCGACGCCCCCATATGACGCTGATGCGTGAACAGGCCGTGAGCGACCTCCCCTCCCCCTTGGAAAACTGGTTTGGCGCGAGGGGTTGGCGGCCGCGGCGACATCAGCTGGAGATGCTGGCGGAAGGCCGCGCGGGGCATCATGCCCTGCTGGTCGCGGCAACCGGCGCGGGGAAGACGCTTGCCGGGTTCCTGCCGACGCTTGCCGAGCTGATCGAGGCGCCGACCACCGGTCTCCACACGCTCTACGTCTCGCCGTTGAAGGCGCTCGCGGTCGACGTGCAGCGCAATCTGCTGACGCCGATCGACGAGATGGGGGTCGGTATCCGCGTCGAGACTCGCACTGGCGATACCCCGTCGGACCGGAAGGCGCGGCAACGGATCAAGCCGCCGCAGATCCTGCTGACCACGCCCGAATCGCTGTCGCTGCTGCTGAGCTATCCGGACAGCATCACGATGTTCGAAAACCTCCGCACGATCGTCGTCGACGAGGTCCACGCGTTCGCGACCGGCAAGCGCGGCGACCTGCTCTCGCTGTGCATGGCGCGGTTGCAGACAATCTCGCCGGGGATGCGCCGCGTTGCGCTCTCGGCGACGGTCGCGGATGCCGACGGCTATCGCGCGTGGCTGGCGCCCGACGGCGATATCGATCAGGTCGCGATGGTCCGCGGCGAGCCCGGCGCCGATCCCAACATCGCGATCCTGCTGCCCGAAGGCCGCGTGCCATGGTCGGGGCATTCGGGCCGCTATGCCGCCGCGCAGGTGATGGCCGAGATCGAGGCGCACGAGACTTCGATCGTGTTCTGCAACACGCGCAGCCTGGCCGAACTCATCTTCCAGGATCTGTGGAAGGTGAACTCGGGCAACCTGCCGATCGGCGTCCACCACGGCAGCCTGGCGAAGGAAGCGCGCCGGAAAGTCGAGAACGCGATGGCCGAGGGCAAATTGCGTGCGCTGGTCGCGACGTCGAGCCTCGACCTCGGGGTCGACTGGGGCAATGTCGATTGTGTGATCCAGATGGGCGCGCCGAAGGGATCGTCGCGGCTGTTGCAGCGGATCGGCCGCGCCAATCACCGGCTCGACGAATCGTCACAGGCGATCGTCGTGCCGGGCAACCGATTCGAATATCTCGAGGCGCGGGCGGCGCTGGACGCGGTCGAGGCGGGCGAACTCGATGCGGATATCTTCCGCGTCGGAGCGCTCGATGTGCTGGCGCAGCACGTGATGGCGTGCGCCTGCGCGGCCCCGTTCCACGAAGCTGCGTTGCTCGACGAGATTCGCTCAGCCCTCCCCTATTCCGCGCTACCGACCGAGACGTTCGAGCGCGTGCTGCACTTCATCAGCGACGGCGGGTATTCGCTCAAGGCGTATGACCGGTTCAAGCGGCTGACCAAGGATGCGGACGGGACGTGGCGCGTCAGCCACCCCAAATTCATCGGCCAGCACCGGCTGAACGCGGGGATCATAGTCGAGGCGACGATGCTCAACGTGCGGTTCGGCAATGGCCGCGTGCTCGGCCGCGTCGAGGAGGCATTCGCGGCGCAGTTGAGCCACGGCGATACGTTCTTCTTCGCAGGGCTCAGCCTGGAGGTGATGAAGATCGACCTCGAGGATCTGGTCGTGCGCGCGACGTCGAAGCCCGCGCGCATCCCGACTTACGGGGGCAGCCGGATGCCGCTGTCGACCAACCTCGCCGATCGCGTCCGCGGCTTCCTGGCGCATCCCGGCGACTGGGCGCGTTTTCCCGACGACGTCCGCGAGTGGCTGGAGATGCAGGCGTATCGATCGGTCATGCCCGAGCCCGGCCAGCTGCTGGTCGAGACGTTCCCGCGCGAGGGCCGGCATTACATGGTCGCGTACAGCTTCGAGGGGTGGAACGCGCACCAGTCGCTCGGCATGCTGATCACGCGGCGGATGGAGACGCAGGGGCTGAAGCCGCTCGGCTTCGTCGCCAATGATTATGCGCTGGCGGTGTACGGGCTGGAGAAAATCACCGACCCGGGGTCGCTGTTCTCGGCGGATATCCTCGAGCACGAGTTCGTCGAATGGGTGCAGCAATCGCACCTGCTCAAGCGCGCGTTCCGCGAGGTTGCGGTGATCGGCGGGCTGGTCGAGCGCCAGCATCCGGGCAAGCGCAAGACCGGCAAGCAGGTGACGTTCTCGACCGACCTGATCTACGACGTGCTGCGCAAGTACGAGCCGACGCATCTGCTGCTGGAGGCGGCGTGGGCGGACGCGCGGGCGCGCATGACCGATGTCGGGCGGTTGGCGTCGCTGCTCGATCGCGCCGCGGCGACGATGGTGCACGTCGATCTGGAGCGGGTGACGCCGCTCGCGGTGCCGGTGCTGACGCTGATCGGGCGCGAAAAGATCTCGACCAACAGCTCGGACGACGCGCTGCTGATCGAGGCGGAGGCGATGATCGCGGATGCAATGCGGGCGGATTAAAAGTCGCCTCCCCCCACCCAAACGGCACCACCCCGGCGGAGGCCGGGGCCCAATTGGAAAGGTGGTCGTAACGGAACGTTGCCCTCCATTAGCAACCTCCCCCAATTGGGCCCTGGCCTCCGCCGGGGTGGTAGCGTTTGGAAGGGACGTTCGTCCCTAACTACGGTAGTTGCACGCGCGCGAAATCAGGCGCAGCATTTGCAGCATGCACAAGTGGCTAGCCCCGCTACTGCTAGTCATCGCCGCCCAAGCTAGCGCTCAGGACGCAGTTTCTTCACGCCCAAATGCCGCACCCACGCCCGGTGCAACATCCGCAGCAAAACCAGACCCCGCCACGCTCCTGTTCGGCGACGACCAGACCCGCATGACGGTGCCCGTCACGATCGCTGGCGCAGGCCCCTTCCCCTTCATCGTCGATACCGGCGCGCAGCGTACCGTGATCGCACGCGAACTCGCCGCCACCCTCGGCCTCGCGCCCGGACGAATCGTCCGGGTGACCGGCATGACCGGATCGGACAGCATCGGCACGGTCATAATCCCCTCGCTGAAAGTGAGCGTGATCGGCAGCAGGGCGATCGAGGCGCCGGCGATCAGCGCGATCAACCTCGGCGCACGCGGGCTGCTCGGGATCGATACGTTGCAGGATCACGCCGTGACGATCGACTTCGACACCAAGACGATGACCGTCACGCCCTCGCGCAAACGCCGCGATCGCGACCGCGCCGCCCCCGACGAGATCGTCATCAGGGCCCGCAGCCTGTTCGGGCAGCTCGTCGTCACCGACGCCTATTGCAACGGTATCCGCATCCGCGTGATCCTCGACACCGGTACGTCAATCAGCATGGCCAATGGCGCGCTCCGCCGGCGGGTGACGCGTAAAGGTCTGGGCAGCGCGGGGGCGTCGCAACCCGTGTCGCTGACCGGGGTCACCGGCGAGACGGTGATGGCGGAGTACACGACGATCGATCGCGTGACGATCGGCAGCCTCACGCTCGGCGACCTACCCGTGGCGTTCACCGCAGTCGACGCGCCGCCGTTCCGGCTGTTCGGCCTCGCCGAGCGGCCCGCGATGCTGCTGGGGATGGACGTGCTGCAATTGTTTCGGCGCGTCGACATCGACTTCGCCAACCGCGAGGTGCGGCTCACGCTACCGCGCGATACGCGTCGTCGCGGAGAGCCGCGCCGCTGAGGTTGCGTCCGTGTGCGTTCGCTGCAACTCTTCATCCGCAAACGAAAAAGGGGACGACGATGCGCGGGACTGGTTGGCTACTCACGGCGGCAATTCTGACGACACCCGTGACGACGGCGGTTGGGGCACAGGCGCAGTCACGGCCCGATCAGAAGGCATTCCTTGGTCTCTACAAGGAGCTGGTCGAGACCAACACGACGCTGTCCGCCGGCAGTTGCACGCAGGCGGCGGCGCAAATCGGCGCGCGGCTGAAGACGGCGGGCTATGCCGACGCAGACATTACCTATTTCTCGGTGCCCGAGCATCCCAAGGATGGCGGGCTGGTCGCGGTGCTGAAGGGGTCGGACGCGTCGATCAAGCCGATGCTGCTGCTCGCGCATCTCGACGTGGTCGAAGCCAAGCGCGAGGACTGGGTGCGCGATCCGTTCAAGCTGATTGAGGAAGGCGGCTATTATTACGCGCGCGGCACCGTGGACGACAAGGCACAGGCGGCGATCTGGTCCGACGCGATGATCCGCTTCAAGACGAGCGGGTACAAGCCGAAACGGACGATCAAGCTCGCGCTGACCTGCGGCGAGGAGACGACCTTCGCGTGGAACGGCGCGCAATATCTGGCGAAGTCGAAGCCCGACCTGATCGCGGCCGAGTTCGCGCTGAACGAGGGCGGCGGCGGGCGGATCGACGACAACGGCAAGCGCCAGCTGCTGGCGATCCAGGTCGGGGAGAAGGCTGCGCAGAACTACACGTTCCTGGCGACCAATCCCGGCGGGCACAGCTCGCAACCGATCCCGGAGAACGCGATCTACGAGCTCGCGGACGCCGTGAAGGCGGTGCAGGGCTACGAGTTTCCCGTGAAGTTCACCGACACGACCAAGGCGTTCTTCGCGGCGAGCGCGAAGGCGATGCCGGGCGAGATGGGGGATGCGATCACGCGGTTGCTTGCGAATCCCGAGGACAAGACGGCGGATGCGATCGTCAGTCGTGACAAGGCGATGCATTCGACGCTGCGGACGACGTGCGTGGCGACGTTGCTGAACGCAGGTCACGCGGAGAACGCGTTGCCGCAGCGCGCGACGGCCAACATCAACTGTCGGATCTTTCCAGGGGAGACGGTGGAGGGCACGCTCGCCAAGCTAAAGGAACTGGCCGGCGCGAAGGTTACAGTGACGGCGAACCAGCCGGTGCGGCCGACCGCGATCCCGCCGACGCTAGATCCGAAGATCATGGGGCCGGTGACGAAGGTTGCGGCGAAGCACTTCCCCGGCCTGCCGATTCTCCCACTGATGTCGACCGGGGCGACCGACGGCATCTTCTTCGAGGCGATCGGGATCCCCGTCTACGGCGCACCCGGCGTCTTCATCGACAAGGACATGGGCGGCATCCACGGCCTCAACGAGCGAATTCGTGTGAATTCCCTGTATGACGGCCGAGACTACCTCTTCGACTTGGTCAAGGCGTTTGCGGGGTAACTGCCACGTCCCTCGCCCCTTCGGGGAGAGGGAGGGAGGAGCCGTAGGCGACGGAAGGGAGAGGGGCTTGGGGCTCGCGACGATACGTCCCAAAGCCCCTCTCCCTTCCCACGGCAAGTGCCGCGGGCCCTTCCCTCTCCCCAGAGGGGCGAGGGAGCACGCGTTTTCCGCCTCGAACCGATCCGCCCCGCGCTCGACTTACACCGTGACCTGTTCGCCTAGTTCGAGCACCTTGCCCGGCGGGATCTTCAGGAAGTCGGTGGGGTCGCTGGCGTTCCTTTGCAGGAACATGAAGATGCGGTCCTGCCACGGCGGCATGCCCTTCTCCGCATCGGGCTTCAGCGTGTTGCGGCCAATGAAGAACGAGGTGCGCATCGGGTCCAGTCCGAGCTGTTCGGTCTTGGTCCCGATCCCTAGGTCGCGCGGCACGTCGGGTGACTCCATGAAGCCGTAGGTCAGCACGACGATCGAGAAATTCTCGTCGACGCGTTCCACCTTCGCGCGCGCCGACTCCTCGACGAACGGCCGATCCGCCGTGCGGATGCTGACGATCAGGTTGCGCTCGTGGAGCACCTTGTTGTGCTTCAAATTATGCAGCAACGCGCCCGGCGTCGCATGCGGGTTGCCGGTCAGGAACACGGCCGTCCCCGAGACGCGCTCGGGCGGACGCTTCTCCAGTGCGGAAGCGAGATCGCTGAGCGGGATGCTCTGGCGCTTCTCGAAGGCGCTGACGATCTTCTTGCCGCGCACCCAGGTGAAGATGATCAGCCCGATCGCGGCGGCGATGACGAGTGGCACCCAGCCGCCCTCGATCACGCGCAGGATGTTCGCGCCAAAGAAGATCAGGTCGAGCGTTAGGAACGGCAGGATCGCCGTCAGTGCGAGCGGGCGTGACCAGTTCCAGCGGTGGCGGACGACGATGTACGCGAGCAAGGTGGTGACCACCATCGTGCCGGTGACCGCGATGCCGTACGCGGCCGCCATCGCCGACGACGTCTTGAACTGGATCACCAGCACCAGCACGCCGATCAGCAACAACCAGTTGATTGCGGGCAGATAGATCTGGCCGGCGAACACGGCGGAAGTCTGGCGGATGCGCAGCCGCGGGAGCAGGCCGAGCTGGATCGCCTGCTGCGTCAGCGAGAACGCGCCGGTGATCACCGCCTGGCTGGCGATCACGGTCGCGAAGCCAGCGAGGATGATGAGCGGCGCGCGCAGCGATTCGGGCGCCATCAGGAAGAACCAGTCCTGATTGACGAACGGAACACCGCGCGCCGCCGCATCTTCGAGCTTGGCGAGTGCGAACGCGCCCTGCCCCAGATAGTTGAGCGCGAGCGCCGGGAAGACGAGGAAGAACCAGCCGATTCGAATCGGCAGCCTGCCGAAATGGCCCATGTCGGCGGTCAGCGCTTCGGCGCCGGTGACGGTCAGGAACACCGCGCCGAGCACGAACAGCCCGGTGACGCCGTGCGTGGCGAGGAACGAGACGCCGTAGGTCGGCAGGAACACGCGGACGATCGAGGGCTCGTCGGCGATGTGCCAGATGCCGAGCGCACCGATCGCGACGAACCACAGGATGCAAACCGGGCCGAACAGCTTCGACACCTGTGCCGTCCCGCGCGACTGGATCAGAAACAGCGCGATCAGGATGCCGATCGTCAGCGCGCGCACGACGCCTTCGTTGAAGATGTGCGCCGCGCTCGGGATCGTCCGCAGGCCCTCCATCGCCGACAGCACCGACAGCGCCGGGGTGATGATCGCATCGCCGTAGAACAGCGACGCGCCCGCCGCGCCGAGCACGATCGCGACCTTCGACCGCATACCGAGCGCGCGACGGGCGAGCGCGGCCAGCGCTAGTACGCCGCCCTCGCCCTGATTGTCGGCGCGCATCAGGAAGATGACGTATTTGACCGTGACGACGAGGAACAGAGACCAGAGCGCCAGGCTGAGCACGCCGAGGATTTCGGTCGGATCGATGCCGCCCGCGGATGTCTGGCCGAGTGCCTCGCGGAACGCGTAGAGCGGGCTGGTGCCGATATCGCCGAACACCACGCCGATCGCGCCGACGGTCAGCGCGGCGAGTGCAGGGTGCGGATGCAGATGCGCTGCGGACAGATCCGACGGCGCGCACGCCTGTCCCGCCGAATTATCGGCGGTCGGTTCGGTCACGACGGCAGTTTGCGGTGTTCCGGCGACGGACGTCATGGCGCGAAGAGCGCTCCTCCTGAGGGGACGGCGCGCTTTACGCCGATTGGAGGCATGCGCAAGCCCCACCCTGTTCGCGACGATGGCGGCTTGATTCGGTGCGGCGGGGGCGGCATGGCGGGCGGATGGTTCCCTTTTCGTTCGGCGGGCATGCGCTTCTGGCGTTGGCGCAAGGCGCGCTGTTCTGGCCGGAGCGGCGTGCGCTGCTGGTCGCCGACCTGCATTTCGAGAAGGCGAGCTGGTTCGCCAAG
>Ga0265798_10008404_pt1 | contig 13160 bp, 9 predicted proteins | sample P3T30metagenome_FD_192430 | JGI IMG/M metagenome (GOLD analysis project Ga0265798, IMG submission 192430) | Plant litter microbial communities from East Loma Ridge, Irvine, California - P3 T30 | ecosystem: Environmental > Terrestrial > Plant litter > Unclassified | place: USA: California...
CTCCCACGCCGCTACAGAAGAAGGCGCTCCCCCCCCCGCCGTGCCACCGCGCCTGCCTCATTCGCCTACCCGCCTTTACCCCCACCAAACATGTGCACCAAGGTCGTACACAAATATGGCTGCGGCCACGAGATTTCGGAGAAGGCGCCATGCGCAACCTCGAGGACAGCGCCCTGCGGAGTCTGCAACACAAAGACGGTCAAGCACGACGAGAAGTGCGATAGCTGCGACCACTGATCGGTACTGCCCGCTTTCCCCCCCAAATCCCCACCCTGTTTCACAAGTCTGACCACGCCGCCTGCAGTGTGCCACCCTCGACTGATTCGCACGATACCACGATACCCCATCATGGCCCGTCAGTGCCCCCTCCTGCGCGCCCTCGCCCTCGCCGCACCATCTCCACCCGAGCACTCTATCGCTCGGCCTCAGCGTCTTGAGGCACACCCGCCTACTCCACAAAGGCACTAGCCCCGCCCCAAGGCTGCATTTCACGGCGTCACGGAATCAAAAAGTATTGGCGTTCTTTGGGCATAGGGTTTTCTTGCGACTTTTGGACACACCCAGTCCGGCGTTTTGGATACAGGCTGCTGTTGCGAGACACCTTTCCACACTTGTACCTCTCTCAGCTTTCTTACTACACGGATACCACGCTCTCCTAATACTGCCGAGCTATGCGCCGACGGCCTGCCATGCGGCGTTTATTTTTATTTTGTTTCATTTCCTTGCCATCTCCGTCGTCTTTCTCTTGTCATTGCTACCACTACATCTCTGTCTGTCTGCAGCCTCTGGCGCTTCCCCAACCTTCATACGAGGGACGAAATCCAGTATACGAGCAAGTCAATCAATGCCTAGGCACCTGACATGGGCAACGCCCCTGAGTCGGGTACTCCGTAATCCATCTGCTGAGCTCATTGCGCGCGTTCCAACCAAAACTGGGCCCAACAAAACCAATCTGCCAGGACTAATCTGCAATACACTCTGTAGATTGGAGCTTAGTACCTTGTATAACCCGCTTGCGCTAACGTCTAGGAGAACGACAATATGTGGCCAAGACATTTGTTCATGCCTGCATCGTGATAGGGCCCGATAAAGCACAGCTTGTTCATGCAACACAGCCTAGCATCTAGCACTGCGTGTGCCACTCCAGCTGAGAAATGAGGGCAATATCAAATGATGCCTGAGCCAAACTCAATCTACGACGCCTTTGGACCCTCCGAGGGACGGGCCGTGGCATGTTGACCATCGTCCTGCGAGCTTGGCATCCTGCGTTTCGGTCATGCAGCCACATGTAGTCCGGTCGCCATCAAAAGGCCGTCCCGAACATCTGACGGCCCAAAGCTTTTCATGTGATTGCAAAGCTGCGGCCTGTAGACGACGTACCCTGATCGCCAAATAGCCGAGAATGGGACGTACTCTATATGCGCACTGCGTATGCGTCACCTGCAGCCAACCGGGTAACGGTTCTTCTAGAAGCCATTCAGCCTTTTACCTGCGACCGCAACGGTTCGCCTGAAAGCTGAGCCACACGCCGCAAGAGCCAAAATGATAATAACAATGCACCACCATGTCTTTCGCACACCTTGCTCGCCACCTTTTTCATACTTGGCTTTTGACCCAGCTAAAACTTACGGCGGATAAGAGGTCATGAGAGAATTTACACGGCCTTGTTGATTGGCGTCGTCACTTAATTTAATATCCTAGAGCAAGACGCACGACGCCTACTGCCGCCAACCCTGTCAATGTCCCTGTCGTTATTTGCAATCTCCCTTGCTCTCTTCTCCTCAAATATATCGAACGATCTACGGCATGGAGGCGCTTGTGGGAGCACGTGCAGCCATACCATGCGGCTCCACTGAACCTCTTCTCACCTTTGCTGATGGCGACCAAATGTGCAGCGCCTGCGGCTTTGCAGGCCGAAGATCGAGTCAAGCAAAGTGTGTGTGGAGAACAGGGTACAGATGCAGACCTGAGTCCTTCATCACGTCCGAAGGTTTCGTGAGGAGATGGGATGAGCAAGTGATGACTTTGTGGTCAGGGTGCTGAATGGTCCGTTGGTCGGCGTCATCGTTTGTGCGCGTGCTCGGCCCGGGTAGTCGTTTCCAGATCCGGTATACGTAGCCGCGGCTTCTTCTCGTCAACCCCAACACAATCCTTACCTAGCCATGTCGATAGATATCAACTGGGACACAATTACGGGTGGCGCAGAGGGCTCCGCTCGTGCAGAGAAAATACGCGCCTTCATCCACGACCGGTTCCAACAGATTACACTGCCGCGCTTTATCCGCTCAGTTCACGTGCACTCATTCGACTTTGGCAGCGTACCCCCGGAAATTGAGATCAAGGACATTTGCGACCCACTACCAGACTTTTACGAGGACGATGAAGACTACCCAGACGATGAGGCAGATGAAGCTGAGGATGCCGCCCCAGGCGCCCGCGACAAGCTACGCGACTCAAGCAACCCATCCAGTCGTCCATCAAGGGATAGCCAGTCCAAAGAAAAAGGCCGGGGAGCAGAAGGCCCTGTGGGACGGAACATTATTGATCACAACCAACTACGCCCTTCTCAACCTCTTGTGAGGCCATCTACCCAGCGCTCGTCACTGGCTCCAAATGAGCTAGGCAGCCCATTCTTTCCTGGAGCGCTCACGCCCGGCATCCCTGGTGGCACCTCCAACATGAACTATTTCCATCTTCCACTGAGCGCAGGGCTTTCTGGCGCTGCCACGCCTCTCGCTGCTGTAGCCGGTGCCCAGTTGCACAGTTGGCTTGACAACCCACATCGGCCTTCGACTCCAACCAATATGCGTCTTCGGCACGCTGCGTCTGTGAACTCGCTGACTCTTACACCACAATCCCACCCAGATCCCACTTCGCGGCCTTCTTCCAGACACCAGCATGATGAGGGGAAGAGACAATCCTTTGCTGCATCGGACGATGGTGCCTCGCCTCATGACTTTACACGGACCCCATCTGCCTCGCCCCACCGCATGCATGAAAAGAGCCCGGAAGACATCCAAGTCGTGACGCATGTGCAATACTCTGGGAATATCAAAATGTCACTGACGGCGGAGATCCTCTTGGATTACCCCATGCCAAGCTTTGTCGGCATTCCCCTGAAGCTGAACATCACCGGACTTACCTTTGATGGTGTCGCCATCCTTGCCTACATCAAGAAGCGGGCACATTTCTGCTTCCTCTCACCCGACGATGCAGACGCCCTAGTCGGCAGCGACATTGGCTTCAATGGCCTTCAAACGGATGCACAGGGCCAAAATCCACAACCTGTGCAACGACCCAAGATTGGAGGTCTGCTCGAACACATCAAGGTCGAAAGCGAGATTGGTGGCCAGGGCAGTGGCAAGCAAGTGCTCAAGAACGTTGGGAAGGTAGAGTCATTTGTGCTGGAGCAGGTCAGGCGCATCTTCGAAGACGAGTTTGTCTATCCAAGCTTTTGGACGTTTCTCGTTTAGAGGAGGAACATGAAGAACTGGCATGCGTTACGAGACACTAACAATGTGGACATTCCAGAGCGGCAGTTTTGACCGCTCAACCACCCAACGACCCTCACTCAGGCACGACATATGTCACATCTCCACAGTGGAGCTTTGTATACGGCTACCAGCATGCAAGCACGCGTTTTGGGGGTTACACGACGCATTCATCTCCACTCTTGAGCGACGTTTGCAGCGCAGGGCTACAGTCTTGCACCAGCTGAGTAGCATATTCTCCCCTAGCTTACGCAAGGGTCTCACAGAAACTACCACGGGGGACGCGGGTTGGCGTCCTATCATGCAATGGGTGCACGCATAGCCGACCGAGGGACAACTTTTTTTTTGGACGGCTACGTTACTGACAGCGGGAGTGACAAAGGTCAGACCACGTTGGTAGCACCAATGCGAGTGTCCGCTTGAGTCCCTCTTGTGCGAGTACTACCTGTCAAAATCATGTACACCCGTCTCGGTATCGGGCCTAACGGGAGGCGCGTCGAGGTCGTATCCCGTCAGACTAGTCGCTTATATCTATCACTCAAACTATTTGGTGCGCATATGGCGATCCTCAATGTTGCGCTGCTGCTTCCATGCTTCAATTGCACTGGCCAATGGCGCGCCCCTTACCGACGTGCAGGAATGAAAACGTCGTAATAGCGGAGGCTTGCGTGCATTCAGTCACCAGTCTACCTAGCCTTCACCGATCAGTGAGCTTTTTGTTTTCTGCCATCAAACCTTCCTGTGACGTTAGGACACGGCAGATTGGACCCAACAACTTTCCCACCGCCGCGCAACAGCCACCGCAGTAGCCAATTGCAGTGTGCCAGCGATGCCAGCCCCAATACTGCCCACATGCAAAACCCAGCTTTGAAGTCTTTGATCAAACCTTAGAACAGACTCATATCTCCTCCCTCCCCTCAGCCCCCATCTATTCCATCTATTCTTATCTCCATTTTTATGACCAACAGATGAACTTTCCAGACGCATCTCCATGACTGACCGCCCAACATATGCAGCGCACTGTGCAATCTAGAACCCTCTTTTTTTTCTTGTCTTGCTTTTCGTTACCACAGCAGGTTAAGTTGCTAGGGCGAGGGGGGGGAGGGGTATAACATAACCAGCCCGGCTTGGGCCCGGCAGGATTCGCGGCGGGCGGCGCCCCCGCCGCCGCCTTGTATGTTCTGCATGTGCAAATCTGAAGATTTAGATTATGCTAGGCTATCTGGCTGATACCCTGACAAGCTGACATGCATACGTGCGTTGCGCAAGCCAAGACATGCATGCTAATGTCGTACAAGATGATTGAAGAAAAAAAGCTGCTGAAAAAGTACTTTGTTTCGAGTATTGTGTGATTGGCTAGTGAGGACGGGACTAGTGTTTACGATTATAGCGGACGAACGATAAGACGTGAAGGTGATGCGGAACGTGGGGGGGGGAGAGAGGGGTTAAGAGAATGCATAAGAAGAGGTGGTGGTTTTGTGGGTACGTACGATTCGCTGTGTAAGTACGTGGGGATGGAACGCCTGACTTCCAAAGGGGCCCGCGGAGTTAAGTTTTGATAAAAGTATTTTTTTATTCCTATCACGCCACCCGTCTACCCATCGATAGGTAGGTCCAAGCGCACATATATGTTCGTTTCTTGAAACCGCAATGAGTATCCGCCCGAGAAGAGAGCAGAGGACATGCGAGATTTTAATTCAGCATTCGTCTTTCTTGACCTTTTCTCTTCTGCGCCCCACCCTATCCTTGAGATGCATGCTTCACAATAACTCGAGACATTGTCCGACTCGCTTTGTCCTACCAACGACACCTCTTTTCTTGATAACCAAATTCTATAAGAAGAAAGGAAATAGATGGCCTGCTATTTCTGTTGCAACTAACATGCGAATATTTACTTCTGAACGACTTACTGGCTTTTGCTGGCTCCAAAGTTGGCCTTGACGTCAATGTTATGACATCAGCATACAGTACGGGGTCCGCCGCTGAATAAGCTACCAAGAAACCCACCAACTCATCACGGTGCATTTTTTGTAAAAATACCAGAAAGAAAGCCTTGCTGAATGTCGCTTTGTTTGCCTGGAACCGCTCTTTCCCACAATGTCAAAGAACAAGACGTTTGCGGAAGCGACGTCTTCTTTGTCCATCACGGTTCTGTCAACCGCCACTACCGATATGTATAGATTACGAGTCAACCACATTCTTGCGGAATGAGCTTACCGCTCGCTGCAAGTTTGCTTCATGACTTTGTTAGTTGGGGTAAATGACTGGTATCAAGTTTCTTTGATTCGTATGAGGGTTTCAGGGAGCACATACGCGTCTTCTTTACCTAACAAGCACATATTCCCAAGATCTCCCCATTTGAATTATCAGTTACAAAAGTACATTCCCCAGAATGCCTATTCGTCATGGCAGCCAAGGCACCATCTCCATCAGCTCACGAATCAAGCCCGTCAACTATTCGTACACAATCCTTCCTTGGCTTACCAGCTGAGCTTCGCAACAAAATATACGCCCACCTCTTCCTATCTTCCGATCCAATCCGTCTTTCCTTCCACCATGATACCAACAGCCGCCTTTCCAGGCCTATGGTTGTGCCTTTTTGCTTAGACAAACGGTTTGCCACTGCGCTCTTTCGTACATGCCGGCAAACTAGCGTCGAGGCATCGTCAGTATTCTATTCGAACAATACGTTTTTACTGTGTACCGCAGACAGGAAAGGCGATGATGGTATTTGCTTCATCACCACTTTAGTGGCCTTTCTGGACCACATAGGACCACAATCGCGCCTGGTGCGAAAAGTCTTGTTCGACAAGATCAACGCATGTACTCGCGTCTGCCACCGCGAGTATACAGATTGGAAGACACCGCTATTCTCCGCAGAGACAGACATTGTGGAAATAATAACATTACTCCGCATATTCTGGTCGCGTAGACTGCGATTCGAGATGTCGGTCTTGGACAGCAGCAGCAGCAGTACAGAAGAAACCACATGCTCGCCTTGCAACAAAGCAGTCCTATCCACCATCCAAGCCCTACTAAACGGCCAGCTGGACCTAAACCGCTACGGCAGCGTAGTCTGCGGCGTTGCCGTTAAGAAAGACGGTTCAGGGGGCCTGATCAGCTGGGGTAGCACCCCACCGCGCGGTATCCACAACACAGCCTGGCCACGGTACTACCCGCACACAACGACTCCCTTCACCATCACCTCATCAGCAGACTCTGCTGAAACTCCGGCCCTCGAGCTCGTCCCGCGGACCACCGCGCACACACTTTTCACCCTCCCCCAAGCAATACGCTCACACATCACAACGCTCGTCCTGTTTGCCCCTGGCCAAAGCGTGCAAATAAATGTCGACACCACAACCACTTTCCCCCTCGGCTTGCCGCACGTAAATAAGAAACTGTACGCTTCTCTCTGGCCAACCAGCTTAGTGGCACAAGGCTACGTTCTACGTACGTGCACTACCGAGGCCTGCAGCGACTTTGGCGGTTTCGCCCATCTACGACGCGTACTCGGTAAAGCGATTGTGTACACCACGCCGGACGGTGCGTCTGTGCCTCTGACGCTGAAGGATGGGTATCCGGGTATCGAGCAGATTATCCTAGAGTTTGATCTTGCGGCTGGTGTGCGCTTCGAGGAGCTGAGGATTAGTGTTTTGCCGTTGGTAAGGGAGACGGGCGGAGTCTGTGGGGACGCGCATGTTGTGGTGAGGATGTGCTGTGGGAGTGGTGTGTGGGAGAAGAGGATTAGTCTGGGGAAGCTTAGGCGGGATGTTGGTGATGCGCTGGGGGGTGTGGTGGTGACGGGGGTAGATGGTAGGGAGGGCGGATGGGAAGCGCAGGTTTGGATTAGTGGGTTGGGAGATGTGGTTGAGGTGGTTTGCTGAGCTTGTGGATTCGGTGGTAAGGATGGGGTTGATCTTATTGATGGACTACTTTTGAGATGTCAGTAATAGTCGAGTTACCAGCTTGCTGCGTTCAGGACAAGATTAATCTTTCCTGTTGCATGTTATGGGTAATCTCCACTGCTTGCGTTAGTAAGGTGTGGGGATAGATGGCGGTTTCACGGTTCACGGCGAGTAGGCTCAGGGAGATGACTACTAGGGTAAACGTATTTGCCCATGTAGCAAATTCCAACGTCTTATCAAGGACCGTTTTATCGTCAAGCTGGAGCAGAAGACGGAGGTGGGGGGCCTCGCGGTGCGCCTTGTGGCTTAGTACGCGTGCTTAGCCACATGCCCCACTTTCCATTCGCGTCGCTCCCCGCGCTAGCCTTGTTAGTCGCAGCTGCGCCCTTGCGAAGAGGAAGGGCGGTACAGTAGTTTAGCGCTTACTCATGCGCGGGCGGAACTTTCTTTTCCCATTACACGCCTTGGGACGTGAACTCCAAACAGTTATCCAGCCGACTTCAAGATATCACGAGTGTGGGGAAAAAAAACGTATGCCTAGGAAAATCTTTAGCGCATACATTGACGGAACTAACAGTTGGCATCGATATTTATAGTCGACCGTCGCTCTTGAGAGAAGCCCGAAACACCGTCTTGGCGACGTAAAGTTACAGCGATTCCCCACTATCTATCTGACCGGTGGCCTAAACCTTGGATCTTCATCAGCCCTTCAGCGCCAAAGGGCTGCACGGATGACTCTGACCTGCGAACGCAACATCTCCGTAGGCGCAGCGAGCGCCCTTTGATCTAAAATACCGGACAGGCCTCAGGCTCGGAAACACTCATTCTCCATCATACTCGCTCACTTTTGGTGCCCGTGATTGCTAATCGTTCACCAAACGACCAAGACGCGTTCACACAACGTCGCCCTTGACAGAGACTACTATACGAAAACGTAGCTTTCGAGTTATGGATCATCAGGGCGCAGGTTTCGCCTTTGACGCAAACATGGATTTCGCCAACATGTTCGCCGCGCCGCAAGAGGCGTTCAAGCCAGTGGATGACACTGCTGGCTTCTACTTCGCTGACGAGGCCATCGACACAACCGCTGCATCTTCATTCATTGATCCGGTCATGTTCGATACTACTCAGCAGAGCTCGTTTGATATGCAACATAGTCTGGTGAGGCTGTCCCTGGGCTAGATGTACTCGACGCATACTAACAGGGCGGTAGACCTTGGATGACACCTCGGCGACCCCAGCATGGAACACGCAGCTCACACCACACATTCAACCCGCAGCAAACATCTTCCCACCTACACCATTGCAGTCGTTCAACTCCATGCCCACGCAGTTCAATACGCTTGGCAAGCGACCACTGCAACTTGAGACACAGGAGTATCCTCAGTCGAAGCGACATGCAGGCTTTGACTTCCCTCTCTTCCCTACAGCGTCAACAACAACGGATTCTAGCTGGGCAATGGAGCCAACTCAATCATCAACATCATTAGAAGGTCTGACCGATGAGGCGGCAGACGTTTGCTCCATCTGGTTCAACAAGTACAATGTGCTTCCGAGGTAAGCAACATCAGAAAGGTCTCTACATTGATGTTGGGCTATTTGTGCTCGGGGGTGTATCATTTCGAGGGATGATAGCTAATAAATGTGCAGCGATCGACATATTGACTCTTTGAGCCAGCTTACCGGAGAGTCCGCAGAAGCGATCCGCAGCTGGTTCGGCCGGCTTCTGAAGCAGGGCATGGGCAGCAGTCAGAGCGACTCAGCCTACAAATCCCAAACATCCCTCATCCAGCCGCAGCAGGATACATTCTGGCATGACCCCACTTACGAGACACAACTCATGCGGGCATCGCCGCCGCAATTGCTGTTACAACAGCCCGAGGCTACCATTACCCCTGAGACGTCACCCAGTATTGAAAATGTAGGCACGACGACTACACAGTCGGTTACCGCTTCGCGAGGCAACAAGAAGCGCTGCACACCTACCGACGACGCAGAATTGCTCGGCAGGGACCCCAGGAAAATCTATCAGTGCACCCGAAAGTGCGGCAAACGGTATGGCCGTAAGAACGACTGGAAGCGAAATGAGGAGGAAGGCTATCCGGTATGTATTTTCACCCCAGCATCTATTGCGGAACCTTTATAGTATCACGTTGGTTAAGGTTTCGTCAAGAACTCCGACGTATCACTCTCCTACCTGGCGTCTTCCATTCACTCCGCAATTTGCTGATTGTTTGCGGTGTAGTGCAAATCATGGGTATGCAGCTTGTGCACCAGTGCGGGTGCCGAGCACGTCAAGCCATGCTACAGAAAGTACCATTTCGTGCAGCATTTTCGGAACATCCACTCCGGAATGAACCCCGAGGACTACGACGAGGCAAGCACTGTCTACTCGGAGACCGAGTTTCCACGCAAGTGCGGCTTCTGTCGCCATCGATTTGAATCCAGACAAGAGCGAATAGACCACATTGCCGGCCACTTTAAGCAGGGCAAGTCTATGCTTGAATGGCGCGATGAAGAGGACAACGATGATTCTGCCGACGATGACGACGATAATGACCGTCCAGATGGTGACAGCTTTGACGGGGCGCCATCCTCCCAGTCACCCGACTCTGATTCACGTGGCAACCACGACTCCAAATACTTTGGCAACAACGGCAGCGGCAGCGGCGGTTCTACTGGCCAACCTACACAAGGCGGGTTCTTCCAATTCCAGCTCTCACAGCTTGGTGAGAGCCAGTTGTATTGTGCGGACCAACCTACCAGACCCATTACACCTTCGCCGAACATCTCTCAGTCATCGACCTCACCTGAATCTGACGGCACTATGTCACACTGCGAGCACATTTCGACAAAGGAAGACGACACGACTGCTTTGGCCCGAGATGCTATCACCCAAACCATAAGGGGGAAACAGGAGACCTCATCATTAGGGAAGGAGTCCAACAGTCGTCTTGCAGAGCATCCGCACTGGAAGTATGCCAGGACTAGTGTAGAGCCTGAAGTACCGAGTCCGTTTGGTATGCCGTCGTTGAACTTCCCAACTCTCCCTGAGGAAGGCCTCCCAGCGGGTAAAGATATTCACTGTCCTGAATCTTCAACGGACGTGATGCCCAGAGGAAAATCGCCAGTCGGCGTACACATACCGCAGATTCCGAAAAAGTCACGATCATTCCTCAGTATCAGGCTTTTGGGTGCAGGCGGTTTTAGTACAGTCGATGAAGTAATACATCAGCAAACGGGCCTGCATGTCGGAAGAAAGACACTCAAGAATCGCGATCGCACGGCTATTGAGGAGCTGAAGAAGGAAGTCAGTGTCCTCCAGAAACTCCGTCACCCGCATATCATCCGGTTCCTTGGAGCCTACGCAAAGGGTGACAAGATGTCGATCTTGCTTTCACCTGTGGCCGAGACGACACTCGCGGGTTGGCTCGAACGAGTCTCATCGCAGCAGCCCACCAATCTTCTCAAAACAATTGTCAAGATGTTTGGCTGTCTCACTTCGTCCGTGAGGTACATTCATGAGCAACGGCCTGTTGTTAAGCACATGGACATTAAGCCGCAGAACATTCTCATCGTAGGAAGCGATCAAGAGATACCGCATGTAATCTTATGCGATTTCGGCGTCAGCTCTGCAGAAGACGTACACGATCATCATTCGAAGCCGCTCACACGCCAATATGTTGCGCCCGAGGTCTTTGAAGGCTTTGTTCGCAAGCAAGCTGCCGACATCTGGAGTCTTGGTTGTGTCTTCTCAGAGATGGCATCTGTACCGCTTGGTCAGGATAGCACGAGCTGGTCAGCCTTCCGCAAGGAATTTAGCGGACGCACAGGCAAGTACTATTGGCAAGACGTACCGGGCGTACAGGAAAAACTGTCCTCATTCCTCGACACTGCAAAGACGGCGACAGAGCAGACCGTTGTGCGCACGATCCAGTCAATGATGGATGCCAATCCGGATAAGCGGCCAGACGCAGCATCGCTGACTTTGGTCTTTACTCCTGCACCATGCTGTCTCGACTGGCCAAATGACAAGACGATTTTCCCCGGTCCACACGAAGAGTATGGAGGGGTAGACGCATTTGCCCACGAGGATATTATTGAGCACTATGGCCATGAGAGAGAGACGACTGCCTACAGCGATAGTCTTTCGAGCGCAAAGACATGGCTAGAAGACTGTCAGCTCACCCACGACGCTTGTCACCATGTGCCGACGGGCGACTTTAGCACCCTTCCTACACGTCTTGTAGACATGCTTCCTGACGGCCAAGCTGGGTCTTATGTGCGCATTGTCGAGAGCGATATGCTCCAACCTACCATCGACCCAGTCGAGTATGTGGCATTGAGTCATGTCTGGAACTTCAGCCAGCCCTTACTTTCTAGCAGCTCGTTACCGGGCATGCAGACTGAACTGGATCTCCAGAAACTCCCGACTACAGTAAGACGGGGAATATCTGCAGCTCAACGTCTCGGCTACAGATACTGTTGGTTGGATGCACTTTGTGTACTCCAAGACTCGTGGCAACAGAAGGAACTTGAGTGCAAGGGCATGTCTTCGACATTCCGCAATGCAGCGCTCACAGTCGTGCTTGATCAGCTAGGTAGCGATGATGATGACGATGGAGACGAGTACGAGAACACCGACAAGGGAATCTCGGGCACGACTAACCACCATCATTCGTCCTTGCCCGGATCACCGGCAGGTAGACACACGGCCCCAGCTCGACTACCAGCTTCCGCCCTGCTGCCGTCAAGTATTCTTGCCGCACCAAACTTTGGCTGGGATACACGTGCGTGGGTGCTCCAAGGCCGGCTGCTCAGTCGACGGTTCTTGCATCTTGGCAAGCAACTGTATTGGGAGTGCAACACGCTCAAGGCCTCCGAGACTTTCCCTTGCGGACTATCGCCACTGGTCTGGGAAAAGGTCCATACAATTTGCACTCCACCAGAGCCAAGTAGTCGCCGCCCCGCCAGCCCCGCGATGGAGGCTGCCAAGGTCAAGTCCAAGATTCATCATCATCATCACGCTCCAGAGCACAGACACCTCACCTTGGAGGCCGATGTACTAGCGCCATCAACTAGTCGCATACAAAAACGACAATGGGGCACCTGCATTCAACAAGGCGATCATACCTGCGCCGATATACATGCTCGGTCGAGGGTGCACATGCTGAGTCAAGGCATCGAGCAGCGCGTCTCCGCTTCCTGTCCACACGTACGCTTGCCGAGGCACATGCCCGATTATCAAGAGTATACGAAGCACCACCATGACGCTCATCATCAGCTCCATGATACCAGCGACCATGTCCAATCCATCGCCACGGCAGCCAAAGTCGATAAGCACAAGGAGCAAGCATCATGTCCTGCTTGTCCCTTTTCTTCTTGCTGCAACAGCAATACAGGGAGAAGTAGCTCAAGTAGCAAACTGCTCCAGCATCATGAAGTGGACACGGCCAAGAATGGTCACTGTACGATGTGCTCTAGCAGGTCAAGGGACAGGCGTCCGAGTAGTCATATTGGGAATGGGAGCAGAAGTGATGGGGATGCAGCGGGTGGGACTGATGTGTTTGAAAGACAAGGGATGGAGTAGACTTTGATGATTGATTTTCTTTTGTTTGCAATGGTTTTCCAGGCCACGACGACGACGACGAAGAAGAAGGAGAAGGAGAAGAAGATGTGATTCTGGGTTGCAACGATGCCATAGTTTTCCTTTGTAGTATTCCTTTGCTTGTGTTTTGGAATATCCAATGCCGTGTTTCAC
>Ga0265798_10008405_pt1 | contig 13159 bp, 10 predicted proteins | sample P3T30metagenome_FD_192430 | JGI IMG/M metagenome (GOLD analysis project Ga0265798, IMG submission 192430) | Plant litter microbial communities from East Loma Ridge, Irvine, California - P3 T30 | ecosystem: Environmental > Terrestrial > Plant litter > Unclassified | place: USA: California...
CCGCAAAAGATAGGGATAGCCCTACAGCTTCCGGCTTCAGTCCACGCCCGGTCGGCGGTAGCTCTTCTGCGAAGATGGGGTACAATGAGTTGTATGAGATGTTCGCGAGCTGGAATATGAAGTACGTTACGAGGAGGAGGACGGTGTCGCGGTTAAAGATCTCTTTCCTAGAGAGTGTTTCGCCGTTTGTATGCGGGAACAAGGCCGGCGCAGATTCTCCTGAGTCGTCCGACGCATCATCCTCGTCCTCGTCCTCCCCATCATCCGTGCCGTCGGTGTGATGAGCATGGCGACTTTTGTGCTGGCCCAGCAGGCGCCGGACGTAGGTCGGTTTTGACGAGCTCGTGAACTGCCAAATCCACGTGAAGAGGCTGCCCAACCTCTCTCCTAGAGGCGGTAGATCCTTGGCCTCGTCAAGACTTTCTTCCAAGAAGAGCATGCACACTACTAAGTCAATAGCAAGCACAACGGCGGAGAAAAGGTTTGGTAGTAAGTAAGGGAAGGGATTGGGCTGGCTCTTGTTGAGTGGGTTCTGGTAGAAGACGAGCAAGCCTCCCACTATAGGACCAGTGATGCCGCCAATGCCATAGACTACGGGCAGATATGTGAACGCGCGTGACTGATTGCTGCGATCAGTGATCTCGCCCAAGCATGTCGAGACTACGCCAGAGTTGCCGTTGACGAAGCCCATTAGGGCCTGCACCAAGATCGCTTGCCACAGCGTCCTGCAGAAACCGAATAACACAAAGCAGCACATGGTGAGGAAGGTGCCGAGTATGATGACGGGCTTCCTCCCAATCTTGTCCGACAGCCAGCCCCAGAAAAAGTTGGTGGTGAACTGGGCCAGCGCGAAAGACGACGCGATGAGGCCCACGTACAGGCCCGTCTGCCCGTCCTTGACCTCAGGGAAGCTTTTGGTCATCTCTGGCAGATACGGTGATATACTGTTGAGCGCCGTCTGCTCGGCAAGCGCGATGATGGCGAGCACGGCCAGCTGTCGCGTGGGCAGGGGCGACTCGTGGTGGTCTTCCGACTCATCTCCGCTATTGTGGTCGACATCGGGCGTCGCAAAGAGTGGCTGTCCCCGTGACCTGGGCGGCGCGGTGGGGAAGGTCTGGTAGTGAAGCGTGGACTGTCGTCGCAGGTCGATGGGCGGTCGTCTTCTCGGCGGCATAGCGCGGGGCTGCAGCAGGGGCAAGCAGAGCTTAGGGTAGGTACGGATGATCTACCTCGTCAAGGCGAGATGCAAGGTGCAAGGTGCTGCATGCATTGGGGCCTGGATGAGAGGAGAATATTGCTGTGCAGGCCGATGTCGAGGATGCAGGTGAAAAGTTCCAGCTGACGGGTCTAGGGTAGCATGCGTCATCGCTCTGATGGTCAGGAACCAGACCGCTGACTCGGCGTCCTCCCGTGTCTGTGTAATCAATCACTCTTACAACCACCGTTCACGTCTGCCCTCATGTCCTCGACCGTTTGGTTATTGTCAAGACAACAGCAATACTGTGTTGCTCCAGAATTTTCCACCCTCTCGCTAAGGTGATCTCATTGACAGACAAGCACAATGTCCTTTGCAAAGACAAACCTTGCTCGAGCACAGGAGCACTTTTCATTGTATACAATGTGAACCAGTCGCTCATTTGTAAAGATTGCAGTGCGCGCAGACAGTGTCTTGTATCAACATGTCCCAGTGTTGACACCTCGAGAACAACATGCCGGACGAAAGCACCACCGGACATGTTTCAGCAATGCCCGGCTCCGAAAGCTATTCAAGCACGTGATTGGGTTGCACAGACAATGCTGCCGGAAAAGTTAAAGAGCATGAGAGCCGACCAGTAATTCGGGCTGCGGCGCAGTTGTTTCGTGCCCAAGATCAAGGTCAGCCCACGCAGTCGTTTAACTCTGCGCCTCGCAAACATATTGAAGGAGTACCTCGAACCAGGAAAAGGCTCTTGCATAGCCAATCACAGCCGGGACGACCCTGGCCAGCTGCATGGTGGCACTACCCCACACTCTGGAAGATATTCAATCTGGCTCAATCCCTCCACCTCATCTATCATGCCAGGTGCCAACAATTGCTACACACGAACAACAGACCCATGGGATATGCTGACGATATCTCTGTTCGGACTGCACATAGAATGCACTCAAACCTTCTCAATGAAAGTTACGGCCTTCTTTCCTCGACCTCGAAATGAGTAGTACATATGCGTGTCGTACAACCAAACCCGATACCCGTGCTCACATGGCCCTTGATTTGATTTCAGTCATTTGACACATCCTTCAAACTCCATTGCATTGCGAAGGATTGCAATGAGGCCGTAAACGCCAATAGCTCGATGCAAGACCAATTAATTGCACGCCGGTGGGTGGAGTCAATTTCTTTTGCGGACGAAATAAGGCACTTCACTTGCACTCTGGTCGGGCATAAGAATGAGTAGGTCACTGTCTACCAGCACCCTCTGTCAACACAATGTCTGAGAGGCTCCTACAATAGATAGAGTTCCCTTTCAAATTTGTTTCTTACACACCATACCAAACACCAACTTACAGCTCTACGAATCACTTTCCTTCAAGCCGAACCACCTCGCAGGCTTATATAAGCACTACATCACAACGCATATCACATCAAACATGTATACCTATTACCTAGCACTGCTAGCAGCAGCGATGCCATGCGCTTTGGGTGCACCGCAGCAACCACGCATCGCCAACGAAACGAAGCTGCCAACTCATTTCGCAGCACTCATCTTCCCTCATTTCCAGGCACTCGACCTCATTGGTCCACTCGATTTGCTCAATTCGATGTCGATGCTCTACAAGAATGAAACGACCATGAAGTTAAACATTCTCAGCAAGACGATGGATCCAGTCTCAACTGGCATGGGGCCAGGTAGCTTTGGAGAATTGTTCATGCCGACAATGACCTTCAAGGACTATCTCAACCGCAAGAAGGCCAAGCCTAGTCCTGGGAAGCCTAACGGGGCCGCGGACTGCGACGATGGACACGGCGGCCACGCTGTAGCCAAGCGCAACATGCGCTTCGAAAATCGTCAGATGAACCACGATATGCCTATGCCTCCAAAGGCCGACGACGACTTCAGCGACATTGAGGTTCTAATCGTTCCTGGCGGTGGAGGAACTCGCGCCAATATGACCGAGGAGATCGAGTTCGTCAAGCAGATCTACCCTGGTTTGAAATATATCATCAGTGTCTGCACGGGAGCCTCCATTCTAGCTCGCGCCGGCATTTTAGATGGCAAACGCGCAACCACCAACAAACGCTCCTTTGCGTGGGTCGCAAGCACCGGTCCCAACACCACGTGGGTACCAACTGCACGCTGGGTCGAGGACGGGAATATCTGGAGTTCCAGTGGAATTAGCGCTGGTATCGACGTCACGTACGCCTGGGTCTCGCATGTGTACTCGGACCCGGTTGCCGATTACATGTCCGAATCACTCGAGTACGACCGCCAGACTGATGAGCACCACGACCCTTACGGGAAGATCTGGGACGTGCCGGGTGCTACCTAGTAGCAGGAAAATCTACGGCGAAGAGCTTGATCTCTGACTCGTGATTCACATATCTGGCGGCATATTAGAGATATGGCAGCTTCATTTCAGAAACAAAGATGGTAAAATACAATGACAGTGTTGCAAATGACCTTTCCGTTCAGTCGACGTGACTTGCTACTACTTCGAGACTGAGGTGAGTCGCAGATGTAGGCTCAATTGAACTTTGATTAGATACCCACGATGACGAACGCGCAAACGGCCGCCGTTGACTGTGCTGGAAAAGTGGGCGTACCTGCACTGGACCCTGAACTGCTCCTGCTTCACGTCAATCGCGGAAAGCGGAAAGAACAATCGCATTCGTCACCTGCGAGTGCTAGTAGCAACTTCAAACTCGCGATCTCGCCTCTGTAACTCTTCAAAAATCAAACAGCTTACTCAACTCGCAAAGGCGCAATGCTGCATTCGCTCGCTACCGAATACCGCTAGTCGTTCACTTCACGCTCACCCGACGCTCGGCGTTATCAAATAGCATAGCCGTTCATCTCACGAGGCGCGCAGTACCGTACTCTGCTCATCGGCGTCGCAATTGATGGAAAGAAATACACTCGTTTGTACACGACAACGTTATACCCAGGGCATACTTTCTGGCAGGGTTGCCTTGCGCGGCTTCGATACTCGATACTCTCATCGGGGGCAGCAGGCTGCTCGACTTTAGCACCTCCACAACACCACTGTCACCGGACAACGACAGACGAGCACCCGCAGCTACGCTACCATGCTACCCACACCAATACTTCGACGCATTATCGCGATTTACCTCGGTATATTTCTTCTCGCCAGCACCGCATTTGCCAACGAAGATCCCGAATATGTGGTGGGAACCATCGATGGCAAGAATTATCGCGTCAGAGACGACAGGCAACCGGCGCTGTACACTGCCGACTATGGTGATTGTCTAGGCGAGAGTCTCATCAACGTAACCCGCTTCGACGCCGCTTACTATCGCGACAACATGACTATCATGTTCCACCTCGAGGGCGACAGTGCTCTGACACAGGAGAGCATCATGATGTCCATTGGTGTCTATGCGTACGGAGAAAGACGCTTCGAGCTGACCTTCGATCCCTGTAGCGCAAACATCAAAAGGTGACAATCGCCCGCGTTCGAGAGAATCTCAAGCTGACAGTGATAGTGCGTGCCCAGTAAAAGCCGGAGTACCGATCAAAGCCGAAGGAATCATCCCTATCAACCAGGACGACGTCGCGGGCATCCCCGACTTAGCTCTTCACATTCCAGATTTTGAAGGCCAGGCTATCTTGAGGCTTTTCGCCAACTCGACGCAGCAAGAAATTGGGTGCTTCGCTGCCCAAGTAACGAATGGAAACACCTTTCGACACCAGAAACTTGTTGGCATACTCCTCGGGGTCTTCACCCTGGTGGCAGTTATCTCCTCGTTTGTTACGACCATTTACGGCGACGACATCGTTGAAATGCGCAGACACTATGCTCATTCGGTCTCCGTCTTGGTTATCTTCGCAGTCTGGCATCACATCTACTTCTCTGGCGCGATGTCCATGAATTGGCCGAGTGTGCTGGTATCATTTTGGAGCAACTACGCCTGGACAGGTGGCATGATCTATTCCGAACACACACAGAACGTGATCAACGGCTTCATTGGCTCGAACAAAGGCAACACCTCCCAGGTTGGCGCCGCGGGAACCGGAGAGAATAATCCAAATCTCGGCGGAGGGTACGACGTCAGCGCACTATACAAGCGGGAGAGTCGTGGCGGTGCATTTTCCTACACCGGTCAGCCGGTTAAGCCTGGTCTTCCTCTACCAGGAAACTTTTCTGGCTTTGCTGGGACTCTTGCCCAGGAGCAGATACCGGCATCGAATGCGTTCATGACAAGTCTACTCTGGTCACTTGTTATGATCGCTTGCATCATCACCTCCATGGTCGCGTTCAAAGTTGTGCTGGAAGCCCTCACCAAATGTCGAGCGATCCGGAAGAATCGCTTGAGTTTCTTTCGATCTCACTGGGTCCGCTACACGATGTTCGCTGTTTTCCGCACAGGCTTCATTGGGTTCTTCATGGTCGCATTCCTGTCGATGTTCCAGTTTTCATATCTCAGGTCACCGAGCCTCATCGCCGTGTCTTGCATTGTATTCCTCTTCGTGGTCTTTGGAGTCGGTACCGCCGCGGGCCTGGCTTGTTACAGCAGGATCAGCAGTGGCGAGTATGCTTTCGCGTCTGACTTTCTGAACGTCGAGAAGACGACGGTGTGGAAATTCTTTCCCTGGTATCGGACATCTCGACAGAGTGAGACCCCACGGTCAGAGGATAAGCAGTACGTCGGCTCGATTCGGTGCTGGACAATCCGTGCTTCTTCTGCGCACAAGTCAATCCATGACGATGAGACCTTCATTCGATCCTTTGGCTGGCTAGCTTCCCGCTATCGTCGGACACGCTGGTGGTTCTTTGCAGTTTGGTTAATTTACGAATTCACAAGAGCGTGCTTCTTGGCCGGAGCTTCAAGCCATGCTCGTGTGCAGGTCCTGGGTCTAGTGACGGTCGAGGCTGTTGCATTCGTAACGATGATCTGCCTACGACCTTTTGAGGGGCAGCGCCTCAATGTTATTCTGGTGTACCTGCTAGGATTCAGCAAGGTGACCACGACTGGACTTTCCCTGGCCTTCGATTCCAGCTTCAATCTCCCACGCATACCGGCAACCGTCTTTGGCATCATCATCATCGTCATCCAAGGTCTCTTGACGTTAGCCTTGATGGTCGTGATAGTCATGGGGGCTGTCAGCAGCTACTATTCCATCACGCGCGACCGTGAAGAGATACGCCGCGAAGGTTGGATACCCATCCGAGCCAAGTACTTGCATCGTATCGCGACACGAGCCGCAGACGTTCCACGGCCGCGTTCGATCCGAACGGTGCACGCCGAGCCAGTTGCAGAAGTGGAAAAAGTCCCTGAGGTGAAGAAAGGTCCATACTTCAGCGTCAACCAGGTTCATCGGGTCCCAAAGGTGGAGGATGAAGACGAGGAATTATGGTATCAAATCCACAATTCCTCCACTTCGCAGGTGACAACACCCGAGCAGTTATCACACCGTGGTCGTGCTGCAAGCAATTTATCGCATATCTCGCAATCCTCACTACCGCGAGCTGCGCGTCTTGATCGCCCAAGCTGGAATTCGCAAGAGTTTGCTCGAGTACGAGCGAGAGGCACGAGCGATGCTACTACTGCCATTTTTGACAGTCCGAGGAGCGCATTGCCTAAGCTGGACACCCAGGTCGTTGACACAGTCAATACGTCTGCGAGCCCGCTCAGTGCGGCCACAAGTTCTCCGCGAACTTTGACCTCCTCCCCAGATTCGCAAGTCCACCACGAACCCGTGCCTCTTTGGCAGCCGAGAAGCAGACCTAGGGCAGCCTCCAGCTCGAATGCGATGCCAACGATCGGGGAGAGCCCCAGAAGTACTCACGCATCTCTCACACCACGGAAGGCCAGCATTCGGGTGGTAACGGAAGCTGAAGAGAGCTAGGACCAGCCCTCTAACTTCCGGGCAAGAGCAGCAAAAGGAAGCCGATTGCGACAAGGACAATCCAAGACCTGGGGCGATCGCGTGAAGAACAGGTGTGAAGTATGGGTGTAGATTTGAAGACTTTTCAGGGACAGAGGTAACCGGTACAACGGCGACGAATCGCGATATATGTCGATAGATGGAAGAAGGATGATGGACACTCTTTTCCGATCGGAGAGGCAAGCGATGCCGGACGGCGTTCGGCACAGCGCATCAGCAGCGTACTATTCAGTATGGCATTCACAGCGTCATCTCTTTCCCATCCTCTTCCCTCGATAGTCTTAGACAGACTTCCAGGCCTCTGCAGGCGGATGACAGGGCGTCTCGATCTACTTCGTTGGATGCGGCATCAGCGCGTAATACGTACATGGTTTCCAAGCATTGTGTATGCAGGTCAAGAGACAAGGAGGACCGTAGCATAAGTAGGATAAACCAAGTTCACGTCAGGCCAAGGTGTTTATGCGACACGAGCGAGAAGTGAAGAATGTGGTGAAATTTAGCAATGTGGTTCGTCCCGCCGTTGTCCAGACTCCCGCGACGGCGTCAGACAAGCGCACTCAAGCCACACCCACAACATCCTGCTTCGTCAAACTCAGCGCCAGCGCTAGCCGCCGATATGCTGAAACTCGCCTCTAATTTCCAACTGACCTCAAGACTCCGCCCAGCAGAGTCTACTCCGCACGATTATGACAGCATGTTGAAGAAAACAGGGCACCCAAGATTTGGCAGCCAATGTCTCGCGACGTTTTGGCGAGATTGGACCCATTTCCTTGTGCAAAGTGTGGCGGGCCCCATGTCAATAATGACCCAAGCCTGGACTCTCCGCATGGCATGAGCATGACTGATTGTCGTAAAGCCACAGCTACGTCACAGCCAAGCGTTCCACATCGGGAAATCTGCGATGGTGGTTTTGCATGCCGGATGATGGATCTGGCAATCATGTGTGACAACGAGGACTTGGACTGCGGAGAAGGAGGGTGAGGCAGTGTAATGGTTGGCACGATAACGCTCATGAACGCGCAATATGCGCGCCACTGTGTCGCTCAATCTGGGCACATCACTTCGCCAGACCTTCTGGGAGTGGCTCACCGACATCTGCGATCACGATGGGGTTTTACGGTGGAGGCCAGCCACACGCAATGTCGTTCTCTTCCGCATCTGCTCGCGATGACCTCAACGCTGTGGCGCACAGGTAAGGATAAGCCCTGCGTCACCCGTCTTCAAACGGCAATGTTGCGAGGATCGGGGCCGCATTGGGCGCGTGCGGGCACGTCAGAGCAGGTTTTTGGTGTGGACTGCTTGCGGGCGCTAGTGTGCGTGCATGTCATGGGATTTATTTTGCCGTGACAATACAGTTTTCGCGGTCGGCAGGGCGCGTGCGTGCTGAAATTGAGGTGAGGGAAGGATTTGACGCAAGGGTTTGGGTTTTCTGGCTGATTGCAGACGTACGTCACTAGTAGGCGCGTGCGAGATATAAGGTCAGGTGCGGGTGCTGCCCGTTTGACTTGTGGCACATTCCTCAACGAAGACTCCTTCAACAACAAACAACAACCAAAGTTTCTCTCCATCCACATCCACGCTCGAAATCGAAAGTCAAATCAACACACACCACACTTACTCGAACATCTAAACAACACCGCAAACATGGGCGCCGTTGTATCTTGCGTACGTTCCCATCTTGTTGATGCATACTGGAGTGGTTTCTAACAGTCAAAATAGATCAAGTCGGTCTTCCGAACCATCGGAAACTGCATCATGGCCATCGTCAACGCCATCGCAGCCGGTCTCAAGGCTATCATCAACGCCATCGTCTCTCTCTTCGGCATCATCATCAGCTGCCTGACATGCGGCCGCGGCGGCGGTGGCAGGAAGAGGACGACCCACACAAGCAGAGTCTAGACAGCGCCCGCTTCTTGACCTGTTTGTGCCGACCACCACTGCACTTAGCGGATCAGAAGGGGGCATGCGGACCCGACAGCACGACGAGAAGGAGCAAATACCCCGAGTAATGAGGCGAGAATGAGCGACTTTTTCTTTTGTACGATATCTGGATGGACGGACAAACGGATGCATGCGCACGGCGATGGGAAGCGATATTCTTGATGTGAAGAGCGCATAGATACCCCGACTTTTGAACGAATCAAAGTTTAATTTGCACTACCTACTCTCCCTCTGCGAATACTTCCGGTGCGATGCGATGCTTTTGATTATGGTTTGTTGAGTTACGAGAGAAGGTTTCGACTACTCGACGTTGCGACCAAAGCTAACTCATGACAGCTTCGATCGCCACACCTTCCTTCCCCTCTACACTTCACGACACACCGTCAGCCCAATGCGCTGCCACGAAATGCGCCGTCAGTCTATCTGCAGCCGAGTCCATCTCCCTGTCACCCGGCATATCAGCGACTTTGATCTTACAAAGCCAACACTCCGGCGTCGATTTCTTTTTCTTCCTTTCTTTCTCTATGCAGTTTTTCAAGCCACGCGCTCTCCCAGATACGCTGCACCCTCATGCACTCGCCTTCGTCTTCGATCAAGCCACACAGCCAATACACCTGTGCCTTCAACGTCTCCGGTGCTTCCACAACCTTTTCATCCCATTTATTACACACCTCCTCCATGATAACGTCTTTGGCGTTGCATGGCTCGAACGATCCAGTACGATTGAAAATCACGTCCAGATGCTTGGCGAGATTTTCGACGTATTGGATGAGTTCAGTCCGTTGCTCGGATATACTTGGCCACGTCATGATAAGAGCGACTTGCAAGTCGATACTCACCAGGCGCTCGACATACTTGAGCACCGTGGCTAAGGAATATCCAGCCGATGTGGACGTCTCAACAATAGACGACATGTACGACCAATACGATGGAATCATGAGCGTCTGACCTGCCTTCTGGATCATCGCAATGCCGTGCTTCAGCTCCGAGGCGATGCCCAGAAACATTGAGCCCGTTGCTTCGTCCGCGAGCTCGTGGTACTGACGTTATAAAGCAAGAGGATTGCCGTTGCTTGATGGAAACGCGACCACGACTTTTGTGCCCGTGAGCAGAGTGCAGAAGTAATAGTGCTGCGAGAATTCGAGATCGAAGATCTCAGCGGCTGGCGCGACGGTCATTTGGAGGTTCGACTGGCCGAGGATGCCGTCGCCGGGCCAGGGTATGTTCCTTGTATGCAAGTTGTCGAAGGTAGGCGAGGACATGTGTATGATGGCGCCGCGCTCGTCGTACTGTGGGTTGGATATGTTCTGGAGTAATTTGGTGGTAGCTTGGGCGTCTTTGACGCGTGTACCGCTTGAAGGAGCGAAGCGGTATGTGTTCTTGCTACTAATGTCTTGAATCAGAGCTTTCTGAATCTCGCCAACAGTAGGAAGGGCATCGAATGGGAGGTCTTCATTTCCTGATAGGATCGGAGTGCTATAGACGTCGTTGTGGAAGATGGTGCCTTGGAGCGATCGAAGAGTCTTCAGTCTGGCTTCGTTGAGAGGGTATAGCTCGCCACGCTGAGCCATGGCGAATACTTCACGGGCGCGAGGGTCGGTCAAGGTTTTTAAAAGCTGCATGGTGTCGGCCAAGTCTTGGTCGTGAAAACTGATGTATTCTGGGGCCATAACGAATAGACCCAAGGTGAGTACTCAAAAGTTCGTTCAAAGCGAGTTGTGTGGTGACAGAGAAGTGGAAGCACAGTGCCAGTTCAAGGAATGACAAAAGAAAGACAAGCGCATAAGCAAACAAGAACGTGGGACTTGTGGACTCCGGTCTGAGCAAACCACACACGATGACAGACGTTCCTGATGTCCGGAGGCATAAAATGTCGAAATAGCGAGCACAAAAACGTGAAGGTTTTGGCTTTCCTCACTCGTACAGCGAAAGATACCCACATCTTTGAGTAGCATAGAGTCAACGCAACACTCAATAAAGAAGCTTGCCATCTGCTCTGCGCGTGGTTGGTCGTGAGTGTGAAAAGTGCAGTCAGTACAAGTCCCCAAACGCTCCTTCCTGCCCTTTTGGCGCGTGCTTTCTCTCGATCTTTCCCAAGCCCCAGGCAGCCGCACCACGACCTGATCTCACCGCCAAACAGCGCGTCTACTCCGCATCCAGCGTCCATCATAATGCCAGCCAAGTCGATTACCAGCCATGAGGTCCGTCCCATCAACTCCGCCAACGCACGCATCCTTGCATTGTCTGTCGAATGGATCAAGACCAACCCGGCCAAATTTGCGACAGTTCTCAAAGCGTATGGAATACCGATTGCTGGCGCCGCTCTCGCCGTGCCAATAGTAGCGATGTTGCCTTTCGGACCCTTGGGTCCTGCTGTTGTTGCTTTGGCTAGAAGCTTTGCAGGTTTCCATGCTAGGCAGACAATTATCAGCGGTTTCCATACAGCTCTAGGTGCTGGCGGTGTCAGTGGTGTACAAGGGCGAATAGTATCGCTGTTGAGCTTCATGAGTGTGAGCGCTACATTCGGTGAGTATCTGCAAAAGCTTGACGCATTGTTAGCTTGAGCTTACACCCGCAGAGTCGCTTGAAGTACCACTTCAGAGCCGGATCAACGATCTCATCCGCAGCTTAGGAAGCGTCAATCCAATGCTGGCCAGCTTATCTTTTGCGACCGTGACCGAGCTTACAGGCCGGTTCGGCGTCTTCCCTCGCATCATTTGTCTGGGGTGTACGAGCGCATTGCCGGCAACCATGAAAGACCTCATTGCGTCGAAAGCGACGGCCTGGTGTCGCTGGATCGTCCGCCTGCTTTGGCGATATCTCACTACAAAGATCAAGTGTGCGATCAAAGTCGTATTACAGGCAGCTGAGGACAGCCCCATCACGCAGAAGCACGCTATACATAATTCCAACACGGCACGGACTAGGTGGCGGAAGTCACTTGCTTCACTCAAGCGATCACTGAGGAGAGGGGTTACCAAGCAGACGAACACGAAGGTTAGCGAGGAGCAGTTGAATGAGTGGGAGCTTGTTTAGCCAGTGACAAACCTTGACATGTTGCTTTCAGACTCCTATCATTCAGAACTTGATCTGCCACTTGTCTTGGCAAGTAGCATGCACGTTCACTGTTTAGCACGAGATGTTGAAAACAAAGTTTAATCGATTCTTCTCAAAACAGTAACTTCATTCCCATTTCAAGGACTCTCATAGACCACCGCTACTGTTCAAAACCTCTGACCTGCCTTCATGAGCTGACTACTGTCATTGTAAGCCTTCTCTATCCCGTTGGTCGTGGCTGTGAGAGGCACTTCGAGCGCTTTGTATGGATCTACAGAGGCGCTGTACGATGTGGACTGGGGAGGAGCTTGAGAAGGAGAGCTATGCGATGGAGAAAATGTTTTGGTGAAATACTTCGGTGCAGCTCCGGAGGTGCGAGGCTTTTGGGAATTAGATTGGCGTAGTGGAGGGAGAGTGTTCGAGGTGGGAGTCGAAGACCTATACGGAGCTCCGTGTGGAGGAATTGGAGAGTACGCCTTTGGATTGACATTGGCGTGCGCTGCCCTCAAAGCTGTTGCGGTACCCAATGTTTGCCATGTTCCACCTGTTCTGCCCCTCGATGGCGCTTTGCTGCGGGCGCTCGCTGCAATCGTTTGTTCGTATGCTGGTAGAATATGATTCCAGGCGGCTGAAACTGAACACTTTGTAGACCTGCGTGTTTCGTTCCACTCGCTATACGTGGATAGTGCTAGTTTCTTCTGAGCGGCTTCATCGCCCGGCATGTCGTTCTGGCCGTACAGATACTGTATATGCTTCGTAGCTAATTCCATAAATGCGGCCCAAGAGCTCTTCCCTTCGGTTATAGCGCGCTCATAGGTCTTGAACTTGGGTCTTTTCTGTCCCATGATAGTTTGTGATATATACTAAAAGAGGAAAGGATTTTGCCGCCAGCAGTATTAAAGAATCACCAGGACCGATGATGTTTTTTGTTGTTGTTGTTGTTGTTGTTGTTGTTGTTGTTGTTGTTGTTGTTGTGTGCAGGTATGCTGTCGAGTAGCTCTGCTGGATTTGAGAGTGTTATATAGCGACTGGATGTGAAGAGCATACCAAGT
>Ga0265798_10008406_pt1 | contig 13159 bp, 8 predicted proteins | sample P3T30metagenome_FD_192430 | JGI IMG/M metagenome (GOLD analysis project Ga0265798, IMG submission 192430) | Plant litter microbial communities from East Loma Ridge, Irvine, California - P3 T30 | ecosystem: Environmental > Terrestrial > Plant litter > Unclassified | place: USA: California...
AAAACTGTTAAAAAAGTGTTCACGCGTGAACACTTTTTTAACAGTTTATGAACGCTTTCGTGAGCATTTTTTAAGGTGCTGAACGCGTTTAAGGTGGTGATAAGTAGTCCTCAGCGTAGCAAATGTCTTTGTGTTATTCGGCGTAACCGGATCGCTCACAGAATCTCACAAGATCATTTTATTTCTCTAAAACACTAAACCTTACTTTTACCGTACTGCCGTTGCCGTCAACTAATGTCAATACACGCTTGCCAGGTAGCGGGTTAATGGCCACCTGGTGATAGTCTTTGGTTTCGCCAATGTACTGGTCGTCTAAATGCCAAAAGATTTTCATACCCGGCTGGCGGTGGGCAGCATTGCAGATCATGCGGCCGCGGGTGCCGTCGGCTTCAATGGGGATGTAAATTTTAGCGTCGTCTTTAGGATATATCACCTCCATGGGTGAGGTTTTATCACTCACGCCGCAATCGCTTCGGAAGGGTGGCAAGGTACGGTACTGATAGTTACGGGCCTTGTAGTAATACTCCATAGAGGGCGGCAGCACAAACCATTTTTGATGCACCATCCGCTCGGGTGATTCGCAATCGGTGTTGACTTGCCACTGTTTCGTCAGGTCTAAATGTACCAGTTGGTGGTAAGGGCAAACCGGAGATTTGAGTCCGGCTGTAGGCACCCAGGTGGGGTCAATGTGTTCGCAGTATTCGCCCGCCCGCTGACCGCTTTCGCGGCAAACATCCACTTTCGCCATGGCATTAACCGGCGCTTTAAACCACTCGCGTGTAACAGGCAATTGCCTGAATATTTCAAATAGCAGCGGCGCCGCGGTATTGATGCCGGTCAAATTAGGCCTGCCTTCGCCCGTGGTGTTGCCTACCCATACACCCACCACATATTTGGGCGTTACGCCAATGGCCCAGCCATCCCTGAAACCAAAACTGGTACCTGTTTTCCAGGCAATACGCTGAGTGGAGCCAAATTGCTGCCAAAGCATTTCCTCGCCCGGACGCATCACTTCTTCCATCGCCTGGAAAGTGTAATAGATGGAACCTGCATCCAGCAAACCGTTTTTTTCTTTTATTGCTTTATGAGCCTTCGATAATTGATACACCGGCGCATGAAAATTATCTTCATCATAATACCCTGTTTGGTTGTAGTGGTTTAATGCCCGCGCCATGCCGGCATAAGCGCCCGTAAGTTCCCAAAGCGTGTTTTCACATCCACCCAAAATGAGTGATAAGCCATAATGATCGGCAGGCTGGGTGAGTGTAGTGATTCCCGCTTTCTTTAACACCTCGTAAAAGCGTTCATACTTGTATTTTTGCAGCATTTTTACCGCAGGTACGTTGAGCGACCGCGCCAGTGCGCGTGAAGCAGGTACGGCACCATCATAACCCAAATCAAAATTTTCGGGGTGATAGCCCGCTATTTGTGTAGGTACATCGGCTATCAGCGTATTGGGTAAAATAAAACCATCGTGCAGCATTGATGCATATAAAAGTGGCTTTAACGTACTGCCCGGACTACGGGGCGCATTGGCTACATCCACACTGCTTTCCAAACCAGCGTCATTCGGGTGAAAAATGTTACCGGCATAGGCAATAGCCGCACCGGTTTCCACATCCAGCACCACAGCTGCAATGTTGTTAATTTGATTGGCCTTTAAAATGCGGTGATTACGTTCCAATATTTCGGATACCTGTTGCTGTAAACCGGCTTTAATAGTGGTTTTTAAGCGGGTTGCTTTAAGGCTTTTAGCGGGGTGTTCGGCTTTAAAACGTTCGAGCAGGTGAGGAGCCAGTTGGGGTAATGGCAGAGGCTTATCGGGCATGGGTTCCAGCTTAGCCAAATCGGCCGTACTTTGGTCTATCACTTTTAGGGTACAAAGGTTGTCCAGTAACTGATTTCGCTTTTTAAGCAATACTTGCCGGTTTTTACCCGGATGCACCAGTGCCGGAGCGTTTGGTAGAACCGCCATAGCGGCCATTTCGCCCCAGGAAAGTTTATCAGGACTGCGGCCAAAATAACGCCACGATGCTGCATTTAATCCTATCACGTTTCCACCGAAAGGCGCATTACTGGCATACAATGCCAATATTTCATTCTTGCTATAGGTGATTTCCAAGCGCGTGGCCATTACCATTTCTAAAAGCTTGTTCCAAACCGTGCGGTGATGATGCGTAGCCAGGCGAATAACCTGCATGGTTAGTGTACTGCCGCCGCTGCTTACCCTTTTGGCTCTCAAATTTTGACGGAGAGCCCGGCTAAAAGCCAGCGGATCTACACCAAAGTGGTGGAAAAAACGCTTGTCTTCAAAGGTAATAATACACTGTTTGAATTTTTCAGGTACCGAATCATTATATGGAAAACGCCATTGACCATCGGAGGCAATGGCAGCACCAAGCAGCTCACCGCTGTCAGCGTCTATTACATAGGAGGTAGGACTGTTAAACAGCGGCCGGGGCAGGCAAAATGCAAAAGCGATTACGGCAATCAAAAATATGATTGCCGTAATTGTTGTTTTTGGTCGCTTGCGCAGGTAGTCGAAAATGCGGTTATTGCGTATCATATGAGCGCCTGCTATACTTCTGTGCATACTTAGAGCGCTTCGCAATGACGGTGCTCTTATAATATGTCATTGCGAGGAGCAATAGCGACGTGGCAATCTCTTTACGCTTTATTACCGGGCGTCGGAGATTGCCACGCTATCGCTCGCAATGACATATTTTATTTTATATGGAGCTTTTTAACTGTTTTTCATAAACTTCCTAATGCCCAACTCCAAACCTCTTAACTCTGCCAAACCTCTTAAACGCCCTATGGCAGAATAGCCGGGGTTGGTTTTCTTATGCAGGTCGTCGAGCATTTTGTGGCCATGATCGGGGCGAAAAGGCATACGCAGGTGCTTCTCGCCGGCCGCCTTGCGTTTGTTTTGTTCGCTGATCAAAGCTTTCATGACCGAAAACATATCCACATCGCCATCCAAATGGTCGGCTTCATGGAAATTACCCATCTCATCGCGGCGTGTGGCACGCAGGTGAATGAAGTGAATACGGTGACCCAGGCGTTCAACCATGCCTGCCAAATCATTATCGGCGCGTACACCGAACGAGCCCGTGCAATAAGTTGAACCATTATGATAGCTATCAACCGCATTGTACAGATCATGTATATCGGCTTCTGTACTTACCACGCGCGGTAACCCTAAAATAGGATAAGGTGGATCATCAGGGTGAATGCACATTAATACCCCTGCCTGTTCGGCCGATGGGATAACCTGCTCTAAAAAGTAATAAAGGTTTGCCTTTAGCGCAGCATCATCAATATGATTGTATGAGGCTAATATTTCTAAAAACTGCTCTACCGTGTAGCCCTCTTCCGAGCCGGGTAAACCTGCAATTATGTTTTTAATGAGCAGTGCTTTATCATCCTCAGTCATACCTTCCAGATACGCTTGGGCGGCTTGCTGTTGTTCTGCAGTATAGGTTTGTTCGGCACCGGGGCGTTTAAGCAAATAGAGTTCAAAGGCTGCAAAGGCAGTTACATCAAAGCGCAACGCGGTAGAACCATCGGGCAGGCGATAATCTAAATCGGTACGGGTCCAATCAAGAATAGGCATAAAGTTGTAGCAAACAATGTCCATTCCGCATTGGCCCAGGTTAAGCAGCGTTTGTTTATAGTTTTCTATATACTGTGCATAGTTGCCGCTGCGCTTCTTAATGTCTTCATGTACAGGTACGCTTTCTACAACCGACCAGGTTAAGCCGGCTTCTTCAATAATAGCCTGTCTTTTTTTAATCTCCTCTACAGGCCAAACCTGCCCGTTAGGAATATGGTGCAATGCCGAAACCACGCCTGTAGCGCCAGCCTGCCTTACATCGGCTAATGATACAGGGTCGTTAGGACCGTACCAGCGCCATGTTTGTTCTAAGCTCATGATATATGTTAATGGTTGATATTATTTACCGCCTAAATTTAAGAATACGGTTGACAATCCGGGCGATAGAACGCTTAAAATACTTTGTCCTTTCAAAGTTTTCACTCGAATCGTAGCCCTGCCGTTATAAGTTTGTACCTTTCGCGATCCTCCGGGTGTGCCTAAATCATCCAGCAGTTCGCCATCGCCGGTCAGGCCAAAGGTGATCCAGTTAGCCGCATCAAGACACGGTATGCCTTTATCATCCAGTATTTTCACTTGTGCCGTTGTAATGCCATTTTGATGGTCGACCTGCTCTAAAACCAGTTTGGCAGGTTTGCCCCACTTTTCCGTTTGATACTCTTGCTTAATTTCATCGGTCACGGTAACATTCCCTTTTTTTGCAACTACCTTAATGGTGTTGCTGCCTGCGTTTAAAACCACATCCCAGTGTAAACCGGCAGCAGGAAAATCCTGGCTATTACGTTGCTTGATGCCGTAGCTTTTGCCGTTCACAAAAAGTTCGGCTTGGGTACAGTTGGAGTAAATCTTAATTTGCTTTTTTTCGCCGGCGTTGCCCCAGCGTACCGGCCAGGTATGACCATAAATGTGTACCATGGGTTTATCTGTCCAGTAGGATTGAAAGACGTAATACGACTCCTTTAAAGTCATATCGCGCGTTACAACGCCTTTTTGATTTACATAGGGTACAGGGTTATCGGGCCGTAACGGGGTAGAAAAATCTTTAAACGTCCAGAATGCCGAACCGCTTAACCAGGGCATGGTTTCCTGCTCTTTCAGGTGCCAGTCGAACAAGTCGCAGATGTAGGTTTCGCTCCAGTCCCCATCTTTAGAAGCCAGCGGGTCTTTTGCTTTTCCGGTTTTGGGGTCGGCAGGCTGGGGTTTGTTTATATAGGCGTCAGGGTTTTCAGCATGGCGGCCTGCATGGCTGTCGCCGCCCCATTCGGCATGAAAGAAGCGGTTGTTCTTCTTAAATTCATCCTCGCTAATTTGCTTGTAGTCGGTGTATTTTGCCCTGTACCAGCCCGCCCAAATGGAGGGCGAATATACATCCGGAATATCTTTACAAAACTCGCATCGGCGGATAGAGGTCATGCGCGAGGGGTCGAGTTTGTGGGCAACGTCATTCTGCGCCTTCATAAACGTTCTGATCTTTTCTTTATCAAACTCCGCGAAATCGCCTTCCCAATCATTCTCATTACCTAATCCCCATAAAATTATGGATGGATGGTTGTAATGCTGCTCTATCATATTGGTCATCATTTCGCGGGCCTGCTGCTGGTACCTTGGGCCACCTAAACCGCCACGGCACCAGGGTTCTTCTTCCCAAGCCAAAATACCCAGGCTATCGCACAGGTTAAGCACAATGCGCGACTGCTGATAATGCCCCAGGCGGATAAAGTTGACACCCATGTCCTTCATCAGCTGCATTTCCTGCCGCATCATGGCCTCAGTCATGGCGGCGCCTACACCCGCATGGTCTTCATGCCGGTGTGTGCCCCGAAGCAGTAGCCGTTTACCGTTCAGCGTAAAATGGCCATGGGGCGTAAATTGAAAATTGCGAAAGCCTACTTTTTCGGTGTGTGTGTAGGTTTGGCCATTGGCCATTGCAGTGATTTGCACCGTGTACAAGTTAGGGGAGACTGTTGACCATACTTTAGGCTTATTAACACGCAGCTTGCTCAAACTATAAGTGCCCTGAAAAGAAGGGGCGCTTACCGTATACTTGCCACTTACCACCGTCTTACCATCAGCATCTTTAACTACCACGTTACCAGAAGCGTTTTGAGCTTGAGTCAACCCATCAAAAGTTGCTTTGACATCAATCCATCCTTCTTTAAAGTCTTTACTTAAAGTGGTTGCAGCAAATACTTTATTAACGGCCACTAAAGGTTGATAAACCAGGTTTACATAGCGGTATAGTCCCCCATAAACATTAAAGTCCGACATCTGCGAAGGAATGGTTTCCAAATCGCGTGAATTATCGCAACGGATGGACACGGGAACTTTGCCTTTGAACTGTTTTTGGAACGCTTCGGTCTTTTTAAAAGCGGCCACAGCATCGGTAATATCGGCAGTCCATTCGTCATAGCCGCCTAAGTGAGAGGAAACTTTGGTGGTGTATACATAAACATCGGTTTTTTGTCCGGCGCCTTCAAAGTGCAACAGGGTGCGGCCGTTGGCGTATGGGTTAGCTATAGCCAGCAGGGTGCGGTACCAGCCGGGGCCCTGGTAATAATTTACGTCGGGGTCAACGGCATCTTTGGCGTTAAAGCAGTGGGGCAGGGTTAAGTTTTGCCACAGCGGAACACTTTCGGGGCCGCCTGCGGGTACAGGCCTAACGGCTTCCCATATACCGCCCAGATCTTGCCTGATAAATTCCCAGTTATTGTTAAGGCGGGTAGTTTGCTGGCAGTAGCCGGCAGTAGCCATAAATGCTATGGCCAGGGTAGTTAAAAGCTTTTTAAACATATGCAGTACAGGTGCGGCGGTGTTACCACTGAAATACAAATCGTACAATTCAGCTGGATTACTGCGCCTAATTGGTTATTAAACGCAGTAAATTTATACTACAATAGTCAATATATTAAGAGTTATTTTGCACCCGCGGAGTGTGCTGCCAACTGCTGATACGCTTAATGATAAGAATAAAATAGTAGCTTTAGATAGGTTTTATGGAAGGATTTGTACTTATTGGCTTGCCATAACTCAATTTAGAATACGTTTAAATCGCAGCGTAAAATTTAACTATGTTGAGGTAAATTAGCGATGGTTTGGTACTATGGCAATACAATATCCAGTGTTTGGTAGGTGTGTGCACTAAAGTAACCTAAGGCGTTATTGCTTAAATTAGAAGGTGGATTACCGGGCGTTGTACCGCCATTAGGTCCGCCGCGCCGCTGCGAACGCAGGGTATACCAGTAATTGAATATATTTTTATCGATGCACTGAATTTCCACCGATGCAAGGTCACCTTTTTTCAGATCCTCGGTATCATCATTGTCGTCGTACGGATAGAGGTCTTCCTTGATCACATTACCGTCGGTCAGGCGGTCATCCTCTACATAAATGCGGTTGGTGGCCTTGCCGTTGATGCGTAAAACATATCTGAATTGATTGGCAATGCCTTTAGGATCAGTATAGTTAACGGCTATAAGCTTACGCTCGCTGCTGCCAAAAGTTACTTTACTCAGGCTTAACGAGTCAACCATTACCGGGGCGGGCATGGTTGAGGTTGCCGTATAAGTTTGATCATCTACCTTCACCGTAAGCGTGTAAGTGCGGCCGCTTTGTCCGCGTAGTGGGCCAAAAGCATAATTACCTCTTTGCATCTCGCTGAATTTGTAGGAGTTACCAAGGTTGTCGGTTACCCGTACATCGGCACCGGTAACGGCAGGGAAGTTGTTAGGCTCGGTGTAGGCTACCGAGCGACTTACGGTGACGTATTGCGTACCCCTGATGTTGGTAATGTTACCCTCAATAACCAATTGCGAGGTAGAGGAGTTCACCTCAATATCGATCACTTTCTGGCAGGATGCCATTGCCAGGCTGAAAATGATGATGGTGAAATACAGTTTAAAATTCTTCATGATCTCTCAAAATTCTTCGTTATTTCCTCAAAAAACTCCATTAAAATTTAAAGTTCCACGTAACTGACGGTATCACGCCAAAAAGCGAGGTTTGCACCGCTTCGGTACGGCTTGGATCTGACGCTACGTCCCTGAAATCTATCGAGTATGGGTTCTTGCGGTTCAAGGCATTGTACAACCCAAACGACCAGCTGGAATGGAAACGCTTGCCGGTATCTTTACCTTCGAGCGTAGCGCTTACGTCCAGGCGCGAGGTATAAGGCAGGCGGTTGGCATTGCGCTCGGTATAAAAGTAGGTAGTGTTGCCGCCCACCTGGTATTTGCCTGCCGGGTAGGTTACCGCATTGCCGGTGTTATAAATATAGTTGCCCGAGAGCGTCCAGCGTTTGCCCAATTTGTAAATGGCTACCAGCGCTACATCATGCGTGCGGTCTTGCCTGGCTGGGAAGTAGTTGCCATTGTTCAGTTCATTAAATTTGCGCTCGGTGCGCGATAGGGTGTAGCTTATCCAGCCGCTGAGTTTGCCCTTTGTTTTTTTGGCGTAAAGTTCCAGTCCGTAAGCGCGGCCATGGCCAAATAGCAACTCCGATTCTACATTGGCGTTGGCTATAAGGCGGGCAGCGTTCTTGTACTCTATCTGGTTCTGCATGGTTTTGTAGTACACCTCGCCCGAGAACTCATAAGCATTATCCTGAATGTTTTTGAAATACCCTAAGGCTACCTGGTCGGCAATTTCGGGGCGGATGTTGTTGCTGCTCATCACATACTGGTCGGTTGGCGAGCTGGAACCAGAATTAGACAGGATATGAATATTCTGCGTATTCCGATTATAGGAGGCTTTCACCGAGTTCTCCTCGTTAATGGTGTAACTGGCCGAAAAGCGCGGCTCCAGGTTAAAATAATTGCTCACCGATTTGCCGCTGCCGTAAGTAGCAGAGCTGGTAATATCGCCGTTGGCAGCATAGGTGTTGAAGGTGCCGGGCCCCAGTAAGTTGTACAAACTTACTCTCAAACCATAGAGCAAGGTAATACGCGGGTTAACCACGTATTCGTCAGACACATAACCCGAGGTTTCGAGTCCATAACGGTTTTCTACCGATAAGGGATTGAAGCTGGAGTTTCCGCTCGTATTAATATCCGAAGGGGCAATGCGGTGGTGGGTTGCCTGTATACCGAAACGCAGGGTGTGCTGGTTGCTGAAATATTGAAAATCCTGCTTGATGTTGATATCGCGGATGAGCGAGGTTAGCGTAAAATTGTTAATATCATCTATCAGCCTGATAGTATAATTGTATTTGTTATAGATGAGCGATGTGTTTGAGAACAACCTGCTGTTAAACACGTGGTTAAAACGTAAGGTAGCGGTAGTGTTACCCCAATTGTTATCAAACAGGTCTTTAATGCCAATATTATCCTGACCAAAATAACCTGAAAGATAAATGGTGTTCTTGTCGTCAAACTTATAGTTCACCTTGGCATTCAGGTCATAAAAATTAAGCGTATTTCCTTTAATAGCGGTATCGGGCGATGCTTTCAGCAAAAAGTCGATGTATGTGCGGCGTGCGCTGATCATGAAGGAGCTTTTGTCTTTGATCAACGGGCCTTCCACCTTCAGGCGGGAGGCAATAAGCCCGATACCGCCCTGCATACTAAACTGTTTGTTATTACCGTCGTCCATTTTTACGTCTAACACGGAGGATAAGCGGCCGCCGTATTGTGCCGGCATGCCACCTTTGTACAGGTCAACGTTTTTAATGGCATCGGCGTTAAAGGTTGAAAAGAAGCCCAGCAGGTGAGATGAGTTATAAACGGTGGCTTCGTCAAGTAAGATCAGGTTTTGATCGGATGCCCCACCGCGTACAAAGAAACCGGTATTACCCTCGCCGCCCGATTTTACGCCCGGTAGAAGCTGAATGGTTTTAAGTACGTCTTTTTCGCCAAAAAGTACCGGAATATTATCCAAAAGTTTCATATCCAGCTTTTCTACCCCCATTTGCGGACTGCGTACGTTTTCGTTCTTACGCTCGCCTGCCCGCACTACCACTTCCTGTAACTCGCCGCCTGCTTGTAAACTGATATTAAGACTAATATTTTTATTGAGGACAATGGTTTGAATAACAGGCTTATAGCTTATATAGCTGATGGTAAGGGTGTATGTTCCCTCATTGGCCGTAACGGCGTAAAAGCCGTAGGAGTTAGTAGTTGCACCTGCTTTACCGGCAGCACCTTCAATTCTAACCGAGGCACCAATAAGCGTTTCGCCGGTGGCAGCGTCTCTTACGCTTCCGCTTAAAGTAAAACGTTTTTGCGCCGATGCGGTTAAACTACTGAACAATAAGAAGAGCCAAAAAATATAGAAAACAGGTTTAAATTGCATGCTTTTGTTATAGACCGCGCAAAGGTAACAATTATGTTGTGATACACTTTTAGGGAAAGGTACTACAACATAAACAGGACGAACGTGGTTTTATTGTAATATTGAAAAGGATAACCCGTCATTGCGAGGAACGAAGCAATCTCTGCACGCCAGGTGAACGCTTGATAGCTCTACGTAGCGATTGCTTTGCTACCGCTCGCAATGACGGTTAAATAAGCTGGCTTATTACTATAAACCATTAAACACAACATCAAACTCCATGAGAACCATCAAAAAAATACACCAGGCCGTTTATTCGCCCATTGCCGATTTGGTTACTTACCGGGCGCTGCCCACCCAATCCGTTGAATATATTGACCCGTTCTTGTTCCTGAACCATCATGGTCCGCAGGTGTATGCACCTCATAATAATGGACTGCCTTTTGGCCCGCACCCGCACCGTGGTATGGAAACCGTTACCTTTATTTTAACCGGCGATATTGCTCATAAGGACAGCAGCGGCCATGAAAGCGTGATCAAAGCAGGAGGCATTCAGTGGATGCGTGCAGGCCGGGGCTTAATACATGCCGAAATTTCATCTGATGAATTTAAAGAGGAGGGAGGCGACCTCGAAATTTTGCAGTTGTGGGTTAACCTGCCCGCCAGCTTAAAAATGGCCGACCCTTTTTATATAGGCAAACAGCAGGAAGAAATACCTGTACTGCAGTTTGACCAAGGCAAGGTAACCGCCAGTTTAATATCGGGCGAATGGAAGGATGTAAAGGGCGCTTTCGAATCATCTACCGGCATATTTTTGAGTACGATTCAATTTAAAGCTGGTTCCGAAATAGAGGTAAGTATCCCGGCGGCCCACAACATTTTCTTTTATGTTATTGGCGGCGAAATTAATGTGAACGGCACCGCAGTACGCTCGCTGCATTTGGCCGAGTTTAACAACGATGGCGACACCTTAACCTTCAGCGCCAAAAATGATAGTACCTTATTATTAGGTCATGCTATGCCGTTTAACGAGCCTGTGGTATCGCAGGGTCCATTTGTGATGAACACACAGCAGGAAATTATGCAGGCCTACCAGGATTACCGCATGGGCAAGTTTGGTGTGTGGGAGGAGTAGGGAATGTGCCTGTTTCCCAATAATTTATGTAATTGCGAGGAGCGATAGCGACGTGGCAATCTCTTTATGCTTTGTTACCTGACGCTGGAGATTGCCACGCTATCGCTCGCAATGACATAGTTTTTAGTCTAAGACTTCTAAAATAAAACAAACCAGTAGTTTTCTTTATTGTTAAATGTTTAAACATTTGGTTAATATCCAAGAACGGTAGGCATTTAACAAACAATATGGAAAACTACAACGATTTAAACAAGCAGTTCATCAACGGACAATGGCGCGAAGGGAGTGAGGAAGAGGTCATAGAAAACCTAAATCCGTACGATAACTCTTTAATAAATACCATAAAGGCAGCAGGCACCGGCGATGTTGACGAAGCTTATGCGGCCGCAAAAGAAGCCTCCAAAAGCTGGAGCAAAACCAACCCGTTGATCAGGCGAGACCTGATGCTTCGTACCGCTGAGATTATTTTGAAGCGGAAGGACGAAATTGCCGAATGGTTAATTAAAGAAGCCGGTGGTACTGCCCTTAAAGCACAGGTGGAAATTAAGCAAAGCTACGATATGCTGATCGAGGCTTCGGGTTATCCTACCCGGATGCATGGCCTTACCATACCTTCGTTTACCGACGGTAAAGAAACCTATGTGTACCGTAAGGCGCTGGGCGTGATTAGCATGATTAGTCCGTGGAACTTTCCGCTGTACCTTTCTATGCGTACCATTGCGCCAGCTATTGCGGTGGGTAACGCCATTGTAATTAAGCCGGCCTCACAATCTCTAGTAACCGGCGGTACCATTATTGCCAAACTGTTTGAAGAAGCCGGTGTGCCTGCCGGTGTGTTCAATTGTGTGGTAGGCAAGTCAGGTGTTATAGGCGATTATTTTACCGGGCACCCGGCTTCGCGTTTAATATCTTTTACCGGTTCTACACCGGTGGGCAAAGGCATAGGCCGTATAGGGGGCGAAGCTTTGAAGAAACTGGCTTTAGAGTTAGGCGGCAACAATGCATTTATTATTTTGGACGATGCAGATGTAGACCGGGCAGTAGACTCCGCCATATTTGGGCGCTTTATGCACCAGGGACAAATTTGCATGTCTACCAACCGTATACTAATTCACGATAGTATTTACGATGAGTTTAGAGAAAAGTATGTGGCTAAAGCCAAGGCGCTGCCTTATGGCGACCCGGCTAAACCTGAAACCATTATAGGTCCGCTGATTGATAACAAAGCCGTAAAGCACGTACTTAAACTGGTAGAAGACACGGTTGCCGCGGGTGCAAAACTGGAAACCGGCGGACAAGCCGAAGGCAATGTAGTGCAGCCCACTGTACTATCAGAAGTAACCAAGGATATGCCCATCTTTCAGGAAGAGGTATTTGGCCCGGCAGTTGGTTTGGTAAGATTTAAAGACGATGAAGAAGCCATTGAACTGGCCAACGGAACCGATTATGGGTTAAGCGGTGCCCTGCACACGCGCGACTTACAACGAGGCATACAGGTAGCCAAGCGGATAGAAACCGGCATGATCCACATTAACGATCAATCGGTAAACGATGAAATGAACACTCCGTTCGGCGGTGAAAAAGATTCGGGTGTGGGCCGTTTTGGTAATGATTTTATTGTGGATGAGTTGACCACCGTGCAGTGGATAAGCGTACAGGTAGAACCGAGGAAATATCCGTTTTAAGGAACACTGCTTGTTTTACAAATGCCGGGATATCATAAATATTCCGGCATTTATTTTTAAAAGATGTTTCAAAGTGCTATCATTATCAGGTAAACGGTTTAGCATTTTATATGATGCTGTTCTAAGATATTTGCTAATGAAGAAAACACCTTTTCTCGATTATATACTATTTTTCAAACCTCGCCCCGGTTTTGTAGTAACGCCAATCCTTATTGACATGAACGTCATCATATTTTTCTTGATGGTAATTGCGGGTTTAGGCTTCAATGAAGTTAATGCGGCTGATCTGCTGGCGTGGGGAGGAAACTACCGGCCGTATACCATGGGCGGACAATGGTGGCGCTTACTCACCAGTATTTTCTTGCATGCGGGTATTGCACACGTAGGCATGAACATGGTTTTTTTGCTCGTTATAGGGTTGTTCCTCGAGCCCATGGTAGGTTCGGGCAGATACTTTAT
>Ga0265798_10008407_pt1 | contig 13158 bp, 18 predicted proteins | sample P3T30metagenome_FD_192430 | JGI IMG/M metagenome (GOLD analysis project Ga0265798, IMG submission 192430) | Plant litter microbial communities from East Loma Ridge, Irvine, California - P3 T30 | ecosystem: Environmental > Terrestrial > Plant litter > Unclassified | place: USA: California...
CGAAAGGACGATGAAAAGAAATACGTGGAGGCGGGAATACGGATAGCGGCGAGAGGGTCTTGAAGCGTTGAATACGGATACGCTGACTAACCGGCGTTTTAGTTTAGCGCCATCGAAATCCGAACATGGGCTCGGGAAGATCCGTTCACCTTCCACCGACCCAGCACCAGCACTGCCGCGACATGTGGGTCTGTCATGGATCATGGTCGGTGGTCCGTATCGAGTGTACGGCGTGTATCGCTACTCACGGTCGAGCCTGAACATAAGCGCAATGACGCGGCTGCAATTTACGGGACGCATGCGACGTTGTCTGAGCCCATAGCTCTCAGAAAGCTTGGGAGGGGGATTGGCGTTGGCTGCAACGTGCGCGATGCCCTGCACGCCCTTGATACCCGCTTTGATGGACTTCAGACCGGGTGAAACCTAGAAGAGAATGGACGTCGTTCCGAGCCGAACTTTGTATCGAGACATTCTTGCAGACAAGCTGGCTTCTCGAGATAGCGAAGTACGCAGCGGGCTTTGTATCCGATGTCGATTGTACTGAGTGAACCATCCGTCACGCGGTATTGTAGGAGCCCAAGCCTGGGTCGCTTTCCCGACTGCGCAACGTAAGGACGCAGACGTCACGCGCCTGCACGCTCGATCGTAGCATTGTTTCGTGAAAGTACCAGCAGGTATTATGGATAATCGATCGTCGTTCTCCTTGAGGAGTGGCAATATGGGGTGCTGGCGATGAGGTGTTGAGGACGAAGGCGGCGTGTGCCTCGGCGCAGAAGGCGCGGCGCGGCGATACGTAAATCCGACGCGTCATTGGCCGGTCCGCGATCGCGTCTCCCTCAGCCCAAACAAGTCACCATGCTTGCCGAACTGTCACCCACACCCAAGGCGCTACAACGGCCCCCACAATCACACTCCAGTCCGGTTCATCGGCTTGTGCGAAGGCGATAGGAATCTTGCGGTTGCCTCACGCATAATCCCGACACGACAGCCAGTCTCTTCACCGCACAGCCTTTTGGGTCTCCTTGCCAGCATGGACGTCATTCGACCCAGGCCGCAGGAGAAGATGTGGATTTCCCAGTGCACCATCGAAGAGACGGCATCCGCTACCCGCGCGTGAGGTTGATGCGTCGTGCCAGCTCAATATTGTCGCTCGTACGGTTTGACTCTTTGCTGACTGCGTAGTCACGAATCAAGAACAATCACCTCCGAAGCGCAAACCACATGCGACGGAGAGCCTACACGTCATCTCACGCGATGCCTCATCTACCGACAGATTACTGCCCTCCGCGATACACATCCCGTCTTTGGTCTCAGCGTACCTGACCGGCCGACCCTCCTACACAACGTCGTAGTACCGGCGAAAGCCGCGGACAAGGAAGGGCGACGGATGTGATAACAGGCTGTTAAAAGAGACCGATGGGCTGGCTGGCCACTGTCACACTGGTCGTTCGCATCGATTTGGCATGCACCCTGACCGCGGCCCGTATGATCGGATCGTAGCGGCTGACTGCATATGCGCACACGCCCCACCCACCTGAGTGTTGAGGAGCGAGGTACACATCGCATATAGCTAATACCATGGCCTTTCGGAATCGCTTTTTCGTACTGTTGACAAGCTGCGTCTGCAGTGGCCGACCTTATCGTCGTAAGTTGCGGAATTGTTGGCATAGTAGTCGCGTCGCGTCTGCACCAGAAGAAAGCATCGCTGTCCGTCGTACTGAAGGAAGCCTTACAACAGGGTGATGGTTTCCGCACTTGGGTAGTAAGACGACGAAATCGACTTGTCGCGGTTCATGAAAGCCGTGTCGTCGCGCCTGGAAGCTTTGTTCGTGGGGTCATAAATATTGAATACCGTGACCACTCCGACTCTTGTGTAGGTCACTTTATCGACTGGTACGATAGCAATGCCCGTATGAGGCGTAATCATAAGCACTTGACAAGAGTCGTGCACTTCGACGTCGAACCATACACTGCCTTCTGCAATAATGTCATTTGTCATGCGGACTTTGCATCCTCTTCCAGTCTCTGAAAGCTCAGGCGACACGTCAAACACTGCAGCAACCGGTGCCTTGATCTTCGCGTATCCCGTGGTTAATTCTCCGAGTGGATTGACTCCCTTGGGGCGAACGTCGCATTCGAGCAGTTCCGCGCATGTCTCTCGGCCAGGATCGTGGTCAAGCGCATGGTAGACTACGACGCCTTCAACAGACGCAAATGACCATGACGGAGCTCTCCAAGAGTCCGTTCGCTGTGGCGTCTTGGGAAAGAAGACGTATTCGTCCCAGTCGGGTATCTGCAGGCGCCAGAGTAAGCCTTGAAGAAACCAGCTTTTCCAGATTCCAGCGAGGCAGACGTCGCCAGTGAGCTTCTGTAGCGCAGAGATGACACCAGAAAGTGCGGGTAGTTTGTCAGTTCGAAAGGTCATGTTGCGAGATGTGTACTCTTCGATCAAGCGCGACCATACGCGCCATGCTGGGTTGAACCTCCAAGTGACCTCTGCGCTCTGGGATCGTTGAGTGTCTCGTAGCACTGGCGCGTCCTTCATGCTCTTGAGTCCCCGCGCGATCCGTTCCAAAGAGATCTCTTCACACGCTTTGTAATCTTCAATGTATCCGTCTTCGGTAAGGACTTGCTCAGAGCACTCCCATTGCATCTGGTAGCTCGCGAAGTGTATCGTGCGACGTGCCAGGACACGTTCCTGGAGGACCCAGACTCGGCTCAAGAGAGGCTCTTCCTAAGCAGCGTTAGCTTCAGATGGTGGGGCACAGACGGAGGAGGTCTGGAGACTACATCAACATGGAAGCATGCAATGTATGTAACCGAACGTCGATGCAGGCTCCCGAGTGCTCGTCTTTCCGAGGTTGAGTTGGGGTATTGAAGCTTACTCTTCGCATCTTGATCGACTGATCGATGATAGACTCCATGGAGCCGGGAGACATAGTCAGATCGTCATAATAGACAAAAACCTCGAATGTCCCTTGTTCATCCGTAAAAGTGACGACGTGTCTGTCTTTCGCTTTGCGCGCTTGCAAAAAGCCTTCCCCACAATGGCTGGCACGCGTAGCAGCGATTGTGAGGTACGCGTTGGTGTACACATCAGCCATTCGAGATGCCTCTTTCTCCCAATCCGCTTTGTCGTCTTGTATGATGCAGAGACAATCTGCCCACAGGTATCGAACGCCCAGATATCTGGTAAGGAAGACGGCGTCTCGGAGGGTCGAGGGTAGCTGCTTGTACTTGATTCCATTCTTCTCTTTATGCTTTTCCAAGTTCTTCGAAATAGTCGTGATAGGCAACCCTTTTCCCCAACAATAGCTCAACGCGATATACCGGCCTGTGCTGCCTGAAGAGGGTTCTACAAGCTTCAGCGATGTGTCTTCAAGTTGAGCCCGTGGATCACCGCGGATGCCTTCGAAGTCTGCGGCTTTAGGCAGCGAGCCGAGGTCCAGAAGGCGTGTGGGTAGCAAGGTCGCTTCTTGCGTCGATTGTCGGCAGCTCGCATGGTGGTCGTCGCACTGGTTCACCCATGCTGACGTCTTCTGAAGCACGTAGGGATGTAACGAGTCCGAAATGATCTCATGCTCCCTGAAGCAGTCTGCGACGGCACTATCTGGTGTTGACATGTACCAGAACTTGCCACTGAGACGTACTGTTGGCATCTTTTCGCCCATGTACACGCTTAACCTGGCTGAGCCCACGCCCAACTCTAGCCATAATTTCTCGTCAAGGTCTTTGCAATTTGCGTGATAATGGTAGCTGTTACTCAGGCGATTGAAGATGGAATGGCAGAACGTGCACAGTTGGGTTGCACTTTTCTGCAGATCGGACAGGCTGTTGTGCCATTTGACGAATGGTGACGTTTCATTTCCGTGGTAGGATCCGGGTACCGGGAACCGCTGGAAATGGTCATTGACATCGCTATCGCCCCTGGCAAGCTTGAGAATGCTGCGGATGGGCAAGGCCTTGCATGTATTACAGAGTGCCATTGCAGACTACATTAATATAAGAACATGCAAAGTGGGTGACGAAACGTTGATGTAGACTCCAGGGTGTTCAGTCGTTTCCTGGCTTGATGTGGTCGGACGATGATGTCGCGACGAGCGTGGTATGAAGCAGGCGGCTGGTGCCTAGCTTCGCGGGACTTGGCCCGCATGAGATGACAGCGCCAGCGCGGTACGTGGATGTTAGTCATGGAGCTGCAGAAGCGCTGACTTCTTGACGTTGGCGAGTGCCCAGATGGTACGTTAGATTTGATGTGAGTTCTAAATTATACGGTTGGGGTAGGCGCGAGGTATCTGGTGAATATGCGGAGGGCCTACTCTGATCGGAACCCCATTCCGAAGGCAACACCGAACCTACGCGTTCGCACATGCCATTAGCATCCACAACCCTCGCGCCGCCACGAAGCCCTGCAGTTCACGCAGGAGGCTTCTGACCCAACAGCAACGCAATGCTCTCTCCAACTATCAAAGCAATCACGGTGAACGCTCTGGCCACAACCATCCCTGCACCAGACAAGGTCTGCATTGCCCTCCTCCGGCTCGGCTTGTTTCAAATCCTCACAGCAGATAGCACAATCTCCTTCGATGGTTCTTCGACGCACATGGACAACATCACAGGCATCGCAATTTGAGCCCTCGTCCCAATCACCGCGACAAAACGGGCATGTGAAGATGACGGATTGTCGCCGCCACTCTTCCAAGCACGTCTTGTGAAGCGATTTGCCGCAGCTCGATCGACACCACACCACCTCTGAGCTTTCGTATTGAGAGAGAAGATTGCCGTCTTGACAGATGGGGCATTCGTCGTCGAAGGGCAAGCGACGGGCATGGGAGCGCGTACAACGGGGTATTGGTGTTGAGGGCGTAGAGCGTGGTGATGCCTCCGACACGGCCGGGCTTGATGTCGCACGGGATGGCACGCCGGACGATGCGCTAGATGATGCGCTGGGAGACGATCGTGTGTTGGCCGCCGTTGGCCTTCGCATCTCACTTGATGTTGTGGTGAGAGCTGGGCGACTTCCGCGCAGGCCAGACGCGGTACTTGAGACCCGCGAAGATGCCAACGACGGTACGATGCTCGCCGACACACGAGATATATGGGAGGTCGATTGCGGGCGGTTTTCGTTGGCAACCTGACGGGCGGACAATTCCTCAATGCGGCGCTCTGCATCACGAAGCATTTGTTGCATCGCAGCAAATTGCTGCTGTATCCCGGCACGTGCGGTAGCCTCGGTATCCGATGGCGCGATACCTGTCGCGTTGTTAGGTGGATGCACTGCGTCGTAGACAACGAGAGTAATACTGTTCGAAAACCCAGGCCGCTGCCTTATCCGCCTTGCCGTCAAGTCGACTTGTCCATCCATCCTTCCAGTATCACCTCGGAAGGCCTCCTCCAGACTCCTTACCCACCGTTCTACCATGCTTTGGACTTCGCACCGATGGTTACGTGAGCACAAGCCATAATAAGCAAGGCACTCAAGATCTGGCCGGAGTTCCTCAGGGTTTGGCTGTTGCGCCGCCATATCAGCGAGCAACATCTCGAACCTGTGTGTATTGGCTTGAGCTATAGGGTTGCGGCACTTGCGACCCATAGTGGGCGCCCATGCAATGCAGCGGCTGTCCAAGGAGAGCTTAAGCACCGCTTCTGGGTCCCATTGGCGGCCAGACGCGTTGGCAACGACTCTGGGGTTGGATGTGTAAACAGACATGCTAGAAAAAGTATTTTTACTCGAGATGTATGGGACAGATTGTGTAATGAGTTTTCAAGGTAGAGTTGTGATGCTGTAGAGTTTTGAACACTGGCCGGTGTGGCCTAAGCCCAATTATACTCACCATCGCAGTCTTCGTTAACGCTCATAGCATCCATCCATACACCCACGTACCTCCGCCTGAGGCTGCCGAACCTGGACAGTCGTGGCTGTGTTCGAAGGCTCCGAGACGCAGTCGCGGGCCGGACTGCAGCCTCTCTGTCTCTCACTGGACAAACAAAAGGCGCAGCGTATCAAGCCAGGTTCTCTGGTGCGTAGGATTGAGGCTGCACGCCTCTGTTATCATGCGCCGCCTTCTGTCGAGCGTGGGGTCAAACCGTGAAGTAGGGTGGTTGGTGATGCGAGCGGGGCTGTGCGGCACGATTAGTCCCAGCGGCTTCCTGGAACAACATCCGTTTCTGACCCCGAAGCAGCACCTAGCTTCCGTTGGACGATGACATTTAACAAACAGCACATGAGGCGAAACGCGCTCAAGTCTGGAGCAGGTGTGGCAGCGAAAAGACTTGTTTCCGAGAATTGCCAGACCACCTCTACATCCCATGGCTACGGAGTGTTTGGCAAGCCATCGTCCATCATGCGTCTTGCCTTCGTCAAATCATCCGATATCTCATGATCCCAAATCCAAGCCATCCTCGATTGCGCATTGATCCGCAGCGCTTCCAAATCGTCGCCGACACCTTCGCCTTCAAACTCCCACAGCATGCCAGCTTCCTTGCTAGTCTTGACTAGCTTCTGGCTGCGCGGCCTTCTAACAGCGTCGTATGCGTGGAAGACCTTCTCGAGGGTAGTCTTCGCATGACACTGCGATAGTAACTCGCTCAGGACGTACACATCCTCGATACACATACCCGCCCCGGCGCCTTGATGCGGTGTCGATGCATGAGCGGCATCGCCCACTAGGCAGATGAGTCGCTTAGCGCTATAGTAGGTTGGTGCAGGTGGGTGGTTGAAGAGCGCCCAGATATCAGGCTTCCGTATGTTCTGCATGATTTTGCGCACGGCGGGGATCCAGTCTTTGTAGTCCTCGAGCATGTCGTCGCGTGATGTTTGCACCACCCAATTCTCGTCTTCCCATGTGGGTCGCGAGGAGAAGGCAACGACTGGAGGTTTGTTAGCTGAATCGATGAATGAGCGGAGTTGTTATACCGTTGAACAGCGTGCCGTTCGCAATGGGGAATGTCAACACGTGCCCATGATAGCCCATATACATCTGTGGCGTTCTTGGTGTCTCATCGCCCAGGATATCGACCGCCTCCGCCATCGGCAGCAACCCCCGATACGCATACTTGCCCGAGAACACCGCCTTCGCTGCTTCGGAGTCGCCTAGCACAAGAGATCTCACGCACGACTTGATGCCGTCGGCCCCAAGCACCGCACTGTGCTGCGCAGTAGACCCGTCGGTAAAGTGCAAGACCGCATCGCCAGAGCCGTCGTCTGCTTCAGTAATCTCAAGTACCCTCCTCTTGAACTGCGCGACTCCTTCCGGTACCAGCTTCACCAACTCATCGAGGAAGTGAGCCCTGTGCACGCCACCTCCCGGTCCCTTCCTCCCTGGTATCACAAAGATCTCTTCCCCTAGCTTGACATCCTTCTTTCTTTCATCTCCAACCCTTACATGGAACCAGTTCGGTGGGTCGGTGACAGTGTTGCCTTTGCTACACTTAACGAACGCTTCCGCGATGCGTGGATCGATGAGAGCCATCGTGCGAACCATAACCGGCGAGAAGCCGACACCTGCGCCTATCTCGCCAAAGGCTTCGGCGGACTCATATAGCGTGATCTTGATGTGTGGACATTTGGTGAGAAGTGCGATAGTTAATGTGAGGCCAGCGATGCCGCCGCCGACGATCGCGAGGCTTAGTGAGCGGTTCTCGGTCATCCTGAGAGAGTTGTTAGATGTATCTTTCGTCGATCAAGCGTGAAGCCCTTGCCAGTAGTGATACTGCGGTAGTATCGAGCTGTGAGCCGCTATTGCATGCTTCATAAGTACCCTGCGGCCACTTAGGCGACCTTTGAGCAGACCCTGGCACATGTCCGCGGGATGGCGAGCTGGCCCACCAGATGTGGGGCTGGCGCTTACTGTGCATCGTCGTGTCGAGAGGCGGCACGGCAGAGCTTGCAAGAACATGCCGCTACATCCTCTCCGTGTTGGGAATAGCTTCACTGGTTAGCTGCAATTCACAGCAGAGCGTTTATCTTTTGTCCATTCGTCTGGCATCGATTGGTGGCGACGTCGTGAGCGTTTTGGTAATGGTTGAGATTTAGCGTTTGAAGATTAGAGCATGTCCTGGCTCCAAGTCCCCTGTAGTACATTTGCATCTCAGTATATGTAGGTGTATGTTAACGCCAGTGGGTGGCATCGCCGTGTCGTGAGGGCCGTCACTCTCTGATGACCTGGACATCGGTGGTCACTCTGATGCCTGGCGACCCCAGATCCTCACTCACACTGCGACTACTGCACGGTCGACTTGTGGTGACCTGCGCTACCGTCTTTGAGCCTTCCATGATCCGCTCTTGACTCTCACTTGGACTAATGTCGCCGAGCGATTCTATCCTGCCTTTCGCTCCGCTGCGCAAGCCGCTCATTGCATACGAGTTGCGAGCTCCAGTCCCATTGCACGGTCGCGACACTCCCAGCCCGAGGCCGCCTGATCCGCTGATCCCGTACTGTTCATAGGCACCGCTGTTTCCTTTGTTGCTCCTCCACTTCTTTGGCCATAATGCGCCGATACTCTTGCGCAGGCTGAGCAAGCAGGCACATATCACCCCCGTAGCTGCTTCAATGAAAGACCACAGGTTCGTCGGTGCAGACTCCCAAGTAGGTTCTGTAGCCTTGAGACTCAATGGCAAGGCCGCCATGCGCAGCGCAGTGGTCAGGCAGATGAAGAAGCCTATCGAGAAAAGAGCGACGAGTCCGATGCGCGAACCGATCGACATATTCAGCTTCAGTATAATCGGCATGGGGAGTAGGAAGATCGCGAGATCAGTCAGAATGTTCAGGACTGCATTCGACCAGCTATTGTAGCAGTCAGCTTGCGAACGTCTCGTCCATAGTGCGACATACCGATGCCAGATGAAGTTGATGCATGTCCCTTCCAACTTCCTGTTGTATACACGAGGTACCGGGGTGCATTGGAAAATGCATACGAAGACGTAGGAGATGGTCCAGCCGACAGATATGGCCCCCAGCACCAAGCATGCTTGTCGGAAGCGCTTCATGGGAAACAAGCGGTAGTATAACGCCAAGAAGGCCATCTTGTTGAAACCATTGGTGAGCGTATATAGGGACTGTGTCAGCCAGAAGAACTGCAACGGATAAGTTAGTTCGCCGCGCGAGTATTTGGTCGAACAGTGTTCTTACTTTTAACGCTTCTGTGACACTACCACCAGTTCTCTGGATATCCGCAACATGCATGCCAAATCCATAGGTTGTCGATTTGTAGATGAATGCCGCAAGAAGAACAAGCCAGATCTGGACAGTGTCAGTACCAGCGTGTTTGAAGCGTGAGCAAAGACCTACATTTGCCATTATGACAAAAGCATCCTCGAGACCCAGCCATCCTCTGCTAGTGATTGTGCTGGATATGCGCCACGTCAACAAGAGTGTCGAGATGACGGTCAGCGTTACAGTCACCCACTGCAAATCTCGTTGCTCTTCTGGATACGCGATGAAGATCATTGTCGGTGATCATGTGACACAGAAAGGTAATGCCAGTAGGTAGAGCATGGGAGAGGCATGAGTCAAGCCAAAACTTGTGCGAGCACCCTTATAGTAGACTCCGTCGTTCGTTGGAAGCAGATACACCCAGCTCATGGATCCGACGCCTTGGGCTGTTCATCCTTCCCATCATTCGAGCATACCAGTGTGCGTGTGCTCATCTTATTTCACGAATCCTCAGGCCGCTTCCAAAGTGATTTAGTCACATTGCGACGGGACATGTGTTAGTGAACGGTGCATAGTGACCTTTGCATTACTCGTCTCACGTAACAGCTTGAGAGCAGGAATGAATCCCGGGAGCGACGAGAAGTGTCGGAAATTGACTGGGTAGGACTGCGGCTCAGTTTGCGATGCAAAGCGCACGAGGCTCGCATGTGGAAAGCCCCGTCCCGCTGTCTCGAACAAGTAAGCCATTCGAAGAGGCGGCAGGATAGACCTTGGCTGACTCTTGGCGGCATCGTATCATAAGGGTATCCGTTCATTCATCCCATCACGGCAAGAGAGAACAAGTATGCGTGGATTACTTCTGAGGCTCCCATGATGACGTTGGTTGTGCGATAGCTTGGTGGTGGGTGTCGCTGTCGCAGATGTGCCGGCGGGCGCGCACAATTCCGCTCTTCCTCTACATCCTGATGTTGGCGCAGGCTGAATTCTCGGAACTGCGATTTCTTCGGCCAGCGACCCGCGATAATGGTCAAAGGTGGAAAATCCAAGACCGAATGATGGTCTGAGTCGTGTTTGAGCTTTCATTTTGCGGGCCGTGGCGGCGGGGAGGAGCGCCGCGACCGAAGGCGCCGCCGCGCCGCACCTAGTGCGCCTCGCGAGGAATCTCAATTCTTGTTCCGACCCGGGTCGCTTAGGGTGTTCAAAAGTCTGCCGCCGCGCCAGCTCTGCATAAAGCCCATCTGCCGATAGTACTATATTTCGATAGGTTCACGATAGCCAAGGTGGGTACCCAGCCCGCGCAGGATGAGGGGCTGCAAGGTCTCGATACCAGGTTGTAATCCCGCACGATTAGCGCCATCCATCGTGATTCGAAGCATCAATCGTGCCGCTCCTTCACATGGCTTGCCCGTACTCCTGGCCAATCACTCATCGACCTTGGACTGAATGCGGCGAAGGTTGATGATAGGTCTGTCGGTTGTCCTCAACAGCAGCCCGCAATGTCACGCCACGTCGGCAGCCTCGCCCAGCTCTGAGGATTCTCAAAGCGCGGCGATGTCGTACAGTTTGGGTGCTTACCGGTATTCAATGCTCATAGCAACGGCAGGTAGATCCCGTGAGCAAGTATATGTTCACCGAGCGTAATTTTTGTAAGCTCTCGTATATCCTGCAGCATACCTTGTCCCTGTCCGCATTGCATAGCGAGAGCTGTTACTGATAGTTTTCTTTGAACAGCTTCGCAGTAGTGATCATACCCCTCCTTCATTTTCCTCAGACTTTGCCACAATGGCAGACGCCAGTATCGTCGAGAAGGGAGTTCACGTCGACAACTCATCGGTTTCCCCAGCAGAGTCAACGAGCGAGCATGGCTTCGATCGCGCTGCGGAGAGGCGACTCATCCGGAAGCTCGACTTTCGGATCTTGCCAGTGCTGTGGATACTTTACTTGGTCAACTTCATCGACCGGTAAGTCTGGTTGAATGACCTTTGATCGTTGCGATGCCTTGCTAACTCGCCCCCAAGAGCCAACATAGGGAATGCAAAGATCCAGGGCATGGAGACAGAGCTGAACCTCATCGGCCAGAGGTTCAACATCGCCGTGTGGGTTTTTAACCTGGGTTACCTCGTCGCTGGCATTCCATTGCAAATCGCCTTCAAGAAGTATGGGCCCAAGAGTCTTTGCGTAATGATGTTCTGCTGGGGCATCACCGTGATCGGATGCGGACTCGTGAAGCGATGGGAGGAGCTCGTTGTCTGCCGTCTGCTGGAAGGCATCGCCGAGTCGGCCTACATCTCGGGAGCGGCATACTTGATCGGCGCGTATTATTCGAAGCGCGAGTACTTGACGCGCTACGTCTTTTTTTGCACCGCAGGTATTGTTGCGGGCGCAATCAACGGGTTCGTTTCCTCGTTAATCGCTCGCATGGACGGTACAGCCGGGTATGGAGCGTGGAGATGGTAGGTTAACTGTTGAGTCCTTTGGCGTACATCTACTGACGTGAATTAGGATCTTCATCATCGAAGGTTGTGTGACTATCTTCGTCAGCATAGCCTGTTGGCCGATCGTTCCCCCATTTCCCGAGCAATGCAAGTTTCTGTCTCCCGACGAGAAGGCGCTGATGCTAGCTCGCATAAAAGCTGATGGGGGTCATGTTGCCGACGACGAGATATCGTTCAAGAAGGCGTTACATTTCCTCAAAGACTGGAAGATCTGGACTGGGTAAGTGGCATGTATGTTCTTGCGCATAACTGAACTGATCGTGACCAGCGTTTTGATGAACATCGGGGTGACTGAGAACGCAAACTCTCTCGCGAACTTCCAACCGACCATCCTAAAGGGCCTTGGCTATACCGCGACGCAAGCGCAGGTCCACACGATCCCTGTGTATCTTGTCGGCGCCGCCTTCTCGGTCATCTTCGCGTACATGAGCGAGTGGCTGCAGCGCCGGTATCTGTTTTACGTCCTAGGTTGGGCAGTTCTCGCGACAGGTCTCATCGTGGAGATTGTGCACCCGTCCAACCCGGCCGTGCGGTATTGCGGCATGTTTTTTATTGCCAGTGGATGCTATCTCGCGATGCCGATCTCGATTATCTGGGTCTCGATGAACTGCGGTTCTGGGTACAAGCGGGCCGTGGCTATTGCTGCAATTATCAACTTCGGTACTGCAGGGGCCTTTATTAGCTCTAACGTTTTTCTGTTTAAAGAGGCGCCGGTGTTTCGTACTGGGTTTAGTACGGGTCTCGGACTGGCTTGTATCGGTGTTGTTGCTGCGACGGTAACATTCTTTGGTTGCAAGAGGGAGAACAAGAAGCGCGATGAGGCAAGGTTGCAGATGCCGGAGGTTCTTGACCAGAGTACGAAGGCGCTGGGCGACGATCATCCCGACTTCCGCTTCGCGTTGTAGGCCGGACACGATGATCTGGGGAGGCACCGTTGGCATGTAGAATCGGGATGAGACGACAATGGAAAGGCGCCGTTCGGTGAGCCGTAGAGCAGGCGACTCTTCATGGATTGAGACGTTCCCGAACCCTTCCCAACCAGTGACTGACGTTTCACCAAGAGGCTGCGAGCTGACGTTAGTTGACTTGAGATTAGCAAGAGATTCTATGATGCGGTCGCGTTACGTGAGGCACTACGACGCGCGCTGCCAGATGCTGTGATGACGCGCGCTGCGTACGTCGGTGATGATAGCATCACTACGTACTCACGACGATGAGCTTGCAATATAGATGGCCGCACTTGTCGTACAGTCGCTGGCTGCCGAGATGATGGCGTTGAAGTGTTAATGGCGGTCGGATGGTGTGGTGTGTACCTGAGAGATGGTGGCCAATCGGCGGTCCGACGCCAAGCAATTGCGGCGCGTCATCGCGGTGTTCAACACCACGGCTTCTCCACCACAACGACATCTGCAGCCTCATGAGTATCGACGTTGAGCCGTCATTAGTGCTGTAATACGCAGGCGCTTCTGCGTCACCACAATGGCTGCAATCTGGTTCCTTCCTTCGCC
>Ga0265798_10008408_pt1 | contig 13158 bp, 15 predicted proteins | sample P3T30metagenome_FD_192430 | JGI IMG/M metagenome (GOLD analysis project Ga0265798, IMG submission 192430) | Plant litter microbial communities from East Loma Ridge, Irvine, California - P3 T30 | ecosystem: Environmental > Terrestrial > Plant litter > Unclassified | place: USA: California...
CAGGCCCTGGGTGTCATGCTCGCGCACGGCCGCCCGGTAGATGTGGCTGCGGCCCTCGTCGTCGCGGTACACGAGGCCCTTTTCCAGCATCAGCTGCATGATTTTGAGCGTCGTGGTGTAGCCCACTTCGCGGGTTTGGTTGAGATGCTCGTTCACGGTGCGCACGGTGGTGGGGCCATGCTGCCACAGCACGTGCAAGATTTCCAGCTCGGCGTCAGTAGGTTTGGGGGGAGCTTTGGGCATAGCAGAAACATGAAAAGTTTCATACGAATGATTTCGTAGACCAAAGATTATACGAAGTCATTCGTAGTTGCAATAGCCACCTACGAAATTATTCGTATTTAAAGCCGGCTGCCATATAACTACTTGTGCTACAGCAATAAAATTTTATTGCTATTCCATTTACTGCTTTTTCCCGACTACCAGCGAGCCAATTAGCCAAAGACTCTTTTCCCCTAGCGCCAGGCACCCGCTGGGTACTGGCCAGCTTCGATGGCTGCGAACTGGTTGGGCTCATAAGGAGCCAGGCGTACCTGCGGCTCGGTATGAAAAGCGTGAAATAGCGCAAACACGTAGCGCATTCGCTCCTTAATCTGCGTCCAGTCGCGGGCGGCCGTTTCCGGAAGGGTCTTGGCCCCGTCAAGAGCATGGCCGCTGACCGCACGCAACAACCCAAGCGCAGAAGCCGCCTGCGCGCTAGCTGGCGCCACTGGCGCGGCCAGCGTGTCGGGCACGGGTACATCCTGCGCCACGGCCAAACGCAGGGGTCCAATATCAAATTGCAGCAAACGCTGCGTAACGCAACGCCTGATAATCAGCGGCATTGCTCCCTGAATATAGGGCTCCAGGCGCACATGCTCGTGCCACACCGCAAAGCAATTGCCCAAGTAGGCGGCGCGCTGTTTCTCAGCCGGGTCATGCGTTCTATACGCCTCGAAGTATTGCGTAAATGCCTGCCGCAGGAGCGCTGGCTGCGCGGCCTCGCTTGGGCTTGGCAAGCCCGCCAGAAACCCGGCTAACTCAGGTGCCGGGGCCAGCAAATCCACAAAGCGGGCGGTTTGCAGGCCAATATCTTCCAGTACCGTGCGGTTACCCGCCAAAATCAGGTCGGCCGAGCGCTTCCGGCTGCGCCGGATAATAAGCTGCCCCACGGCCAAGCCGCACCCAGCCCCGAGCAGCGCCGCGGCGGGTAGCCACCCCGGTGCCCAGCCGAGTAGCCAGCCGCAGCCTAGGCCCACCACGCTACCCACCACCGAGCCATCGCGCTTGGCCTGGTCCAGGTCTTCCTGCCGAATGGTAACGCCTGCCTTGCGCGAGCCCCACACCGCCCAAGAGTGAAAATTGGCCCCCGCCCCCTCACCCAGCGTGCGCTGCAAAGCTTGCGCCAGCAAGTAGTGGCAACGGGTAATTTTCAGGTTAGCCAATACGGGGTCGGGCTCCCGAAGGGCCAACCTAATTTCCTTTTGCAAGCTGCCGACCGCAGTATTCGGAGAAGTATTGACTTGGGACATCAGGACGCGGCGCTAGTGAACAACTCATTAGAAGCAATGCACTTAGACTGAATCAAGGCTTACGCTTGCGGCTCAGCGTGACCCGCGCGCGGTGGCAGATACCGCCCAGCGGCGGGTTGAACTTCGACACGCTCACCCGTGCCTGGCGCACCTGCGGAAACTCCAGCATCAGGCGGTCGAGGATGCGGTGGGCCAAGTGTTCGAGCAGGCGGGCGGGCTGCTGCATTTCGGCCAAGGTGAGGCGGTAAAGAATTTCGTAGTTCACGGTTTCGGCCAGCTTGTCGGAGGCCCCGGCGGCGTGTAGGTCGGTTTTGAGGTACAAGTCCACCCCGTATTTATTCCCGATTTTCTGCTCTTCGTCGTAGTAGCCATGAAAGGCAAAAAATTCGAGTCCTTCGAGTGCAATCTGGCCCATTGGGGAGGTGGTAAATGAGTGAATGAGTAAGTTGACAAATGCGCGCCCTTGGGCCTGGTTGGCAACTTACCGGGGCAAAAGTGCGGCGCAAATGACCAGCCGGGGCCGATTGGGGCGGCAGCCCCTAATTTGGCTGGCCCAAACCCTCTTCTAATGGAACCCACTCCCCAGGTTACGCACCACCGCTGGGCCGATATGCCGGTCGACCAGCTTTCCAACACCATTGGCCGCCGCCTCATCACGGGCCAAGACATGATGCTGGCGCACGTGTACCTCAAAAAAGGCGCTATCGTGCCGCGCCACCAGCATATCAACGAGCAGATTACCTATATCTTAGAAGGCGCTTTGCGCTTCCACGTCGGCGAAGGTGAGGGCGAAGAAATCATCGTGCGGGCCGGCGAGGTGCTGTGCATTCCGCCCAATGTGCCGCACCAGGCCGAGGCCCTGGAAGACACGCTCGACGTGGATGTTTTCAGCCCGCCGCGCCAAGACTGGCTCGATGGCAGCGACGCGTACCTCCGCCAAAAATAACCGCCATGCACCTCGGAATACAAGGTAAAATCGCGCTGGTAGCCGCTGCCAGCAAAGGCTTAGGCCGCGCCGTGGCCGCCGAGCTCGCCGCCGAAGGCGCATCATTGGTAATCTGCGCCCGCAACGACGAAGCGTTGCAGCAAACCCGCGCCGCCCTGGAGGCCGCCCACGGCGTGCCCGTACTGGCGGTGGCCGCCGATTTATCGACCCTCGCCGGCGTGGCCCGCGTGACCCAAGCCGCCTTCGAGCGCTTCGGCCAGGTCGATATTTTGGTTACGAATACGGGCGGGCCGCCCGCCGGCACCTTCGAGCAGCATAGCCCCGAAGCCTGGCAAGCCGCCACCAACCTTCTGCTGACCAGCGTAGTAGAGCTAACGCGGACCGTGTTGCCCGGTATGCAGGAGCGCGGCTGGGGCCGGATTCTCAACATCACGTCCATTGCCGTGAAGCAGCCGGTGGCCGGCCTCATGCTGTCGAACAGCCTGCGCGCCGCCGTTACGGGCATGGCCCGCACCTTGGCCAACGAGGTGGCCCCGTTCGGCATCACGGTCAATAATATTCTGCCCGGCTACACCCGTACCGACCGCGTGGAACACCTGGCCAAGGCCACAGCCGAGCGCGAAGGCATCTCGCCCGACGAGGCCACCGCCCGCTGGACCCGCGAAATACCCATGCAGCGCCTTGGCGAGCCCGCCGAATTTGCGGCCCTAGCGGCCTTTTTGTGCTCGGCCCGCGCCAGCTACATCACGGGCACCTCCATCCCCGTTGATGGCGGCTGGATAAAGGCGCTGCTATAAGCTGCAAACAATTCTGAAGCGGCCCTAAATTGCCTGTCATTGCAAACGCAGCGCCGCAATCTCTCCTTCACGCTTGACGGGCGTCATTCTAGTGTAGAAGGAAAGATTGCGGCGCTGCGCTCGCAATGACAAACGATTCACGCGGAGCTCGTCGCTCACTCGTAGCGAGTGGCCCATTCGGCGTTCAGGGCGGCCAGCCGGGGCGAGCTATCGGTCGTCCAGTCGAGTGCTGCCTCCATATCGGCGAAGTACTGCGACTCGAAGCGGATACTAGGCTGCACCAAGCTGTGCAGCATGTCAATGACCAACTGATTGTGAATCTGACTACTGTCAATCACCAGCACCAGCCGCTCCAGCGGCAGGGCTACCAGGGCCGGCATCCAGTGGTCGCCGAGCCAGAGCTGGTCGGCAGGGGGCAGGTTAGGCACGCTGTTCATATCGAGCAGTAGGTGGCGCACCGCCAGCTCTTGTAGCAGCGCTAGCAGCGCATTGGCACTAGTGCGCAACTGTATCGGGTCACTATAGGCTACCCATTCCAAGCGCAAGACACTGAGCACTTGGTCATAGTGCAGACAGAAATTAGGGATGTGGAGAAAGAGCACGGTAGCTGATTACTAAGGCCTCAAAGGTAGCCAGTCGAGCTTACTCAGCATGTATGTACCTACAGCGTTTTCCACACAAAATAAAGTTGAGACTCGCCGCTCGTGCGCTCACATACGGTAAAGCTATACTAGCACTTAAAGCGGTGCCGCAGGCTGTGGGCAGGCTGTAGAGATACCACACGCTGCGTCTGGCGCCGGGATACGCTGCTCAGCAACACACGACGCAATGCGTGCCATCTCTATACTCTATCAAGCCATGAAACTGCTATAACTACCCTATCCGACAATCTTTGATATAAAAAAAGGGTATTCGGCAAGTTGCCGAATACCCTTTTCTTAGAGCGATACGCCTAGCGTATCACCTACTGCAATTTGCTAAATCTCGTCAAAAAACGACTTCTCCCCTACTGGCTCTGCCACGGCAACCATGCCGGGGTGGGTCATGGGCTGGGGCTGCTGAATTTCGGGGTAGTCGGGGCCGATGGGCTGAAACTCGGGGCGAGCCGGCTCTACGTAGGGCGCGGGTGGCGAGGGTACCGTATCTGGGCCCGGCTCATCGATGTGCGGAGCGGGCGAAATACCCGGGTTTTCGGCCGGCGCGCCGGGCCGCTCAATGTCGGGGCTGGGCGCTTGGTCGGGGTTGCGCGGGTCGGGCTGCTGGCCGGGCTTGGGGTTGTAGCCCACGGGCCGGGCAAGCCGCTCGCCACGGGCGGGCAGGCCAAATTCGGCAGCGAGCGGGGCGCTGGGCGCGGCGGCTACCGAGGCGGCCGAAGGGGCAAAAGCAGGAATACTAGCGTTCATGGCGGGGGCGGGCGTAGGTTCGGGCGCGGCCGGTTCGGCGGGCCGCTTTACCTGTACGCTCGCCGCCCGCGAAAGGATGGCCGACGGGCCGCTTTTGGGGCGAGCGCGGGCGCGCTCCACCTTTTCGAGGGCATCGGAGGCTAGGTGGTGCAGGTCGCGCACCAGGGTATCGAGCTGCTGCTCAAGGCGCTGGCACTCCTGACCCAGGCCCGAGACTTCTTTCTGCATATCGGACACCGTTTTTTCAGCCGTCTGGTAAGCTTCGTCTACGATGGTGCGGGCGCGCTGCCGGGCTTCGGCCACAGTGTTTTCTGCCTGAAACTGGGCCTCGCGGCGGCGCAGGTCGGCGTCGCGCTGGGCCTGCTCCGTAATGGAATTGCCCGTGTCCTCGGCCGTTTTGAGGGTGCGGTAGAGCGAGCTTTCTACCTCACGCATTTTTTGCACATCGTGCTGGGCGTGTTCTAACTTGAGGCGCAGCTCGCGGTTTTCGTCGCCGAGGCGCTCCCACTGCTGCGATACCATGTTGAGGAAGGCCTGCACCTCGTCCTTGTCCACGCCTCGGAAGGCCTTTTCAAAGGTTTTTTGCCGAATATCGAGCGCCGTAATTTTCATAAAAAAGTAGCAAGAAGTAATGAACAGAAGTATTTAAAAGTAGCCGAATAGTGCCTTAAAAGGCTGTAGCAATGGCGTGATTAAAGGATTATGAATGAGCAAAATTGAACTTTACTCATTGCTCATTGCCCATTACTAATTGCCACACCGCCAGGCTGCGGTCATCGCTACACGAAACTAGCCGTTGCTGGCTGCCCGGCCAAACCAGCTTATTTACCGACGTGCCGTGGCCCGCCGCCCGTGCCCGGTCGAGCACCCGCAGCAGGGCCAGCGTGTCAGCATCCCAGAGCTTGATGCTTTTATCGAGCGAGCAGGTAGCGAGGTAGCGCCCATCAGCGCTGTAGGCCACATGGTTAATCGCGTACATGTGGGCAATCACTGCGTCCTGCAACGCATAGTCGGCAGTGGTATAACGGCGCAAATGGGCGTCGCGGCCGGCGGCCAGCAGGTGCTGCTCGTCGGGCGAGTACACCACCGCGAACACCGAATTAGTCGCGTCGGCAAGCGTGGTTTTCACCGCCAGCGAATCTAAATCTAGCACCCGCACCAAGTAGTCGGAGCTACCCACGGCCAGCTCATTTCTTGCTTCGCTCAAGGCCAGGCTACGCAGGCTTTTTTGGCTGAGGCGCAGCAGGTTATCGAGCCGAAAATCGGGGCCGCGCAACACGGCCAGCGTGCCATCGGCCAGGGCGCAGTACAGGCGCTGGCGCGACTCAGAATATACCAAGTCGAAGATGGCTACGGGCGGCAGCGCCGTGGCATAAGCCAGCTTTTTGGTTTGTAAGTCAATGGCCTGCACGCCCTGAAAATTTTGCCCTAGCAGCAGCAGGCCCCGCTCGGGCAGCTCGCGCAGGGCGTACACCGAGTTATCGACCCGCGCCAGTAGCTCGCCATCTTGCTCGGGCGCGGCCACGTTCCAGGCCACCACCAGCCCATCGGCCCCGCTCGAAAAAATCCGGTCGGAGCCAGGGCGACCGGCCAGCGCGTACACCGCATCGCGGTGCCCGGCTAGGGTGGCAATATTGCGGGCATTGGGGCGGGCGGCAGAGGCGGAAAGCGGCGTCATGGGCAAGCGGCCGGGGCAAAGCGGCCCGCAAAGGTCGGAGCCGGGCGGCAGTATCGGCGCGCCGGGGCGCGGGCGGGTGCTATTTTCGCCGCTCGCCCGCCGTTTATGCCGCTCCACTCCATCCGCCCGCTGCCCGGCGGGGCCCACCTGGGCCTCTGGCACCTCCTCGAAACGCCCGCCGAGCTCTGGCCTCAATTGGCGGCTCCCGAGGCTTACCGCCCCTTGCTGCCCGCCCGCGCCGATGGCCCGCGCCAAGCCCAATGGCTAGCTGGCCGCGTGCTGGTGCAACGAATGCTCGCTACCACAGCTCTCACCAACGTGCTTTTACCGCTCCAAAATGACGCCACTGGCCGGCCTTTTCTAACTGGCTCCGGCCCGGTGCCCGCCGTATCGCTATCGCACTCGGGCGCGTGGGTAGCGGTGCTGCTGGCGCCGCCCGGCACGCCCGTCGGCATCGATGTCGAAGTAGTGCGCGACAAGGCCCAGCGTATTGCCCGCAAATTTTTAAATGAAGCTGAACTAGCTATTGTCGAGCAACTTGCAGATAATCCTTCCGCCACGATTACCGAGCAATTTAGCCTGCTCTGGAGCGCCAAAGAAACGCTATATAAGCTGGCAGGGCAACGCGGCATTATCTTCCGCCAAAACCTGCTGCTCGACCTGCCACCCGGCCCCTGGCCAGCGGCCGGCGAGCTGCCCGCCCGGCTGGCGCTGGGCGGGGCTATTTCCCGGCATTGCATTTGCTATTTCCAGCCCGCCGATGGCTACGTGCTCACGCACTGCCACGGGGTTTCTTCTTCGTAATCAATTTGTTTCAGCGTATTCATTTTCCTCCCCTGCTACTTTCTACCCTACCCATGTCGCTTCGCAAACTTCCTTTAGTACTGGCTGCCGCGCTGCTGTTTGCTACCGTTACGGTAGGCATCGTGCGGGCGCAGAGTGGCACCGTCAGCGACTTTACGGTGCAAAAAACCGGTGGCGGTAGTGCCTCACTCAGCGCCTATAGCGGCCAAAAAGCCGTGGTAGTCGTGTTTCTTAACCCCGCCTGCGCCTTCACCCGCCTTTACCAAGAGCGGCTTACGGCCCTCAACAGCGCCTACAGCAGCCGGGGCGTGCAGTTCCTGTTCGTCAATGTGCCCATCAACCTCGACAGCAACGAGGGCGGCGGGGGCTCGCTGGCTACTTTCTCCGATGATAATGGGGCTGCCAGCGCGGCCCTCGGTGTTACGAAAACCACCGAGGCCGTAGTACTACAGCCAACTGGCGGCGGCTTTGCGGTGCGCTACCGTGGCGCTATTGATGACAACCCGCAGGTAGCCAGCGGCGTGCAGCAGCGCTATTTGCAGCAAGTGCTCGACAATGTATTGGCCGGTAAGCCAGCCGGCGTAGTAGACAAGCGGGCGGCCGGGTGCTTGATTAAGCGGTAGTTTATTACTTGGTTCATATAAAAAGGCCCCATTACCTTCCTGGTAGCGGGACCTTTTTATTACATTGCAGCCATTGGCAAGCAGCGAGTTAGTAGCGCGAACCTTGTAGTTCGCGTTCGCTCGGATGCCCGCTAACGAGCGAACGCGAACTACAAGGTTTGCGCTACTCCTCTCCGTCCTCGTCATCCACCTTCGGCTTGTTGTCCGTCAAAATGGCCAGCAGTTGCCCGACTTCTTCGGCTTTGGCGGGTTCTTGCAGCTTCTCGAAGCCCACTTGCAGGTTGCGCATGGCGCGGCGCACGATATCAAGATGCGAGCACGGCTCGTAGAAAATCTCCTGTGAGGTAATGCCGAGCTGACCTACATAGTGCTCAATATCAGCGCGGGAGAGCACCACTCCCCGGTTGTAGCAGTTGATATAGAAGCTAAGCGGCCGGTCGGCGAGCTGGTAGGTGAGCACGAACAGGTTGGGCAGGTTGACCCCAAATACTGGCAAATCGAGGCGCTGGGCCACCAGCAGGTAGATAACGCAGAGCGAGAGCGGGTTGCCGCGCTTGGTTTCTATCACGCGCTGGAGCATGGAGTTAGCTGGCGAGTGGAAATGCTGGGTATTGGCCGAGAACTTATGGTTGCGAAAAATGACGTGATTGAGCACCTGCACCTGGTCGGCGGGGTGCATTTCGGAGCGCAGCAGGGTCCAGGCTTCAAAGCGCAACTGCTCGATGGCGCGGTTAAGGGCCTGAAGGTCAGCATCAGGATACTGATACGAATTGAGCAGCCACATACCCTCTAGCAAATCCTGGTCGCCTGAATCGCGCCACACGCGCAGGCGCTGCTGCAAGCCCTCAAACTGAAGCTGGTGAATGAGGTCTTCGAGGCGTTGCTGCTGCTGGGGGTCGAGGGTTTCCTCCCACGACTCTTCCAGATACGGAATTATCGTCTCGCCCAGGTTCTGAATCTCATTCTGAATTTGGGGAGCTATTTCCGGGTCGTCGAGCAGCGAAATGAGGGCTTTTATTTCTTTGGTCGTCATTAATCGCAGATTTTGCAGATTTAACAGATTTCGCGGGTTCTTTGATTGAGAACAACCCACGAAAGTGGCAAGTAGTGCCCCATTCGCCACTTCGGAGCTTTCTCAACAGACTTGCCGCGCAATATTATTTACCGTCCGTGAAATCTGTAAATTCTGTAATTTTAGCGAAACAGGTTGGTTTTGGCCATTTCGAGTAGCTCGCCGCCGCGCCCGTCCATAATGGCTTTGAGGGCGTAGAGGCTAAAGCCTTCGGCCTGGGCGGCTTCGATGTGGGGGGGCATGCTCAGCTCCTGGCGCTTTACCACGGCATCGACTATCACGGGGCCGTCGTGGGCCAGGGCTTCGCGCAGCACGGCTTCGAGATTGGCGGGGTCGCTCACGCGCAGGCCTTTGATGCCGGCCGCCTCGGCGAGCTGGCCAAAATCGGGGTTGTCAAGCTCGGTGCCATATTCGAGGGTGCCGGCGGCCTTCATTTCCAGTTCTACAAAGCCATAGGCGCTGTTGTTGAAGATGATAACTTTGATGGGCAACTGCTTTTTGAGCTGCCGCAGAGTCAAAAGCTCACTTAAGAGCATGGCGAAGCCGCCATCGCCGCACATAGCGATTACCTGGCGGTCGGGGCAAGCCATTTGAATACCAATGGCTTGCGAAAGCGCCCCGGCCATGCTGCCGTGAATAAACGAGCCGATGAGGCGCCGGTGCCCATTCATGCGCAGGTAGCGCGCCGCCCAGATGGTGGGCGTGCCCACATCGCAGGTAAAAATGGCGTTGTCGGTGGCCAGCTCGTTGAGCAGGCGGGCTACGTGGGGCGGATGGAGGCTGGTATCGCCAGCCTTGCCGGTGGCCAATTCGGCCAGGTGGGCATCGTCGTCGCGGTGGCGCTGCTGGGCTTTTTCGAGGTGCGCCGCGTCGGGCCGGGCACGCAGGTGCGGCAGCAGTTGGGTCAGGGTTTCGATAACGGTGCCGTGCAGACCCACCTCCACTCTGGTGCGGCGGCCGATGTGGGTAGCGTTTTTGTCAATCTGCACCACCCGCGCATTCTCAGGGAAAAACTGGCGATACGGAAAATCGGTACCCAGCATCAGCACGGCGTCGGCATCCATGAGGGCGTGGTAGCCGGCGGGCATACCGAGCAGGCCGGTCAGACCTACGTCGTAGGGGTTGTTGGGCTCCACGCATTCCTTGCCGCGCAGGGCGTGCACCACGGGTGCTTGCAGAGCTTGGGCAGCTTGCAACAGCTCGGCGTGGGCGCTATCGCAGCCGATGCCAGCCAAAATAGTGACTTTTTCGCACTCGTTAAGGAGCTGGGCGGCCTGCGCTATTTTGTCCTTGGCGGGCACTACCGCGCTGCTGTGGCCTAAAGCGGGCAGGCGCGGCTCAGGGGCCTCCGCTTTGAGGCGCGATACGTCGCCGGGAATGACCAGTACCGACACGCCACCCAGCCCCAACGACGCCTGAATGGCGCCCTCCACCATGCGTACGGCCTGTTCGGGCGTGGCAATGACCTCGCAGTAGTGGCTGCACTCCTGAAACAACCGCTCGGGGTGGGTTTCCTGAAAGTAGCCGGTGCCGATTTCGATACTCGGAATCTGGGCGGCCAGGGCCAGCACGGGCATGCGGCTGCGGTGGCAGTCGAATAAGCCGTTGATAAGGTGCGTATTGCCCGGACCGCACGAGCCAGCGCACACGGCTAGCTGGCCGGTTACGTGGGCTTCGGCCCCGGCTGCAAACGCGCCGGCTTCTTCATGCCGCACCTGCACAAACTCGATGCCCTCGCGGGTGCGCAGCACATCGGTGAGGCCGTTGAGCGAGTCACCGACCAAGCCGTACACCCGTTTGACGCCCGCCGCTTGCAGGGTGTCGATGATAATCTCGGCTACTGATTTAGTGGGCATAATTCCTATATATTTTGTGACTTTACGAGAAAAAGAAAAGCCTGGCTATTGTTGCCGGGCTTTTCTTTTTTTCTGTTTATGAAGGAATTATGTAGTTTTGCCGCAGCAGCTTTGTCGAGTAATCCCTCAAACTAGCGGCGCTGCCCACTTTTTGCTGCGCTACTACTGGCTAACAGCCACAGCCCAGCAACCTGCCTGACCTACGCGGCTCCTCTACACGGCCTAGCTGCTGAGGTGCGCCCACACACTAGCTACCAGTTGCATGGTACTGCGCCACGTTTCGGCGGGCTTACTCACCAGAAAATAAATTAGTTGTGGCAGTGTACCCAGCAGTTCGAGCCCGATAGCGGCGGCGGGCAGCAGCAAATACGCCCACCACGGGTAGCGAAAGCGCGTGGTGAGGCCGTGCGTGAGCGCGACCCAGGCAGCGTGCATCCGGCTGCGATAGTGCCAGAAAATGAGGCCCAAAAGCAGTAAATAATACGATAGGCGCCAGTAGAGCCCCGGCATTTTGATGTACGTGAGGTTGACCACCAGCACGTTGGCCGCGATGGGTAGCAGCAGCAGCGCCCCAAGCAGCGCCGTGCGGTTCCAGAGTAGCAGCAGCCCGGCTACCACCTGGGAGATACCTACGAAGGACTTAAACGGCTCTTGGGCAAACAAGTACCACGACAGCCTGAACAGACTCAGCTGGCTGACTGGCTTAGCCGCTTCGGCCGCCGAGAGGCCAAATTGGCCGTCTACCAGCTTGGCACCGCCATAAACCAGAAAGGTGCCGGCCAGCAGCACCCGCGCCGCCAGAATAGAGTAATCCCAGAGCTGCGCTCTGGTGGTTTTGGAGAACGTCATGGCGCTATCAATCAAGCCTAGAACGCACCGCCAGCCTACCGAACCAAGCTGCCAAGCGCCCGGCCGGTCAGGGTAGCCTTGGCGCTGTCGGCAAAGTGATAGGTGAGCTGCGGAATGGCGACGTTATTAATGGTCAACTCAGTCTGGTGCTGCATGTTCAGGTCGGCCGCCCCGATGTAGTTGGTGGGTGCCAGGGTCAGGCTGGCAGTGCTGCCGGGCGTGGCGCCGGCCACCGCCCCCAGGTAGCTCAGGCGGTTTTGGAGTAGCGTAACGTTGCTGGCTTGGTCGAGACGCACGCGCAGGCTGTCCTGCCGAAAGCCCTGCACCTGCGCCTGCGTTGGCCTGGTTTTATTCTGGCCTTTTAGCTGGCCCCCCACGCGGTACGCATTGGCGGCAGTGAGCTGTGCCAGCCGTGGGCAGCTGATAACCAGCGTTTGGCCCCAGCCTAGATACTGTTCAGAATTCTTAAAATCGACCTGCACCACGAGCCGGGTGCCTTGCTGGCTCACCTTCACAAACTCGGCGGCGCGGGGGCTGAGGTGCACCCCAAACGGGCCAGCCACCACTTTCACGTTGGCCGAGCCGGCGGCCGATAAGTCGATTTCGGTAAAGTCCTTGAAACCAAGGCTGGCGTAGCCGTGCAGCGGGTCTTTGTAGTCGCCCTTGCGGTACTCGGCGCGCAGGGCCATGTTGTAGGCCGTGAGCGAGGTCAGCAGCACCAGCAGGGCGGCCAACAGGAGTTTATTACTGGTTTTCATGAGTAGCGGGGAGTAAGGGCGCGGCGGGGGCCGCCTTAAACTGTTCGTAGCGCTGGCTTAGCTCCTCGAAGCCAATGCCCAGCAGCGAAATCGTTTTGAAAAAAGCGGGTAGCTCATGCTGCAAAAACCGCTCGCGCCGGAAGGCCTGCACCCGCGCCACGGCATCGGGGGCCACGAAAAAGCCCAGGCCGCGCTTGTTGTACACGGTGCCCTGGTTTTGCAGGAAATCGTAGGTCCGCATCACCGTGTTGGGGTTGACTTGCAGCTCGGCGGCGAGGTCGCGCACCGACGGGATTTTGCCATCGGGCGGCCATTGCTGGCGCAGGATATTGTCGCCCACATACCCCGCAATCTGGAGGTAGATGGCCTCATTGTTATTGAATTCCATACTAATAGCGGTTAAATCTGCTTCTCGGTGAGCCGGGTGTAGGCGGCGGCCCACAGCAGCAGGGCCAGCGCCGTGGGCACCAGTAGCAGCACCAGCTGCTGCTGGCTATCGGGCAGCGACAGAGATACGTTCTGCGCGCCGGTGCCCACCCACACACCGCTGAATGGCATGGTAACTCCTTGCACTGGCAGCAGGGTTTTCAATAGCCGAAGGTTAGCGATGATGAGCACCAGTAGCGTACCGAAGACGGCAAAAGCCGTTTTGATAACGTGCAGCCGCCGAAAGAATATGGCTCCCCACAGGGCCAGGCTATGCAGCAGCGCGTAGCTCAGCAAAGGCCCTACCCACTCGCTGGCCCCGCGCGAAAAATCGAACACCTCATACGGCCGGCCCTGATTGCCGAGTTGCAGCACCAGGAAGTTAATAACCATAAAGACAACTGTGTACAACACCCAAAATACCGGCAGCGAGTA